>Ga0334883_1000374_pt1 | contig 82302 bp, 69 predicted proteins | sample GraSluR1_MG_6_FD_207230 | JGI IMG/M metagenome (GOLD analysis project Ga0334883, IMG submission 207230) | Sludge microbial communities from methane-producing bioreactor in Wageningen University, Netherlands - Granular Sludge_09_05-R1 | ecosystem: Engineered > Bioreactor > Anaerobic >... | reverse complement strand
GGCTCCATCGAATCCCCGATCACCCGCACCGCAAATGCATTCGGATCGTGAATGTCCGGGCACCGAACATAATCGTCCGCATACCCCACCGGATACCCCATATCGTCGAAATCTACCGGATACCCCGCCGCCACCCGGTTGATCACCGGAACCAGTATCCCCGCCTTAACACCCTGCTCCACAGGCTCAACGTTAAGGTCCTCCTTCGACAACACATTAGGCAGCTCCGCCACATCAATTTGATGCCCAATCAAGTCCTGAATAATCTGCCTGTACCGCCGGTTCTGCGCATCCGCCTGCTCATACTCCCGCCGAATGTCCGCCGGCATGCGCTCAAGGTGTCCAATATTGAGCAAAAGTCCCACAGGAAACCCCAAAACCCCCTCTAAGCGGCTCAGCAGAACATCGCTCGGAGGATTTTTTACCCGGCCGGTCTCAATAGTCGACAAATACGGCTTTGAAAACCCCGTCTTCGCCGCAACCTCATCCAATGTATACCGCAGCTCTTCCCGCCGCTTCCTGATAATCTGACCCAAAGACATGTCACTATCCCTCAAAAAAATCAAAAAATGCGCAATCCCGGCGACTTTTTCAAACGTGTTTAACCAAAATATAACACAAAATGCGACGAATGCAATGTTTTTGATAACTAAAAAACGAATTGACGCACAAAAAAACGCCCCTGCACCCAAAAACCAAGCCAAAAACCGCGTTTAAACCCCCCTAAGCCAGCTTTTCGCCCTCAAATCGAGCCACAACAGCCGCCCCGCACGCATCCCCCCACACATTTACCCCCGTCCGGAACATGTCCAGAACCCGATCCACCGCAAATATCACCGCAATCCCCTCCGCAGGCAATCCAACCGCATTCAGCACGATAACCATCGTAATTAACCCCGCCGAAGGAATCGCCGCCGCCCCGATAGAAGCCAAAGTGGCCGTCAGCATAATGATCAGTTGATGCCCTAACGTCATATCAATGCTGTAAGCCTGAGCAATAAACATAGCCGCCACCGCCTCGTAAAGTGCCGTCCCGTCCATGTTTATAGTCGCCCCCAAAGGCAATACAAAGCTCGCCACCTTGTTGCTCACACCCGCATTCTCCTCCAGGCACTCCATGGTAACCGGCAGCGTCGCCGCCGAACTGGCCGTACTGAAAGCCGTCGCCACCGCCGCAAACATATGCCGAAAGAACCGCAGCGGCGAATAACCCGCCAAAAACAGCAGCAGCAGCGGCAAGACCACACACGCATGAACCATAAGCCCCAGCAGCACAGTAGCAATATAACGCGCCAGATCCCCTATAACCTGCAATCCAAGCGTCCCCACGATATACGCCATTAGCGCAAAAACCCCCAACGGCGCAAGCCGCATGATCCACCCGGTAATCCTGAGCATAACCGCGTTCAACGCTTCAAAAAAGCCCGCCAAAGGCCTGGCCTTTTCGCCCGTCAGGTTGATCGCCACCCCTATTACCAGCGAAAAGAAAATGACCGAAAGGAATTTCGACCCAGCCGCGGCGTTGATGATGTTGTCCGGCACGATGTCGTTGAGTATCGAACCGACGGTAGGGGGCTCATGCTCGGCAATCTCCACCTCGCCGGCCGCAGGCATCTCAAAACCGTCCCCCGGACGCAGCGTGTTAACCAGCACAAGCCCAACGCTCACGGCAATCAGCGTAGTCGCAAGATAATACGCAAAAGTCCGCAGCCCGATCCGCCCGAGCGCCCGAACGTTGCCGATACTGATCACGCCGGAAACCATCGACGCGGTGATCAGCGGGATAATGATCATCTTCAGCAGGCGAATGAACAGGTCGCCCACGATCTTGATCGCCGCCGTCCGCTCCTTGAACACCAACCCTGCGACCACCCCCAGAACCATCGCGATGAGAATCTGTGTGTGAATCCTGATCTTCAAGAGGTCTCCGTTTTCTTAATCCTGCCCGGCCCATTATCTCGCCTGAACCGCCCCGAATGCAAGTCCAAAGTTGTCCCCAAAGACGCTCCTTTGGTCTGCCTGCCGGCCCATGACCTGCCAGTCGCCTCTTTGCGCAAAAAAACTCACCACCGCGAAAAAAAGCCCCTCCTGTGAACACAAATATGAAAAAATGTGAAAAAACGGCAAACTTCAGACATGCCTTTTGACCGCTCTTGACCAAAAAAACGCACTGCCGCGCACCGGCCCGAACGCTTTGACGCCATTTCACAGGGCAAATAAACGCCAAAAACCACATCCGGCGACCCAAAACCCGTCTTTACACCCAAAAAAACCGCCATCACCACGCTAAGGCAATTGCACTATTCTGCCGATGAACTATAATCGACTTGGAAGAAAAGAGACGCAAACCCCTGCCGGACAACAACATATATGCACGACAAGAAGAAGCAGTGGATCAAAAAGTACGCACGAATCGCTCTAAAATCCTGGCGCAACTCCAACCACCCCTTCGAGGTCTCAAACGAATACCTCCGACAACTCGAACTCGACCTCGCAAGACAATATGACGACCCCCTCAAACGCCAATTCATTGAGGCAACCTGGTCTTGCTAAGCGCTCAAGGCGCTGTTGAAGCGGCACTTACATGTTTCTGACGTCCGGCTGATCCGCGAAACCTTCTGCCGCCGCACCCGCCTTTATCTTCACCACGGCTACATCATCCCGCAGCACCATGCGCACCCGTCCGGCGCCAACATTCATAAGATCAAACTCCATGCCGTCAACCAGACCCAGATGCGCAGCCTTCGCCGGCGAATCTTCAAGCGTCTGCACAACCGTATTCAGAGCGTTCATTGCCACAAGAGTACCGCTGCGAAGATCGGCGCTGTCAAAACTCACCTGTGCCAAATCGGCGCTGAAATCATGGCGAATGGTCTTCAAGAGCGCTATTGCTCGGGCATTTTCGCTCTCATAGGGCTCAGACAGAACCGCTGCGGGTACCACGACCTGTACGTCCAGCCGCAGGCTCCGCTTAGGTGTTATAATATAGGCGCCAGTGCTCTCGTCGACGAGCATTGCATACTTTCGCACCGCGGTCAGACTATCTTCGCTGAAGGCGACCATGTTAAACCACACCTCGCTGCCCTTTTCCGCGGTTCCGTATGAGGCCGCCACGTTTGGGCTCATGCTGACCAGTTCGTTCTGCCTGCCCCGCAGAGCGTCGACTACGTCGCTGGAGGTGCTAAGTTTCAGTGTCGTCATGTAATACGGGCCAAAGACATCCACAGTCCTTGCGGGCTGCTCACATCCCGCCAACAGCACGCAACATAAAACCGCAACCTTAAGGCACAGATCTCTGATCTTCACAGCGGAGCCCTTTCAACAAACAAGTTATCCAACATGCATCGTTTTTGCTCGCCACGGAATTAGCCGGATCAACGCGGAAGACCTCGCCCGCGAAAACCCGCAAATCCGCACTTCACAGCAGGCAAAGACCTACACTTCCCTGGCGTCGATCCACTTCATCATACCACGAAGCTTTCGCCCGACCTCTTCCAATTGGCTGCCGTGGTCCTTCTTGTAGAGAGCGTTGAAATTCTTCATGCCGCCCTGGTACTCAGCGACCCACTCTTTGGCGAACTGTCCGGAGGTGATCTCCGCGAGAATCTTCTTCATCTCCGCCTTGGTCTGCTCGGTGATGATTCGCGGACCGCGCGTCAGATCGCCGTACTCGGCGGTATTGGAAATGCTGTACCGCATATAACTCATGCCGCCCTGATACATCAGGTCGACGATCAGCTTAACCTCGTGCAGGCACTCGAAGTAGCAGATTTCCGGCTGATAGCCCGCTTGTACAAGAGTCTCGAACCCCGCCTTGATCAGCGCCGTCAGCCCGCCGCAAAGAACAACCTGCTCGCCGAACAGGTCCGTCTCGGTCTCTTCCTTGTAAGTAGTTTCGATGATGCCCGCGCGGGCGCCGCCAATGCCGTTTGCCCACGCCAGGGCAATCGCCTTTGCGTTGCCGGTGGCGTCCTGCTCGACGGCGATCAGATTCGGTACACCGCCGCCTTTCTGGAACTCGCTGCGAACCAGGTGACCCGGTCCCTTGGGCGCGATCATGACCACGTTGACGTCTTTGGGCGGCACTATGTACTTGAAGTGAATGTTGAAGCCGTGGCAGAACCCCAGCGTCTGACCCGCCTTGAGATTCGGCGAAATCTCCTTTTCGTAGACTTTGGCCTGCACTTCATCCGGCAAGGTGATGATAATCAGGGCAGCGCCCTTCATCGCAGCGGCTATATCCGTCGGCTCGAAACCGTGATCACGGGCGGTTTTAAAATTGTCGGTGCCGGGCAGCTCGGCGACTGCAACATCGATGCCGCTGTCGCGAAGATTCTGGCTGTGTGCATGCCCCTGACTGCCGTAGCCTATGACGGCTACTTTCTTGCCTTTCAACGCATCAATGGGGGCCTCGTCCCCATAATAGATCTTTGCCATGACTTCAGACTCTCCTTATTGCGGTTACTCATTACGTGATCGTGCATACCTGGCCATAGCAACGGTACCCGTTCGCACTACATTGCGGACACCGTACGGCCTGCACGCGTCGATAAAGGCCTCTATTTTACTCTCTGGCCCACTCACTTCCACCATAACAAATTTCGGCCCGATGTCCACAACTTTTGCGTTAAACATCTCGATGAGGGCGAGAATCTCGGGACGTTTCTCCGGAGGCGTGCAGACGCTGATCAACATCAAATCCCGCGAGACGACGTCCTGACCGACGAAATCCTGGACCTTGACGACCGAAATAATCTTGCCCAACTGCTTGCGCACCTGCTCGACGACGCGGTCATCGCCCACGACAACAATCGTCATGCGGCTCAGCATCGGGTCTTCGGTCCGCCCGACTGCCAGAGAATCGATATTGAAGGCCCGTGCAGCAAACATGCCGGCGACGTGAGCCAGAACGCCGGGTTTATTCTGAACTAAAGCGCTTATTATGTGCTTCATGGAGTTTCTCCTTGTTTGAAATCCTGATTAAGCCAGCTCGTACGCGTCCAGGCCGTCCATTTCGTGCAGGCCTTTGCCTGTCGGGACCATCGGCCAGACGTTTTCGGTGGGATCGATCTTGAAATCGACGACGCACGGGCGAGTCTCGCCTAACATCTTCTCAATCGTGCCGGCCACCTGCTCCTTGCTGTCGACGGTGTAACCCACCGCGCCAAACGCCCGGGCAAGATTCGCAAAATCAGGATTCTTCAAAGAACTGCACGAGTACCGCTTGCCGTAAAACAGTTCCTGCCACTGTCTGACCATACCCATGTAACCGTTGTTCAGCAGGCAAACTTTGATCGGCAGTTCGTACATCACGGCCGTCGACAGCTCTGTCAGCGTCATGTTGAAGCTACTGTCGCCGTCGATATCCACCACCAGAGCATTCGGGCAGGCGACCTGCGCCCCGATCGCCGCCGGCAGACCGAAGCCCATAGTGCCCAGCCCGCCGGAGGTAATGAACTGCCGCGGGCGGCTGAAGCGGTAGAACTGTGCCGTCCACATTTGGTGCTGGCCGACGCCGGTAACGACAGTGGCATCACCCTTCGTTTGTCGGCAAAGCTCCTCAATGACATGCTGCGGCTTGACCACGTTGGCTTTGCGGTCGTAGCGCAGCGGGTGTTTGGTCTTCCACGCGGCAATCTCGGCGAACCACTCCTTGCGCGGGCGGTGCTCAATGGCGTTGGCAATCTCCGTCAGGATCACCTTGGCGTCGCCGACGACCGGGATATCCACGTGAACGTTCTTGGAGATGCTTGCCGGGTCGATATCAATATGAAGAATCTTTGCTTGCGGAGCAAAGGTCTTCAGCTTGCCCGTAACCCGGTCGTCGAACCGTGCGCCCACACTGATGATCAGGTCGCACTTCTGAACCGCATAATTGGCATAGGCCGTCCCGTGCATGCCCAGCATGTCCAGTGACTCGGGACGACTCTGGTCGTAGCAGCCCAGACCCATCAGCGTCATAGTCACCGGCACGTTCGCCTTCTGGGCCAGGGCGCGCAGCTCCATGGCGGCATTGGAGATAATGACACCGCCGCCGGCATATATGACCGGCCTTTCCGAGGCGTTGATTGCCTCAGCGGCCAGTGCAATCTGCCGGCCATGCCCCTTGTCCCTCAGCTTGTATCCGGGCAGGCTGATCTCCTCGGCAGGCGTAACCTCCACCTCCGCAAGCTGCATATCCACTGGCAAATCGATAAGGACCGGCCCCGGCCGACCCGTACTGGCAATATAGAACGCTTCTCGGATTGTCCTGGCCAGGTCGCGAGGGTCCTTGACGATTTCGTTGTGCTTGGTAATAGGGCGGGTAATCCCGGTTGTGTCGGCTTCCTGGAAAGCGTCATTGCCGATCAATTCAGTTCTCACCTGTCCTGTAAGGGCGACGAGCGGCGTCGAATCCATCATCGCCGTCGCCAGTCCCGTCGTCAGGTTCGTCGCCCCCGGTCCTGAAGTTGCGATCACCACGCCGACCTTGCCGGTTGCGCGGGCATAGGCGTCGGCCATGTGGCAGCCGCCTTGCTCGTGCCGCGGAATGATGAACCGGATCGGTGCATCGTAAAGCTTGTCGAACAAAGGAAGTACAACGCCTCCGAGGTATCCGAACATGACCTCGACACCTTGCTCGATGAGCGTATCGACAATGATCTGCGAGCCGGGCTTGCGGATGGGACGGGGACTATGCGCCCCCTGTGGGGATGGTTCACTACTCATGTTTCTACTCCCGATAAACGAGTAACGTTATTCCGGTAGATCATGACGCCGCCGGGCAGGACCGCATGGCCGATCGGGCCGCTTCCGCGAACCGCGACGACGCACACGGCGTAAATCGCCCTCGCCATGATGCCGTAATCACAGCTATGTGTGTCTCAGGTGCACACCCAAACGTGTCACAGTGCGAGTGTACAAACGCAAACTATACCCCCATATCGACCAAATGTCAAGCAGCAGGCAAATTTTCAAAGGAGAGTACCTGAAAAAAAACTGCCGAAGGTCGTTTTAGCCTTTTAAATTAAGCCCGCCGAGGACCTGCACCTCCAAGATGCACAACATGCTGCACACCAAGGAACAGGGCCTGCACCGTTTGGTACAGGCCCTGTTTTGCTTTCTTTGTTCAGGCGCCTGGGGCAGGAGCCCGAGACCCGAACATTTTTTGATGTTACCACCTGTCACATGGGACCAGGTTGCATTCCATCCAGCCCTGCATGAAGATTGCGAAGTCAGCCAAGTCGACCAGGCAGTCGCCATTCAGGTCATACTCGGGGGATTCGGAGCAAACACCGGCGGCTCCCGTGTCGATGACATAAATGGATGAAGCTTCGACGGGTGTCAGGGCATAGTTGTAGATTTTGACATCGTCAATCAAACCAGACCAGGGATTGCCGCCATTTGCCTCAGAGGCACCGATAACCAGGGTGGAGTCGGGCTTGGCCGCGAACTGGAAATTGCCGGAGACAGCAGGTTCACCGTTGATGTACATGATGCCGGTGGTTCCGTCGAAGGTCGCAATGAGATGCGTCCACTGATCGATATGGGCGGACCATGAACCGCTTGCAAGCTGGCCGGCAGTCCAGGACTGGAAGTAAATGGAGTCTCCGTTGAAGGAGCATTCCAGGTGCCAGTAGTTGTCGGTGGCATTCCATGCGTCTCTCTTTCCGATAACACCCTGCCAGGTTGATCCCGTGCCGGTCCATTTGACCCAGCAGGCAACTGAAAGCCTGTTGGTGACCTCGGAGGGATTCCACCTTCCGATTTCGACGAAGTCACTGCTGGTTCCGCCAAATGAGAAGGCGCCGTCGCCGATTATGCCGGGCACGAGTGAGACATTACCGCGTGCAGATCCGTGATGTCCGTGGCCTGAGGAGTCCTCGACGAAATTGGGGTCACCAGTCCGGCCTTTTGTGTCGAATGTGTAGCGAGCTACCATTTTGGCGACCACGAGACGCGCGGCCCTGGAAGTTTTCGGGCCGGAGGGATTACTTGCGGTACAGGTGTACAGTCCATCGGAGTCCTCAGCAACCACGATTTCGAGAGTCGCGGCGGTACCGATTACGTCGTCGCTGCCCTGCTTCTTCCATTCGTAGGTGACGGGCTCAGTCTGCGAGCTGACTTGGAACGTAAAGGAGACAGTCTCGCCAACTCTGCCGAATGTATCGACGGGCTGAGAGACAATATCCGGAACGAGCTTGATGGCTTCAACGTACCAGACGTCACCTATTTGAGTGATGCCGCCGTAACTTACATCGACGCGCCAGTAGATTTCGTCTTCGTAGTTGAGGTCGGCAGCAGCAATAACGGCCTGCAAATCGTTTACCGTTACATAAGGTTCTGCGTTAGGATCATTGGCAACTGCTTCGTCGGTCGTCCAGATAACATGATACGCTACTTCACCGCCACAGGGACCCAGGGCAGCCCTCTCCCAAGTGAGCGTCAGGTCAACTTCGGGATCGATCCAGCCGTTGCCATCCGGAGCCGGGGAGTATTGGGGATCGGTTACTTTCCATTCGGGCCCGCCGAATTTCACATTGTCGACGCGATGTTCGTTCGATACGCCGCCGGTGCGAGCGCCAAAGCCGAATCGGCCTACGAATGGCGTGTATCCGGTTACGGGGACTGCATCGAACAAGGTTTCGGGGACACCGCCCTGGCGAGTTACCACCAGTGTCAGCAGGTTGGACTTGAAAGATATGTCCACATGATGCCAGCCGGTGCCTTCCATAGTAAATGAGGGGACGGCGGAGGCGATAACGACATTGTTGAGTCGAATATCGAAGTAGTTACCGCCGACTTGTGCTTCACCGCCATTGTCGTAGAGGTCGATTCCAATCGACAGGGAGCCGGTGCCCGGACCCGATTCGCCAAAGATGGCGGTGGGACCATGAACGGCGGCGTCCATCAGGGCGAAACTCAGGCCGTCGGCGCCGTCAGCATTGAGGGCCAGGAAATCGAAGGAGACCTTGAAGTCGGTAACAGGATCGGTTGACATCTGATCGAATATGACCGAACCGCTCAGGCTGCCGGCGTTTTCAGTGAGTCTCATGGAACCGTTATGGACAGCGGCGTTGCCGTTGACCGTGAAACCGGGGCCTCCGCCTTCGAAGTCGTACAGCACACTTTCGCCAGTGACGATTACCAAGGAGGCCGAGGCTGAAGCAGTTTCACCCCACGCGTTGGCAACAACACAGTAATAACTGCCGCCTGCACCTGTGATGAGGGTATCGGCGATTTCACCGTCAATTGCGACATTGTCGTTATACCACTGATAACTCAGATCGCCGCCATCGTCGTTGATACCGCTTATTGCGGCGACCGACAAAGCGCCCAGACAACCGGGGCCAACTGATACACTAACAGGATCGCTTGTAATAATGGGTTCCATGCGCAGGCTGTCGAAGCTGTATGCAATACCGATGACGTCGTTTGGTTCTGCAACTGCGTCGACACGCCAGTAGTATGTTGTGTCGTTTGCCAGCGAACCGACGAGTGTGTCCAGATCGGCGGTGGTACCGGCGACTGTCCCCACAAGGTATGTGTCACCTTCATTTGGATCGTTAACGAGAGGTGTGGCGCCGAAGTACAGTTTATACTCGGCGGCTCCATGAGGATTGGTCCACTCAAGCACCGTACCCGTCAGAGGCACATCAACGGCCGTATGAGGCGGGTTAATCGCCACAGCCTGCTCAGGATAGAGAATCACCGACGGATCCAGCTTGGCTGTCTGGCTCGCCCAGAGATAGTTGTCCGGGATCGGTCCCCGGGGCAAGCCTATGTCGGCGGACTCCACATGTACTATCAAGGCCTCTCCGCCGCCATCCTCATACATCTGCGCTTCAATGACATGTATTCCCGCAGTCAGAGCGACGGGTCCGAGAGTCCTGCCGCCGTTGACGCCGTGCCAACCGTCATTGATCGCTACGGTGACACCATCGACCTTAAGCAGGCTGCCGTCATCGGAATCCACCCACAAGGTGTAATTGGCGGTTGCCGGAACGTACACGTAAGCAGTACACCTGACGATGAACTGATCGGTATCCGCTCGGGGTCCGACGCTGAAGTTGGGCAGTATAGCGGTTTCGGCCGGCGGTCCGATCGTATCCCAGTTCACGTCGGCAATTCGCGGCTCATCAAGGTTTGCCGGGTTGCCGCCGCGCGGGGGCAGTCCGTCCCACGCCTCGAAAAAGACTTCAGCGCTGGCGGGAATGGCCGTCAGGCCAAAACAGAAAACCATAATTAACAGTAATGCTCTATTCATTTTTTGGTCCTCCAGTTCTTTATTATAATCCTAATATATAAACTTGAACCTCAGACAGCTTTAAGGCTGCAGCGGCTTACAATCGGGAACGAGATTGCATTCCATCCACCCGGACACAAGCAATGCGAGGTCCTCGATGCCGACTCTGCAGTCGCCGTTGAAATCCATTGCAGGATTACCGCCGACGCAGATCATAGCGTCAAGGACGATTTCGGTGTAAAGCTCCGCAGCTTCGGTTGCATTCATGGCAAAATCGTAGATGCGGCAATCATCAACCCAGCCGCGCCAGAGTGCGTCGCCATGAGCGCGCTTGCCCAAGCGGACGATATCCTGAGTCTGGAGGTTTGTGGTCGCGGAACCACCGTACACGCCGTCGACATACCACGTAACGGTGTCGTTTTCAAAAGTGGCAATCAGTAAATGCCATTCGCCGTCGATTGCGTGCATGTTCCACTCTGCTCCGTAGCGATGTATGCAATACTGATCCTGGCCGCCGCGTCTGTTGAAGTCGAAACTCTGCTCAGCTAATCCCTCGATGCTGCTGAACCCAAAGATGTTGCTCCACTCATCGATTTCAGTCCACGGTACAGCGTTCTTTGCCCAGCAGGTGATTGTCCTGGGCATTTCGCCCGTGATGCCGACACCGCCAAAGTCTACATACTGATCTCTCTCTATATCAATGTTGACACCAATCGCCAGGCCGTCCATGCCTTCAATAAACATATCGTTGGCATCTGCCGGTGCATTGTAGATTATGCCATCAGAACCGAAGCCTTCAACAGCCTTGACATCGCCGTCGAGCTTCCACCAGCCCAACATATGCTTGATCCTCAGAGATGCCGAACCCGACTGTGTACTTCCGTTTGGATTTGTTGCTACACAGTAATAATCCGCAGCGTCGCTATCCTGGGCATTTGCAATCGTCAGGATATTGGAGGTTTCACCGGGGATTGCTCCGAGGCCTTTGTACCACTGATAAGTTACCGGGGTGTCGGACTCAGCCTGACAAGTGAAGCTTGCAGTCTCGCCGGGCCAGATCAGTACGTTTGAAGGATTAACAGTGATTTTGGGCTTAACGCCCTTTGTCGTGAAATACCACCAGTTGCCGGTCGACGTTACGTTTGGATCGGTTCCGGAAATGTCGACTCTATCGATCCTCCAGAAGTACGCCGTCTCAGGCGATAGCGGCTCAGTGGGAGTATAAGCCGGTTCGGTGACATATTCGAGCGTGACGTCGTTGGAATCGCCTATTCCGTCAGTCTGGAGGGTAACCTGATATGCCTCGTCTGCTGCCAAATCAACTTCGGGGGCATTCCAACTGAGTGTAACATCCCACGGCACCTCAACAGCTCCGATTCTGGGGGATGGGTTTGTAGCGTCCTGAGGAGTACTGATTCTTACATTATCGACGCGATGTTCGTTTGATACGCCGCCGGTGCGAGCACCAAAGCCATACAGGCCTACAAAGGGCGTATATCCGGTTACGCGGACTGCGTCGAATAATGTTTCGGGTTTACCGCCCTGGGGAGTAACCACCAATGTCAGGAAGCCCGAATTGAAGGATATGTCCACATGATGCCAGCCGGTGCCTTCCATAGTAAATGACGGTACAGCGGACGCGATAACGACATTGTTTAATCGGATGTCGAAGTAGTTGCCGCCAACTTGCGGTTCGCCGCCATTGTCGTACAGGTCGATGCCAATCGAAAGCGACGCGGCGCCCGGACCTGATTCGCCGAATATCGCCGTCGGACCATAGACGCTGGAATCCAGAAGGGCGAAACTCATCCCGTCTGCGCCGTCGGCATTGAGGGCCAGGAAATCAAACGAAGCCTCGAAGCCCGCAACCGGATCGGTTGAGATCGGATCGAATATGACCGAACCGTTCAGGCTGCCGGCGTTTTCAGTAAGCCTCATTGAACCGTTGTTGACGGTGGCGTTGCCATTGACCGTGAAACCCGGGCCGCCACCCTCAAAGTCATAAAACACGCTTGCATTAGAGATTCCAACAATTACAATCATTGTCAGAAACCACAATAAGCTGCTTCTGTACCTCATTTTTCGTGTCCTCCATAATAATAAAGAAGTCATTTTTTTAACTGAATATCTGGCAGGCAGCAAGGAACTGCGCGCACGTCGTAGACCAAAAGAGGTTTAGGAGACAAGAAAAGAAAGGAAAAATGCAAAGAACTGCGACTTTATAGGAGTGATCTTCCCCGAAGGTTATACGACTCGTCCGGCCATCCCAAAAAGAAATGCCGCCTCTGTCCATCACCACACACCCTCACTCCCAAAGATGAAAACACCCGATCTACGTTGCTACATATAACAGTCCTCCATAATAGCCTTGTTATTACCGCAAGGTCAAGGGAAAAAACCTGGACATCGCACAAAAAAGCTAATGTGCTTCTGTTTGGCAATAGAATGGCTGTTTCTTGTGCATCTATGGGGATTTGCATTTTTGCGGCTGCAATTGGGTTCTGCCGCAGCGCAGCCAAATTCAACCCATTATCAAGACACGTCGGTCCGGCATTGATCGGGGTTGAGGTGTCGGGTATAATGCGGCGAGAGGCGGGGGCTATGCAATGAAAGGGTGGTGTCATGGCGACAAAAGCAAAGGCCGCAAACACGCAGTACAATCGACGGCATTTTATGAAACTCGCTGGCGTGGGCGCGGCGGTGTGGGCGCACTCGGCAGCCTTCGGGCAGTTTGGTAAGCAAACCGCCCAAATGCCGCGGGGACGGAACATCATCTTTATTCTTAGCGACGACCATCGTTACGACTTCATGAGTTTTATGGAAGGGGCACCGGACTTCCTCGAGACACCGAACATGGACCGCATGGCCAATCAGGGCGCCCACTTGGCCAATGCATTCGTCAGCACGTCGCTGTGCTCGCCGAGCCGGGCATCAATCCTGACCGGGCAGTACATGCACAACCATCATGTGGTGGACAACCAGAGGCCGGTGCCTGAAGGGACGGTGTTTTTCCCGCAGTACCTACAAAAGGCTGGCTACCAGACGGCATTCGTCGGCAAGTGGCACATGGGGCACGAAGACGACCATCCCCGCCCGGGCTTCGATCACTGGGTGAGCTTCAAGGGCCAGGGGACGTACTTCGATCCCGTTCTGAATGTCAACAACAACCGCCGCACGTACAAGGGATATACCACGGACATTCTTACCGACGAAGCGCTGAACTGGCTGAAGGACTCTCGTGATGCGAACCGGCCTTTCTTCTTGTATCTTTCGTTCAAGGCGGTTCACTACCCGTTCCAGCCGGCGCCGCGGCATCACGGGCGTTACGAGAATGCGAAGGTCAAACGCCCGGAGACGATGGCGAACACCGAACGCAACTACCAGACGCAACCTCACTGGGTGCGCGAGCGACGCTACAGCATTCACGGTATCGACCACATGGAGACCGGGCAGTACGATAATGACCCGGTGCCGTGCTTCGACAACCTGTACAAGCGCTACTGCGAGACAGTTCACGGTCTGGACGAGAACATAGGGAGGGTGCTGGATTACCTGGACAGTACAGGTTTGAGCAGGTCGACTCTGGTGGTATACATGGGAGACAACGGTTTTGCGCTGGGTGAGCACGGGTTCTACGACAAGAGAGACGCCTTCGAGGAGTCAATTCGTGCGCCGATGCTGGCGTTGGCGCCCGGGGTGATCCGGCCGGGGGCGCGCATAGATCAGATGGTTCAGAATATTGACATCGCACCTACAATACTGGAGGCGGCCGACGTGAGACCCGCGGATGCCAGGCCAATGGACGGGCGGTCGTTTTGGCCACTTCTGCGGGGCAGTTCGGTTCCGTGGAGAGATCATATCCTTTACGAGTACCACTGGGAATGGAACTTCCCGGCGACGCCAACGGTATTTGCCATTCGTACTGAACGATACAAGTACATCTACTATCACGGCGTATGGGATCACGACGGGTTTTACGATCTGCTGACCGATCCGCACGAGCGGCACAACCTGATCCGTGTGCCTGCCTTTCAAGAGCAGATTGAGGCTTTGAAGCAACAGTTGTTCGACGAATTGGAGGCCACCGGCGGTTTGCACATACCGGTGCGACCACCACGGGGCGAGCGGCTCGACCAGCGCAAGCTGCGGCGATAGGCGACAGCAACATTCCATGTGGAAGTTCGAGTGGCATGAGAGGGCAGTGAAGTAGAGAACTGTTTTGCGGCAAAATGGTGCGGCGCGTTTTTGATTTGTCGGCGCGTGAGAGTTTCTTTGTGGCAGAGCGGGTGGCGACTCTCGGCGAGTCGGGAGAAGACATGCCCTGGGCCTTAAGCACGGGCAAGATGCCTGTGCCGTGGGCGTTGACAGGTTTGTTGCTTTTGCGTACACTTGGGTTGTGGATTGCCCGTTGGGCGATCAAAGGCGATCAGGCGGCAGAAGGAGGCGTTCAATGGGTTCTTTGGAAGTTTCGATCCGAGGGGCGGCGGTCATGTCGGCGGCGGCAATATGCATCCTGCTGCCGACGGCGGCGTGTGGGGGTGCTGCCGATGCGGTGATACTCTGCCAGGGGAATTACCAGACGGAGGCTCAGGCGAAGGAGCAGCTTTTGCGGTTTGCCGGGACGTACTCCACCCGCGAGGAGTGGGAGGTCCGCGCGGGCAACATCCGCCGGTGCATTTTGAAAGGGGCGGGTCTGGATCCGCTGCCGGCGAAGAGATCGCTTAACCCCATTATCCACAGCAAGCGGGAACTTGACGGGTACACGGTGGAAAACGCCGCCTTTGAGGCGTCGCCGGGCTACTTTGTGACGGGCAACCTGTACCGGCCTCGGGGTGTGGACGGTCCGTATGCGGGGGTGCTTTGCCCGCACGGGCACTGGTCCAGCGACAAGGATCACGGTCGGCTGCGCGAGGACATGCAGCGTCGTTCGGCGGCACTGGCGCGGATGGGTGCGGTGGTGTTCGCGTATGACATGATCGGCTATGGGGACTCGAAGAAGGCGGGCTGGGCGCACGGGCACCCGCAGGCATTGACGCTACAGCTATGGGGCGGCATTCGTGCGGTGGACTTCCTATTGACTCTGCCGGAGGTGGATCCGAAACGGATCGGCATTACGGGGGCTTCGGGCGGCGGGACGCAGACGTTTCTGGCGGCGGCGGTGGACGACCGAATTGCCGTGAGCGTTCCGTGTGTAATGGTGAGTGCGCACTTTTTCGGGGGGTGTAACTGCGAGAGCGGCATGCCCATCCACAAGAGCAAAGACCACGAGACCAACAATGCCGAAATCGCGGCGCTGGCGGCGCCCAGGCCGCTGCTGCTGATCTCGAACGGGAAAGACTGGACCAGCAAGAACCCCGAAGTTGAGTATCCCCACATCCGAGGCATCTATGGGCTGTTCGGCGCGGAGGCCAACGTTGCGAACGCGCACTTCGCCAACGAGGGGCACGATTACGGCGTTTCCAAGCGAACTGCTCTGTATCCGTTTATGGCCAAGCACCTGGGCCTGAGACTGGATCGCATAACGGGCGCGGGGGGCAATATCGACGAATTGTTCGTAAGCGTCCTGGCGTATGAAGACCTGTACGTGTTCAACGAAGCACACCCGTACCCGCCGCATGCGCTGAAGCCCAACTCGCGGGTGCCGCTGCGGTAGGGGTCAGCGAATCGACTCGTCGGGCAGTTCGGCCTTGACGCCTTGGTCGAGGGGCATTTTGTCGGCGGCGGGGGTGAGGCCGGTCTGCTTCATGAGTCTGGCGAGCTCGGCTTTCAACTGCTTGACGATGGGGGCGTATTTCGGATTGCCGATAAGATTGTAACGCTCGTCGGGGTCGAACTCGATGTTGTAAAGCTCCGCCATGTGCCGATCGGGAGAGCCGTCGCCATGCGGATAATGCACGTACTTCCAGGTGTCGGTCCGCACTCCGCGGACGTTGGGTGTATAGGGGAACTGCTTTTCGTAGTTGTAATGATAGAACCAGCTCTTGCGCCAGGTGCGATCGCCCTGCCGCACGAGCCGCACCCATGATTTGCCGTGAATATTCTTGAGCGGCGGCGCTGCGCAGAGCTCGAGGATGCTTGGGGCGATATCGGTGGTGAGCACCTGCTCGTGGACTACCTTTGCATTTTGCGGGGCGACCAGGCCGGGATAGCGCACCACCAGCGGCACGCGAATGCTCGGCTCGTGCATCGTGCGTTTGTCGACCATGCCGTGCTCGCCGTTGAGGATTCCGTTGTCGGACATGAAAACGAAGACGGTATTGTCGAGATCGCCACGGTCTTCGAGCAGTTTGTAGAGCCTGCCCACGCTGTCGTCAACGGATATGAGGGTTGCCCAGTAGGCGCGGGTCATGGCTTCGAAATCCTTGACGGCCTCCGGGCTGTCGTCGGGGAACTTCTTTCGCCAGTCGAACAGCGGGCCGTAGATTCCGTGCCACGTTGAGAGGCGCTGGCGTATCCAGGCGGGCTTGTCGTCGAGCATGAAGGCGGTTTCGGGATAGGGTATGCGAACGTCTTCGAAGACATGCTCGTATTTGGGCTCCGGGAAGTAGAAACTGTGGGGGGCCTTGTGTCCGATCATAAGCAGCCACGGCTTGCCCTCGGGGCGGGCGTTGAGCCATTCTTCGGCCATGTCCGTGACGACGTGGGTGTAGTAGCCCTTGACGACTTCGCGGCGCCGGCCGTTGAAGTTGAACTCCGTGTCGAAATACTTGCCCTGGCCTTTGTGGGTAACGAACCAGTCGAAGCCGGGGCGAGGCTCGTCGTTGTCCTCGCCCATGTGCCACTTGCCGACGTATGCGGTGTCGTAACCTTGCGACTGCAACAAAAGCGGGAAGCTCTTGAGGTCCTTCGGGTATTCGGTGAAGTTGTCGACGACGCCGTGGGCATGGGCGTATAGTCCGCTCAGGATGGTCGCCCTGCTCGGCGAACAGAGGGAGGTCGTGCAGAACGTGTTCTTGAAATGAATCCCTTCCCGGCCGATCCGGTCGATATGCGGCGTTTTGAGATGGCGGCTGCCTCCGAGGCCGATGGCGTCGTACCGCTGATCGTCTGTCAATATCAACAGTACGTTGGGGCGCCGCTTTTGCCGGGGGGCGGCGGCGCCGGGACCGGTCAGCCACGGGAGAGCGCCGACGGCGGCGGCGGACTGCATGAATTTGCGCCGAGTGAAATCGCTGGTGGTGTTTTCAAGTCTGTTGTGCTGCATGGCGAGACTCCCGCTGTCGAATAATAATGCTCAAATGGCTGCTTCACTGACGTGCCGTATGCCGGCGCTGCCTTTTCAGTTTTCCTGCGGACCCGTCTGCCGCATGATGCTTGCGACCAGGGCGGCGTCAATCGGCTTCTTAAAAAAGCCATCGAAACCCGCCGACAGTGCTCTGCGTTCGAGGTCGCGAGTTTGCAGTGCCGTAACGGCGACGGTCCGCACGGTTGATCCGTGCCGGCGAATCTGGCGGACGACTTCAAGGCCGTCAATTTCAGGGATGTTGATATCTATGATTATCAGGTCGTATTCATTGGCGAGGGCCATGTCCAGGCCCTGCCTGCCGTCGAACGCACAATCACATCGGCAGCCGGCTCTCTTGACAAGCAGTTCCAGAAGCCTCTGATGCCCCAGGTCGTCTTCAACAATCAGGACAACAGGTTCTTGCGATTCCTTTGCCGAATCCATATCCCATCTCCCGCTAACCGTTGCGACTCAGTAATCATACTACACACTGCAAACCACGCTGTAAATCAAATTCCGCAATTAACCAACCGTTATCAGAAGCATCGCCGAGCACCTGACCTCAATCGGTCGCCTGGTTTGTCTGCCTGCGTCTTCTCCTGTCTTTTTGTTTGCGGATTCTGTTTTGCTCCTTAGCCTCAGGGCTGTTTTTGCCCGAAAGCCTGATCTCCATCAATTCACAGAGTCTTTTTCTTGCGTAATACCGGTTGAGTCCCTGGCTGCGACTCTTCTGCATCTTGACCGAGATTCCGCTGGGTCCGTGTGTAAGATGAACGCAAGTCGAAGTCTTGTTGACCTTCTGGCCGCCGGCACCATGACTTCGGACGAACTGCTCATCAAGATCGGACTCGCGAATACCGCATTGCTTCATCCGCTCGGCAAGCTCCAGAATCTTTCGCTCAGTAACGCCAAAGTTAATCATATTACATCAATCCGGTCAGTTTGCCGCAGCATCCTTACACCAGACGTTCATGCTCTCGATGCGGCCGCAGATATTGGTATTGTTAACCAGTGTCCCACCGTATTCATACCCATGCTGAGCAAACGTTATGTTCATTCCCGCGGAAAGCGCGCGGGCAATCGTGTAAAACACCTGGACGGGCTCTTCGGCCATCGCCTGTTCCATCTGCGTGAGGAGTTGCCGTGCAATCCCCCGGCCGCGATAGTCCGGCAGCGTCGCGAAGTCGGTCATCTCGACATTGCCCCGCTGGCGGTCGATTTCCGCCGATGAAAGTGCGACAATTCGCCCATCGTGCTCGCCGCAGAAGTATCTTATATGCGACTGCATCGTTTGTCGAATGTAATCGGCATCGTCAATCGGGAACGGATACGAGTCGAACACCGCCTTGTAGACTTCGGTCATCGCCTCGGCATCGTCCGGAGCAGCCTCATAAAACTGCACCTTTTCAGGCGGCGAGGTGATCTCATCATGCGCGGCCTTATCTCTGGCGAGTTCCAGAATCTCCTGCACCTTATCAGCATGAGGATCCATGCTGCGTTCGGCGTCGAAGTACTTGCCCAGAAACACTCCGTCCTCCGTCCCGTAGTAGAAGCCCGGGATCCGCGCTTCCTCCACGTAACCTTCCTGCCTGAAGAGTCCCTTTACCTGAAGGGGCGCTTTTACAAAGGCCTTGGTGTAGCCATGCTCATTGGCCAGCCGCTCCATATCCTGGATGATGTCGGGCAGGTCCTGGCCGCTGACCTTCATGAGGTAGATCCGCTCGTTCCGGGGTCCGTGTTGAATCAAAGAATTTCCAAGTTTCTCAATTGTGTCGGGCATCAGGCCTCCGCTTTAATTGCAGTCAGTTCTTCTTCTGTATATGCGTCTGTCTTTGCGTCGGTGTCGGGCAGCAGCAGGGATCCGGCAACGAACGCCGCCGCGGAAACCGCGATGCCGTAGCCGCTGGCGTCCAACTGCCCAAGGAGCCCGTCTTTGGTAATTTTAAGCCAGCCGAAGAGCATAGCCAGCGTCACTCCCCCGCCAAGGACCATCGAAAGCAGCGCGCCTGCGCAACTGCTGCGTTTCCAGAAATAGGCGCCCAGGGTCGGCACGAACAGGCCGGCAACCATAAAAGAGTAGGCATAAAAGATCACATCCAGAACCATTGTAAAACGGCTGGCGATCACCACGGCAGCGGTTCCTATCAAGAAGGTCATACCCTGCGAGACGCGCATTATTGCCTTGTGCGAGGCTTGAGGAAAAACGTATCGCTGCAAGATGTCGTTAACGAAGTTGCCGGAGGCAGCCATGAGGCAACTGTCTGCCGTCGACATGATCGCGGAGAAATACGCGGCGATAACAATACCGGTTACGCCAATCGGCAGCATGTTCTTGATCAGCATCGGCATAGCCATTTCCGCCTCTGCCGCCGGAAACACGACCCGCGCGCACATCCCCAGCAGGACGCCCGTAAAAGCCATGATCGGGTACTCGAACAATCCGGCAATATACCAGGCCTTCTTCGCCTCCCGCTCGTTTTTACAGGCAAACATCCGCTGGTAAAGCGTCATGCCAATCAGCCATATGGGTACAATCGTAACCATCCAGTTGACGAATTGCGCAACCGAGACGTTGACCAGCGAGAAGAACTCCGCGGGCAGGTCACGCCGCAGTACACCCCACCCGCCGATCTTCCACAGCGTGACAGGCAATGTAACGAGGATAAGCCCGCCCAACAGAATAACCCACTGGACGGTGTCCGTGTAAATGACGGCCTTTAGTCCACCTATGACCGTGTAGCCGACGGTGATGACGGCGATGATAATCAGCGCGAAGTCCAGCGGATCCATGCCCAGGGGGGCGCGCTGGATCATCGTTGCCGATGCCAGTTTGGCGCCGCCGAGTATCTGCGCACCGGTGAAGCCCATGTAGCCCAGGCCGGAAATGACGGCGGCGGCGAGCGCCACCTTGTCGTTGTATCGCCATCGAAGAAAGTCGGGGTAGGTGTACATCTTATGCCGCCGGTCCAGGGCCTTGATCTTTGGTATCACGAACAAGGCAGTCAGCCACGCCCCGACGAGCCCCGTGAACAAGAGCCAGCTTCCGGCAAGACCCATTACGAACCCCAAGCCTCCAAGGCCGATTGAAAAGCCGCCGCCCACGTCCGTCGCAACGATCGAAAGCCCCACGTGATGCGCCTTGATGCTGCGGCTGCCTACGTAGTAATCCTCCGCACTGGTGTTGCGACGGAAGTGGTGCCAACCGATGGCCACGACGCCAAGCATGTACGCTGCAAAGATAATGTAATCAACGAACGCCACGGCCGTTCCCCTATTTGCCCTCGCCGTTACGCCGTTCATACCGCGCATTGCCTCGCGGGATCAGAGAGATCGTCTTGTCCTGGTCGCTAAGGAGCCGGTCGATCCCGACAGCCTTATGCTCGTCGGCGTCGTCGAGCTTGAGCTGCCGGCGACAATTGTCGCAGTCGCGATTGCAGAAGTAAGGCTCATAGGAATCCGGTTCTTTGTATGTCGTAATGATCCCCTCGTAATTGCGCAGTATCACCTTGTTTGTCGACCAGGAGATCAAGTAGTTCGGCATGACGGGTATCTTGCCGCCGCCGCCGGGCGCATCGATCACATAGGTCGGCACGGCAAAGCCGGTCGTGTGGCCGATGAGGCTTTCCATGATTTCGATGCCCTTGCCCACTGGCGTGCGAAAGTGCAGAAGCCCCTCCGACAGATCGCACTGGTACAAATAGTAAGGCCGCACACGATTGGCGACGAGTTTCTGGACAAGAGCCTTGATGATCCGGGGACAGTCGTTGACCCCCGCCAGAAGCACGGACTGATTGCCCAGCGGAATGCCGGCGTTGGCGAGTTTTCGCAGAGCCGTACGGCTCGAATTGGTGATCTCACGTGGATGATTGAAATGGGTGTTCAACCAGAGCGGATGATGCTTCTTCAGCATGCCGACGAGTCCGTCCGTAATGCGGTATGGCAGGACCACGGGCATGCGCGTCCCGATGCGGACGATCTCCACGTGATCGATTCGGCGCAGCTCCGTGAGAATCCAGTCGAGGTAGTGGTCGCTTAGCATGAGCGGATCACCCCCGCTTAGAAGTACATCTCGAACTCGCGTATTGCCGCGAATATACTCCAGACCCGCCTCAATGGTGCGGCGGTCAGGAATATAATCGTTGTCACCCACTCGCCGCTTGCGCGTACAGTGCCGACAGTACATCGAACAAACATTGCTGACGAGGAAGAGCACGCGATCGGGATAGCGATGCGTTATTCCGGGGGCCGGACTGTCCTTGTCCTCAGCCAGGGGATCGGCCATCTCGCACCTGCTGGACTTCAGCTCGTCGGGGTGCGGAAAGGCCTGCTTGCGAATCGGGTCGTTTTCGAAATCTTCCGTCTCGATGAGTGAAAGATAATAAGGCGTAATCGAAACAGGAAAATGCCGCATTGTCTTTTCGATTGCTGCACGACGATCCGTTGAAAACTCAACACCGAGCAGCTTTTCGAACGTATCGATGTCCCGGATGCTGTGGCGAATGTGCCACTTCCAGTCCTTCCAGTTTGAACTGTTCCTGCTCTCGTCGATAGTCCCGATAGTCTCCAATGCATCGACAGCACTGTGTTTAATCATATCTTATACCCCAAAAAAACAGATGTTAACTTGTGTATCAAACAAACATATATACCTATAATAACCATAAGTTTTCGGCTGTATAACCGCCTCAAGAAAATGCTTATTGCTGAAATAAACAGGGGGGCAGGACGCGCAAACCAAGCCCGAACGACCTGGCCGCATGACAAAACGCAGGCTCGCCGCCTGCCAAACAAAATGCAGAAAATCGTGCTACGCGCAAGTCTATGCCGTGTCAGAATAAGATCAGGTCTAAACGCGTATAAATGGCGCCACGCATCCAAGTTAGTACAGACCCTGATTTTAACCCCAATTCCACACATGGTCAAGAAAAAAACAACATCCCAAACGCGTAATCGCCCTTTTCGACCGGAAATTGTGCTGTTGTGCGGTATTGTCAGGCGATAGGCCTTGACCTTTTGGGCTGAAACTCGTATGGTGCCCTTATGAGATATCAACAGAACTACAATAACAATGTCGACTTGTATCGTTTGCTGGCAGAATTGCGACGCTTCCGCTCCATCATTATTGGCGCGTTGCTGGTTGGAATAATTGTTGGCGGCGGCATGACAGCGGTGTACACCGTGCAGCCGGAAGAGCGGGCGGTGGTCAAACGCTTTGGGGCGGTTATCAAGACGACGGACCCGGGGCTGCATTTCAAGCTGCCGTTCGGAATCGACGACATTCAGCGTGTGGCGACGGAACGGGTGCTCAAGGAGGAATTCGGCTTCCGCACGGCGGCGGGCGGGCAGCCCACACGATATGCCGAGCGAGCGTTCCCGGACGAATCTCTCATGCTGTCGGGCGACTTGAACATCATCGACGTCGAATGGGTCGTGCAATACCGCATCTCAGACCCAATCAAGTTCCTCTACAACATGCGCGAGCCGACGCGAACGCTGCGCGACATATCCGAATCGGTAATGCGGCGAGTGGCGGGCAACCACCTTGGGAGCGAGATTCTGACGACGGCAAGAGTCAAGATCGCAAACACAACCAGGGACGAAATCCAGGCGGCCATGGAACTGTACCAGACGGGCATCCATGTCGTGACGGTTGAGCTGCAGAACGTGGTGCCGCCGAAGGCGGTGCAGCCCGCCTTCAACCAGGTCAACGAAGCCCGGCAGGAACAGGAGCGGATGATCAACGAAGCGACGAAGCAGGCGAACGAAGCTATCCCCCGGGCGAAAGGCGAGGCCAGTCGAACGGTCGCCGAGGCGGAGGGCTACGCCTCAGAACGAACTAACCAGGCACTTGGGGAGGCGGCAAGGTTTACGTCGATTTTGGCGGAGTACCAGGCGGCGCCGGAAGTAACGCGACGAAGAATGTACCTTGAGACCGTCTCCGACGTGCTGCCGGATATCGGATCCATCTACGTCGTGCCCGAAGGTCAGACGGGGCCTGTGCCACTGCTGCACCTTCAGGAAGCACGCACATTGAAGGAGAGCGGCAGATGAACAAGCTGACAGCCACTGCAATCGCAATCGCCGCGGTCGTCGGTGTGGCGGTCGCTGCAAGCGGCCTCTATGTGATCGACCAGTCGGAACAGGCGATCATCGTTCAGTTCGGCGAACCGGTCGGCGACGTGGTCGCTGCGCCGGGGCTGCACTGGAAGATTCCCTTCATCCAGGAAGTCCGCCGATTCGACAAACGGCTGCTGGCGTGGGACGGGGACGTGAGCCAGATACCAACGCTGGGGCGGGAATTCATCGTTGTCGACACCACCGCGCGGTGGCGGATCGTGGACCCGCTGCAGTTCCTGCGCTCGGTCCGCGACGAGCTGGGCGCAAGGACACGGCTCGACGATATCATTGATTCCGTCGTGCGGGACATCGTCTCCGGGGCCGACCTCGAGGAGATTGTACGCTCGCATGACTGGGAGGTCGACCTGGACGACCTCGACGAGGAGATCGTCCGTGAAGACGTCGACCTGCAGAAGCCGAAGGTCGGACGTGAACGGCTGGAACAGCAGATGAGAATTGCGGCATCCAGACTCATGCCCGAACTCGGGATCGAACTGGTCGACGTGCGAATCAAGCGCATTAACTACATCGAGAGCGTGCGACGGCAGGTCGAAAGCAGAATGATCTCGGAACGGCAGAGCATCGCGGCAAGATTTCGCTCGGAGGGCGAAGGGCGCAGCCAGGAGATACTCGGCCAGATGGAGCGTCAGCTTCGGCAAATCCGCTCGGAAGCTCAGCGGCAGGCGGAGGAAATCCGCGGAAAGGCGGACGCCGAGGCCGCACGGATATATGCGGCCGCATACGGCGCCGACCCCGAATTCTTCGCTTTTTTGCGAACCTTAGAAAGCTACAAGGCACTCGGCAAGAACGCGACAATAATACTCAGCTCGGACGGCGAGTTCTTCCGCTACCTTCAATCCACCCTGAAGCCCTGACGGCGATCGAGCAGGGCAAACGCAGTCTCCTGGCAACTTGCGGCTCAGGCGGTAGAACCGGTCGGTGCGTGTGCGATCATTCGCCGATGATCTTGACCAGCAGGCGCTTTCGGCGTTTGCCGTCCAGCTCATAATAGAAGATGTGCTCCCAGGGGCCAAGGTGCAGCTTGCCCTCGGTGATTGCGACCACAACTTCGCGACCCATCACCGAGCGCTTCAGATGGGCGTCAGCGTTGTCCTCGTATCCGTTGTGGCGATACTGGGAATAGGGCTTTTCGGGGGCGAGCTTTTCCAGCCACACCTCGAAATCGTGATGCAGGCCCGACTCGTTGTCGTTGATGAAGACGGCGGCTGTGATATGCATGGCATTCACCAGCACCAGGCCCTCCTGAACGCCGCTTTCTGCAACGAGCTGCTCGACCTGGTCATGGATAGAAACGATTTTGCGCCGGGTCGGGACCTCCATCCATATCTCCTGGGTCAATACCTTCACGTCACACGCCTCCAAGATTAGTTCAGGGTGATGATTTTTGGTGAATCCATTAGCTGGCGGCCGTTGTCGTTTCCTACCACGTTGAAGTAGCCGTCGTCGCTCCAGAAGACGAAACCGGCGAGTTCGGGGAAGGAGTTTTCGAGTTTTTTGAGTACGTCCATGCAGTCTGCGCGTGGGCCGGAGGAGTTGCCGCGTAGTCCGAGTTCGGCCCACCAGATGACTTTGCCGGCTTTTTTCTTTTTGTTTACGGCCCAGTCGTATTCGGAGAAGACGAGGCCGCGGCCGTAGGCGGACTTTCCGAGGACGTCGACGTAGGCGTCGCCGGGGTAGTACTTCTCGAGAGCGCCGTGATTCTGGGTGGTGTGATAGGCCCAGATTATGTTGTCGAGGGCCTTGTCTTTGGTGAAGTAGTCGTGTATGAGGCGGTAAAGCTTTATGGCGTGCTCGTGGGTGCCTTTGGCGTGCCATTTGTTGCGGTCGTCGCTTTCGACGAGGGGGGTGTATACAACGGGGACGCCTCGATCCTTGAGCCACTGGAAGTTGGCGGCCATGCGATCCATCTGTTTGTAGAAATTGCTTTTGGTCGGGTTGTCTTCGGGTTGGAAGATAAGATCAATGTCGATGGGGTCGTTCCATGATCGGCCGGTGGGATTTGCGTAGAAGCTGTAGACGCCTACGATGAGTCCGCGGTCCCAAATCTTCTTGACGCCGTCGTTCCATGCGGCATCGGGGAAGGGGTCATCGTGGAAGTCGTAGGTGATGGTGGCGTAGCGGGGCATTTTGCCGGTGTGGTCGTAGACTTTTTTGAGCCAGTTGCGGGGGTGGTCCATGTCGGGGTTTTCGTTGTGGACCCATGTGGCGACCTGGCCGAAGAGGTATGAGCCGTTGCCGACGCTCTTGAGGTATTCGAGCACCTGGGCGGTGGGCGGGGCGCCATCTTTGCCGAAGGCGGGCAGGGATAATGCAAGGATGGCAACGATTGTCAATCGCCGTGTTGACATGATGGTATTCGCTCCAAATCGAGTTGACGGGTCATTTCATGACGGACACCGGGAAGTGAATCCGCCATTTTCATCATAGCCGCTGTTTTCGCACGCGGTCAATATACCACAATGGGCGGTTGAAATGCAAACAGTCGGCGAGTCGGCGGAACAGTGCGTGCTTGTCAGCGGGGCTGACTTCGGTTATTGTGGGCAGGTCGGTGTGAAGTAGAGGGCCAGCTCGCTTACGCCGGTGATGGGCGTTTTGCGGCCGAACCCGTGCAGCACGCGAATTCTGGAGGCATGCTTTCATGGTTACAACGTTTGTGACATTGGCAGGCGGAGTGTTGATGGTTTTTTTGGGGGTCGGCGGTGCGCCTTTCTATGGCGAGAAGGCTGATCTTTTGTATTGGCTGGATGAGTCAGGTGCTCGGCGGGATGTTAGTACGGTCGAGGGGTGGGCGATCAGGCGGGGACATGTCTTGTCGAATATGCAGTTGGTGATGGGGGCTTTGCCGGATGCGGATCGCGGGCGGGCGCCGGAGTATGAGGTGCTTGAGGAGAAGGAGTTTGCGGGATACGTTCGCAAGACGATCCGGTACGAGGCGGGTCCGGGGGACAGGGTGAGTGCGTTTTTGTTTTTGCCGCGGCCGGCGATGGGGCGCGCCGCGGCGATGCTGTGTCTGCATCCGACGTCGCCTTTGGGCAAGCGGGTTGTGGCGGGTGAGGGTGAGAGGCCGAATCGCAACTATGGGTTGGAGCTGGCGGAGCGGGGATATGTGGTGCTGGCGCCGGATTATCCGGGGTTCGGGGATGATGCGGGTTCGCGGAAGAGGCTTTACGAGCAGGGGTATATTAGCTGCACGATGAAGGGGATTTTGAATCATGTGCGGGGGGTGGATCTGCTTGCAAGCCTGGAGGAGGTGGATGCGGAGCGGATCGGTTGCATCGGGCACTCGTTGGGCGGGCACAATGCGCTGTTTGCGGGGGTGTTCGATACGCGGCTGCGGGTGGTGGTGACGAGCTGCGGGTTTACTACTTTTGGGAAATACAAGGGGGGCAATCTGACGGGGTGGACGCATGACGGTTATATGCCGCGGATCGCGGACGTTTACGGGAAGGACCCGGCGAGGATGCCGTTTGATTTTACGGAGGTTTTGGGGGCGATCGCGCCGCGCGGGTTGTTCGTTAGTGCACCGGTGCATGACGACAACTTCGAGGTTTCGGGTGTGCGGGATGCGGTGGCGGCGGCACGGGCGGTGTACGGGCTTTATGGTGCGGAGAACCGTCTGCGGGCGATGTATCCGGAGGCGGAGCATGATTTTCCGGATGAGGCGAGGCGGCGGGCTTATGCGTTTGTGGATGCGGTGTTGCATGGTGATTGAGAGAGGGCAATAACGGGGAGCTGGGAGTTGTTATGTTCGGGCGCGTTGCTCATGTGTTGTTTGGGTTTGGGGCAGTGGTGGTGTTTGGGGGTTTGGGTGTTCTTGTAATCGGAAAGAATCGCGGTGAGGTGGGCTGGCTTGGGCGGCTTATGGAGCGAGGCGGTCAGTCGGTTGAAGCGGCGGCGGACGTTGAAAGGTTTGTGCCGGTGCTGCAGGGGCAGTCTTTTCTGGATCGGCTGAAGGTGGTCGAGGGGAGAGGTCGGCCGTATGTGGGGGAGGTGCTTGCGGGGGATGTGTGGGCGGTTTACGGAGTGCACGAGGTGGAGGGGATTTGGCTGATTGACGAGAGTACGGTGAAGGCGATGGGGCTGTCGGCCGGGCAGATGCGTGAGAAGGCGGTGGCGAATTTGAGGCGGCTGGCGGGGGAGGTTGAGTTTGTGGGGGATGGGCCTTTGTTTGGGGTGGCGGCGGATATATTTGCGGCGAGCTTAATGTTGGTGGATGAGATCTGGGACGCGGCGGCGGGTATGGTGGAGGGCGAGCTTGTGGCGGCGGCGGCGACGCGGGACGTGGTTCTGTTTACGGGCAGCGGGTCGGAGGAGGGGCTGCGGCAGCTTCGGTTCGATGCAAGGAGCGTTTTCGAGGAGGCGTCGTGGGCAATTTCGGATACGCTGCTGGTGTGGCGCGGGGGCAGGTGGGATGTGTGGGACCCGGTTTGGGCTGGTGAATAGGCAGAAATGGTATATTGCGCGCGGCTTAGTCGAGGTCGGAATCATCAATGGAGAGATCGAAAGACTCACTGAGCCATTCGATGGCCTGCTCGTATTCGGTAAAGGCAGCTACATTGAAGCCGCGGGCGTTTGCGAACTCTTCCAAAAAGTTCGCCTTGTCGAACTGACAGTCGGCTCTTGTCAGAATTGCTATCTTGTTGCGAAAGGCGTCGCGATGGCGGCAGAGTTCGAGTACAATCTGGTATATGTCTGAGTAGGTCAGACGACTTTGGGCAGCGCGGCAATCGATAAGGATGTCGTAGTCGGCTGGGCGTTCTATAATCATGGCAAGTTGGACTATGGCCTTTTTTGCCTCTTCGAGATCGGGTTCACCGGTGCGGCGGACTTTGATGAAGTCGGGGGCCGAGAGGACTTGAAAAGTCGTTTGTGCGGTCATGGGTTCCCCCTTGCAGAGCCAACGAAGTTTATTGTTATGTCGGCTGAGGCGCGTGGGGACTTAATTTGGCGAGGGGCGGCATCGGACTGGTTTTTATGTTTTTGGGCAGAATTATCGCACAAAACTTGCAAGTTGATGCTTATTATAGAGGACTGTACAGCGGCTGAGTGAGCAGAGGCGGATGGCATTTGGGGTTCTACTTATGTGGCGATTATTTCGGTATACCTGGCATGCGGCGGATGAGGCAATGGGCCGGCGGCAATATGATGCGCGGCGGGGGCAGCGATGATTGATATACGTCCTCCGGAGACGCCGGAGGAGTTTGGTCGTTATTATGCGCTTCGCTGGCGTGTTCTTCGTGAGCCGTGGGGTCGGCCCATCGGCAGTGAGAAGGATCCTTATGAAGATCGGAGCATACACCTGATGGCATGCGACGGAGAGACCGTCGTGGGTACGGCTCGAGGTCATTTTTCGGGGCCGGGGGAGGGCACAATCCGGTGCATGGCGGTCGAGGAGAGTCATCGAGGTCGGGGGATCGGCGGGGCGATGTTGTGTGAGTTGGAGCGCCGACTGCGGGTGGAGAAGGCGCAGGTGATTGTGCTTAACGCGCGTGAGACGGCGGTGGGGTTTTATGAGGGGTACGGGTATGAGATCGTCGGCAAGGCGGGCACGCTTTTCGGGTGCATCGAGCACTTTCGCATGGTCAAACAGGTTGGTATGTTCTGAATGGTCGGATCGACAGCGGAGGGCGAGAACTCTTTCTATGCTAAGTCAGCTCTTGTATTAGAGGAGTAACAGGTGAAGCGCATATTTGGCGGGAGGCGTGATGCTTTCGCTCGACGACAATGATCATTTTTTGCCCAAGCGGTTTCGCTGGTACACACTGGCGGCGATTGTATTTATTCTGATGCTGGGGGCGGTCAGCGCAGCGTTTGGGGTGTGGAATTTTCTTCTTCTGGGCGTTGGGGAACTGGTGCTCTACGCAATATACACAAGGCAATGGAAGAAGGCGCAAAACCGATCCGGCTTGGCTTCAGAGCAGACAGGCAGCGAGGGATCCTTCTCCTTCTGGCGTTATATTTGCCTGGCTTGGCTGTACGCCATGATAATGGAGTTCTGCGTTGACTTCGGCTCATACGGCACGTTCAATCCCTTGATAGTCCTGCTTGTCATGCTGGCGCTTACGCCGCACTATTTGTTCCTGGCGGCGGCTTTTCGGCTTTGGTTTCGCTGGTTCAGCTTCTCGGCTCGCCAGGCGTATTTCACTATGGGGGTGGTGGGGTTTCTGCTTGAGTCGATCATTTTGAAGGCGGCTGTTGGCACCTTTACGTTTTGCGAAATCCTGCACTGGCCGATAGACGTTCCGGTACACATACTGAACTACGGCGGGTTTGTGCTGCTACCGACCCTGCTGCATAATCGTTCCAGGCAGGGGCAACAGCCGAGGAGAACAGGCGGTTGGAAGTATGCGGCGGCCATTGGGGGAACACTGGCGCTTGCGATGCCTGAGATCGCGGCTACATACTGGCTTGTATACAACGTGATCCTCAAGAATTGATGCCAATCGGATCAGTCCAGGAGGGTTGCCAAGTTTTCGGGGGCGATAGTTGAGTAATCGCGATATACAGCGGCGGCGGCAGCGGCGTGCTGGAGGTCATTAGGGTCGGCGCCCGCGGTGATGGCGATGTATTTCATGCCGGCGTTTCTTGCGGCCTGGAATCCGGAGGGAGAATCTTCGACGACGAGACACCTGTGCGGGGGGAGTTTGAAGGCGGCGGCGGCGGTAAGCAGGCTTTCGGGGTCGGGCTTTCCGCGTGAGATCTGGTTGCGGTCGATGGCGACGGAGAAGTATTTGCGTATGCGGAGTTCGTCGAGGACCATGTCGACATTTTCGCGGGGCGAGTTCGAGGCGGCGGCGCAGGGGACGCGCTGGGCGTGGAGGGCGGCGAGCAGGCGGGCGAGGCCGGGGATCTCGGCGATCACGGGGCGATAGGTTTGGCGGTAGATGGCTTCTTTTTCGCCGGAGATTTGGGCGATTAGTTCGGGTGTGGCGGTGTTGTTGTAGAGGCCCTGGACGTTTTTGTCGTTGCTGCGTGCATGGATGCGGGTGCGGTAGTATTGGCTTGTGATGGGGAGGTTGCGGCGGCGGCCGAGTTCGATCCATGCCTTTTCGTGATATGCGGCGTTGTCGACCATAGTGCCGTCGACGTCGAATATGATACCGCAGGAGGCGGCGCTGGTTTCTGTGTTTTGTTCGTGCATTCTCATCTCAAGTTGATGTGTCATTGTTCCATGTGCGGATTGGAGTGCAGAGCTTATCAGGGCTGGTGGGGAAATATCTCCCGCTGGACCTGGCCAAGGTAGAATCGGCCGTCACGCTGGGCGAAGCTGACAACGGCGTCGATCTGCTGGTGAATGAACGCGGTGTCGCCGCCGACGACGGCGAGGCCAATGACTGCGAGCTGTTTGCTGTCGTGGGCTTCGATTTCGGAGACGGAGAAATTGAAGCGGCTCTTGAGGCGGCCTATGAGGCTCTTGACTATGCCTCGCTTCTGCTTTAGCGAGTCAATGCCGTGCAGATGAATGTGCATTGTTACGAGTCCGACGATCATATTCTGCCCCGTTTCGGCTGCGAGCTTCGCAGGGATTGTATCGACGAACAATAGTGCCCGCCTTTGGTAATTGTATACGATCGCGTTGCGTTTGGCCACGGAGAATGTTAGAATTGTGTGTTTGAAGAATTCCCGGAGTGGATATGCGTCCTTTTACTCTTTTGATCAAGCCGGCGGGTCCGGACTGCAATATCGCATGCGACTACTGCTTCTACGCGTGCAAGACGTGCGTTTTCGGGGAGGGTCGGCACCGTATGAGCAAGGAGGTGCAGGAGGCTCTCGTGCGGAGTTATATGGGGCTGCGTTTAGAGGGGAGCAGTTTTGCGTGGCAGGGCGGTGAGCCGACGCTGATGGGTCTGGAATTCTACAAGCGGCTTGTGGGGCTTCAGCAGCGGTACGGGCGGGACGGCCAGGTGGTTACCAATGCGCTTCAGACGAACGGGATAGTTCTGGACGACGATTGGTGCCGGTTTCTTTGCGAGTACAAGTTTCTGGTGGGGATCAGTCTTGACGGTCCGCAGCGGTTTCACGATGTCTACCGGCGGGACGGCGCGGGGCGGGGGACGTATGATCGGGTAATAGCTGGGATTGACAAATGCCGCGAGCACAGGGTGGAATTCAATATTCTGGTGCTGCTCAACGACAGGAATGTCGAGCATCCGGACGAGCTGTTTGATTTTTTTGTGAAGGAGCAGCGGATCAAGTATCTGCAATTTGTGCAGTGCGTGGAGCGCGACGATGGGGGCAGGATTGCGCCATTCAGTATTGGGCCGGAGCAGTACGGGGAGTTTTTGTGCCGTATTTTCGATCGGTGGGTAGAGTATGGGCCGGAGCGGGTGAGCATTCGGAGCTTCGACAGCATGCTTTCGTATCTTCTGGGGATGGGGCACACAGAGTGTACACTAGGGCCGCAGTGCAATGATTATATTGTGATCGAGCATAACGGGGATGCGTTCTGCTGCGATTTTTTTGTCGATGAGAAGTGGCGATTGGGCAATATCATGGAAACGCCGATCGAACAGTTGGCAGGTGCGCGGCTCAAGCGTGAGTTCTCACGTAACAAGTGGGAGATCGACAACAAGTGTCTTGTGTGCAGGCACCTGGATATATGTCGGGGCGGGTGTCCGAAGGACCGGCTGGCGGGAGCGGGAACGCACAAGGCGCCGAGTTACTTCTGCGAAGGATATAAGCGGTTCTTTGACCATACATTGCCGCGGTTTCATGAGATTGCAGCGCGCTTGCAGCGTCAGAGCAATTCGCAGGCATAACACCACAAACTGAAGGCAGGAGAGCAGATGAGGCACATTCAGAGTCGGCGAGAGTTTCTGAAGTTTCTTGGGTGCGGCGCAGCTGTGTGTGTCATGCCGTTGGGTAGTGTGGGGACGTGTGAAGCCGCAGCTTCGAAGCCTAACTTCATTATCATCTTCTGCGACGATCTTGGTTACGGCGACGTTGGGTGTTTTGGTTCAAAGAATCACCGAACACCAAATATCGACAGGATGGCTGACGAAGGTATGCGGTTCACGAGTTTCTATGTGAGCAGCGGTGTGTGCACACCATCGCGTGCAAGTCTGCTGACCGGGTGCTATCCGCGGCGTATTAATATGCATCAGGACTATAATAACCTGTGCGTACTGTTCCCAGTGGGCAAGAAGGGCCTGCATCCGGATGAAATCACCATAGCCGAGGTGCTGAATGAGCGGGGTTATGCGACGGCGTGCGTTGGCAAGTGGCATCTTGGCGATCAGCCGGAGTTTCTGCCGACGCGACAGGGTTTTGACTATTATTACGGGATACCTTACAGCAATGACATGGGCGGCAGGGAAGGGGGCAATCGCCCGCCTCTTCCTCTTATGCGCAATGAGCAGGTCATCGAGGCTCCGGCGGAACAGAAGACGCTGACTCGACGCTATACAGAGGAGGCAATACGATTCATAAGTGTTAACAAGGACAGGCGCTTTTTTCTTTATCTGCCGCACACTATGCCGCATGTACCGATTCATTCGAGCGATGGTTTTGCCGGCAAGAGCCTAAACGGCAAGTACGGCGACGCCGTCGAAGAGATAGACTGGTCGACAGGTCAGATACTCAAAACCATCAAGGAGCTTGGCCTGGACAATAATACCCTTGTGGTGTTTACTTCCGACAACGGAGCTGCAAGCGGTTCAGGCGGATCGAATCGGCCTCTATCCGGCTGGAAAGGCTCCACGGACGAAGGCGGGATGAGGGAGCCATTTGTGGTGCGGTGGCCCGGGCGGATTCCATCGGGCGGCGTTTGTGATGAACTTGTGACCAGCATGGACCTTCTGCCGACGTTTGCGCGGCTGGCGGGTTTTCGTGAGCCTCAAGACCGTGTTATCGACGGCAAAGACATATGGCGGCTGATGGCGGGCATTCCAGGCGCAAGATCACCGCATGAGGCATTTTACTACTATCAGATGGACCAGCTTCAGGCGGTTCGCAGCGGCAAATGGAAACTGCACCTTGCGCTGAAGCCGAAGAAGCGAAACTGGGGTGCTCCCATTGCGGAAAGCGAACAGAAACTGTTCGACCTTGACGCAGACATTGGGGAGAAGAATAATGTTGCCGACCGGTACCCGGAGGTTGTCGAGCGGCTGCTGGCAATTGCGGAAAAGGCCCGCACCGACCTTGGCGACATGGATCGGCCCGGCGCCAACCAGCGGCCGGCGGGCATTGTGCCAGCGCCGACGCCCTTGACGATGAAGACAGAGATGCGAGTGCAGCAGCAATGAACCAGACAGCATTTGAAGGAACGCCTTGCGAATTTACAATCGACATTAAGCCTATCTTACGCGGTATGCTTGCTGAGCCTACAGGAGACGAAGATCGGCGATTACAAACGGTGATACTTCGCTCTGTGACAAACGAGGAGGCTGTGGCATTTGCCGAGGCGCCTGGGGGGCGTTGTCCCGAATCGCTGGTAGAGGGTCCCACGCCACCGCTGTATCTTAGGCCGGTCACGGCTGACGCCGCGGAGTATCTGCAGCAAGAGTTGAACAGCTACGTGGGCAAGCATCATGCCAAACCTCAAGTAGTTTGCGTCAAGGGTGCTGGTGTCCTGTATGTGGACTCGCGATACGACGACTCGGGTCTTCCGCTGAGGAATCGCGTGGCACTGGTTACCGGTTCGGCGGGCGCGATCGGGTATGGAGTGTGCAGGGGGCTTCTGGAGGCGGGTTCTTTTGTGGCGGCATCGGACCTTGCGGGTGAGCGGCTGGAGGGACTGGTCGACGAGTTGAAGGGGATTGCCGCGGACCGGGTGATTGGAGTGCCGATTGACGTAACTGACAGGGAGTCGATCGGGGCAGGCATAGGCGAGGTGATCGGGGCTTTCGGGGGGGTCGACATCGTTGTGATCAACGCCGGGATCGCGATGGCGGCTCATTTGCGGGAAATAGAGGTAGAGGAGTTTCGCCTTCTGGAGAGGGTCAACGTTGAGGGGACGCTGTTTACGCTGCAGGCGGTCGCGGAGCAAATGATCGTTCAGAATACCGGTGGGGACATTGTACTGATGTCGAGCAAGAATGTGCCTTCGCCGGGGGCGGGGTTTGGGGGGTATAGTGCGACGAAGGCGGCGTGTCATCAGTTGGGGCGCCTGGCGAGCATCGAACTGGCGTGTCATGATATACGGGTGAACATGGTTGCTCCGGACGCGGTGTTTGCAGAGGGCAGGTTCAAGTCGGGCCTGTGGGAGAAGGTTGGTCCGGGACGGATGAAGGCTCGCGGACTGGACGAGGCAGGCTTGCAGGATTACTATCGGCAGCGCAACCTGCTGAAGGCTCGGGTGACGGGCAGGCACGTTGCAAACGCGGTGCTGTTTTTTGTGACGAGGCAGACGCCGACGACGGGGGCGACGATCCCGGTTGACGGCGGGCTGCCGGATGCAACGCCGAGGTAGCCGGCGATTGTGATTTCATTTCGGCGAGGCTCTTTCATCGGGCGATTTCTTTTCGGAGCCATTCGAGGCTTTTTTCGACGTTGCCGGGGGCGGCTTCGCATTCGATGGAGAGGACGCCGTCCCAGTGGGCGTCTTTGAGGAGTTCTATGCAGCCAGCGATGTTTTCGGCGTTGACACCTTCGCCTATTGCGACGACGGAGCAGGCGATGCCCGTTTCGCCGCCTCTGACGGCTCGTGCGAGGTCGGCGCTGACGTCTTTGATGTGGATGTGGGCGATCTTGTCAAGGAAGCGTTTTGTGAAGGCAACGGGGTCCTGGCCGGCGATGAAGGTGTTGCCGGTGTCGAGATTCATTCGGAGGTACGGGGAGTCGAACATGCCGAGGATCTCTTCCATCGTATCGGGGTTGGTTGTGTATGGGCCGTGGGGTTCGACGTTGATAATGATGTCGTAGCGGGCGGCCCATTCGAGGACGACACGGTAATATTGCTTGATGAGAGCCATTACTTCCTTGTCGGTGTAGCCATCAGGTTTCTTGCCTCCGTCAGTGGTGTCGACGCAGGGGCAGCCGAGGACGCGGGCGAACTGAATGGCGCGGATTGTGTAGGGGATGCCTCGGGACTGACCCTGCGGTGAGGACATGGGATAGGCGGCGTCGAGCTGGGAGGTTCTGAGGCCGAGGTCTTCGAGGTACTCACGGAGCACCAAGGGGTCGGAGTGGAGGCAGATGTGGGGATTGTAACCAAGGGCCTGGATGAAATAGTCGCCGTCGATGGTACCGAATTCGACGTACTCCATTTCGTGGTCGGCGGCAAACTGGCACGGTACTTCGTATGAGACGTCCTGATGCCGCCAGTTGTCGACGTGCATGCCCAGCTTCAACATGATTTTTCTCCTCAGAAAGTTGTTTGTTTTTTTGGATATTAGCAAGTCCTGGCTCAAATGCAACGGCGAGGCGTGTTCGTAGCTTGCTTTTTGCAGGGAGAGGCGTTTTGATATTGGTAAGCTTATGAGCGAGGACAAGACAAAAAGCTGGCCGCAAATACGACCGGCGACAAGCGCCGATGGGGTCTGCATTCGCCAACTGGTCTTTGGAGTTTTGGGGGAGTATGGGCTGAGGCCGGATCCAGAAGGTGTTGACGGCGATCTCAATGATATCGAGCAGTCGTACCTCGCACGGGGCGGGATGTTCTTCCTGTTGGAGCTGCATGAGGGTGAGGTCATAGGCTGCTATGGTTTGTATCCGCTGGACGAACAGACCTGCGAGCTTCGTAAGATGTACCTGCGGCGGGAGTATCGGGGCAAGGGGCATGGAAGACGGATGATGGAGCACGCCCTCGCGCGGGCGAGGGAAGTGAACTTTTCGGTGATGGCGCTGGAGACGGCGTCGGTGCTGGAGGAGGCGGTGGGGCTTTATCGCAGCTTTGGGTTTGAGGCTTACGAGGCGGAGCATCTTTGTGAGCGGTGCGACCAGGCTTACAGGCTGCGGCTGTAGCTTAGTTGCGTGCCGGCGTAATATGGATGACCTGGCCGCCGTTAGGGGCCATGTCGGCGGCAAGGGTTTTTGTCGAGTCTACTGAGAATTGGGTGATGGTTACGGCCATGCGCGAACCGCCGGCGGGGTTGGCGTCGCTGTAGATTTGGGCGGCGTATTCTTTGCCGGGTGTGAGGAAGGTGAGGGGAATTTCGAGTCGGCGTTGTTTGACGGCGTTCATGGTTCCGACGAACCATTCGTCGCCGCTGCGGCGGGCGATGGTTACGTATTCGCCGATTCTGCCTTGGAGGACCTTTGTGTCATCCCAGACGGTGGGGACGTGCTTGAAGAAGTCGAGTTCAGGTTCGCCCTTGTACATTTGCGGGCGGTCGTACCAGAAGAGAAATTGCCAGGGGCTGTAGCAGACGACGGCGGCGGCGAGCTGGTGTGCGGCGGTGTTTTTGACTCTGCCATTGTACCAGCAGATCGTGTAGTCGCCCGGGCCGCAGAGATAGCGTGTGAACGGGAGGATGAGGTTTTCTTCGGCGGTGGGCATTTCTTCGTTTCCGCGGATGCCTTCGACGGTCATGAGGTTGGGGTATGTGCGGCTGTAGCCGGTTGGTCGGTACTCGTCGTGGATGTCCAACATGAGGCGGTTGTCGGCGGCTTTGCGGATGGCTTCGTGCAGCCACGTGGTCCATTTCTGGTCGCCGACGTGTACGAAGCCGTACTTGACGCCTTTGATACCCCAGGAACGGTAGAGGGGGAGGATTTCGTCGAGCTGACGCTGGAGGGCGCGCTGGTTGACGTAAACAATGATGCCGATGTTACGTTCGTCGGCGTAGCGGATCACCTCATGGAGGTCGAGGGGACCGGGGGAGCGTTTGGGGTCGACGGTTACGGTCGTGGCGTCGGAGGCACTGTCGTATTCGTGGCCGTACCAGCCGGCGTCGTATTCGACGTACTGCAGGCCGCGGTCGACGGCGAAGTCGACACAGGCCTTGCCGCCTGCGGTCGTGAGCGTCACCTCGCGGATGACCTTGCCGGGCTTGATCCATGATGTGTCGGCGATGGCGCAGGGGGCGTTGAGATTCAGGATGATGTCGTTTTGTTCGAGGAGGCGGCAGACGTCGGCGGCGATCATAATAACGCGCCATGGCGTGTTGTAAGGCGTCCGGACCTGCACTTCACTGCCTAACATGCTCTCGACGGCGAAGGGAACGCCGGCGACAGGCTTGAGGCGCATGCGGGCATAATCGACGAGTGCGGCTTCGGCGATTGCTACGGCGGGTCCGTCGGCGATTTCGATGGTGAGCGGGCGTTCACAGTTGGGTTTAATATCGTTTAGCGTGACGCGGCTGTAGACACCCTGGGCGGAATAGACGGCCCAGGCGGTATGGTTGGCGGCGAAGCGGAATTGCGTGTGCTCGGCGGCGATGGTGAAGGTTTTGAGGGCGGGCTGATTTGGGAATGTGTATTGCAGGGCAGCGCCTTCATTATAGGCGCGGACAGTCAATTGAAATCGCCTGTTGTGCGCATCGCGGATGTCAAGCTGCATATCGTTGTAATGGTCGCGAATCTCGCTGCGCTCGCCATAGACGGGCCGCCATGTTTCGTCATGATCGCTTCGGGTGACGCCTGCGATCCGGCAGCCGATGCCGAGTGCGGGCAGGTCTTTCACTTCAAACGTTAGTGGAGATTCGATGACGAACGGCTTCTCTTTGTACGTGACGCGCCATGTAAGGCAGTCTCTAAGACCGTCGATTTGTGCGATGTCCACTGTTGCGGTTATGTCGCCGTTTGGCGAGGAGACGGTCGCGCCGGCAACAAGTGCGTTCAAAGTCAAGAAACTCACCAGAATACAGCAAGACTTCATCACAACTGCTCCTTAAACATTATGGCCGTTGAGCATTTCATCGCGGTATGCGAGCACCTCGGCGGCGACCTGTCGAATGTCGGCGGTATCGGGCAGCATGGCGATGATCTTTTCGAGGCAGCGGCGGTCTCGGACGCGTTGGAATGTCGCGCGGAAGTTCAGGTCATAGACCCATGCCAGTTCCAGCAGCTTCATGTCGTGGCTGGTCTTCATGAGCGTGTAGTCAATGTGCCGGTGCGCCAGAATTGCCTCGATCATCTCGGGCGAATACTCATCACCGCGTGGAAACCAATTGATCAGGACCGGCGCCTGGGGATCCTGGAGCGGCCATTTGTCGACTTCGGTCATGAGGTAGAAGATGTCCAGCTTGTCAGCGTCGCGGATGAGGCGGGCGAACGGGGCGACTGCTTCTCCGAGGTCGTCGGGGAGCTGCTTGGCGCCGTGCAGTTGGACAGACCGGTTAACGATGAGGCGCTCGTTGGGCGTTAGTGGTTCGAGGACGTTATGCCGCTGCAGGACCTCCACGCCGAGCGGGCCGTGCGGAACGCTCTGGGCGTCGGCGAAGGTCCGGTACTTTGTGAACTGCTCGTAGCGGCCGACATCGTGAAAGAGGGCGATGGTCTCGGCGAGCAGCCGGTCGGAGGCGGACATTTGGATCGACGCGGTCAGGTAATTCATCTCGGCGCAGACGCGTGCGGTGTGGGTCTCTTTGAGCGTGAGATTGGAATTGATGAAGGCGTCTTCGGCGTAGAAGCCAGCGACATAGTCGGCGTACCAATGCTTGAATTGATCTAATTGCTTTTGCTGCATGAGGTTATGCTTCCATACGAGCCGGCGTCTGAGTTCGTCTTAAAGCTTTTATTTTACACTAAGACTGGGGCTTTTTCCAGCCCAATGACGGGACCGGATTCGTTGGCTTTCGTGGGCACCCGGGTTATAATAGCCTTTTGTCATGATATTCGTTCTTTAAAAAGATTTCAGGGAGTAGACCGATGCCGACTATTAAGGATGTGATTGTGAGGAAGCCAACGGAGGAGGAAGCTGCCGCATGCCGTGCGTGGCCGATCTGGACATGCGAGCCAAGCAAATTCGACTGGGATTATACGGAGACGGAGACGTGCCTGATCCTGGAGGGGCAGGTTACGGTGACGGACCGGCCGGCGGGGGCGGATTCGGTGAGCTTCGGGCCGGGGGATCTGCTGGTCTTTCCGGTTGGGCTGCCGTGTGTGTGGAACGTTAAAGAGGCGGTTCGGAAGCATTATAATTTCAGTTAGGGGCGTGGGCGCGGCATGGGGCAGATTCCGCCCATGTGTCTCGTGATTGCAACGGGGTCTATTTGTCCGTTTGGTCACATTCTTTGATTGGGCCGATGTAGTTTCTGGCTATTACGATGTTGTCGATGTAGAGGTGGTGGTCGGATTTTGCGGTCCAGGTTCCGCCGAGGTAGAGGTTGAGCCAGACGGAATCGATCTTGAGGGTGTCGGTGTTGCGCATGCGAATGTCGGTCTTTTCGAAGGCGGGTTGGCCGTCGACCCAGGCGCGGAGGATGCCGTCGTTCTTGCCGGGGGTGTTCATCTTTGCGTACTGTTCGATGCAGTACCAACGATTGTTTTCGAGCCAGCCGCGCTTCTCGATGTCCCAAAGCCATTCGGAGCCGTATTGGCCGCGCATGTCGGCGTGGTAGCTGTAGAAGCCGATGGGGGTTTTGCCATCGACCTGCTTGCGGAAGAGGCCGCGGGCGGACCAGCCGTTACTTCCGTTGGAAGGTCTGCCGCCCCATCCAGCTCGGCCGTAGGTTCCTGAGATGCCGGGGAGTTTGCCGCCGCCGGCAGGGTCCCAGTCGTCGGCGAATCGCAGGTAGTAGCGGAAGTATATCTCCTCGGGTTCGGCGCCGGTCTGCTTTTTGAAGGCGTAAGTGATGCTGGCGCCGTAGTGGCCTCCGGCGTCCACCTTGATGCGGAGGGCTTTACCGGAGAACGGCTCAAAGCGGCGGTCCGAGTCGGAATCAACACATGCGACGCGCTGGGGGGTGGTTGGCATTCCGAACAACTTGTACCAGTTTTCTGATTCGAAATCGCAAGTGAAGATTACGTCAGGCCGGCTCTGCAAGGCCTGTTCGGCGGTGTTGAGGGCGGGGCAGACTGTTGTGCGCAGCGATAACAATGAAACAGAAGCCGCGAACAAAATCCGGACTGCGAGTTTTCTCTGGTGCATTAGAGACCCTTTCCTGAAACCGGTATTTTACCTTAGTCGGCGACGTTAAGCAAATCGCCCGCGCAGTGCGGGACTGGGTCCGCGGGGGCGATCCTGCGCTCGAAGAGAGGATGCTGTGGAAGGAACTGCCAGGGTACCCAGAGTATGCGGGCAAGACGAAATACCGTCCCGCCCGGGGTGTGGTGAAGATTTGTCGTCCGATAAATCGGCAAGCGGCTGTGCGGTACGCCTTGTGTTCTTTTATCAGCACAATAAAAAAAAGCAGGTGACACGATGGGCAGAACGTACGTTTTTTCATTGACAATAGTGGATTTTTTGTTAGAATTGAGTACGTTGTGCCGGGGCAAGGCCGGCGGGTGTCCACGGAGGACCGATGGAAAGTGGTATCTCACACAAAGATGAGGGATGATAATGAATAGAACGCAGTTGTCAAGAGGTTTTGGGGTCCTGATTAGTGCCTGTCTGCTGATTACAATAACGTTTGCACTTGTGGGCTGCGGAGGGTCATCGGGCGAAACGGCCGCGGAAGTCCACAGAAGGCATATTGACGTTGTGAGAACCAATAATCTGCAGATTCAGGACGACCTGGACGCTCTGTTCATGCTCGACAAACCAAGCAAGCTCAGCGACAGATACGTTCGCTGAGGCGGCGCGAGGCCCATCGCGTGCGGCTGTCGGGCAATGTTGTAACTCGAAAAACCGTCAAGCTGATGGGAGGTGGATTGCTTGGACGCAATCATTGAGTATCTCTACAGGATAAGCCTTCACGAGCGTCTAATCGTCGGCCTTGAGCTGGTTCTTATTGGTGTGTTTGTATACACGATCATCAGTTTTTTGGAAGGTACGCGCGGCGAGCGTCTTTTCCGCGGGGTGATATTCATTCTGATCGTTGGTTCGCTGATACTGAACCTGGTCGTGGAGCAGTTCGGCCTGGTACGGGTAGCATATCTTTACAAGGGGTTTCTGTTAGCGATACTGATTGTGGCGGTGGCGGCGTTTCAGCCAGAGATACGTCGTGCGCTGATCCGTATCGGTCAGGCGGGGTTTTTGTCGAGTTCTCCGCAGCAGCTTACCCGCAGCGTCGAGGAGATCATTAACGCGGTGACTCAGCTTGCGGCTACGCGGACGGGCGCAATCATCGTGATCGAGCAGCAGGTGGGGCTTGCCGAGTTTATCGAGACGGGGGTTCGGATCGACGCCAAGGTTACGGCGGAACTGCTCAAGACGATATTCTATCCTGGTTCCGCACTGCACGATATGGCGGTTGTGATCCAGGGCGACCGCGTGGTGGCGGCGAGGGTGCAGTTGCCGCTGGCGGAGGGTGAGAGCTTCCAGGGGAGGCAACTCGGTTCTCGTCACCGGGCGGCCGTTGGCGTTACGGGCAGTTCGGACGCGACGGTTATCGTTGTGAGCGAGGAGACAGGGATCGTGTCGCTTGCGGTGAACGGGAATTTGATTCGGAACGTCTCGGAGGCTCAGTTGCGGAGACAGTTGACGACGGCGGTGGTTGAAACAACTCCATTGATCGAGCGTATGAAAGAGGCCGTTGGGCAGCGGGAAGTCAGCGAGTAGGACTGGAAGATATCGTCGGACATGGTTGACAAGGTCAAAAAACTCAGCGCAGTGGTCGCCTTGACTCTGTTGATATGGGCGTGGGCATACCTTGCCCTGGAGGAGACGATGCCGGCGGCGGGGACGCTTCGGATATCGCCGGCGACGCGACCGGACCTGTTTGTGAGCTTCGATGAGCAGCCGGGGTACGTCAATCTTCAGTTGACGCTGAAGGGCTCGCCTTCGCAGATGAGCGAGTTGAAGAAGCGGCTTCGATCGGACGACACCGATCCGCAGAAGGAGCGGCTGGAGTTTTTCTATGATGCGGAATTGGAGAATCACGGCACGCCGGGACGGTACCAGATCGACATGGTGACGTTTCTCAACGAAAGCGACAAGATGAAGGACCTTGCCGTTTCGGTGGAGCATTGCGAGCCGCCGATCATCAATGTGAACGTGCGTCAGCTTACGCTGAAGTGGTTTACGGTTCAGTGCCTGGACGAGAACAAGGTGCCGCTGCGGGCCGAATCGATCGAGCCGTCGACCATTCAGATGTACGGATATGACGAGTGGGTTGGGGACAGTCTGAAAGCGAGCGTGATATTGACTCCGGCGATGATCGAGAAGGCGCGGCGTGAGGCGATATCGGAGCGGCCGTTCGTGGAACTGGAGGCGGGACGAAGGAGATGGTTCGCTTCGCCGGTTACGATCAAGCTGCCGAGTACGGAGAGCCCGCTGAAGGACCGCGTGACGAGCCCGCTGCTGAAGTTAGGGATTATTTACAGCAAGAATCTGCAGGGCAAGTACAACCTCGAACTGCTCAACGAGAACGATTTGCGGACGGTTCAGTACAGGGCGTCGGACGCGGCGTACAGCGCATATGAGAAGATGCCTTACCTTATCATGATCGAGGTGCGCGACGGGGACGAAAACAGCGAGAACGTGCATCGTCCCATTATCTACAATTTTCCGGCGGAGTTCTTGCGCAAGGGGGAGATCGAACTGACGGGCGCACCGCGAGAGGCGGTTTTTAAGCTGATACCGGTCGGGGAGTCGGCTGGGTAAGTTTGTGAATCATCAAATCGAAGCGTCTCAGTTCTGTACGGTGGTTTCATAGCGTACTCCGTCTGGAACGGGAACTGGTATTGTTACGGTTATTCCGTGGTCGCCTTCGGTTCGGTGTGACGAATCGACGGCGACGAAGGCGGTGTAGGCGGACATGAGGCCATACTCCAGTGCCGTGGCGGTGATCTGGCGTTGGAATGAGGAGCCGCCGCCAGAGGTCTGCCGGTTGGTGAGGTCTTCGATTTTCTTGCGGGCCCAGACGCAGGCGATGCCCTCGTGGCGGCCGGGATCGTCGGCATGTGCGGCGGCGACGCTGATGGCGCTCCACCGGCCGTTGATTCGGCCGCGGATGCGGACGTCGCCATCGGGCCGGCCCGTGAAGCGTCCCGTGACGATGACCGGCCGGCCGACAAAGAGGTCGGGGATGCGCCGCGGGTAGATGTCCTCGACTTTCATGCGGCCCCAGTCGATCTCGATATCCGTTAAGGCGGGGTGGCTGATGCGGTCGTAGAACAGATCCACCACGTCGCCGACGGGTTCGTCCAGGCCGATGTATGCGACGGCGCCCTTGCCGATGGCGGCCATGCGGTCGAGCAGGTAGCGATTGACCGAGGAGCCGACGCCGAAGCTGAAGATGCGGCTATCGCCGAGCTTGTCATGGACGGCTTTGAGGATTTCGGTTTCGTTGCCGATGTATCCGTCGGTCATGAACGACACCAGGCGGAACCGCCGCGGGTCGTGCTTGAAATCCAGCGCGGCCTTGATCCCCTCGATCATCATCGTGCCGCCGCTGCCGTGCAGCGAATCGACGTAGTCAAGGGCCTTGCGGATGTTCTGCTCCGTCGCGGGCAGCGGGTCAGGACCGAGCTGCGAAGCGCTGTTCGAGAAGCGAATCACCTGGAACGTGTCGTCGGGCCCCAGCTTCTTCAACGCCCGGCGAATGGCGTCCTTGGCCTTCTCGATGGGCTTGCCGGACATACTGCCCGAGCAGTCCAGCACAAAGATCATCTCCATCGGCGACCGGTCGAGCTTTGACAATGTCGCCGGCGGATACAGCATCAGCGAAAAAAAGTCGCCGCGCTTGTCGGTATGCGTGACCATTGCGGATTTTGTGCGGTCGCCCGCCACGCGGTACCGCAGCACAAAGTCCTTGTTGGGCAGATCGTCGCGATCGCTCAGCACCACCTCCGCCCGCCGCCGCGAGTGCATTTTCTTGCTGACGATATGCGTGGGGCAGTCCAGTTCTTCGATCTCCACGCCGGCGTCGATGTCCACGCTCAGCGAGATGTCATGGCCGCTTCGCTCGCCGGGCGCAAGGTACTGCACCTCGGTTCTCTGGCCGCTGATGCCGCGTTTGCCGCGGGCGACGGCGCCGATGCCGTCCTTCGACCCGGGCGGGTTGAACCGCGGCCCGACCACCATCGGGAACACGAATTCATACCAGCCGTCGACATAGGCCAGCGTGTTGAAGTAGCGGATCGTCACGTCGATGGATTTGCACGGCTCAATGTTGGCGACCTTCTGTGTGAAGACGTTCGGCCGTTCCTGCGTCAAGAGCGACGCGGTATAGCCCTGCCGCCGTGCTTCCTTATAGACCCGCTCGGCCTCCTGGCGCTCGCGGATGATCCCGCGAATCTTCCGCCGACCGATCGTCATGACAAACTCGTTGACCGCCGCATTGTCCGGCAGCGGAAAGACATACACCGCCTCGATCTTCTCGTCGTACGGATTGTGAAACTGCTGCGTAACGTTCACCGTCGCGACATACCCGCAGACGTCCGCCTTCACATCCGTGTGCTTCAGCGGCAGATCAAGCTCGCGCGTCTCGCGCGGCGGCCGAACCCGCATCGCCCCGCAACCCGGCGTATCCGCATCCCGAACAATCCCCCCTCCGGCCGACAAATCACCCACACCTCATCGGCCGAAATATAGATATCCTGCCCCTTAATCAAGACGTCTGACTCGGATCGCTGTGCTGTGAGTTGACACCATTTTGTAGGGTACGCAACTCCTTCTAAGTTGGGAACATCGCCACTCAGAGGAATACGTTGACTCAGTCTCATTTTGTCAGCCGACATCCTGTCCAATTCTTCCAACTCTGCAGGGCTGAGCTTTCTCGCATCGTCCCTACGCTGGCTGCAGCCCGTCAAGCCGATGAAGACCCCCGACGCGGCTATTATGAATGCGATGGTGCCGACGTACAGCTTCCTATTCACTTCTCTTCTCCTTGAAAGTATGTGATTGTTGCCGGGATTTCACTGCCTTCGCGATCGCCGGCGACGGTCAGGGTGAGTTTGTACTCCGGCTCAGTGTCCCCGATGACTTGCAGGTGGACGGTCGCCACGCGGGTTTTGCCGTTGGGCAGTTGGTCGGCGGTGCTGAAGGCGGCGATGATGATGCGGTTGTTCATCAGCGCCGCCGGGTCGTAGTAAGGCGCTTCTGCGAACGCCTCATGCTCGCCGTTCTCGACTCCGACGATCTTCACGTCGTCCGGCGCCTTCAGCTCGAACTGCCATGCCGCCAGCGGCGTCGGGCCGGAGTCGATGAACACTTGCAGCGGTACGAATCGCACATCAATATCTTCGCTCATCGGCTGGGGGTGCGTTTGGTAGCCGCGGACTGAGACGATGGACATCAGGCTGAGGGCGATTGCCGAGACGGCTATGATCTGTCGCATGGTCAGGCTCCTCCATCGAGGCGAACGGCAGCAAGCGCGACCAGATCAACATCGGCGGCATCGATGCGCCCATCACCGTTCAGGTCCCAGGCAGCTTCGGGATCGCCTGTTACTTCGATCCGGCGGGCCAGTTTGAATGCGTCGAGGATGTCCACCCGCCCGTTGCCGTCGATGTCGGCGGGGATCGACGCAAGCGGCGGCTGATCGGATATGCCGCCGTGCCGCGTAACGTTGAGGGTAATGAGGAACAGGATCACAGCGGCAGCCGCGGCAGCGGCACCAATACGGGTGAGCCGCAGACGATGCCGCGACGGTTTTGTCAGCCGCTGCCGGGCTGCTTGCACAATGGCCTGATCCACCTTGCCAGGCGCGGCGCTCTTCGGCGAATACAGGGTCTTGAGGTCCTTGCCGAAGGTGGGGGAGACCCGCCGCTGCAACGATTCAATATGTTCATGATCCTCAGGCATAATTGTGCTCCTGCATGGTAAGCGCGCTGGGACGGCAAAAAGTTTCAGAAATCCCGAAAAAATCCGGCAAAGCGGGGCGTAAGCGGTCTAAGCGAGGAAATATCGTCGGGTTCGCGGATCATCGCGGAGGGCTTGCAGTGCCCTGTAAAGCCTTGCTTTTATGGTATTTAGTGGCAAGTCGAGCGCGGCGGCGCTCTCGGCCAGGCTCATATCGTCGACGAACCGCATGAGCACCACCTGGTGCTGATCGGGCGGCAGTCCGGCCAGGGCGGCCGCAAGATCTTCGTGATCGGCGGCAACATCGGGCTGCCTTGCCGGTGCCTGGCGGAGAAGCTCTTCATCCGACATGGTCCTTCGGGACTGGCGGGCGATAGTGACGGCAATGTGGCGGACGGCGGGATAGAGGAAGCTCTTCATGCTGGTGCGCAGCTCGAAGCCTGGGAACTTCTTGAGCAGGTAAAGGAACGTCTCCTGCACGACGTCGGCGGTCTGGGCGGCGTTACCGGTGAAGCGCATCGCCAAGGCATACACCCAGTCTCGATAACGCAGGTAGAGCATCTCAAAGGCCTGGCTGTCTCCGCTGTTCGCAGCGGCAATGAGCTTTTGGTCAGTCTCCATCTCAGCCCGTGCAGAAAATGAGTATGTGCGTAACGGGCGCATTGTCTCACAAAGACGATGTGAAAGGAATCTATTTTTCAGGCGGGCCTGCCGTCCGTTTTCAGGAGGCGGGGCGCGGCTTGAAGAACAAGATCGCTGTTTCGATTGTCATCCAGACGGCCAGTACGATGATCAGCGCGCCGACTGCGAGGAGCAGATGGTTGTTCGCGTGGTAGAATTCGATTTCCTTTAGTGTCATTGCCCAGCCTGTGACGACGAGCATGATGACACATGGTGCGGCGGCAACAATGAATGACCATCCGCCTCTGCGGCGGAGATACATTGTTACGACGAGCAGTGCGAGTGCGGCGAGCAACTGGTTTGCGGCACCGAACATGGGCCAGAGGCTTTGTGCACCTCGGCCGTCGGCGCCGCTGGCGAAAGCAAGAGCCGCGGCGGTGAGCACCGCGACTGTCGTGGCGGTCCACCTGTTAGAGAGGAACGGCAACTTGAGGTCGGCAGCGAGTTCTCCGACGACGTAGCGCTGGATCCGGACTGCGGTATCGAGTGTGGTTCCGGCGAAGGACGCGATGAAGACACCCATCAGGGTTATGCCCACTCCTTCGGGGAGGCCGAGCGTGCGGACCATATTGGCTGCGCCTATGACGACGGCGGAGAGTTGTGCCTTGAGGCCGTCGGCGGATTGCCACGAGGCATAGTGCTGCAGCCAGGCGGCGCGACCGGTAAGTATGTCGCCGGTCTGGGTCTTGTAGGCCATGGCGATGCCGGCGCCGACGCAGATTATTATGAGCACCGCGAGGAAGCCTTCGACCAGCATTGAGCCGTATCCCACAAACATCGTATCCCGCTCGTTGGATATCTGTTTGGGGCTGGTGCCGCTTGCGACAAGCGAATGGAAGCCGCTGATTGCGCCGCATGCGATGGTAACGAACATGAGGGGCCACCATGAAGGTATGCCGGTACCCGGTCCCGACTCGTTGACGAGGGGCGCGGCCATGTGAAGTTCGCCGGTGAGTGCGGAGGCGGCGACGCCCACGCAGAGGAGGCCCATCATGACGAACAACTGCCATGCGTTGATGTAGTCGCGGGGCTGCAGGAGGGTTGTAACCGGGAGCGTGGAGGCAATCCACGCATATACGAGCAGGACGATTGTCCAGACGCCCGTTGCGGGTATGGGTCCGATGGAGGTGATGGTAAGGGCGCCGGGTTCTTTGGCCTCGACGACTGCGCCGGCGATGATGGCGCCGTACATTAGCACCACGGCTATTACGGTCGAAGGGAGTACTCGGCGGTTCCTCTTGTAGACGGCGTGGCCGAGTCCGATCGCGATTGGGATCTGCAGCCAGACGGGGATCACGGCGCTTGGGAAGACATCGAAGACGATGGCGATTACCACGCCGAAAATAGCGATAACTATGAGCAGGACGAGGAAGACGACGACAAAAAAGATGAATCGGACGCGGCCGTTGATATACCGGGCGGCTATTTCTGAGATGCTCTTTCCGCGGTTTCGCATGGAGACGACGAGTGTTCCGAAGTCATGGACGGCGCCCATGAAGATGCTTCCGAAGAACACCCACAGGATTGCCGGCAGCCATCCCCAGATTATTCCTATGGCGGGTCCGACGATCGGGCCGGTGCCCGCTATGGAGGTGAAGTGATGGCCGAAGATAATCTCTCTGGGCGAGGCGACGTAGTCGACTCCATCGTGCAACTGCTTGCTGGGCACGGGGGCGTCGGGGTCCAATCGAAAGATTTTTCTGGCCAGGAAGCGGCCGTATGTATGGTACGCGACGACAAAGCCCGCCCCGCTGACGATCATCAACAGCAAAGCTTCCATTTGGATCTCCGAATTGAAAGAATGGGCCTCATTTCTGCATTGTGCGCCTGGCCCGCAGGAGCAGACGGATTGGCACTTCCTCGATGCCCAGCCATTCTCGCAGTCGTCCGATTGCAAATCGCTGGTAAGTCTCGTCGAAGAGTTCCGGGCGGTTAACGAACAGCAGCAGCGAGACGGGATTGGCGGCGACCTGGGTGCCGTAGTATATTTTTGGATAGCCGCCTTTTTTGCGGGAGCCTCCGACGCGCTCTTCGGCGAGCATTTTGATCGCCTTGTTGAGCTTGCCCGTTGATATTTTGACAGATGCCTGCTTGTACAATTCGGCGGCGAGGTCGAGGACGCTTTGGACATTCTTGGCGTCTTTGGCAGTGGTGAATGCTATGGGGGCGTGCCTGAGGCCGGTGAGGACTTTGCCGAGGTATTCGGCGTAATCATCGGTGCTTGCAACGTCCTTGGCGAGGTCCCATTTGTTGACGACGAGGATGCAGGGTTTGTATTCTTCAGCGATGAGGTGGGCGAGCTTTTTGTCGACCTGGGAGATTTTCAGGGTGGAGTCGATAAGGAAGAGTACGACATCGGCCCTTTGTACGCTGCGCATGGCTCGCGTGTAGCTGTAGAATTCGATGTCGCCGGCGAGGCTGCTCTTTTTACGTACGCCGGCGGTGTCAATTGCGAGGAAGATGCGGCCGTCTTTTTCGAATCGCACGTCGACGGCGTCGCGCGTTGTGCCCGGTATTTCGCTGACGATGACGCGGTCCTGACCGCAGATGGCGTTGATTAGGGTGCTCTTGCCGGCGTTGCGTTTGCCTACGACGGCAATCTTCATGACTTCCTTTTCGGGCGCTTCAGCGGGCAGGTGTTCGACGGCCTCGGCGATTCGCTCCATGAGCAGGGCCTTGTTTACATTCTGAGTGGCGGACACGCAGACGGGCTCACCGAAGCCGAACTTTGCGAATTCACCTGCGTTCGGGAATAGTCTGGGCGAATCGCACTTGTTGGCGACCAGGAGCACCTTTAATCCGCTTTTGCGTAGCAGTTCGGCGATGGTTACATCGAGCGGCATTACGCCGTCGCGAACATCCACGACGAAGAGGGCGAGATTGGAAAGGGCTATGCCGCGGTGGATCTGGTTCTCGACGTGTTCACTGAGGGCGTCGCTGTCGACTATGCCGTAGCCGCCCATGTCGACGAGTTCAATGTACCGCTCGTGGAGATTGACGATTACGGAGACCCTGTCGCGCGTAACACCGGCGGTCGGCTCGACGATGCTGATCATCCGGCCTGAGAGAGCGTTCAAAAGACTGCTCTTGCCCACATTTGGGCGACCCACAATTGCAACTACCGGTAACGCCACAGATACACTCTACAAAAAAACTGAATTGCCCCGCTGCAGTGTCAAAACATCCATTATAAGCAATGGGCGCGTAATGTCAAAGCGTCATCTTATGTTATCGACCTCATGGGCCTCGGTTCAACAGGCCAACGGGAGGAGTTCTTTTTTGAGAGGTACGGTTTGCTCGGATCATTTTGCATGGTTTGTGTTGCCGGCCGGAGCGATAGCCGAGACAATATTATTCGCATTGTGCGGGTTTATACAGGGCATGGCGATGGAAGACGCCCATGAAGATCGGGGGGTGCACCGCGAACACGGTCATCCCACATATTGGAAAGTGCGCAACCGGCTGTTGTCCGGGGTCCTGCTGCTTGTGCCTTTTGTCATCACGCTGATGGTTCTCTTGTGGTTTTTCGGGCGGCTGCGGGTAGTGCTTCGGCCTATTGTGCGATATCTGCTTTTCGCATTGAGGGACGTTGCGGTTGTCGACGTTATGCCGGAGGTGGTAATTCGCTCGACGCTTTTTGTCCTGTCCCTTCTGCTTCTACTGGGCATAATCTACATTGTAGGGGTGATAGGGCAGAAGGTTATCGGTCGTCGGTTCGTAGGCTTGCTGGAGCGCGTTGTGCTTGGGATACCGCTGGCTCGCAATGTTTATCGCGCGACCAAGCAGGTTATCGACGCAGTCTCGCTGAAGCCCGGGATGGGCTTTCAATCAGTGGTGCTGCTGGAGTTCCCGCGCTTGGGCTATAAGACGCTTGGATTTGTTACGGGTCGATTCGATACCGGCGACGGGCGGAATTACCTGCGTCTGTTCATCCCCACCACTCCGAACGCGACGACGGGCTTTATGGAGATTGTGCCGGCGGATGAGGTGGTGGAAACCGATCTGACGATAGAAGAGGCATTCAAGACGATCATCTCGGGCGGGCTGGTTGCTCCCGACCGTCTGGGGTCATATCTTTAGCGTTGGCGACTTGCTTTTGTGCGCTGCCATCGATAAAATTGTCAAGGTAATTGCAGCCGGTATGACGATAGATTTGAGGGAGATGGACATGAACAATCGACGCGATTTTCTAAAATGGGCGGCGGCGGCTTCGGCTTTTGCGGCGAGCGGGCAGGGCATTTGCAGGGCTGAAGCGGCTGAGAAACCGGCGCCGCATCTGACGATTCCGCGGTGGCGGGGTTTCAACCTGCTGGATATGTTTACGATGCGCAGCCGTGGCGATTTCGCGGAGGATGATTTCCGGTGGATGCGGGATTGGGGGTTCGATTTTGTACGGCTTCCGTTGTGCTATCGGCTATGGATTGTTGATGGGGACGATTACAAGATCAACGAGGGCATGTTAGCCAAACTGGACCGTGCGGTGGACCTTGGCGACAAGTACGGAATACATGTCAATCTCAACTTCCACAGGGGTCCGGGGTATTCGGTCAATCGAGAATTCACGGAGCCTCACAACCTTTGGAAAGACCAAACAGCGCTGGATGCATTCGTGTATCACTGGACGATGTTGGCGAAGCGGTACAAGGGGATCTCGAAGGACAAGCTGAGCATAAACCTTATCAATGAGCCGAGAGGCGACGACAATCCGGCCCATATGACGCGGACTGATCATGAGCGCGTGGTGAGGACGACGGTGAAGGCGATTCGGGAGATTTCGCCGGATCGGATCATCTTCATCGATGGGATTCGCTGGTCACGGCTGACGTGTCCCGAGCTTGCGGATCTGGGGTGCGTTCAGAGCGCCCATGCTTACGATCCTCACAGCCTGACGCACTACAAGGCGAGCTGGGTTGCCAACAGCGACCGGCCCGAGCCTGCGTGGCCTGGCAACGGTTATGATCGGGCGAAGCTGGAAGAGCTTTACAAGCCGTGGATTGCGCTTAACAATAGCGGTGTTCCGGTGCATTTCGGCGAAGGCGGCGCATACAACAAGACGCCGCACAACATAGTGTTAGCGTGGCTGGAGGATGTAATGGATATTCTGAAGGCGAACAAGTGGGGCTTTGCGATCTGGAACTTCCGCGGGTCCTTCGGTATTCTCGACTCGGGTCGAGCGGACGTCGAATACGAAGACTTTCACGGTCATAAGCTGGACCGGAAGATGTTAGGCCTTCTGCAGAGGTCTTAGAGAGGCGAACAATGCCTGATTCGACGGAGGCAAAGCCAAGAACGAAGAAATGTCCTTTTTGTGCGGAGACAATTCAGGCGCAGGCGGTGAAGTGCCGCTATTGCTGCGAGTTCCTGGATCCGCGGTATAACTACACCTCCGCTCCCCCGGCGCCGCCGGCGGGGTGTCTGTTCGATCAGCATGAAGAGTACGAAAAAGAGGCGACCCAAACCGATGAGGAAGATGAATCTTATTACAGCCGCCCATCGGTGCTGGCACTGGGCCGGTTTTTGGTCGGCTCGGCGGTGACGCTTGGTTTTGCGTTGTTCCTTCGGTTTTATCCGCTGAGGCGGATCATCAAGCCGACCGGAGACCTGACCGAAGAGCATGTCGGCGTCATTATCGGTTATCTTCATTTAATCGGAGGCGTGCTGCTTCTGGCAACGCTTCTGGTGACAGCGTGGAAGATCGCGAGCGTCAAGAGGATCAGCTACAAAGTCACGCCCGACCGCATCGAATGGTCCCGCGGCATCCTAAAACCCAAGATCGACAATCTTGACATGTTTCGCGTTCTCGACCTCAAACTTCACAGAACCCTTATCGATGTTATATTAGGTATCGGCACGGTCACGGTGATAACAAGGGACTTGACTGACCCGCAGTTCGAATTTGTCAAGATCCGCGATCCCAAGTACCTTTACGACTTGATTAAGAAGGTCTCCCTGGAAGCGGATCGAAAGCAACGGGTTGTTCATATCGAGTAGAGAGCGTTGCCGGCCAGGTTTACGGCGGCGCGGCAGTGCAAATGCTCGAGTTGATTCTTGACAACGGCGTACGCGGCCCCTAATCTACCTTGGCGCAAATTGCTTATCATGTTGGGAACGGGAGCCGCCGGATGGTCGAAGAGCACGTACTTGCAGTTGAGCGAAAGGTAGTCGAAGACGTCGGGGATTTCCACGGTCTGAATTTCGATATTGAGTCATATCTGCCGGCGCTGTTTGCTCCGGGTGTGCCCCGATTTATTCCGCGGTCGGCGGCGGAGAAGAACAGCAATTACAAGCAGATAATCCCTTACGTGATCATGACGCACGGCGGCAGGTACCTGACATATGTGCGGGGCAAGCGTGCGGGGGAGACGCGTCTGGTGGGCAACCGGTCGATTGGAATCGGCGGACACATCAACCCGGTTGACGACATGCCGCTTCTGGGCGATTTCGGCGCGACATATCTTGAGGCTGTGCGTCGGGAAGTTGCAGAAGAGACCTCACTTGGGGCGAGTCATACGGACCATATCGTTGCGCTTCTCAACGACGACAGCAACGACGTCGGCAAGGTTCATTTGGGGGTGGTCCACTACTGGATTCTGGGGGATGTTAATATCAGGCGGCGCGAGCAGATGATTACTCAGATGACGTTCATGACGCCTGAGGAACTGGTCGGCGTGCGGGGCGAAATGGAGACATGGTCGCGCATCTGCCTGGATGGTCTTAAAGAAATGGCGAAAAAGGCGGTTTCGGCTGCGCCTGCGGAGTCGCTTTTCGGGGGTATTTAGGGGGTGTTGGCCAGTATTTTTGTTGCGCCCCCTTGCCACAGGCATTTTTCTTGTTATGATGGACGGGCTCTACTGGCTACTGACGCGGTGGTAGCCAAGGGAAAAAAGACAAGACGCCTGATTACTACAGGAGAAACCTGTGCAAAATGCTCGGAAAAGCAAGATTAAACGTGCAAGAAAAAGCGGCTTCAGAGCGCGGATGGCCACAAGCAAGGGTCGCAAGACTTTGAGCAACAAGCGGCGAGTCGGACGAGCCACAAACGTCCGCAGCAGTATGAATTGACGCCGTTGAGCCTTGGGGGAAAGCCCTGAAACTTCATGAGCAAGCCCGTATTGCATTCCTCTTTGGAAGAGGGTGGGGCTGCGCATTTTGGTCTTGATTCTTTGTGCTCAAACGCTATCCTGTTGTTATTGTTGGGTTTAGCAGTTTTCGGGGCGCCTGCGAATCACGAAAGGACAGCCAATGACATTGTATGTAAACGGCGAAGAAGTCGATGCACAGCGAATCACAGATGAAGCCGACAAATTGCGTCCGCAGCATGACGCAACGTTTGCCGATATGCCGCAAGACGAGCGTGAGCGGCAGCTTATGGAGTGGTCGCGGGAGAACGTCATAGAGGCGGTGCTTCTTCGGCAGGCGGCGAAGCGGGACATAGGGGCTGTGGACGATGACACGGTTGAGGCGACTTTGTCGCAGATGATCGAGCAGTCCGGCAGTCCGGAGCAATTCTACCGGAAGATGGGGTTGTCGCCGGATGATCGGGAGCGGGTCAAGGGCGAGATCGCCGAGCGAATTCAACTGGAGAGGCTTATTGAGCGGATAACGACGCGGGCGTCTGCGCCTACGGAGAAGGAGATCCGGCGGTATTACGAGAAGCATGGCGATCGTTTTACCATACCGGAGATGGTGCGGGCGGCGCATATCGTGAAGCATCTCAAGCCGATTGACGACCCTGAGCAACTGAAGGGTCAAATGGATGCGATTCGTTCGGAGATAGGCGATCAGACGGATTTTGGGGCTGTTGCGGCAAAACATTCAGAATGCCCGGAGAACGGCGGGGATCTTGGTTTTTTTGCGAGGGGGCAGATGGTCCAGGAGTTCGAGGACGTTGTCTTTAATATGAAGTCGGGGCAGGTCAGCGGGGTATTTCAGACTGAGTTTGGCTACCATATCGCCAAGGTTCTGGACAGGAAGCCGCAGGTGCCTTGCCCTATCGATGAGGTTCGGCCTGTCATAGTTCGCGAGTTGACCGAGCAGGCGAGGCAGAAGGCGATTGAGAAGTTCGTCGATGCGGAGAAGGATAAGGCCGCGATAGAGGAGAAATAGGCCACGACGACCTTCAGGTGGCGATTTTTTGGCTCTTTTACTTGACACGAAGGGGCCATGTCCTATATATTTAGGTGTTGGCGGCTTTAGTTCATGTGCGTTTCGGCTGTGAAGGCGGGCGGCATGCGGGCGGCCGAAGAGGGGGAAACTGCTGGAGCGTGACATGAGCGTTAAAAGGAAACAGTCCTGCGCACTCATACCCTTTCGGCCTCATTTTGTGCAAGGGACAAGAACCGAGGACAGTACCATGAAGAGGGAACATGCATTTACGCTGATCGAACTGCTCGTTGTTATTGCGATCATCGCACTATTGCTGGCGATCATCGTGCCGGCGCTGAACTATGCGAAGGTGCAGGCAACGGCCATTGTCTGTATGGCCAATGAAACCGGTCTGACTAAATGCTGGATTCTTTACACGGAAGATAACGATACCGCGATGCCGGGGTCGGCCACGTATAACACCACCGGCTATGATACCCAGCAGTACCCGGCTCAGAATCCAACCACCACACGCAGGGTTTGGAATTTTGTCGCCACCCCGCACGATCAGAACGGGGCCGCGAGAAACAATGAGCTTGCCGACGAAATACGGGGACTGGAAAGAGGGGCGTTGTGGAGTTATGCCGAAAGCGAGAAGCTTTATCATTGCCCCTCGGACAGGCGTTATTTGAAAGCTCCTACCGGCGACCATGTTGGTTCAACAGGCTGGGGTCTGAAGGGGGGCTATCGCAGCTACTCCCTGGGCGCTGTACTTAATGGATTTATGGCGCCGGGCGTAGGGTGGGCGACTGATGAGTATCGCGTTACAGTCTACAAGACTGGTGAAATCGAGAATCCGGCTCATAAGATTGTGTTTCTCGAAGAGGCGGACGGGTACGGATACAATGCCAATACTTGGAACGTGTTCCTCAACACCAGGACGAAATGGGGCGATCCGTTTGCCATCTGGCACAATAATCGCAGCACGTTCGGATATGCGGATGGGCATGCGGAAAAGCACCAGTGGCTGGAAGAGAGCACCAGATCGATGGCCGCGGCGAACCATAAGGAGTATCCCATCCCCATCAATGAGGGGAAAGACCTTGGCTGGTTCGTACGTCATTACGTACCCGGCAAGCTTTCCCAGTTGCAGGGCATTCTGCCAGCTTATCCGTAATCGGCAAACGGCTGCTGGCGGGCGCCGCATGGGCACTATAGGCCATCATGTTTTTATTGTACTCTCGCCTTCGGCAGCTATTGTGCCGAAGGTACTGTTGGGGCGTTTTTCGAGATGAAGCGATATCGCCCTGAGCCTACGCGGTAGACGGCAGCGTTGTTTTCCATTCTCAGGAACTCGACTCCGATTGCCTGGTGGGCGGGGATTCCGCCTTCGGTAATCGCGTCGGGATCGGAGGCGGGTACATACACCCGGGCTACTGTATTTGGGGGGATTGTCACATCCAGGTGGAGGCTGCCCCAACTCAACTGCCAGTCGGTGGCGATTGGGCCATTTATTGAATCGTAGCGCACCTTTGCCGATGTAAGTCCTCCGCCTGGTCTGGGTCGGATGATGATGTTGCGGTATGCGGGCCCATCGGTATCGATGCCGCCGATGGTCTTGAACATCCATTCGGCAACGGCGCCGAAGGAGTAATGTGCGAACGAATTCATACCGGGGTCCTGGAAGCCTTTTTCTGGCGTCCACCCGTCCCACCGTTCCCAGATGCTCGTTGCTCCGTGCTTGATGGAGAAGCCCCAGGACGGGAAGGTGTCGTTGGCGAAGAGGCGGTAGGCGACATCGGGGCGACCGATGGCTGTGAGCGTTGTCATGAGGTCCTTGGTTCCGACGAAGCCGGTTGACAGGTGCCAGTCGCGTTGGCGAATGTTGTCGACGAGGTATTCCTCGGCTCTCAGGCGGCTTCTTGTATCGAGGAGGTCGAAGGCCAGCGCCAGGACGTATACCGTCTGCGTGTCGCCTTTGATTCGGCCGTCGGCGTCGACATAAGCCTTGTTGAACGCGGCCTTGATGTCTTCGAACAGCGATTCGTACTTTTCAGCATCACCGGTCTTGCCCAGTACGTCGGCAATCTGCGACATAAGTCTGGTGCTATACGCGAAGTAGGCGGTTGCCAGTACGTCTTTTGGCGTGTCGGCCTTGATGCTTAGCCAGTCGCCATAGCCGGTGGCGGGACGGAGGAGGTCCTTTGTCGTGCCCTTGCAGTAATCTATCCAGCGGGCCATGGCGTTGTAATGCGTTTCGAGGACGCGCTTGTCGCCGTAGACCTGGTAGATGGTCCAGGGGCAGATGACGCCGGCATCGCCCCAGGCAGCTACGCCGCCGTCCATCGCCACTTTGCGAGGTGCGACGTCGGGGAATGCGCCATTGGGAAGCTGCGCGTCTTCAAGATCGACCAGCCATTTGGTGAAGAAGGCGGAGACGTCCGTGTTGTAGGTGGCGGTGCGGACATAAATCTGTGCGTCGCCCGTCCAGCCAAGACGCTCATCGCGCTGCGGGCAGTCGGTTGGGATATCAATGAAATTGGCCCGCTGTGTCTGGGTGATGTTTGTATAAAGCTGGTTTGCCTGCGGATCGGAACATTCAAATGAGCCGACCACGGGTGTTGCCGAGGTGAGCTCAATTCCGGTTACGGCGTCCTTTGCGGGACGGCCGGGATAGCCCACAAGTTCGACGTACTGAAAGCCGTGGAATGTGAATCGCGGCTGCCATGTCTCGATGCCCTGTCCCCTACAGATGTAGGTGTCTATTGTGCGGGCGCCGCGGAGGTTGGTGGTGTAGATGGTGCCGTCAGGATTAAGGCGTTCGGCGAACCGCATCACGACCTTTGTGCCCCGGTCACCGCGGACCTTGAGTCGCACAAAGCCGGCGAAGTTGGCGCCCATGTCGAACACGAAGCGGCCGGGTGTGGGTTCCGTAATGGCGACGGGCTTGATCTCGCGGAAGACCTTGACGGGCACGCCGGGGAATGCCTCAACGGGCGTTACAATGTCGTTGTTGACGAAGACGGGGCACCATGCGGAATCGTCGAATGCCGCGCCGGACCAGCCGGGCATTTCTCTGTTGGCGTCGTATGTTTCGCCCATCAGGAAGTCGGCTTCGAGTATTGGGCCGGTGGTCGCCCGCCACGTGGAATTGGTGGGGATGATCTCAGTTGTGCCGTCGGTGTATTCAACGTGCAACTGGCTCTTGAGGTAAGGTTTGTCGCTGCCGTAGTGTTCGCGCTGGTGTCCCCAGCCGATGTAGCCTGCGTACCATCCGTCGGCGAGGATTGTGCCGATTGCGTTGTGGCCCTGCCGCAGCATGGGGGTTACGTCCCATGTGTGGTAGTACACCCGTTTGTCGTAGTCGGTCCAGCCCGGCGTGAAGTATTCATCGCCGACCTTCTTACCGTTTATGTGCATTTCACAGATGCCGAGCGCTGTTGCGTAGAGAGTCGCGCGCCGTATCGGTTTGGCGATATTGAAGGCTTTCCGCAAGAACCGAGGGGCGGGCAGGTGCATGGTGCGGGTCGCAACCTGACCCCAGGGCTGTACGCCCATGTGACCGAGCGGTTTTGCGTTCTGCCAGGCAGAGTCGTCGAAGGCTGCGTTCTTCCAGCCGTCGGGGGCTGTTTCCGAGACTTTCCATGCGGCATCCGTAAACATTGTCAGCGGCGCCTCCTGCTCGAACTCGATGCGCGCCATTGCAATGAGACCGGCGGGATTGGGCGCGTCGCCGACGTTTTCGGCTTCTACAGCGATGACGTTGGCGCCTTCAACGAGATGATCGACTATATCAAGCATTTCGGCTGCCTTGAAGTTGCTGCCGGCTCCCGCCTGGCGGCCGTTGACGTACGCTACGAAGCCGTTATCCGCGGTGATAGTCAGGACGGCCTTTGTAACACTGCGATTCGGAGGTACGTTCAGGGTGGTGCGGAAGTATCGCTTTCCAACGAGGGCGCTTCTGGCGGGATCGGGTTCGGGCGCCCAGATCCACTGGGCATCCTTGAGGACGCTGATCTCCTGTTTCTTGTCGGCGCTTTGCAGGCTTATCCAGGACGCCTTCCATTCGTCCGGAGTCAGACCCATGGACCACACGGCCGGCCTGCTCCACTGCGAGGGCCGGTCGTCCGCGTCCCAAACCATGACCTTCCAATGATACCGGGTCATCGATTGCAGTGGTTCACCACCGTAGGCGATCTGGCTGGTTGAGCGGCTGACGACCTTGCCGCTGTCCCACAGGTCGCCCTGTTTGATCGCGAGTTTTTCGGGACTGGATGCCACGAGCAGGCGGTATGCGGTTTGACACTGCGCCCGCCGGCTGGATTCGAGTGTCCAACTGAGCCGGGGCCTGGCCACATCGATGCCAAGAGGATCGATGCGGTATTCGCAACGCAGATGCGCCGGCGAGAGATCGCCGGCGACAGAGGAGTCCGATTTGTCGTGACCGACACGCGCGTTCAGCGTATGAACGCCCTCGTTACAGCCCGCAGTGGCAGACACCGCCAACAAAGCCAACACTGTCAGAATCGTTGAACATATTCTCATTTGGGTTCCCTTGAAGCAATTCATCAGAAGGTTATTGTTTGTGCACGTCGACAGCCCATTGCTCGTGCAGGGCTGCAAGCTCGGCGACGACCTTTGGATGATTCTCGGCAAAGTTGCGTGTTTCGCTCAAATCTTCGGCAAGATTCGCCAGGAATGTTTCCACTTGGGGCAACTGGCGCCCCTGGAACGTTGAAGCGGGTCCATTGTGAACGAGTTTCCAGGGGCCTTTTCGCACGGCCCAGTGGCCGCCGGTCTGCCAATGCAGCGCCTCATGGGGCGACGAAGCATCAGAATCGATGACGGCCGTTATGTCGCGTCCATCGATTCTGTGCGTTCCGACATCAAAGCCGCAATAGGCCGCAATAGTGGGCAGCCAGTCGATTGAAGCCGCCATCTGGGAGCGCACAGCCCCGGCGGGTATGCGTCCGGGCCATGATATGATGCACGGCACCCGTACGCCGCCTTCCCACAACGTGAACTTGTGTCCGCGGTGAGCACCGGCGCTTCCGCCGCTTCCGCCGAAGTTGTTCCGTATCTCTTCGCTGTGTCCGTGGTCGCTCATGAAGACGACAATGGTGTTGTCGCGCAGGCGAAGTCTATCGAGATGATCGAGCAGGCTGGCGATCATCTCATCGGTGGTGCTGACGAACGCAGCATAAGACCGCCGCGGCTCGTCCATATCCGAGTACATTTGTCGATACTTTTCGCGGCCCTGGAGCGGATAGTGCGGCATGTTGATCGCCCAGTAAAGAAAGAACGGGCGTGTTCTGTTCTTGTCGATGAAGCGGCAGCATTCGTCAAGCATGAGATCGCCGAAGAATTTGCCGTCGCGCCAGACTTCCCGGCCATTTTGCCAGAGATCGTGCAGGTTCGGGCCGCTCCAATAGAAATAATGCGAGTAGTTGTCGATACAGCCGCCCATGTGTCCGAAGGAGTAGTCAAAACCCTGGGCATTTGGCATAGTGTCGGTGTTGTAGCCAAGATGCCATTTGCCAATATGGGCGGTGGCGTATCCAGCCTGCCTCATAACCTCGGCTATGGTTATCTGATCGGTTGGCATGCCCCCATTGCCCCTCTGGGAGGGGGCGTTGCCTGTGAGCTGCGCCCGTTGCGGATAGCGGCCTGTCAGGAGGGCGGCCCGGGAAGGTGAGCACACGGGCGCGGCGCTGTAGAACTGGGTAAATCGCGTTCCCTGTATTGCCAGCAGGTCGATACCGGGAGTGTGAAGATCCGTCGCTCCGTAGCAGTTCGCATCAATTGTGCCCTGATCGTCGGTCAGTATAAAAACAACATTCGGGCGCCGAACGGCGTTTTCGCGGCTGGCAGACTGATTGCAGCCCCCACACCCGCATGCCGTGCAGGCGGCCATCAGTTTCATGAAATCTCGCCGGCTCCAGATCGCATCAGCCATCATCTTACCCTTACTAATCAGTCTGCATTCCATAAAGGCCCGTTGCCGCAGAGTTATTAATGCCAGACACGCCGGCGTTCCGCAAGGATTATTCTCGAGGAGGGCTGCTGCGCGGGCAAGCGCTGGCACATACTGTTTTTCAGTACTGATAAGGGCATTGTACGACTGCCGATAATAGCCTTTGTGTGCAGGTTGGCGGCGACGCCCGAAAAACTAACACGGGATTGTAAGAAATCGGCTATGTTTTCGGGCCGTTTACGTGTTGCGATGCGGCTGTATTACTGAAAAAGCAGTGTTTTGAGGAAACGCTGTCTGAATAGTGCTTCCGAAGCGTCAAATGTTTTTTAGATTTTATATGAGCGGGATGAAAATGGTGTGAATCTTTTAATTTCCCGTTGGAATCTGCCGAACAATTAGCTATAACAATCCCTGTAGTATTGCTAAAGGGATTGGCAATTACAATGGAAGGGACCCAATGACCGAGCAGGCGAGGACTTCGCGTGTACTGATAGGACTGATTGTCTCGATGACTATCGGGGCGGTAGTTCTGATGGCGCTTGACAAAGGCGCAGTCCAGGGAGGTGCATTCAGCCTTTACGTTTACCTCGGCAATGACCCGGTTGAGAAAGCCACGGTGACCGAGCCCACAGCCAGTCGTGTTGACTGGTGCGGAATCGAGGTTCACTACAGCCAGACGATCAGCGGAAATGCAACCCTTCTTCCACTTCTCTACGAGCTGCCAAACGACCAGGATCTCAATACCCATTTCGTCATTTGCAATGGTTCAGGCGGCAATGAGGGACAGATTGAGCCGACGCCGAGATGGCAGATGCAACGGCCGTGTCTGCCGGACGGCAACTGGCGCGGCAACACTGGTACGATCCGCATCTGTGTTATCGCCGATGGTGTGCGGCAGATGCCGACTGAGATCCAGAAGACCCGGACGGATGAGCTTGTCAGAGCACTCTGCAAGCAGTACAAGGTCGGCAGGAACATGGTTGCCTGGCCGGCGAACTGGCGATAGCTGGCGCATGCCGGTCAACAAGTCTTACATGCATTCAACCGCCGATCAGCCCCATGACGATTTCAGCCAGTTTGACATAGGCGTTGCCCCATGCGCCTTCGCGGAAGAACTGGGTCGGACTGTCCGGCGAACCGATGAACGGTCGGAGCACCCAGCCCATCTGTATGCCAACAAACGCATAGATCACCAGCCAGCCTTGCAGCATGAGCCTGTGCCGACGATTCCGCGCGATGAGAGGCGCGTAGAATCGTCTCAGCAGGCGCTGGGCCACAATGCTGGCGGCCCCGAACATTGCGGCATTGAACAGAATGGCTGCTCGGTAATTGGCGCAAGAGGAGTACCATAGCACTGTAAACGGGGCAAATGCCGACAGGATGATCGTGAGACCGGCCTGGGTCGCAACCAGGGCCCGAATCGCCCCGGACCAGTCGTCGCGCAGCCCGAACAGCGTATTCACCACGAAAAAGCTCGGCAGGCTGAGTGCAAAGGTTGCCATCAGCAGCAGCGGCACCTTAAGTGCCGAGTAGAGCACCTGGAGAAATCGCGGGCCGAACACCCCACCGAAACTGCCCATAACCGCCCCATACATGAGTCCGAAGACAACCAGCAGCAGCCATAATTGCATGAGCCGCCGCCGCGTGGTACCCTCCGCCACGACCCACGGCCGCGCCCGTAATGTGTCATCGGCCCAGATCAACATGTGTAAGCCTGCCACATTTGCAGTATTATAAACCGAACAGATTGCCCAGCGTGTGAATCACCGCCTGGAAGAAGTTGCTCTCCCTTGCGCGAAACCACGTGAACTCCATGTTTGGGTTGCCGACGAAGGGCCGCAGCACCCAGCTCATCTGCGCTCCGACCAGGGCAAAGACAATCGTCCAGATGCGAAAAACGCGGACAGCCTTTCGACTGGTGAAGGTGCCGACCTGGTCCAAAGCTCCGCTGGGACTTGCATCCGCGGCCGGTACATGGCTTCCACCGGGTTGCAGTGCGGCATCGGCAGGCGACGCGGCCAGCCTGGGGCAATCCAGCGCCTCCTGTATCAGCACCAGCCGGTGCATGGTGCGAAGCAGAAACGCAAGTCCAAGCAGTCCCGACACCGTGCACATGGCAACGTTGAGCAAAATCATAAACGGGTAGTTCGGTGTGCTCAATGCGAAGAAGACCACGATGGGCCCCAGCGACGCCAGCACCGCCACAATCACACCCGTTGAGGCGACCAGCAGCCGCAGCACTGAAAGCACAGACAGACGCGATCCGACCAGTGCATTGAAGACGTAGAGCGAAGGCAACGTGACCGCCAGCGTCAGGAAGAACAGCAGCGGCAGTTTCACGCCGCTTGCGACGATCTGCATGTACGTGTCGCGCGCCCGGCTTTCCAGTCCCTGCATGAGGTTGAACGAGCCCATGCAGAAACCGTAGAACACCGCCAGGAGAATGATCACAGTCGAAAGCCCGCCTACCGGAATGGCAATTCTGCCGTCGGCCAGCGATGGCAGGCGCGTGGCGTCTCCCCGCAGGATCGAATCCAACTGCTTGAAATACTTCAACATCGTCGGACCTCCCTTAAAGCACCCCCCCAGGTCAGCGACAACGATACACCGGTTTCCCGGATCAGTCAAGAGCTATGAAAGGCCCTTTACCACTTACATAGATGCGTCTGGTCACGGCAGGCATTTATATCGCCTTGAGCGCACAAGTTTCGGATCGCCATAAGGATGGTGAAAATGCCGGTCAAGAGGACGCCATGCACACGCGTGCCCTCCCTTTTGCCGTTTGGGATGTGCGGCTCAGTCCGGCATGGGGCCTGTCTCGACAGCGGAGGGGGCTGTTGTCTCCTCCAACTTTCTGCGCACGACGCGTATCGCGGTGTCCATTCTGCGATACCTGCGAACTCCCAGCATGGCGACAACAATCGCGGCGGGGATACACGCCGCACCCAGCAGCAGAAACCATGCCTGAACCGAGAAATGTATGATCGTCAAACCGGCGATCAGCAGCGCCACCGCCGACCGCAGATATGCCAGCAGCGTGCGTTCATTGGCCAGCAGTGTGCGGTCTATGGCGAGTTCGTCGCGGAGTATAAGCTCCCTGCGTCCAAAACGTTCGTAGAGACTCTTGCTCATTGTAATTTCTCTCGGTCAAAAACAGGCCCGTTCATAATAGACGAAACTTCAGACAAGTCAACCGGCCCGGCCACTTAAGAGACAGAAACAGTGCACTAATGCTTATCCGGACCCACAACATTTTGCCGTTGAAGGCCGTGTTGACGGATGTTACTATGAACGCACTGATATCGAGAGAACAATGAGCATAGAGCAGCACGACAACAGGGAGATGCACTGCCGCATGTTGGGCCATACGATCAGTTTTGGCTATTGCCGGCGAACTTCGGGGGAACAGCCCTGCCGCAAGATATTTGATTGCTGGTTCGAGACCTTCGACGTGGAAAAATTCGCCCGCGAATACTTCACTGCTGATCAACTTGCGGCAATACTGGCTCCGCCGAAGCCAAGAATTGCCTCCATCATAGAACTTATTCAAAAGGCGCAAAATACGAGCAGGTCGGAATAGTCTTGCGTTAGAACAAACGGCAGTTTTAAGAGGTAAAATATGGCAACATTGAGACTGGATGAGGACATGCTCATTCAAGCGATTGAAGGTTTTGAAGGTGCCGACTGGTATCTCGACGTGCAAGCAGGTGAGTTCCTGTTTTGGTCAGAATACGGCGACAGTGATGTTGACCCGGAGGATCTTGAAGAAGACACTGAGAGGTACCGGTTTATCGAAGCGATGGATTCGGATGAGGCTTTCTGCATAATGGAAGACTTCGTGGACACACTGCCTGAGTCCGAGGCAAAGCGCGTTCTCGCCAAGGCACTGACTCGTCCCAAACCCTTTCGCAATTTCAAGGATGATCTGTGCGATTTCCCGGACATCCGGGAGCAATGGTTCGAATACCACCACAAGACGGTTCGGACTATGGCCGAGGAATGGCTGAAAGAGCAGCAGATCGACGCCGAACTCATAAGCGGAAAAGAGTATTATGAAAGCAGACAGTGACGGATGAAGTCGGGGTTTGATGGCTCATGTGAATGTCGAGATCAAGGCGCGGTGCGGCGATGAGGACAGGGTCCGCGGGACACTGCATGCACACGGCGCAGTATTCAAGGGGCTGGATCGTCAGACGGATGTTTATTTCAATGTGTCGCGCGGACGACTTAAGCTTCGCCGCGGCAGGATCGAGAATGCACTCATTTTCTATAAGCGGCCTGACCAGGAGGGGCCCAGGCAGTCCAATGTCCATCTATGCCCTTGCTCGCCGGACGGTGGCGATGTGGAAGCGCTTTTTGCCGAAATGTTGGGCGTGCGCGTCAATGTGGTCAAGGACCGTGAGATTTATTTTATAGGAAATGTGAAGTTTCATATCGACGCCGTTCAAGGCCTGGGCGGCTTCGTGGAAATCGAAGCTATCGACACCGATGGCAGTATCGGTCACGATGAACTGCTGGAGCAGTGCCGCCGGTTTATGGGGATCCTTGGAATTGACGAAAGCGATCTCTTGGATCGTTCGTACAGCGACATGCTCCTGGAAGGAGTCTGATGCACACCGTTGCGTTTGTCCTCGCGGCGTTCGCTTGCCTTGCAGCCGTCAGTTCCACCGTGGAGATGGCCATCGGCAGCCGCAGATTACGCAGACTCAAAGACACGGAGCCGCTCGCAGATGCATGCGGCAGAGTGTCAGTAATTGCGGCCGCCCGCAACGAAGAAAGGCACATTGCAGAAGCCGTTGGATCGCTGCAGCGTCAGACATATCCCGATCTTGAGATAATCGCCGTTGACGATCGTTCGACCGACGATACGGGCTCAATCCTCGATGATCTTGCTCAAGTGAGTAACAGTCTCAACGTGCTGCATATAAGCGAGCTTCCAGACGGCTGGCTCGGCAAGAATCACGCGTTGCACTGCGGGGCGGCAAAGGCGTCGGGGCAGTATTTGCTCTTTACGGACGCGGATGTGGTGATGGAGTCAACGGCTGTGGCGCGTGCTCTGGCGTACATGCGTGAACACGGCATAGACCATTTGCCCGTAGCGCCGGGGGTCCGCAGGCAGGGCTTTTTTCTGAGTCTGCTCGTGGCGGCGTTTCTGTACTTGTTCACTTTAGCCAAGAAGCCTTGGCTGCTGCGGTGCAGAGGACCCTTTTACATGGGTGTCGGGGCGTTCAATCTTATCACTGCCGAGGCGTACAGAAAGGCAGGCGGGCACGAGCGAATTGCCTTTCGTCCCGACGACGACATGATGTTAGGCAAGCAGGTCAAGGCGGCGGGACTGCGTCAGGACATGCTCATAGGGCGCGACCTGATCGAGCTCGAATGGTATTCGTCATGCGGCGATATGATGCGCGGGCTGGAGAAGAATGCCTTTGCCGGTTTGAATTACAGCCTGGCGTTTGCGGTGCTGATTTGCATGCTCATGCTTGTTGTTCTCGTTCTGCCGCCGCTGGCGTTTTTCTTCACAGCGGGTTGGACTCGTGTTCTGAATCTTGCCGCCTTCGTGTTGTGGACTGCCTCCTGGGCCGACCAGGCGAGACTCTGGAAGATATCTCCTTTTTATGCACCTGTATTCCCGTTAGGGATACTTCTGCTGGTTTTTACTATCGGCCGTGCAGTGGTAAAGACCATCATGACGGGGGGAATCACCTGGCGGGGACATTTCTACTCGCTCAAAGAACTCCGACAAAACAGATTGTGATACGCGGCGACAATATTTTTGTGCCTGAATTTTGGTAAACGCTCGTTTTTTGTGCGAGCGAGGCCTGTGAGTCCGGAAAAATGTGTATGAACCGGCCGGCGGCTGCATCTATAGTAGAGCACAGACGAGATGGATACAGCAGGCGACACAAACGAATCAGCGATGGTTTGCATTGCCCGAACAGGCGATAAGGAAGCTCTGCGCAGGCTTCTGCAGCGAAACTGGCGGTGGCTGCGGGGGCTGGTCTGGAATTTTCTGGGCGAGGCTGAAGACGTCGACGATGTTCTCCAGAACGTGTGTGTACAGGTGATTGCTCAGATCGGGCAGTTGCGCGATCCGGAGCGTTTTCGAAGCTGGTTGGCTGTGATTGCACGCAATGAGGCGACGCGATCGCGCAGGGTTAAGCACCGCGGGTCAGTACGGCTGGATGAACAGGTCGTCGAACCAATGCATGAAGCGACTTCGGTGCTTGACCGACTCGCCGAGGACGAAATGGCGGCGATGATACGCCTGGCGATTGGGGAGCTTCCGGAGAAGTACCGCGAGGCGTTTGTACTCGCTTATTGCGACGACCTGACCTATGCACAAATGAGTGAGATACTTGATGTGCCCGTTACCACGGTGCAGATGCGTCTGGTTCGTGCGAGACGAATGATTCATGACCTCGTGACAACAGGTCGCAGCGAGAGGATACCGAGGACTTAGAAATGACCGAGGAGATGCTGGACATTCTGATAGGCAAGTTTTTGGATAGCGAGATTACGCCTGATGAACGGCGGCAATTGAACGAGGAGCTTGATAGGAATATCGCATCACGCAGATTGTTCGAAGCGTTCCATCGCATACATGTTCAGTCACGCGCTGTTGCAGCCGGTGCGGGGTTAAGCGATGTGAATACGGACGACATATTCGAGCGGGCGTGGCGCAAGAGCCGCCGAAGTCCGGTTCGCCGGTTGCTCACCGAATGGCGGCGGTTTGCGGCCGGTGTGGCTGCGGGGATCATGTTTGGTGTTGGTGCGTTTGCTCTTGTGTTACGCGGCACTCCCGACGCAGGGCCCGAGGCGGGACTTGTCGCAAACGCCGACCGGCAGGATACTCCGGCAATACGGGATTCGGTCGCGGAGTTGGACACGCTCAATCCGTTGCCGGGTGATGTGTTTCGTCAGGTGGACTTGTACGACTTCACCGATGAGTCCGGTGGTCGGTGGCTGTTGGAGGGGCTGCGTGAAAAACGCATCCGACCGGCAGTATATTACCAGGATCTTTAATCTTATCAGCGTATTCGTGTTTTTTTCTTGAAAGGGGATCAGCATGAAATCATGGAGAGTGTGTTGCATTGGGCTCTTGTGCCTTGCGTCAGGCAGCGCCGGTTTGTGTGAGTCGGAGGCGAATGGGGCAAGCCAGGGAAGTATGGGTATTCAGATTCATCCGGCGCCGCTGCCGTCGATACTTGCCAGGCATTTGCAACTGGAACCCGATGAGGGTATACTCATCGTCAATGTGCAGGTCGACAGTCCTGCCGACATTGCGGGGCTGGAGCGCGACGACATTATCATCCGCCTGGGAGATGACCCTGTGACGAGCCGTGAGGCATTTGTCGATGCGGTGCGCCGGGCGGGCGCCGGCAATGAGATTGCACTCGGCGTGATTCACATGGGCGAACGCAAGACCGTCAAGATGAGTTTGATGAGCCTCGATGAAATGTCGAATCATACCGAATGGAAATACCCGCCCGAGCCCGAACCCCTGGAGTCATGGCAGCCTGGGCGGATGTGGTTCATGCAGCCCGGCGACGATGACTGGAGTGAGGTGCCCTGGCGCGATTTTTTCAGAACGCCTGAAGGTCGGCGCGACATGACCAAACTGTTCAAAGAGCTGTACACGTTCCGGCATCAGCACAATGGCGACAGTTACATTATCACGATCGAGGGAGATCCGTCCGGCGAAGATGCATGGATTACGGTCCGCAGCGGCGCGACCGAATACAAGGTAACCGCCAAAGACATCGACGAACTGCCGGAACAGTATCGCCAGCCGGCAATGCATTCGCTTCGCAAGGCCCAACAGCAAAAGGCGGAAAAGCCCGGAGCCGTCAAAATGCCGGCTCTGCCGAAAGTGCCGAATCTGAAGCGTGACGAAATCTTTAAGGAATTGAGGCAGATTCGACCGCCGACCATACCGAACATTGATACAGAGAAGACACTGGAGAAGATACAGGAGCAGATGCGGAACCTGCAACGTGAAGTTGAAAAGCTGCGCGAAAGCCACAAGGACATTTTGGAGAGTTTGCAAAAAGCGTTCAAGAGCGGCAAATCCAACGATATATGATGCCGCGCTTGGCTTTTGCTACAGCAGACCCCGGTGCGAAGATCGCGCCGGGGTTATTTGCTTTTGGGTGAACCGTCTTCAGGCAAGCAGTGAGTTGAGCATATCGAGGTAATCCGACAGCAGCCGTGTTATAAGGAAGTTCCTGCGAACCTTTTCCCTTGCCTGCTGGCCGATGTGCTCGCACAGTTTCTTGTCCTGGAGCAGGTGAATTATCCGGTCGGCGAATCCCTGATTATCGTTGGGTTCCAGCAAAAAGCCGCTGTTTCCATCGTCGATCTGCAGGGGTATGCCGCCGATGGCCGAGGCGACCACCGGCGTGGCCTTCCAGAGGGCCTCAGTAACAGCCAGACAGAACCCTTCACGTATTGACTTCTGGATTATGACGTCGGACCGTCGCTGCACCGCGTTGACCAGGGTCTCGTTGTTACCCACGACGAACAGCACGTCGCCCTTCCTGGTGAGCCCCTCAGCTTTGCGATAGACACGGTTGTACATGCGATAACCTTCAGGATCATCGCTGGCGATGTTGTAACAGAACACAAGTCGGCAATCGATCTTCTCCTTGACTCTGCGAAAGACATCCACCACACCCTCAGGGTCCTTCCACGGATCCAGCCGCGACACCTGCGCAATAATCGGCTTGTCCGTGGGAATGCCGGCCTTCTCAAAAGCTCTGGCGGCCGCACTGTCTGACATTTCGCGATTCTTTTCACTCAGCGGGTTAATAGCCGGCATCATCAGCCTCTGGTCGACCGGCAAATCCTCCTTGATGTACTTCTCGCTCGACACCACCACCTGATCATATTTGATAATGAACCCCTTAAGGAACGACCAGAGAGCTTTGTGCGGAGCCGTCAGATCGATATGGCATCGCCATATCCATGGCTGCGTCTTGCGATAGAACTGAATCAGCGACAGCGGCTGCGGGTCGTGTATTATGACACAGTCATGGTGCAAGTGGGTGAATCGCGAAAAGTTTTCGTTGACCTGGCAGTACATCTTTTTCTTTGCGTCCGTAAGTTTGAGCTCGCCTCCCTGCAGAGCATTGTGAAAACTCTTGGTGATCTCGAAAAACTCCTGGCTGCCGTGCAGAATCCGCCAACCTGCATCGACGCCTACGTCGTCCATCAGCATCACAAGCGGATACAGTATCTCCGCCACGCCGCCGCCCTGGTACGTGGCGTTCAGATGCACAACATGTACGCGGTGAAGATTTTTAGCCCTGCGATGAATCTCCGCAAGAGTAGTGTCATCCACAAGCCCGCGAAAATGGTCAAGCCGAAGCATGATAGCGCCCCTTCCACCCGAATTTGCCGTAATCAAACCAGTACCGCCCGTCATTTTCCACATCGGGCTAAGTAACTCTCTCCTTTACCGGCTACGCACTTGACGGACGTCAGGGTCACAGTTTCGCGCTTCGTTTAGCGGAACTGACCGATATTTTCTCATGTCCCAAGATTTAGAGCCTCAATGCTGCTTCAAACCCGGTCGGTTTTGTTGTAGGATTCTGTTATGCCCGGAATTAACAGTCTTGTGGAGTTTTCAAGTGACTACAACCGATAATCCTTTCCTCGACGACAATTTTGCAAAGTACGTGGGCATCGAACTGATAGACAGCGGCAACGGCACGGCGTCGGCGCAATTGGAGATTCTGGCCTGTCACCTTAACGGTGCCGGGCTCGTGCACGGCGGGGCAGTGTTCACCTTGGCTGCATGGACGATGGCGGTGGCAGCCAACACCAGATACCCGCTTTCCGTCGGCGTCAATGCAGCTATCACATGGCTGCGGCCTGCCGCCGCCGGAACGCTCATCGCCCGAGCAGTTGAGATTGCCGCTTCAGGCCGTGTCTCAACGTGGCAAGTCAAGGTCACTGATCAGGACGGCCAAACCGTTGCAGTCCTGCAAGGCTCCGCCTGCCGAAAAGACAGCCCCGGCAGCGGTGACAACCATTGACAAGCCCAACGATGAAGCAACGTTTGCTTTGGCGGGCATTTTTTGCAGATTAATTTGTGCTCAATAACTGCGTTTTTTGCTCATCAGCCAAACATTTAGTAACGATTCGCGAAAATCTACGAATTTTTTCGTTGACAACCTCCAATTCTTATACGAAATTATTCGTAAGACAACATTTGAACAAGGAAAGGCGCTTCACATGGCACGCAAGGCATCGAGTCACCCCACGGAAGTCGAACTGGAGATTCTCAACGTCCTCTGGGAACACGGGCCCTCTACGGTCAGTCAGATTCATGACGTTCTCAAGGAGCACCGTAAGCCCGGCCTGTCGACCACCCTGAAGATGGTGCAGGTAATGACCGAAAAAGGCCTGCTCATCAAGGATGAGGAACAGCGGCCGCAAGTGTTTCGGCCGGCGATGTCGCAGACGCGTGCGCAGGTGGGGCTGGTGGACGACCTGATGCAGCGGGCGTTCGGCGGGGCGGTGGACCGTCTCGTGATGGCGGCGCTGGAATCGAAGAAGGTCTCGAAGAAAGAGATCGAACAGATTAAGAAGCTGATCGGGGAATTCGAAAGGGGAAGAAAATGAGCTGGCTTGATCAGATCATGGAGTTAGGCATTGTCTATCGTATCGGTTGGGCGATCATACATTCGGCGTGGCAGGGTCTGGCGGTCGCCGGCATGTTCGGACTCACATTGATCGTCATTCCCAAGCGCATGGGCAATCTGCGTTATGGGTGCGGATGTCTGGCGCTGCTGGCCGTGCTGGCGGCATTCTGTACAACGGCCTTCATCACAGGTCCGCGTCCAGGAGAACCTGCGGCCACCAATCCGTGGCGCACGCAGCTGGCGGCATCTGGCACTATACCGACAACGAACGAAGGTACGGCGGCAGCGTCGACGGTCACTCGGCCGCAGGACAGCGGGCCGGCGGCAGAACCGGCGGTGACGCCTGAGGTTTTGCGGACCACGCCGCAGGCAAGGCTGTGGAGACAATATTTTGCCCGGGCCGTTTCGCCATGGACCGACTATGTCTGCGGGATCTGGCTCGTCGGTGTCTTCGCCATGTCGATATGGAACCTCGGCGGCTGGGTCGCCGTGCGGCGCCTGCGGATGATCGGCACATATCCCGCGCCTGAGCGCCTCATCTCCGCCCTCGATGAACTCCGCAAGCGCCTCGCGATCCGCCGCACGGTCAAGCTCCTCCAATCGACCGTTGTGAAGGTGCCGATGACAATCGGGTGGCTCAAGCCCGTGATTCTCATACCGGCCAGCATTCTGACGGAACTCTCACCGCAGCACATCGAGGCGCTTATCGCGCATGAGCTGGCGCACGTTCGCCGGTGCGATTATCTCGTGAACCTTTTGCAGACGGTTGTCGAGACGCTGTTCTTTCACCATCCTGTGATATGGTGGATATCACACCGCGTCCGCCTGGAACGCGAGTACTGCTGCGACAACGCCGTGGTCAGGCTCACCGCCGACCAGGTCAACTACGCCAAGGCCCTCGCCGAGATCGCCGAGAGAAAAGACAACCTCCCGCAGGTGGCCGTCGCCGCCGACGGCGGGCCCCTCGTCGACCGCATCCGCCGCATACTCGGGCTGGAGCGCGAATCGTCGCTCCTGCGCAACCGCTCAGCGGGCTGGGCGATCGTGGCCCTGGTCTTCATAGCCGCAGCCTTCGCTGTCTGCATCGGACTCAGCAGCGACACACTCTGGGCCGCACCCTACAAATACGGCGGCGACGCCGATGACGGCACGTACCAGACATTTCAAAAGATGATTGGCACGTGGTACGTCAACGCCGAGAAATCAAGCGGCGCCGCAAATGTCCGCCGCATCGAAATCAAACCCGACGCCAACTGCATCCGCCACGAATCCGCCGAAAACGACCCCAACCCCAAAACCTTCTACGACCACGTCCGCCTAAAAGACAACGGCCTCGTCGTCAGCGGCTACTGGGGCAAACAAACCTTCGCCCTGACCCTCGAAGACACCACCATGACCTGGACCGAAGGCAACACCCACTTCACCTTCGAACGCGAAATCAAAGCGCCGCCGGCCAAAGAAGCAGCAGCCCATCCGATCATCGGTAAATGGAAATCCACTGATGTACCGGAGGCGAAGATTAAGGGAGTTGAAGTCTTTGTCCTGGAGTTTAATCCCGACGGGACGGGACGCAGCGCCCAGATCGGCCCCGATGGCAAAACAGTGCACTCCGAACAGATTGTCTACAGGATAGAAGGCGATACGATTCTCGCCCAAGGCCCTGATCCCGACGACAAGTGGGAACCGATCCAATGGCGCATTCAAGGTGAAGCGCTGTATCTCATCGATGACGGCAAGATCTATCGGTTCACACGGGGCAATGAGCGCGAAGCATACCAGTCGTCCGCAGTCCCCGGCAGTAATTTGGATGTCGCGGGTGCAGCGATGGAATTTCATGTGCTGCCCGAGAACAACGGCGACCGGCCGGACTTGACGCAGGATGCTATTAAGAAGTATTGTACTCAGCTTGACGAAGAAGGCCCGTTGGCCGGCAAGGCCAGGGGCGATTCTTACCAATGGGCCGGCGTGGATGCAGGCTTCACCGGAGGCAACAACCTCATTCAGGGGCAGTATAGAGGCAAGAAGTACGTGCTGTTTAGTGCGACAGCGGGCGAATCGTTGTGGGCTGACGGACGATGGGGGCTGGCAGACGTGTCATCGGGCCAGGATGACATGGGCAGACCCTGTATCGATTTCCGACTTGATACTAAGGGTAGCGAGCAGTTTTATGCGCTGACCAGGGACAACGTCCGCAAGCAGCTGGCGATTCTGATCAACGGCACGGTCTACTCCGCACCGATGATTATGACGCCGGTCGGCGGTCGCGGAAAGATCGCGGGTCAATTCAGCAGGAACAAGGTCGAACAACTCGTCGCAGCATTGAAAGCAGGCATACCTGCCCCGGCCACGGATGCGGCGCTCTTCTTCGGCACGTGGGAGATGGTCGAGGGCACCGGCCGCGCCGACGAAATGTCTGACACGTGGACATTTAAACCCGACGGCGTTTTCGTCAGCTCCGACAGCACCGGTATGCACAAGCCTGAGAGCGGCACATGGGGATTCAAAGATGGCCGCATGATCGTCAACGGCATCGAAGAGATCAATGTGCAGATCGAAGACGACCAGTTGATCGTCACGGCCAACCGCACCAATACAAGGGCGGTTTTCAAAAAACAGGTGTTGGATCCGGAACAGACGGCCGCCAACGCAACCAGCGTGGTCGGCACATGGCGCGCCGAGAAGGGCTGGCATGACGGAGTCGAAAAAGACGTCACGACACAGCTCGAACTCAATGCTGATGGGACGTTCACAATGGACGTGGTTTCCGCCGAATACGGCCACAAAACCGACACGGGCCGCTATGCTGTCAGGGGCAATATCGTCACGTTCCAAGTAGTCAACGCGTCTACGGTCGGCGGCGTTCTCGAAGGCGACACGCTGACCATCACCGCGGAAAACGACAAAGTTGTGCTCAGGAAGTACAATCCGGATGCAGTTGACCGGCGATTCGCAGGCTCTTGGAAGTCGGGCGAATTTATCGGCGACATCGGGAAAGAGATCACGGCCCTGTTCCTCACGCTGAATGCGGACCTGACTTTTGTGCTTCTCGGCGAAGGCGCCGATACCGGTGAACCGATCCGGGGCATGTGGCGGACGGACGGCGACATCCTGACCCTCCACCCCCAAACCGAACGCGACCGGACCGCCATGGACTTCGTCAAATCCGCCCGCTACGAGGGCGGCACAATCCGCCTGGCCATCGGCGCCGGCGCCGCTGTGCTCGAACGAGTAACGGCCAATCCGTTCGCGGGCCCTGAGCATCCCATGTACCGTGCCGAGTTGACCTCCCACGAATGGCCAACCGGTCAGACGTGGCTGGACCTCGACACGGGCAGGATCATTGGCCGCAATGAATATGCCGCCGCCGACAAGAACGCCTACGAACTGACGATTATCGGCAACTGCCGGCTCCTTCTACATTCCACCCCCGGACGCATACTGCCCCTTCACGATGCCGGTATGAACTTCAATAAGGCCGGGGCTGCCGCGGTCAAATACCTTGCCTCGCTTCACCAGAGCAAGCTCACCCAGTACGACTACAAGGAAGGCCTCGTGGCCGCAGTACTCACCGACCAGGGCAACCTCGCCGTCATTTATATGACCCGCACCGGCAGCGACCAGACGCCGGTGGCCTGGTCGCTGGGCAGAATCGTGGGCAGCACTGATGGCAATGTCCAGGTTGAAGCGATAAACCTGGCTGCCCAGACGCTCAAGATCCCCACAGCCGCTTCGGCGCGCTCCGTCACTTTGCCCGACCTTGACGAGCAGCCGGCTTTTGTCGATCTGGCGACAGGCGAGATGATCGTCATGCCCGAGGGCATTGAGAAAGACGATAACGCCCTGCGGACGCATCTGACACAGTTGTCGAAAGGCGACCTGGGCTTTGACAAGCAACTAATCGTCCTGCGCGGCGGAAGCGCCTGCCTCTGGGATGGAGTTAACTCTACTGCGATGACGCCCATTGTCCACGAAGGGTTCAACATCCGTGTATACGACCTCGCCAACATTCCCTGCCGCCTTCTCATAACGACCGGCGACGGCAAACAGTTCGACGTCAGTGTCCTCGAAAAGACGGCCGACGGCCGGCTAAAGATAGCATATCGGCCGCTCGGCACAAAAGTGCCGACGCCTGCCGCAGAGTCGGCGCCCGCGGTCAATGCGGCCGACCGCGCACGTGCCGCCGAGTTGACTGCACAGCTTAAGCTCGTGCGGATGGCTATGGATTGTTACGAACTCGACGAAGGCAGGCGGCCCGATCTCAGCGGCGGCTGGCAGGCCCTGCTCGACCGCACCGGCAAAGGCCCCTATATCAAGGCCGCACCGGTCAATCCCTTCACCGCCGGGTCGAATATCGCCGCCGACGCTGACGCGGACTGGCGGTACGACGCCGCCTCCGGCAAGCTCAAGGCCGTCGTGCCTTTCACTCCAGAAAAAGCCCGACAGTTGGGGTTCGACCTGCAAAATGACGTTGTGCTCCGGGCTCAATCCCCCGCAGAAACCGAAAAACGCATCGAGCGGATATCATTCGCAAAAGATTCTTCCATCAGAGAAGCCCTGCAGATGTTAGGCAAAGCGTTCAAGAAGAACATTATTCCATCCGACGGCGTGCAGGGTACCGTACCGCTCAGGGACCTCTGGAACGTAACGCTCGAAGAAACACTCCGCGCCATCCTGGGCACGCACCGATACGTTGTCGACGGCGACTTCATCTGTGTGTACACGGCGGGAGAATACGAAACTCAAATCGGCCGTCCGACCGATCCTCTCAGCCACGCCCGGGCCTGGCTGAGCGCCCTGCAGCGGGCCGACCACGCAGCCGCCATGCACTTGTGCAAACCCGGCTCGACCGAAGCGGGCGCCTCCGTGCAACTGCTCGGAAGCTTCAGTTTCGCCGAGGCAACGGTCGAACAGGTGTTGCTTTCGGATAAACAGGCTGCAGCGCTCATCGGCCCCGCGAAAGGGCTCGGCAACAGGACCGCAAGGTTCGGAATATCCATGGAGCCCGTCTCCGGCGCCTGGCAAATACGAGACATCGATTACCTGCCCGAAGGAAAAGAAAGCTCCTTCATAAGCAAGTTCCGGCAGGCATATCCAGACGCAACACCCATGGTCGTTCCGACAGACGAAGGCACAGCCGGCGCGGGCTTCGGCCGTATGACAGTACCTAAGGACGCAGGCCGCCGTGTCACCTATGCCTTGGACAAAATCGCTTCGCTTATGAGGTATGTTGAGTCACAGAGAGATGGCGACATCGCGGCCTTGAGCGGCTACTTCGATCAGATCAACGAATTCTGCGACGACTTGCAGGGCAAGAACGGCCCAGCCCCCGGTCGCGACGAATGGGGCGGCCTCGACGACGCCCAAATCGAAGCCGTGCTGAAACTGTTGAGCGACGTAGAAGAAGCCGCCGAAGGCTGCCGCGAACTCGCCCGCGGCGGGCACAAGGAACTGCTCGACCAGCACTGGCAATTGCTCAAACATCAATACAGCCGCCTCTGCACGGCGATGTCGCTGGCAGCCGGCGGCTCTCTCCAAACAAACTAATCCAGCAGCGACGGCGGCATGTGCCCCTCCTCCGGGCCCGCCGCCGGCTCATCCTTTGCGCCTTTTCGCTAATAAGCCTTGACGCCCCCGCCGATAGTCTGTAATGTCTGCCCCGGATAAACAGGCAGCTTACATTTTATTTGAAAGGTGAAGGGACGAACATGTTTACAACGATTGTAGATGTTGTGGCAAGGGAAATATTGGACTCGCGCGGCAATCCCACGGTCGAAGTCGACGTGCTGCTGGACGACGGCTCGTTCGGCCGGGCCGCGGTTCCCTCCGGCGCAAGCACCGGCGCCCATGAGGCCGTGGAACTCCGCGACGGAGCCGCCAAGCGATACATGGGCAAAGGTGTCACCAAGGCCGTCAAGAACGTCAACGACGTCATCGCTCAGGAAGTCATCGGCATGGATGCACTCGACCAGGCCGAACTCGACCGATTTCTTATCAGCCTCGACGGCACGCCCAACAAGGCCAAGTTCGGCGCTAACGCCATCCTCGGCGTATCGTTAGCCGTCGCCAGGGCCGCGGCCAACTCGGTCAGCCTGCCGCTGTACCGCTACGTTGGCGGCTGCAATGCAAACGTCCTGCCAGTGCCCATGATGAACATCCTCAACGGCGGCAAGCACGCCGACAACAACGTCGACTTCCAGGAATTCATGGTAATGCCTATCGGCGCCAAGAGCTTCCCCGAGGCCCTTCGCATGGGCGCGGAAATCTTCCATACCCTGAAAGGCGTTCTCAAGGGCAAGGGCTACAACACCTCGGTCGGCGACGAAGGCGGCTTCGCACCGTCGCTCGAGTCCAACGAAGAGGCCGTCGAGGTAATCCTCGCGGCAATCAAGAAGGCCGGCTACAAGGCGGGCAAGCAGGTCGCCATCGCACTCGACCCGGCCTCGACAGAGATGTGGGTCAAGAGCACAAAGAGCTACAAGTTCTTCAAGTCCGCCCCAAAGAAGTCCGTCTCCTCGGACGCGATGGCCGCCCACTGGGCCAAGTGGCAATCGAAGTACCCCATCGTCAGCATCGAGGACGGCCTCGCCGAAGACGATTGGGACGGCTGGGCTGCCATTACTAAGAAAATCGGCGGCAAGTGCCAGCTCGTTGGCGACGACCTTTTTGTCACCAACACCAAGCGCCTGGCCAAGGGCATCGAAATGGGCTGCGCCAATTCGATCCTCATCAAGGTCAACCAGATCGGCACGCTCACCGAGACGCTTGAAGCGATCAACCTGGCTCATCGCAACGGCTACACTGCCGTCATGAGCCACCGCAGCGGCGAGACCGAAGACGCCACGATCGCCGACCTCGCCGTCGCAACCGGCGTCGGCCAGATCAAGACGGGCGCACCTTCCAGGACAGATCGCGTCTGCAAATACAACCAGCTCCTGAGGATTTACGAGGAACTCGGCGCCACCGCCCAATACGGCGGGGAACTCTTCAAATACAAACTCTGATGAGCAAGACAGCCCGGCAAACGGGTGCCGTCTGTAATCTGCGGCAGGGATATGTTCAGTGTCTCTGCCGTCTTTTTTTGCATTCTGTCTATTGGGGGGCAGCCGCATGGCCTCAGGGCAAACAACCGGCGGCACCCGAAAATCCCTGTCACGTTTCGTCTTTTGGGGTTCCTGAACTTGCGAGAACAGATTATTATCCAATTGAAGGAATCCGACCATGACTTACGAAAATGTGCAGGAAATCCAACTCCTTCAGGCCAGTCTCCGGGGCGATACGGCCGCGTTCGAGGCGATTGTCCGGGACTACCAGCCGCTGATTTGCGGCATCACCTTCAGCGCCGTCGGCGACGTGGCGGAAAGCGAAGAACTGGCGCAGCAGACCTTCATCAGTGCATGGAAGGACCTGGCGCAGCTCAGGGACCTTGGCAAGTTCAAACACTGGCTGTGCAGTATTGCCCGAAATGCCGTTCGCAACGCTATCAGAGACCGCAAACGCGACCCTATCCGTCTGGCGGTCCCAATAGATGAAGTCGAGTGCTCCGACTGCGGCTGCGAGGAAGCCGCTGAAGCAGCAATCACCGCCGAGCGACACGCCGTCGTACGACAGGCAATGCAGCATATCCCCGTGAAGTATCGCGAACCGCTGGTGCTCTTCTATCGTCAGGACAAGAGTATTAAAGAGCTGGCCGAACAGCTTGATCTTTCGGAGAACGCCGTAAGGCAGCGCCTCTCGCGCGGCCGAAAGCTCCTTAGGGAGCAGGTCGCCGCGATGGTCGAATCCACGATCGCCAACACGGGACCAGGCAAAAACTTCACTGCGGGCGTAGTAGGGGCAATTGGCGCACTGGCCGTAACCAGTGCAAGGGCAATATCAGCCGCTGCTGCATCAGGTACCGCCCCGTCCGCCGGCTTGCCTGCCGCCCCTGCCCACCCGACTGCCGGCGCGGCCAGCACATCTTTGTTCGGCACGTTGGCCGCCAAGATAGCCGCAGCAGCAGTAATCGCCGCCGCCGGTGTCTCGGCCGTGATACTATATAATGCCGTTCACCGGCAAAACCCCGCGGCGCCTTCGACACCGCCGAATGTAACGCCGACCGTCTTCATCCAGGACGAAACAGAACGCCCCCCCTCGCCGCCTGTCCCGACCATCGCGATCCACGACGGAAAGCACGGTGTTTCAGCCGCCCAACCAGACAATGCCGCCAAAGAACCCGATCCGACGCCGATAGTGACCGCGATCGAGAAGCCGCCACAGGAAACTGACGATATGCTGAAATTCCAGTTTGTCCCGCAAGGTGTGCTAAGCGGTGTGATCACAGACCGAAAAACAGAAAAACCCGTCGCCGACGCAAAGGTCAAGATAGTAAAGGACCGCTACATCGAAGCCGTCACCGACGCCAACGGTTTCTATCACATCGACGAGATACCCGATGAAGGCAGCTACAAAATCAGGGTCTATTCGCGCGAATACCTCTGGGTGGACGACTGGAACGATGAGCCGTCGGTAATGCTCAAGAGCGGCGTCAATGCGGTAAAGCATTTCGCCCTCGAACGAGGCTGTCGAGTCCAGGTCGAAGTCGCCGACCCCAACGGCCGCCCGCTCAAGGACGTGATCCCTTATATCACCTGGATGGGCCAGCGCTACGGTCGCCAGACGGAGCGATCCTCGGAATACAAGCGCACCGATGCCGAGGGTCGCCTGCTCATGGGTGCCTTCCGACCGTCCGAAACCGCATACCTCGTTACCGCAATGCATAAGGATTACGCTCCCGCCAAATGTATCGTCCAGCTCACGGATCCCAACATCATCGCCCCGGCCCGCATCGTTATGCAATCCGGCTCGCCGGTCCAGGGCTATGCCGTGTATGCCGACGGTCAGCCGGCCGCCGACCTGAAGATTGCCGCCCAGCCCAAATGGTGGAACATCACCACTTGCACCCCGCTGAGCACAATCGACGCAACGGGCGCCTTCACGCTCGCCAACATCACCCCCGACGATTACACCATCATGGTGCACATCCCCAATCCCGGCGGCGGCTCACTTTCCAAGGCAGTCCTCGAAACCGCCCTTCCGCTCGACCACGGAGCCCTTATGGTGACGGTCCCCGGCGATTCGCCGGCCGGCCTCACTTTGATCAGCGGCACCATAGATTTCATCAACGGCCCGCCGTCCGGCAACGTCACCGTCTCCGCCTACTCGACAAAGACTGGCCCCAAACAGGGCCGCGTCACCGGCGACGTATTCGTCGTCGACCGGCTCAAACCCGGCACATATCGCCTCATGTTTTCCGGCGAGAACATCGAAAACAAAACCCTCACGGACATCGCCGGCTCAACACAGGACATGAAGGTGGCGCTGAAGTGCTTGAGGCCCGGCGGCAAGCCCCGCTTGCAGGGTGTCGTCGTAAATGCCGCCACAGGCCGGGCCGTTCCGAACTTCAAGGCCCGCGTCCGAATCCTCAAATCGCTCACCGGTTCATACACGCCCGCAGCGATGTCTTGGCACGAACTCACCGACCCGGAAGGCAAGTTCGACATTGAGTCGCCCGGGCCCGGTACGGCGCAGGTCCAAATTGCCGCCGAGGGTCTGGCGTGGACTTGGAGCGATCCGGTCGACGGCGCCAATCCGCAGCCAATCATCGTCGCTTTGGCGCCCGGCGGCATCATCAAAGGCCGCGTCGTGGATAGTTCCGGCAAGCCTGTCAACGGCGCAAAAATCATCGCGCTTTCAAAGGCCGGCGGCAATCTCTGGTTTGATCACGACGTATTCACCTCCACCGCAGGCGCCGCCGAAACCGCCGCAGGCTTATTCATGCTGACAGACCTCGGGGTGCAGACGGAGACAGTCAAAGTTACCCACCCAGACTACAGCCGGGCGATCTACCATGATCTCAAAGTCGCCTCCGCCGACTCGCACGAGCAGGTCGAGCTGCTCCTGACACACGGTGGCACCGTCCACGGCCGCGTCTACGACGACCAGGGCAGACCACAGGCAAACGTGCTGCTCCTCGTCCAGGATGCCGCAGGCTACCGCGGCGGCAGCGAGGCCGGGCGCATTGCTTCCGCCATAACCGACAATGACGGCCGCTACCGCATCGAACACCTCCCTGAGCAAGTTTGCTACGTCCAGCGTTCGGAGCATTACCGCGGCACAGGCGTGGCTTGCCGAACCGTTGTCCCCGTTGAAGGCGAGGAAACCAGGCTCGACTTCGGAGGCCCTTCCACGGTCTCCGGCCGCATCCTCATTGATGAGCGCCCGGTTGCCGCCGAACTGATGTTGACTGACCCGTACAACAGCAGCGCAAAGACATTTGTCTCCCGTGTTGCCGCCGACACTGACGGTCGCTTCCGGTTCTACGGCACACCCGCCGGCTTCTACGGTCTATATTATAAGCTGCCGCAGGATGAACGCCACACAGCCCCGGACTGGCTCAGGTTGACAACGCTCGAAATTGGCACCGGCGATCTCGACCTCGGCGAGATGCACATGTCTACCGGCAGAATTGCACTGAAACTTAATATCAACTCGGACGACACCGCATTCAAAGGCATGGATGTCTACTTGCAGGTGGGAACTGGCATCTGGGGATCCAGG
>Ga0334883_1000372_pt1 | contig 82332 bp, 61 predicted proteins | sample GraSluR1_MG_6_FD_207230 | JGI IMG/M metagenome (GOLD analysis project Ga0334883, IMG submission 207230) | Sludge microbial communities from methane-producing bioreactor in Wageningen University, Netherlands - Granular Sludge_09_05-R1 | ecosystem: Engineered > Bioreactor > Anaerobic >... | reverse complement strand
GCTCGCCGCCGGACCCAAGTTGCCGACTTCGCGATGCTGAAGTCACGCGGTGGACCCTCCTTCAGGTCTCTCGATAGAGGCCTTCGGCCTCGATCATCTGCCGGACAGATTCGGGAACCAGATACCGGATACTGCGGCCTTGGCTCACCCGCAGCCGGATCTCCGTTGACGACACACCCATGTGGGGTATCTCCATGATCTGTATCGCTTCCCACCCTCGAACTCCTCCGATGCATTCCCCCAGATGAGCCAGATCGTAGCCCGGCCGGGTGGCGGCGATCACCGTGCATTGCTGAAGAATACGCTCCGGCTGCCTCCACGTCGCCATCTCCAGGACCGCATCCGCTCCGGTGATGAAGTAGAGGGAAGCACCGGAGCCGAGTTCGGCACGTACGGCCGCGAGCGTGTCGACCGTATAGCCCGCCTCCTCCTTGGTCGTCTCGAAAGACGTCACCCAGAAGTGCGGGTGGTCGTGAATCGCACCTTCCACGAGGGCAAGCCGTAGGCGGGCGGGCGTGGAGGGTACACGCCTGTGTGGAGGAACGCCGCTCGGAACGAACAGGACCTCATCCAGCCCGTACTGACACAGAGCCTCTTCCGCAGCGACGAGGTGACCCAGATGGATGGGATCGAACGTGCCGCCTATGACACCCAGACGCATGCCCTGCCGTGGTTGGAGTGGCCCTAGAGCGCCCACACTTCTCCCCTGTCACTCACGCCTTCGCCCCTACGTACCGCTGCCGGCCGCGTTCACGTCGGCGCTACCGCCGTCTAGCGCACCTGGCCGTCGCCGAACACCACATACTTGGTGGAAGTGAGCTCGCGCATCGCCAACGGACCACGCGCATGGAGCTTCTGTGTCGAGATGCCGATCTCGGCCCCCAGGCCGAATGCCGCCCCGTCGGTGAAGCGCGTGGAGGCGTTCACGTACACGGCGGCTGCATCGACCTCATCGGTGAAACGCCGGGCGGAGGCCAGATCTCTGGTGACAATGGCTTCGGAATGGCCCGTTCCGTAACGAGCAATGTGCTCCAACGCCTCCTCGATGCTGTGTACCACACGGACGGCCATCTCCAGAGCGAGGAACTCAGTGGCGAAGTGTTGTTCGGTGGCTGGGAGAACCCCGGCCTCGTCGGGTTGCAGTACCTCGCGCGTCGCCTCGTCGGCATAGACGCGTACCCCCCGCTCACGCAAATCATGAACCGCACGTGGGAGAAACGAAGCGGCCACGTCTCTGTGCACCAACAAGGTTTCAGCCGCGCTACCCACGCCGGGGCGCTGGACCTTCGAGTTGAGCACAACGCTCAGCGCCTGATCGAGGTCGGCCGAGCGGTCCACAAACACGTGGCAGTTGCCTCCCGCTGCGAAGATGACCGGGATGCGAGAATGCTCAGCGAGGAACTGCTGGATCATCTCGCCGCCCCGGGGAATCGCCAGGTCGATGAGATCGGAGAGTTGCAGCAGATCGACCAACACTGACCGGTCTGTAGAGCCGATGAACTGAATGGCTTCGCGGGGAAGCTCCGCCTCGATCAGGGCACCGGTGAGGATCTCGGCCATGATGCGGTTCGACCGGAAGGAATCGGTACCACCCCGCAGGATGACCGCGTTACCGGTCTTGATGCAGAGAGCCGCCGCATCGGATGTTATCTGAGGACGGGACTCGTAGATGACCGCCACGACTCCAAAGGGCACCCGCCGCTTCTCGATAGCCAAACCTTCCGCGGTGCGCCACCCCTCGATCACCTCTCCCACTGGATCGGGTAGACCCACCAGGGCACGAATGCCCTCCGCTGTGCTCTTGATGCGATGCTCGTCAAGAAGAAGACGGTCGAGCAAGGAGGCGGGGAGGTTCTTGCGGCGTCCTTGTGCCAGGTCCTCTTCGTTCTCCTGTAGAATCTCAGCCATGCGCCGCTCCAGAGCATCGGCCATCTGCAGAAGAGCCTCGTTCCTCACAGATGACGAAGCCGCTCCCAGCCGCCGAGAGGCCTCCCGCGCCGATTGAGCCACCCTCCTTACGTCCACACAATCTCCTCGTTACGCACCCTCGTCGGGACCACGAGCCCTACTCCACCAACACCAAGTGGTCTCGGTGAACCGCTTCGGTGCTGGGTTGATGGAGAAGCTCCCCGGCCTTATCGCTCCGCATGCCCTTGATTCTATCAAGCTCCTCAGATGTGTAATTTGCAACACCTCTGGCGAGTTCTCTGCCCTCGACTGTCATAATGCACACAGCATCGCCTACACGGAAATCCCCCTCCACGGCTGTGACACCCACCGGCAGCAGGCTTCCCTGCCCCCGGAGGGCGGCTTCGGCGCCCGGGTCCACCCACACCCGGCCGCATACGGGCTTGCCGTATAGCAGCCAAAGCTTGAAAGATCCCAGCCCCAGATCACGGGGGTGGAAACGCGTACCCACGTCCCTGCCCTCGACACACTCGGTGATGACCGAAGAACGAGTACCCCGGGCGATGACCGTGCGCACGCCACCACTGGTAGCCACGCGGGCCGCCCTCACCTTGCTCGCCATGCCGCCCCGGCCCAACGGACCCTGGGAATCGGTCGAGATGGTCTCCAGTTCATGGAAATCGCCTACCTCCCGGATGAGTTCCGCCTTAGGATCGAACCGAGGATTGGAGGTGTAGAGGCCCTCGGTATCGGTGAGCAGCACCAACAGATCGGCGCGAAGGAGAAGGGCGACCTGGGCGGCCAGCATGTCGTTGTCGCCAAAACACAACTCCTCCGTGGAAGTGGTGTCGTTCTCGTTCACAACGGGTACCACGCCCCACTCCAGCAGCCGGTTGAGAGTGTTGCGGGCATTGAGATACTGTGCCCTCGCCGCGATGTCGAAGGCCGTGAGCAACACCTGGGCGGTGACCACCTCTTCGTGGCCGAACAGTTCGCTATAGGCGTGGAAGAGGCGGGCCTGCCCCACCGCAGCTGCAGCCTGCTGGTCGACCACCTCAGAGGGCCGCGAACTCATGCGCAGCGGCCCCAACGCCGAAGACACGGCGCCCGACGACACCAGCACCATCCGATGACCCCGCCGCTGCAGTTCACAGATCTCGGCCACCCTGCCCGCCATCGGGCCCAACCGGAACCGACCGCGTTCGTCGGTGAGAGTACTTGAACCGATCTTCACCACGGCTATCATGTTCGATCGTCTACCCTTCAATGATCTGGCTCCCTACGTTCCAGGCGGCACCCGGGGGGTGAGCCGGCAGGAGGTCCCTCGACCCCGCTGGCCCGCCGCCGTCATGCCCTCAACTGTACTCAAAGGTGTGACCGTCGATGCGTACCTCATCACCCGGCTCGGCTCCCATCTCGGCAAGGGCATCGTCGACCCCGAGCCTCTCCAGCCGTTCGTCCAAGTACTTCACCGCTTCGTCATTGGCGAAATCGGTCTTGCGGACGAGTCTCGACACAGCCTCGCCTTCGACCACGAAGACTCCGCTCTCGCGTCTCACGGCGAAGGCCGGCCCGCTGTGAGGACGCGGACGGAACAACACGTGGCCCGAGCCGCTCCGCTCGCCAAGCTGCGCGTCAGTGCCGGGGGCCGGTGCCCGGCCTTCGGCTTCTTTCCCCTGTCCCACCCGCAAGCTCTGCACCACCCGGCCCACGAACCGCACCAGATCACTCAACCCCTCGCCCGTCGCCGCCGACACCGTCCAGATCAGCGAGGCCTCCGGCGGAAGCTCCTCACCAAGCCTGAAGCTGAAGGCGGGATGGCCGGCCGAGCGCAGGGACTCCACTTCGGAACGGAACCCCTTCACCCGTCTCGCGACATCCTCAGCACTCAGCACGTCGATCTTATTCAGGAGCACTATCTGCGGCTTGGCCGCGAGGGAGGAGGCGTGAGCCTCCAGTTCAGCGAGGATGGTGCGGAAGTTGTCGAGTGGGTCGTCGCCGTAGTACCCACTCAGGTCGACCATATGCAGAATGAGGTGGCAGCGCTCCAGGTGGGCCAGAAACTCGTGGCCCAGCCCGGTGCCCAGAGCCGCCCCCTCCAGCAGACCCGGTACATCGGCCAAGGTGAATGACATCTCCGTGCCGGGCACTTCCACCACCCCGAGAAGCGGCTCCACCGTCGTGAAGGGATACGACGCCACCTTCGGCTTGGCGTTCGAGAGCCGGCGCAAGAGCAACGACTTGCCCGCGTTGGGAAGACCGGCGAGACCTGCATCTGCCATGAGCTTCAAGGTGAGAAGAAGCCATCCCGAAGCGCCCTCCTCTCCCAACTCAGCGAACTTCGGTGCTTGGCGGGTCGCCGTGACAAAGCGCGCATTTCCGCGGCCGCCTTCGCCGCCTGCCATCACTCTCACCTTCTCTCCGGCACGGACGAGGTCCGTCAGCAGCCTACCCTCCTGCCACACCTGGGTGCCCACCGGTACTGCAATCCTGCAATCGCCTCCGCGGGCTCCGCTTTTCTGCGCCCCCTGGCCGTGGACGCCCCGCTCTGCTCGATGGTGAGGGTGCCGGGCAAGATGGCGGAGGTCGCGCACCTGGGGGTCCGCATGGAGCCAGACATCGCCTCCCGGGCCTCCGTCGCCGCCGTCAGGCCCTCCCCGGGGGACGTGTTTCTCCCTTCGGAAGGACACGCACCCATTCCCTCCTCGACCGGCGACTACATGAATCTTCACGCGATCATGGAACATCCCTACACCACAATGAAAGAGAGCGGGGGGGGCGGCCCACCTCAAAGGCAGGCCGCCTCCCCCGCATGGAATCGTGGGAACTCGACCGGAGCAGGACCGTTGGCCTACTCCGCCAGAATACTCACACTCCGGCCACGCCGGCCGCGACTGAAGACCACCTTGCCGTTCACCTTGGCAAAGAGGGTATCGTCTGAACCGATGCCGACGTTGTCGCCCGGACGAAAGCGGGTGCCTCTCTGGCGAACAAGAATCGAGCCCGCGCTTACCAATTCGCCTCCGAACGCCTTGACCCCCAGCCTCTGTGAGTTGGAATCACGGCCGTTCTTCGAGCTACCGCCACCTTTTTTGTGTGCCATGACTAGACCTCGTGCTAGGAAATGCTCTCAACCGACAGCCGCGTGAGTGCGCTGCGGAACCCGGTCTTGCGACGATACCCACGCTTCGGCTTGAACTTGAAGACGATAAGCTTGGGACCGCGAAGATGTTCGACAACCTTGGCTTTGACCGTACCGGGATTGTCGTCGGAGACAAAGGCGGTCTGGTCCTCTGTCTGAATCAGAAGAGGCCTCAACTCAACGGTATCGCCGGGAGCCGCATCGAGCCTATCGACCAGCAAATCGCTGCCGACTTCCGCCCGATACTGCTTCCCACCGACATCCACTATCGCAAACATGCCGCACGTCCCTCGCTCTCGTAAATCGTCTGCACCGGCGTGGACCGGGTTCTCTCAGGTGTCAGCGTGCACTGGGCCCGCGAACGCGGAATTATAGCAACAAAGCGGCCCCATGCCCAGCACCATGTCCTGCCCGCCCTACCGGCTGCCTACGACGCGCCTCACGTCTCCACGTGGCCGTACCCACAGTTCCTGGTGGCCCTGTCGATTATCACCGTCACCTTACTCCCCACCTGGCCTCCGGCGTCGGCCACGCACACGGAGTAACCTCCCACCCTACCCACTCCATCGCGCGGATCGTACACGTTGCGTTCCTCAATGAGGAGGTGTACCCGCTGGCCCTGCGCCACGGGAAGCGCCGCGCGTGCAATCACCTCTCTGGCCCCTTCGGCACTCACGTACATTCCGTCTCTGGGAAGCATCTCATCGACCTCGAAGCTGAAGAACTTCCCGGTTCTGTCGGCCAGGCGCCGGGTGCGCAGCCCATCCTCGGCGGCAAGCAGACGAGCCACACTCGGATGAACCTCCACCAAGAAGGCTTCTTGGCTCGAGTTCTCGGCCATGGCCTGGAGGCGGCGTTCAACGGCTATGGCGCAGCTCTCGGGAGAGACAATGACGCCCTCCCCACTGCAGGAAGGACAATCCACGGTCATGATGCCGCGAATGCCGTCTGTCACGTTCTGCCGTGTCATTTCCACAAGGCCCAGGGGAGATAGCTCGACCACGTACGTCTTGGTGCGATCCTTCTCGAGTTCGGCCTGCAGGGCCACCAGCACCTGCTCCCGGTTCTCCCGGCGGGCCATGTCGATGAAGTCGATCACGATGATGCCGCCTATGTCCCGCACACGGAGTTGGCGCACGATTTCGCGGCAGGCCTCCAGATTCGTGCGCAAGATGGTGTCCTCGAGGTACTTGCGGCCGACATACCGCCCGGTGTTTACATCTATCACCGTCATGGCCTCGGTCTTGTCTATGACGAGATAGCCACCCGAGGGCAGATCGGCCCGGCGCAGAAGCGCCTTGTTCAGTTCGGCCTCGATGCCGTGCGCCTCGAACAGGGGACGGTTGCCCCGGTACATCTCCACGCGGTCGGAGAGTTCCGGGGTGGTGGTCTCCAGAAATCCGGCGATGCGCCTGCGCTGCGCTTCGTCATCGACCAGGATGCGTGAGAAGTCGTCGGACACCAGGTCGCGGACCACCTTGAGCGCAAGTTCCGCCTCCGTGTACACGAGTCCGAGCGCTTGGCCTTCGAGGCGGCGCTGTACCGAAGCCCACACCTTCTCCAGGTAGCGCAGGTCTCGCTCAATCGCTTTCTCACTCACACCTTCGGCCACCGTACGTACAATGAGGCCGGCCTTCGCCGGCCTCAATTCGTGAGCCAAGCGGCGCAATCGCTGCCTCTCGACGTCGCTCAGACGGCGGGACACGCCGCACATCGAACCGGCGGGCACATACACGAGGTAGCGTCCGGCCACACTGAGCTCGCTGGTGAGTCTCGGACCCTTGGTACCCATCGGGTCCTTCGTCACCTGGACCACGATGTCCTGACCGGTCTTCACCAACTGGGTTATGCGCTTCTTGCGGTTGTCGGCGTCGACCGGCAGGAAGATGTCATCGACATACAGAAAGCCGTTCTTCGGCAAGCCGATATCGACGAAGGCGGCGTCCATGCCGGCGAGCACGTTGACCACCTTGCCCTTGTAGATGTTTCCCACGAGAGAACGCCGGTCGGAGCGCTCCAGGTAGAACTCCGCCAGTCGGTTGTCTTCAAGTATGGCGACACGCGTTTCCCGCGTATCAACACTGATGAGGAGCGCCTTAGTCACTCGTCCACCTCATCCCGGAACTCCACCTCCACACGCACGATATCCTTCACCCGAATGACCCCTTCCTCGAGCCCACTCAGCCCGGCGAGAGCCGTCACCACCTCCTCGGGGCGCACGGTTCCCTGGGGGCTCACAACCGCCCGGAACACAAGCGTGCACCGTTCGCCACCCGGCTGCGTCCCGCATGAAGAGGTGACCGCCACCTCTTCGACGTAGGCCCTCACGTCGACCTCACGCCGGCTACCCGGCTTCTCCCTCACCACGATGCACTCCGAAAGCCCACTATACAGTTCAGCGGCTTGGGCCAACCTACCTACCTGCGCCCCTTCGACCCCGGCCTTATACACGGCGGCCACCACGCTCCCGGCCAGATGAGGGCGTAGAGAGCAGCGGGTAAGAGACTGCAGGTGGAAGCCTTGCGGCAGGGTGTCCCTCAGGCGTTCCTCGAAGTCGGGAGGAGGCGGAACCGCCACCCCGAACTCGCAATACTCGGCCTCGCTCTCCACACCCACGGCCCGGGGGAGCGCGAGACTGAGAAGCGGCTTCGGCCTCATCCCCTGAGAAAGAGCCAACCGTCCGCCCGCCCGGCGCACACTTCGGCGGAGAGCCTCCAGCGTGTCGAGGTGGGCGAGGAAGCGGGCCCGCCCTCGTACCGAGAACTCAAGGACGGCCCACAGCCCTCGCACCGGCGTACGACCGGCGCCACGGTCCACCGCTTGCGGCGGAAAACAGACCTGCGCACGCTCCAGAGCCGGCTCTTCCAACCCGCGCCCACCTGGGTACACGTCACCCTGTACGTTCCCTTCGCAGGCCCCACAGGCAAGACACTCCCCTTCCCGGCAGTCGGGAGACACCACGCCCGCATAGGCTCTGTCTCTCTCCTCGACCAAGAAGCCCCGGGTGGGAACTCCGCCGAAGATCACGTCCCAGGGCACACCCGCCGCGAGAGGAATCGCACGTGTAGCGAGAGCCTCCGCCGAAAGCCCCGCTTCGATGAACGCCTGTCTCCAGGCCTCGGGCCGAGCCTGTTCGGTCCAAGAGTCGAATCTCGCCCCCAATCGGAAGGCCCTTTCCACGACCGCCGCCATCTCTGTACCACCCCGCGCGAGAGCCGCTTCGAGATAGCTCGCTTCGATGTCATGGAGATCAAGCTGTACGCCCATCCGGCGCAGACCCCCACGCAGAATGCCTTGGCGGCGCTCCAGAGTCTCCCGGTCTGCCATGGGCTCCCACTGGAAGGGGGTGAGCGGCTTGGGGATGAAGTTGGTGACGCTCACGTGGAGCTTCAGTCTGCCGGCGTCCTTCCCGAGTGCCTCCCTCCCCAGCTCCTTCAGGCGCCGGCACAGAGCCAGCATAGCCGTCACGTCTTCATCGGTCTCAGTGGGCAGTCCTATCATGAAGTAGAGCTTGAGATTCGTGTAGCCGACGCCGAAGGCTTCACGTGCGGCCCCCGCGATGTCGGCGTCTTCAACGTTCTTGTTGATCACGTCACGAAGACGCTGAGTGGCGGCCTCCGGAGCCAGGGTGAGAGAACGGCTCTTCGGGGAGACCAGGTGGGAGAGCCGGACCGCCGCCGAGTCCACGCGCAGCGAGGGTAGACCTACGCGAACCTCCGGCAACGTCTCTCCCAGGAGTGCCAGCAGTGGACCAAGACCCGAGTAGTCCGTGGTAGAGAGAGAACCGAGCGCAAGCTCCTCATGACCGCTGGCCGCGATCTGTGTAAGCGCCATGTGTGCCACTTCAGCGGACGGACGCTCCCGCACCGGCCGGTACCACATACCCGCCTGACAGAAACGGCACCCCCGCGTGCACCCCCTCATCACCTCGATCCATGCGCGGTCGTGTACCCCGGCGGTGAGCGGCACCAGGCAACCGACCGGGTAAGGGGAGCCCGTGAGCTTCGGACGTGCCACCCGCGTGACCGCCACAGACTCACCGGGCACATAGATGCCCCGGATGTCAGCCAAGGCGCGCTTGACGGTTTGCCTGTCGTCGCCCCCCAGGCGGCCCCGCCGGACGGCCGACAGGAGAGGGGGCAAGAGCTCCTCCCCGTCACCCACGGCAAAAGCGTCGAAGTAGGGGGCCAACGGGGCGAAGTTGGGCATGGCCGGACCTCCAGCGACCACCAAGGGATGCTCGGGGCCGCGGTCATCGGCCCGTAACGGTACCTGGGCGAGGTCCAAGAGCTCGAGTACGTTCGTGTAGTTCAATTCGTGCTGGATGGTCACGCCCAGCACGTCTGCAGAGACCACGGGAGTCCATGTTTCCCAGGTGAGAAGTGGGAGGCCCTCGGCCCGTAACTCCTCGGACACGTCGACCCAGGGCACGTAGGCCCGCTCGACCATCACTCCCTGAAGCCCCTCGGCGAGATGATAGAGAATCTGCAGGGCCTGGTTGGAGATGCCTATCTCATAGGCATCCGGAAAGGCCACCACGAACCTGAGCGGCGGGCCATCCGGCTCCTCACCCTCCGACCGGATCGGCCGGCCCTCCCGCCCCGAGGCTGATGACGAGCCGAACCCGGGCCCCGCGCCCGGCTCGATGCCCAGGAGGCGCGCCGGGTTTCGCACGCGTTCGAGTACGGTCTCGTACCGTACTCGGATGTCCTCCAAGGCGTGCGGCGGAGAAACCGGCGTCATCGCTTGAACCGGCCCACCACCCCCGTCAGACGGGTGGGTGTCACAGGAGCACCCATCTCAAAGTATCTGATGGCGGCTTCCCCCAGCGCCCTCGTCGCCGTATACCCTATGCTTCCCTTGAGCACCCAGCCCGGACCAGGCACGAAACCGGAGAGTTGGCGGGCGACCCTGCGGAAGGCAAAGCCGGCTCCGACCACCGCCAAGAGTTCCAATGCCCGGTCTGTGGTGAGCTCGTGCCCGTACATGGAAGCGAGCGTCAGTACCATCTTCGCTTCATTCAAGGTCATGATGGGCATATCGGCGCCCGGCGCGGAGAAAACGACCGCAACCAGCACATTCTGGCGGGCCGTCCGAGCCACGACTCGTGCAGCCGCACCCCTTCGCAGAGCCTCGTACCTGGTGCCCAGAGCGACCGCGAAGCTCGGGGCGGCCAAGAGAACGGCACGATACACGGCCTGCCACCCCGCGTCACCTCCCGAGAAGGACACCCGGGCCGCGCCGCTCTCATACCAGCCCACGCTGTCGCTGGCCAGGGGGCCCTCGTCGACGACAACCACCGCGCCTGAGGGGAAGCGCACCCCCCCGTCAAGAGAGGCCGCTACCGAGTCTTCAACTGAAGCATCCGCGAACACCACCGGTATCTCTCCCCGACCGGCCGCGAGCGTGCCCACTCCGGCAGGTCCGCCACCGTGAACCAGCGGTTGCACCTGAGGATCGAAACGGCTTCGCGCCGACTCCACCAAGTCGGCATCGCCACACAGCACAAGCGAGGCCGCTGTTGCCGTGGCGGTGCCGACTTCTTTCCACGCTTCCACTATCTTGCCGGGATTGACCGGCAGCTTCGCCATCATGCTCTCCTTGTAGAACTGGCCCTCCACAACGTCCGTGTGACCCAGAGGCCGACTATGCCGACGTGGTGCACTAGGTACCCAATGAGGCCCGCACCTGCACACTCTCAAGCAGGCCTACGGCCATGAAGAACACCACGAGCGAACTGGCACCTGCACTCATGAACGGAAGCGGCAAGCCGGTAACCGGCATGATGCCCAAGGCCATGCCCACGTTCACGAACACCTGGAAGGCAATGAAACCGATCACCCCGACGCATATGAGCGTACCATAAAGATCGGCCGCTCTACCCGCAATGCGGATCGCCCTCCACACCACGACGGCAAACAGGCCGAGCAACACCACCGCCCCCAAGAAACCCAACTCCTCGCCGACTACCGCGAAGATGAAGTCGGTGTGGTGGGTAGGAAGGAAATTGAGACGCGTCTGGGTGCCCTGCATGAGACCCTTGCCCGTATACATTCCGCTTGCCACTGCAATCTTGCTTTGTACTACTTGGTACCCGAAACCGGTCGGGTCGCTCTCTGGATTGAGGAAGACGGTGAGACGAGCGATTTGGTAATCCTTGAGCAGGCTCATACCCAGGGAGGGGAGCACGCGGAAGACCACCGTGAACACGCCCGCCGCAGCAATGGCAAGGAACCCGACATGACGCCAGCGAATACCCCACACCAGCAGCATGCACATGAGGATGGCGAAGAAGACCAAAGCTGTGCCGAGGTCGGGCTCGAGGAACACAAGTGCGGCCGGCAGGAGCACGTAGCCCACTGCGAGCATCACGAAACGGAAACGTTGCCTGAGTTCGATACCTTCGCTCAAGAAGGCCGCGAGAGTGACGATGAGTAGCACCTTGGCCACCTCGGAACTCTGAATGTCGAAGAACGGCAGGTCGAGCCAGCGCCGGGTGCCTTCGGGTCCGCGGCCGATGATGAGGGTCAGGCCAAGCAAGAGGATCATGGCCACGTAGAGATACTTCTGCCAGGAGATGTAGCGCCTGTAGTCGATCACGCTAAGGAGCACAAGAAGCACGAGCCCCAGCCCCAGCCCCAGCCCCTGTTGGCGCACGTAGTGTGTGGACGAGGGCAGACCCGGATCGGCACGCGTGGCCGAGTAGATCATGATGATGCCGAACACGGCCAAGGCTAAGGTGGCGGCAAGAAGCACCCAGTCGAGGGAGCGCAGGTAATCGCCCACGGTCATCCCCAAGGGCCTGCGCCGTTCCGCCCGCTCGAGGATCATCAGCGCACCACTCTCCTCGTACTCTCCTCTGTCGGTCCCGACGCTCTCACTTCACTCCACCCACTCCGCACTCACTCAGTGATCTGAATGCCTGAGAGTTCGCCCGCCTCTACGCCGAAATAAGCCTCCATCACCCGCCGTACCATCGGCGCAGCCACCGAACTGCCATGCCCTCCCTGCTCCACGAGGGCCACCACGACTATCTCCGGGTCGTCCACCGGCGCATAACCGAAGAACCAGGCATAGTCGTCTTCGGGCTTCTTCTCAGCCGTGCCGGTCTTGCCGGCAACCTCTATGGGGAAGCCCTTGAACGCGGCCCGGGCGGTACCACCCACCTCACTGGTCACAAGGTGCAGCCCCCACTGGATCCGGCTCAGGTCCTCGAATGCGATGTCGAGCTCTTGGCGGACCACCGGTTCGAGCTTGTTGATGACATTGCCGGAGGAATCAGTGATCTGCTTGGCCACGTGGGGAACGATCACCTTACCCCCGTTGGCGATGGCCGAGAGCGCGACGACCAGCTGCAGGGGAGTTGAGAGCATATAGCCCTGACCGATAGAGAGGTTGACCTCATCACCCGGCCGCCAGATCCTCTCTTCCGCCGTCTTGCCGACGATGCTCTTCCAGTCCTTGTCGGGAACGCGACCCACGTCCTCCCCGGGCAGGTCGATACCGGTGACCCGGCCGAAGCCGAAACGCCGCACTTCCTCCTGCAGCATGGGGTAGTTCTGGTCGTAGAACATCTCTGCCAGCGTATAGAAGTAGACGTCGGCCGACACCATGAGCGCCTCGACGAGATTGACCTCCCCGTGCCCCTCCTCCTTCCAATCCCGCCACACCTGCTCACCGATACGGAAGGTGGGGCCGCAGAAGATGCGCGTGTCCCACTGCACCAGATTGTTGTTGAGGGCCCCTGCCGCCACGAAAGGCTTGAAGGTCGATCCGGGGGGGTATTGACCCTTTATGGCCCGGTTGAGGAACGGGAACTTGGCTTCCTCGGCAGTGAGTTGCTCCATGTCCGCCTTGCTCATACCCCCCACCCAGACCGACAGATCGTAGTCGGGGTATGAGGCCATGGCCAAGATCTCCCCGTTGTGGGGATTCATGGCCACCACCACACCGGCAGCGGCATTCTCGAAGCCGTCTTCCTGCGCCCGGGTTATGCCCTCCTGTATGGCCCTCTCAGCCGCCTCCTGCAGGTCGTAGTCGATGGTGAGCACAATGTTGTTACCGGGAAGCGGCTTCTGATACTGGATGACCCGCTTGGGGCGGCCCATGGCATCGACCTCCACCTCCCGATAACCCTCGCTACCGCGCAGAAAGGAATCGTAGGTGCGCTCCACCCCGTCCTTGCCCACCTTGTCACCCGCCTTCAGCGCCCGGAACTCCTCGAGCGTGAGGTCCTTCTCGGACACCTCCCCCACGTAGCCCAGAACATGGGTGGCAAAGGCCGGGCGCGAGTAGCTCCGCAGGCTGGTCTTCTCCACCCTCACTCCCGGGAACTCGAGGCTGTGCTCCTTGAGGTAGGCGACTGTGGGCACTTCAGGGACATCCTCGGCGACCACGGTGACCCTGTATGGATCCAGCTTGGCCTTCTCAACCTTCTCCATCAACTCGTCAAGAGGCATTTCCAGCACCTCGGCCAGCCTGGCCACGACGTTCTCCTCGTCACGCAGGTCCATGGGGAGAACGCCCACGCTGAGGCCGGGACGATTGCCCACCAAAGGCACGCCGTTCCGGTCGTAGATCACGCCTCGGGGAGCTTCGATGGACACGGAACGGACCCTGTTGTTATCGGCGAGCGACACGTACTGATCACCCGAGAGCACTTGGAGAAACCACAGCCTGAAGCCCAACACGCAGAACAAGACTACGATGACCAGTCCGAGAAGGGCCAGGCGCATGCCGATGGAGGTGTTGTCCTTCGGGATGCGATGCTTTCGCGCCGGTTCCAGGTACATGGCCGCTCCTCCCCCTCACTCAGCGGAAGGACGGGTTGGTCTCGGGGCGAGGCAGGATCCGGATGCGAGCCAGTCCCGCATAGAGCGGAGCCGACAGCAGGCCGTTGATCAGTGCGGCCGGCAGAATCTGGATACGCAACATGGCGAAGAAGCTCACTTTGGTGCCCAGCACGAACTGGAACACACCATACGCGGTCTCGCAGAGCAGGGAGGTGACCGCCACCACCAGCACCACCATCCACCCCGTCGCCGAACCGTAGTACTCCGTGAACCTGCCCACGGCCAGGCCAGCCAGCAGGAACAACAGCGCCCGCAGTCCGATGACATCCATGTACACCACGTCGGCGAGGAGGCCGGCGACGAAACCGAACACCACTCCGGTGAAACCTCCGTACGACAGCGAGACCAGCACCACCGAGATCACGAACAGGTCGGCCGTCACCCCGAGCACGGAGAAGCGCGACGTGACCACGGCCTGCAGCGCCACGACGAGTAAGAGCAACACCCCGAGTCTCGCTGGCTCAGCGAGCCTAGCGCGCCACACTGAAGTCCACTCCTGGTTCGCTCACCTTCCCCCACCTTGCCCGTTCTCTTCCCAGGGAGAAACCGTCTCATATACCTGGGACCCCTCACCCTCCGGCAGCGGCATAGTGATCACGAGCACCTCTTCCAAGGTGAGGAAGTTGACGAACGGCTGCACCTCGATCTGCTTGTAGATGTTGACGTCCTCTTCCCCCACGCTCATGACCACACCTACAGGGATACCCTTGGGATACAAACCACCGAATCCCGAGGTGATCACCACCTGCTTGGGCTCCACCAGTTGGTCGCGTTCCACGTAGTCCATGATGGTGGAACCCGACACGGTTCCCTCGACGATGCCCTCGGCTCTCGTGCTCTGCACCAGGGCAGCCACGCTCGACTGCGGATCAGTGATGAGTTGCACCTGGGCGGAGTTCGTGGTCACTGCAATGACCTTGCCCACGAGTCCCTTGCCTGACAGAGACCTGTCGGCCGATACGGTGGCTCCCACCACGGGCTGGTTGAGGCGCACACCGTCGGCCGCACCCTTGTCGATCTGCACCCAGAGCCTCCAGCGTGTGGGCGACTTGCCTATGACACGGGCGGCGATGAACTCACACCCCTCGGGGAACACGCCTGAATCCCGGAGTTCAAGCAGTTCTTTGAGGCGCTCGTTCTCGTACTTGGCCTCCTGGAACTCCACGAGCAGGCTGCGCAGCTCTTCTAGCTCCCTCGACATCTTCTGGTTCTCCGAGTTGGCCGACCACAAACCTTTGATCCAGCGCCAACCGTTCTCGAACGGCTCCACCGCTTTGGTAGCCGCTGATTGCAGGGGGGACAGAGCCCCCACTCCACCACGTTGGGCAGAATGGAGCATCCCTCCGATTGGTTCCCGGAAAAACAGAGTGATCAACACAAGCGACACGACGATCAGCCCTGCAATGATCAGCCGGCGCTTGGCTGCGTCCTTTCGAGGCATGGCATTCCTCCGCTAGCGCAGGCTAGTAGCGGCGCCTCCTGGTCCTTTGCGTGCTGCGATGAAGTGCCTCGAACTCCTCGAGTGACCGCCCGGAACCGACGGCCACACAGGTGAGAGGCGACTCGGCCAGATGAACGGGCATTTGCGTTTCTTGACGTACTCTCTCATCGAGGCCGCGAAGGAGCGCACCGCCGCCTGCCAGCATGATGCCGCGATCCATGACATCGGACGAGAGTTCAGGCGGAGTCTTGTCCAACGTGGCCTTGATGGCGTCGACGATAACCGCCACCGGCTCGGCCAGGGCGTCCCGCACCTCCTCGGAGGAGATGACCACCGTCTTGGGCAGGCCGGTCACCAGGTCGCGGCCGCGAATCTCGGCCTGCTCTTCCTCGGGCAAGGGGAAGGCGGAGCCGATCTCAAGCTTGAGTTCCTCGGCCGTCTGGCTGCCGATCATGAGTTTGTATTCCTTCTTCACGTAGGAAATGATGGCCTCGTCGAGCTCGTCTCCACCGATGCGTACAGACTGGGCGGTGACGATGCCCCCCAAGGAGATGACGGCCACCTCACTCGTACCGCCGCCGATGTCGACGATCATACTGCCCGTGGGCTCGCTCACCGGCAGGCCGGCTCCGATAGCCGCCGCCATGGGCTCCTCGATGAGATAGGCGGAGCGGGCACCGGCACTGATGGTCGCCTCCTCGACCGCCCGGCGCTCCACACCGGTCACGCCCGAGGGCACACAGATGACCACGCGCGGATGCGCCCAACGATTCTGGTGGACCTTCTGGATGAAGTGGCGCAGCATCTGCTCGGTGACGTCGAAATCGGCAATGACCCCGTCCTTCAAGGGCCGGATGGCGCTGATGGTACCGGGAGTGCGGCCCAGCATGAGCTTGGCCTCGGCGCCGACCGCGTACACCTCGCCGCTGCGACTGTCGATGGCCACCACGGAGGGCTCGGAAAGGACGATGCCACGGCCGCGAACGTAGACCAAGGTGTTGGCCGTTCCCAGATCGACCGCCATGTCGCGGCCGCCAAAACCTGTGAACATGCTGAAGAAGCTGATCTCGGTAACTCCTCGCCGTCGCGATGATGCTGCTTCCAACTCGCCGAGGCTGCGACCTTCCGGTGGCACGGCCCTTCAGAATTATACCTGTTGCGCCGGAAATGGGCAGATAGGGGGTTGCTCAGACCCCACTCCCCGTCCATCGAGCCGTAAGGATGTCGAAGCCGTGTGCCAGGAACAGCTCGAAGGTGAGAGACAGGGGAAGCCCCACCACGTTGGAGTACTCGCCCCGGATACCGTCCACGAGCAGGGCGGCGACACCCTGGATGCCGTAGGCGCCGGCCTTGTCGTGCCACTCCCCGGCCGCAAGATAGGCGTCGATCTCAACGTCGTTCAGTGGTCTGAACCGCACCCATGTGACCGTGGAGCCCACGTGTTCGACGGCTGGGCCGGCGCTCTGTGCGGCAGAGCCAGGCGAGAGGCGGCGCAAGGCGACACCGGTGGCCACCTCGTGGCTTCGCCCCTCGAGCCCCGCGATCATCGCCCGCGCCTCTTCACGCGTGGAGGGCTTACCCATGACACCGCCGCAGGCCACCACCACCGTGTCGGCCCCCAGCACGAAGCAGCCCGATGAGACATCGGCGGGGAGGTGCGCGCCCCTCGCCTTCCGCGCAGCATTCTCCTCGGCGAGGCGCACCGGATCCTTGTGGACGTCGGTCTCCTCGCCTGAGGTGGGAACGACCTCGAAGGGGAGGCCAATGGAGTGGAGTAGTTGACTCCGCCGAGGGGAAGAGGAGGCCAAGTAGAGGCGGAAATCGCCCGGAAAGGCCCTGACGGCGGCCACTACGTCAACGGCGCAGGCTCTTAAGAGCCCACGATCTCCTCGGGAGCGAAGTAGAGGGCGATCTCCCGCAGGCCGCTCTCCACGCCGTCCGATCCGTGCACGACGTTCTCCCCCATGTCGAGGGCTAGATCCCCCCGGATGGTGCCCGGCGCGGCGTTCAGCGGGTTGGTGGCCCCGTTCATGTCACGCACCACCTGCACCGCCGAGGGGCCCTCCACCACCATGGCTACTATGGGACCGCGGGTGATGAAGGAGACGAGTTCCTCGAAGAAGGGCTTCTCGACGTGTTCGGCATAGTGGCGCTCGGCCAGCTCGCGCTCCACCACGAGGAGCTTGAGCGCCGCGATGCGCAGGCCACGCCGTTCGTAGCGGCCGATGACCTCGCCTATGAGGCCCCGCTCGACGCCGTTGGGTTTGACGAGGACCAGAGTGCGCTCATGCGCCATATCGAACACCTCTCCATCAGCTGTAGGGAGTAGCTTCCTGATCGTAGTCACGAGCGGCACGGGAAAACGCCTCAGTCACATCATCATCGTACCTGCCGCCGGCGGGGGCAACTCCATCACCACAGTACGGGCAGGCCTTCCACCAATGCTCGAGCGGACGGCCGCAGGAGTCACAGGTGCCACGCAGAGAGCGCCGGCACTTCGGGCACACGATGTAGTCGTCTTTCGCCGGCTCCCGGCACTCCGGGCACACCCGCATCGAACGGAGATCCTGCTCCATCGACAACATCTCCAGTTCCCGCTCGCGCACATCGGCCAGGTATTCGGCGGGACGGAGCATGGTGTACACCAGCGTACCGATGAATGGGAACACGAGCGACGTAGCCACCGCCACACCCACGATGACCGCGTCATCGATACGCTTGCGGGCGTCTTTGAGTGTCCAGAACACCAGCGCCACCCACAACACGATGACGGCGAACAGGAGAATCTTCCAAGCGAACCCCCACATGGGGGAACCCAGAATCTCCCTGATCGTCTCGAAGGTGTTCTCCACAACCCGACCCCCTGGCCTACTCTCAGGCGAACACAGCTACACGAGCCCCCGGCCCACGAAGAAGCCGATGGCGAAGAATATCACGACAACCAGACACAGCAACACAATGGTGAATGCCACAGCCATGCTGGCTTCTTTGCGCTTACCGCTCACGATTACGCCCCGTGTCCGAGGCCCCGCTTGATATCGGAGATGAGGTAGAGCGAGCCGGCCACCAACACCACCTGGTTGCTGCTCGCCAGATTGTAGGCGCTCCTCAGTGCGGAGCACGCGTCCGAATCGATGAAGACCTCCGGTGCATCCTCAAGTCCCTCCACAATCGCGGCCAAGTCTTCAGCCGCCAGCGAGCGGGCGTTCGTGCTCTGTGTGGCGAAGAGAATGTCACAGCGCGGGGCCAACCTCTCGACCATCTCTCGCGCAGACTTGTCGCGGGAGATGGCCATCACGCCGATGAGCCGGCGATTGCCCAGCATGTGGTCGACAGAGGCAATCAGTTCCTCCATGCCCGCCGGGTTGTGCGCGCCGTCCAGGATGCAGAGCGGCCGCTCGCTCACCACCTCCAGGCGACCCGGGGTGCGGGCGGCCGCAAGGCCCCGGCGCAGTGCTTCACCGTCAAGAGCGCGGTCGAGGAACAGTTCGGCCGCCCCGATGGCGAGAACGGCGTTGGCCCGCTGATACCGCCCAAGCGATTCCAGCCGGATATCGGGATAGAAGTCACGCAAACCCAGTACATCGAAGCCGTCGTCGCGCGTGGAATCGAGAACGGACGCATCCACATGCAGGAAGCTGACCTCTGCCCCCCGCTCCTCACAAATAGCCCGCAGCCGCTCCTCCAGGTGGGGAGCAAGCTCCCCGGCCATGACTTTGCCGTCCCGGGAAATGACGGCCGCCTTCTCCTCCAAGATGGAGAGCAGATCGTTCCCCAGAAGCTCGGTGTGCTCCAGCGCGATGGAGGTCAATACCTGCACCTCGGAGCGGATGATGCTCGTCGCGTCACAGCGGCCGCCCAGGCCGGCTTCGACGACGGCTACATCGCAGTCTGCCTCCTTGAAGTAGGTAAGGGCCACCAGGGTCAGGAACTCGAACTGGGTGATCTCCTCGCCCTGCGGAAGCCCAGCATTCACTTCTTCCGCGAGAGGGCGCAGCCGGCGCACCAGCTCGAAGAACTCCTGGTCGGTGGCCGGCCGCCCGTCGAGGAGTTGGCGATCCGCGAGCGACACCAGGTGCGGCGACACATAGGTTCCCACACGCAGGCCGTGGGCCGAGAGCACGGCGGAAAGGAAATGGGCCGTGGAAGACTTCCCGTTGGTGCCCACGACATGGACCGTACGATAGGCATACTGGGGGTTGCCCAACGCTGCCGCGAAGCGACGGGCTCTCTCCAACCCCAGACGCGTTCCCAGCAGTTCGAGGCGCTCGAGGTATTCCTTCTCCCGTGCATACATCTACGTCGGCAACTCCTCGCCCACTCGTTCCGCATAGCGGTGGGCTATCTCGGCAAGCAGCGACTCGGCCTCCTCGGCCCGCCGCTCCTCTTCGGCCACCACTTCGGGTCGAGCCTTCGCCGCAAAGGCCGGATTAGCCAGCTTGCCGCGCGACTTCTCCAGGCTCTTGCGGGCCTTTGCCGCCTTTGCGAGCAGGCGGGCCTTCTCCTTCTCTGTATCCACCAGGCCACTCAGATCGAGGAGCGCCCGGCCGCCCTCCCCTTCCACAATAGTGTAGCGGCCCTCAGGAACCTCGCCGGCCGCGTCCAGCACCCCTGCCACCGTACAGCCCGCGAGGGCCCGGAAGGAGGCCTCCTCCTCCGACACCGCCTGGGCCAGGGACGAATCGCCCACCACCAAGTAGACGCTGCCCGGGCGGTCCCGCGGGACTTCGAGTTCGTCGCGCGCCGAACGGAGGCCGCCGATTACCGAGGTGAACACGGCCACGGCCCGCTCCGCCGTCTCGTCGCGCCACTCGGCCGGGAGGACCGGCCACGAGCTTTCGAGCAGGGAACAGGCTTCTGCGGGAGGGTCAGCCGGCAGATAGCGGCAGACCTCTTCGGTGACGAAGGGCATCATCGGGTGCAGGAGACGCATGACCTCCCGCACCAGGAACAGGAGATTGCCGCTCACCGCGAGGGCTTCCTCCTCGTCCTCGCCGTACAGCCGCCCCTTTGCGATCTCCAGGTACCAGTCACACATCTCGTTCCACACGAAGCGGTACAAAACGCGGGTGGCCTCGGCGAAGTCATACGCCTCGTAGAGAGCCGTCACCTCGGCTGCGACCGCCGCGAGACGGCTCATGATCCAACGGTCAACCGTGCGCTTCCGCGTCACCTCCGGACGTGCCTCCGGATGGGCACCCTGGATCACGAGGCGAGACGCATTCCACATCTTGTTGGCGAAGTTGCGGCCCATCTCCACCCGCTCGTTGCTGAAGCGCACGTCCTGCAGCGAGCTCATGTACAGGAGCCCGAAGCGCGTGGCATCGGCGCCATACTCCTCGATAAGCTCGAGCGGGTCGACACCGGTGCCGAGACTCTTGCTCATCCTTCGGCCGTCGGAGGCCAGGATGGTGGGATGGATGATCACCTCCCTGAAAGGCACGTCGCCGGCGAACTCCAAGCCCATCATGATCATGCGCGCGACCCACAGGTAGATGATGTCGCGGGCGGTAGACAGTACCGACGTGGGATAGAAGTACTCGAGCTCCGGAGTCTGATCGGGCCAGCCCAATGTCGCAAAAGGCCACAGTGCCGAACTGAACCAAGTGTCGAGCACGTCCTCTTCCTGATGAACCGGCTCCCCACACTTCGGACACGACTCCACTGCGTCCTCGGAGACCGTGTAATCGCCGCACGCATCACAGTAGTAGACGGGCAGCCGGTGGCCCCACCACAGCTGTCGGCTCACGCACCAGGGTCGGATGCCTTTCATCCACTCCACGTATACATCCGCCCAGCGCTCGGGCACGAAACGGACCCTGCCGTCCTCCACGCAGGCAATGGCGGGCTTCGCCAGGCGAGACATATTCATGAACCACTGCAGCGAAAGCAGCGGCTCGATGATGGTGCCACAGCGATAACAGGTGCCCACCGAGTGCGAGTAGTCCTCTTCCTTGACGAAGAGACCCTCTTCGCTGAGCGCCTGTACCACAGCGCCACGTGCCGCCTCGAGCTCCATGCCGGCGAAGACCGGTCCGGCCTCCTCACTCATGAGGCCGTCCAGAGATATCACCGAGATGGCCTCGAGATCGTGGCGCCGGCCGATCTCCCAGTCGTCGGGGTCGTGTGCCGGAGTCACCTTCAGCGCTCCGGTACCGAACTCGATGTCCACGTGCTCGTCGGCGATGATGGGGACGTCGCGATCGGTGAGAGGCACGCGCGCCCGTCTACCCACGAAACGCCCGTAGCGCGGGTCCTTGGGGTTGACGGCGACGCCCGTGTCACCCAGGATGGTCTCCGGCCGCGTGGTTGCCACCGTAAGACAGTCGTCTTCACCCACAATCGGATAGCGGACGTAGTAGAGCTTGTCGTTGCGGTTCACGTGCTCCACCTCCAAGTCGGAGATGGCAGAGCCGCAACGAACGCACCAGTTGACCAGGTAGACATCGCGGTAGATGTCGCCTCGGCGGAACAGCTCTACGAATACCTTCGCCACCGCGCGCTGGTAGGCCTCGTCCATGGTGAAGCGTTCGTTCTCGTAATCGCAGGAGCAACCGAGACGTTTGAGCTGCTTGATGATGGTGGAGCCGTAGGTGCGGCGCCAGTCCCACACCCTCTCCTCGAAGGACGCCCGTCCCAGGTCTTCCTTGGTGAGCCCTTGCTCCTTGAGTGCCGCCTCCACCTTGTTCTGCGTGGCGATACCGGCATGATCGGTGCCCACGAGCCACAACGCGTTGAGCCCCTGCATGCGGTGATAGCGGGTGAGAGCATCCTGGATGGTAGAATTGAGGGCGTGCCCCATGTGCAGCGAACCGGTGACGTTGGGCGGCGGGATGACGATGGAATACGCCTGCCGGGCGGTATCCACCGGTGCCCGGAACCGAGAGCCAGCCAACCACTCTTCCATCAGTCGCTCCTCCACCTCGTGGGGGGAGTAGCGGGCAGCCATGGGCTCGTGAGCCACTCTTCCTCCTCTCGCCGCCGGCCCGCCATGCACAGCGGACATCTCGGGCGGTCTCACGGACGATCCGCCTTCTTCATGCGCTCCTCGGGAACGCCAAACCCATCCAGATTCTCCTCGTTCGCATCGCCTACTTCCACCGCACAGGCCACAAGCGCGTGCGGAAGTACCTCCTCGAATCTACGTACGAACACGAACTGCAGATCCCGCCTGAGGTCGTCCGGTAGCCGCTCCACCTCCGGACGCACATCGGCAGGGAGAACGACCTTGGCCACACCTTCGCGCAACGCCGCCAGTACCTTCTCCTTGAGTCCGCCCACCGGCAGCACGTGCCCGGTAAGCGTGATCTCCCCAGACAATGCGACTCGAGGCCTGAGCGGCGACTGTGTGAGCGCTGAGAACAGAGCAGCAGCCACGGCCACACCGGCAGACGGACCCTCCTTCGGTACCGCCCCCTCAGGCAGGTGCACGCGAATCTCAAGCGAGGAGAGAATCTCATGATCGGGAGGATCACGGAACAGAAGCCCCTGCCGTTCCGAACCGCCGGCTCCCTCTGCTGCCGCCCCCGGCCCGCCCGGAACCTCATGGTCAGGTTCGCAGCCATCAACGCTGGGGTCACCGGGCGTGTCGCCCGAGCTGAGGTGGCCGGCCAAGTAGGCCCTTCCCACTGATTCGGCCCACAAGCTGGCCAGTAGCGGGCTGCCCAGGACGGCGGACTTGAGGTAGCCCCAGGCGGCAGTCACACTCTCCTGCATGATCTCGCCCAACTGCCCGGTGACGTGAAAATCTCCCTTGCCCGGAGACACCGTGCATTCGATGCGTAACACGTCGCCCCCCGCCCCTGTGTAGGCGAGGCCGGTACCCACGCCCACCTGAGGTTCAGCCTCCAAGCGCGCCGTCTTGAAGGGCGGCGGCCCCAGCAACTTCTCCATCTCGGCCGCGCCGATACGCCGCGTACGCACCCTCCCTTCCACGCGGCAGCGCGCGAGCCTGCGGTATATCTTGCCGATGAGCCGGGAGAGTTCGCGCACTCCCGCCTCCCGGGTGTAAAAGCGGATAAGGCTGCGAAGAGCGGCCGGAGTGAGCACATCGCCCACCTCCGCCAGACCCGCCTCTTCTGCCAGGGTGGGGATGAGGTGGCGCCGGGCGATCTGTTCCTTCTCCCGGTCCGTGTACCCGGGCAGCCTCAGGATCTCTAAACGATCGAGCAGGGTCTCGGGAATGTCATCCTCGTAATTGGCGGTGGCGACAAAGAAGACCCGCGATAGATCATAATCGAGCTCCAGGTAGGTGTCGCGAAAGGCCCGGTTCTGCACCGGGTCGAGCACTTCCATGAGAGCCGCCGCCGGATCTCCCCTCCAATCGGATGTCACCTTGTCGAGTTCATCGAGAATGACCACCGGATCGTCCACGCCCGCCCGTTTGAGCGAATCGAGGATGCGACCGGGCATCGAGCCGACGTACGTACGCCTGTGACCCCGGATCTCAGCCTCGTCGCGAACACCGCCGAGGCTGATTCGCTGCATGGGACGGCCGAGCCCCTGGGCCACAGCCATCGCGATAGACGTCTTGCCCACCCCAGGAGGACCCACCAGACACAGCGTGGTGTTGGGGGGAGCTCCCCCGCGCAGGTGCGTGACGGCCAGGTACTCGATGATGCGGTCCTTCACATCCTGGAGCCCATGGTGGGTTTCGTCGAGAGCCCGTGCCACCGCCTTCACATCGGGCGCGCCCGCACCGGAGAGCTTGCCCCATGGCAACCCCAGGGCATGATCGAGGTAGTTCTTCGCCACCGCCACCTCGGCAGTGAAAGCCCCCAGTTCGGGCAACCGCCGTATCTCCTTCTCGAGCGAGGTCGCGGCACCCTCGGGGAGGTTGGCGGCCCGCAGGCGGTTCAGGTAGTCACCCTGCTCGCCCTCCTCTTCGGTCTCTTCGGCGAGTTCGTCGCGGAGCACACGCATGCGCTCGCGCAGATAGGCCTGGCGCTGATAGCGCTGCATCTTCTCCTGCACCCGCTCAGCGATATCGTTCTCGAGTGCGAGCAGCTCATTCTCCTCGATGAGGGTCTCGAGCAGAGCGACCAGCCTACCCTCCACCTCCTCACCTTCGAGAAGGATCTGCTTGCGGGTGGCCGACATCAGCAGATGGGCGGCCACGATGTCGGCGATCTCCTCAGGGCTGGTGGAGGAATCGACGGCCGTCTCCGCCTCTTCGGGAAGCTGTGGCGATTGGCTCACATAAGCGCTGAACTCACGGATGATCGAATCGATCAAGGCCTGCAGACGGGTCCGATTGGACGCCGGACGGCTCTCGAGCGGAGTGTAGGTGACGGCAAAGTAGGGTTCCTCACTCGTGTAGCCCGTGACCCTCACCCGGTTCTGGCCCTCGACCAAAGCCTTCACCGTGCCGTCAGAGAGCCGGAAGAACTGCACCACCTTGGCCAGAGTGCCGGTGTGTTCGATATCCCTGGGGACCGGCTCCTCCACGGCCACCGACTTCTGGGCCGCCACCACCAGAGAGGAGCCCCAGGCGTACGCCTGCTCGAGAGCCCGCACCGACTTGTCGCGCCCGGCAAAGACCGGGGCCAGCATCCTGGGGAAGAGAACGAGGTCTCGTGTGGCCAGTAGCGGCAGCGCGGGCCGCGGTTCATTCACCGTCGCCGCACCCCGCTACGCTGATTCTTCGGCCAGATCCAGATCCTCCGGCACGGTGCTGGTGACCAACGTGGGCTCGAGGTCCTTCTCGATGGTCTCCCGGGTCACCACACACTTACTCACGTCGCGGCGGCTGGGGAGGTCGAACATGGTGTTCATGAGCGCCCCCTCGATGATGGAGCGCAGGCCACGGGCCCCGGTGTCGAGAAGAATGGCTTTCTCAGAGATGGCCTCGAGTGAGTCCTGCTGGAAGGTCAACTCGACCCCGTCGTGGTTGAAGAATTCGCGATACTGCTTGATGAGCGCATTCTTGGGCTGCGTGAGGATGCTCACCAAGTCGTCTTTCCGCAACTGGTGCACATGCGAGATGACCGGTAGCCGGCCCACGAACTCGGGGATGAGACCGAACTCCATGAGGTCCTCGGGCAACACCTGGGCGAAGAGCTGCCCCACATCCCGCTCCTGGCGGCCCTCGATCTCAGCGGCAAAGCCCACGCCCTTCTTGCCGATGCGCCTCTCGATGATCTTCTCCAGGTCCGCGAACGCCCCCCCGCAGATGAAGAGGATGTTCGTGGTGTCGATGGTCAGGAATTCCTGATGGGGATGCTTCCGGCCGCCCTGCGGAGGCACACTCGCCACCGTACCCTCGAGTATCTTGAGCAGCGCCTGCTGAACGCCTTCGCCGGAGACGTCGCGGGTGATGGAGGGGTTGTCGGCCTTGCGGGCGATCTTGTCAACCTCGTCGACGTAGATGATGCCGGTCTCGGCCTTCTTGACGTCGAAATCCGCTGCCTGTATCAGCTTGAGCAGGATGTTCTCGACGTCCTCGCCCACGTACCCGGCCTCGGTGAGAGCAGTGGCATCAGCAATGGCGAAAGGCACGTTGAGGCAGCGGGCCAAGGTCTGAGCCAGCAGAGTCTTGCCGCAGCCGGTGGGGCCGATGAGCAGTATGTTCGACTTCTGCAGCTCCACGTCGCTATCACTCAAGGAGGTCATCTGGATGCGCTTGTAGTGATTGTAGACCGCTACCGCCATCACCTTCTTGGCTTCTTCCTGGCCGATGACGTAATCGTTGAGGACAGCGTACACATCCCGCGGCTTGGGAAGGTTGTCGAGGTCGAGGGTCGGCGGAGGTGTGAGTTCCTCGTCGATGATCTCGTTGCAGAGATCGATACACTCATCGCAGATATAGACTCCTGGGCCGGCGATGAGCTTCTTCACCTGACGCTGGCTCTTACCACAGAAGCTGCAGAGCAGCTGCTCGGATCCTCCTGTTGTCTTAGGCACTCCCGACCCCCTACCGGTGCTCAATCACCTTGTCCACGATGCCGTAGGCCAACGCCTCCTCGGCATTCATGAAGTAGTCGCGCTCCGTGTCTTTTTCGACCTTCTCGAGAGGTTGACCTGTGTGAGCGGCAAGAATCTCGTCGAGCTTCTTGCGCATGGTGAGGGCTTCACGCGCATGGATCTCGATATCGGTGGCCGGACCCTGGAAGCCGGCCGACACCTGATGGATGAGGACTTTCGAATTGGGCAGTACGTAGCGCTTGCCCGGGGCACCGCCTGCGAGCAGAAGCGCCCCCATCGACATGGCCACCCCGATGCAGATGGTGGAGACATCGGGCTTGACGAATTGCATGGTGTCGTATATGGCCAACCCCGAGTAGACGTTACCGCCCGGGCTGTTGATGTAGAGAGCGATGTCCTTCTCCGGGTCCTCCGACTCGAGATGAAGGAGCTGAGCCACAATGAGGTTGGCTATCTGATCGTTCACGGGAGTGCCGAGGAACACGATACGCTCGTTCAGCAGCCGGGAGTAGATATCGAACGAGCGCTCACCCCTGCTGGTCTGTTCGACAACGATGGGTACGAGTGGGCTCATGGTGTATTCCTTTCTCCCTCTCCACTACTCCTTGGGATCCGCACCGGAGGTGCCGGTGTCTGAGGGCGTCTCCGCCTGAGAAGGCTTCTCGGCTGGAGCTTCCACTTCGAGGGCATCGTCTGGGGAATCCACCATAGGCACGGGTACACCACTCGACACGATGATGTCCACTGCTTTGTCCCTCATGAGACTCCGCCGCAGTTCATCAATTCTACCAGACTCCTCCAGGCGCGAACGCAGCTGCGCCGGGTCGGATTCCTTCGCCCCCTTGGCCAAGGCTTCAATCATCTTGTCGAGGGTCTCATCCTCGACCTGGACACCTTCCGCCCGTGCGACGGCGTCGAGCACGATGCCTGTCTTCGCCGCATTCAGAGCCGCCGGGCGCATGTCTTTGGCCAGGGTCTCAGCATCGGTGCCGGTCTGTTCGAGGTACTGCTCGAAATCGCCCCCCCTCATCTGGAGGGAGCGCACGAAGTCTTCGAACATGGAGCCTGTCTGCTGATTGACGAGCACTTCAGGAACGTCGACCTCGGCCCGGTCGACCGCCGCTTGGACCGCCGCCTGCCGGAATCGCTGGTCGACCGCAGACTGCATACTGCTCTCGATCTTCTTGCGAATGTCGAGGCGCAACTCCAGCAGGGTTGCGAACTCGCTCACGTCTTTGGCGAACTCGTCGCTCAGCGCGGGTAGCACCTTCTCCTTCACATCCTTGACCGTCACCTTGAACTCGAGCGTCTTGCCGGCACAGCTCTCATCCGGGAAGTCGTCCGGGTAGTCTACGGGTATGAGGCGCTCATCGCCCACGCCCATCCCCGTGAGACCCTCTTCCACCTCGGGCATGACCTGCCCGCTCCCCAGCTGAAGGAGGTAGTCCTCCGCCGAAGCGTCCTCGACCGGCTCACCGTCGAGCATCCCGACGAAATCGACCGTGACATAGTCGCCCTCGGCCACCGTCTTGGCCGGGGCGGACCGCAGCTCGGCGAACTGGTCCCTCAGTCGTTCGACCTGAGCATCAACGTCTTCATCTCGTACCTCAACCTCGCCCTTCGGCACTTCGAGGTCCTTGTACTGCCCAAGAACAGGCTCTGGAACAACTTCGACCGTGGCAGAGAAGCTGAAAGGGCTTCCCTCGGCGGGAAGATCGCCAACATCGAGATCGGGCTGGCCGATGGGCTCGACACCGCTTTCCTTGAGAGCCGTCTCGTACCAGCCGGGCAGCGAGTCCTCAAGCATACGCTGAGCCACAGCTTCGGCACCGAGGCGCTGAAGTATGACCGCCTTCGGGATCTTGCCTTTGCGGAACCCGTGGATACGCACCTCTCGGGAGAGTGCGGACGCGGCACGATTGAACGCCCTCTCCACCTCATCGGCCGGAATCTCGAGATCGAGCTTGACCTTGTTGCCTTCCTGCTCAACGACAGTGGTTTTCACGTCCGTCCTTTCCGCGAATAGTGAGCTGCAAGAGAGTCACGCCCGGCGTGGCGGAGCTGCACCGGACACTCACCCGGGCACCCGTGCTGACACACGCCGAGCGCGAGAACAATGCGGGTGAGAGGACTCGAACCTCCACGTCAAAAGACACATGCTCCTAAGGCATGCGCGTCTGCCATTCCGCCACACCCGCACGACGGCCGCGGAGCCGAGCGGACCGCCGACCTGCGAAACCCGCGCGTGCAAGGCACCAACTAGCGCTCGAGCCCACGCAGACATGCAAGGCGGCCCAGGCCCATGAGCTCCCAAGCCGCCTCCGAGAGGGGTGAACGACGGGATTCGAACCCGCGACCGCTGGAGCCACAATCCAGTGCTCTACCTACTGAGCTACGTTCACCATGCAAGACCATCAATATCCACTTCAGCCGCACCACGCACACACTACGCGCCTGGGAGGATTCGAACCTCCGGCCCACGGATTAGAAGTCCGTTGCTCTATCCAGCTGAGCTACAGGCGCACGCCGACTCCACCCGAAAGGCCTGCACACAACACATGGAGCGGGCGACGGGACTCGAACCCGCGACCGACGGCTTGGAAGGCCGACGCTCTACCAACTGAGCTACACCCGCCCGCTTGGCCTCCTCTTCGGCTTACCTCATGGTCGGGACGAGAGGATTTGAACCTCCGACCCTCTGCTCCCAAAGCAGATGCGCTACCAGGCTGCGCCACGTCCCGACGGCCGGCCGGCCGCAGCGGGGCAACCGGCGGCACAAGTATAACCTATCTCTCCGGGCCGGTCGGTGGTTTCCCCTACCCAGCGGCGGGGAAAGAAGAAACGTGAACCGGCCGGACATACGGGGAGCCGGCGGCAACGTGCGTACGTGGAGGGGGCGGTCATGGTACAAGCGTACATTCTCATCAAGGTCGAGGCGGGCAAGACCAAAGACATTATGGAGCAGTTGCGCTCATTGCCTGCAGTCGAACGGGCTCATTCGGTGACGGGCCCCACCGACCTGATTGCCGTGGTGGTCGCGGAAGATGCACGGGCGCTGGCCGATCTCGTCTTCCGGTCCGTGCAGACCATTTCAGGGGTGAAAGAGACCGACACCCGCATCGTGGTGGACGGCTGAACCCGCCTCCCGCCCGCATCGTGGTGGACGGCTGAACCCGCCTCCCGCCCGCATTCCCTGCCACCTGAGCGGCACCGCCCGCCGTCCCTGTGGCACGCCTACTGAGGTTGCCCCGCGGGCCGGCATCCGGTTCTTTGCCTCGAGCCACCTTTTCCGGTAACATTGCCGGCGGCTCGGTCGACATGGTTTCCGGGCCGCCGGGGGCTCGCCACCGAAGTGCAGGTGAGAGAACACCGGTGCCTTAGTCGGGTGGCTTCCCGCATCTTGCCTTACAGGCTTCTACCCATACCACGCCTTCTGCCCATGAGAGTTCTCGTTACCGGGGGAGCCGGTTTCATCGGCTCACATATCTGTGACCGCCTGCTCGCAAAGGGTCACGACGTCGCCGTCGTCGACAACCTGTCTACCGGCCGCAGAGAGCACGTGCCCGAAGAGGCGCTGTTCTTCCACACGGACATTCAGGACGCCTCGCTTCAGGACACCTTCGGGGTCTTTGCCCCGCAGGTCGTGTGCCATCTGGCCGCCCACATCGACGTCCGCCACTCGGTCTTTGACCCCGTGGCCGACGCCCGCGTCAACGTCTTGGGCACCCTCAATCTGCTTGAATGCTGCCGCCGCGCGGGCGTGGCCAAAGTCATCTACTCGGGCACCGGCGGTGCCATGTTCGGCGAACCCTCCTACCTGCCGGTCGACGAGCACCATCCCGTTAACCCCGTCTCCCCCTATGGGGTCAGCAAGCACACGGTGGAGCATTATCTCTTCACGTACAAGACCATCCACGGACTCGACTTCACCGTGCTACGCTACCCGAACGTCTATGGGCCGCGCCAGGATCCGAACGGCGAAGCGGGTGTGGTCGCCATCTTCACGGTCACCATGCTTCGCGGTGCGCGCCCCACCATCTTCGGTGACGGCACCAAGACCCGCGACTACTGCTACGTGAGTGACATCGCGGGTGCCAATGTTCTCGCGCTCGAGCGCGGAAGCGGAGGTCTCTACAATCTCGGGCGAGGTCTACAGGTGACCGACAGGCAGGTCTTCGAGACCGTTCGCGCCGCCGTGGGCGCAGCCGACCTCGAGCCGGTCTATGCGCCGGAGAGGCCGGGGGAGGTCCGCCATGTCGCTCTCGACGCGCGCCTTGCCGCCCGTGAGCTCAACTGGTCCTGGCAGATAGATTTCGAAAACGGCGTTGCCAACGCAGTCGCCTACTACCGTGAACAGCACGCAGCCTAGAGGCGAGGAGCGCGGCGAGATCCGCCCGGGCGCATCGGGCGCCGGCCAAGGCTCGAAGCGTCCAAGCCGAGGGCCAAGGAGGGAAAAGAGTATGGCACGCAAGGACAGACGCGACGGGCAACCAGATCGGGGGCCTGAGACTCAGGAGATGATGGAGCCCGAACGCGAGTCCGTCATCGCCCTCAAGAGCATCTTGGCGAAGGTGGGCCCTCTGGTGAAACCCCTCGGTCTCTCGCAGGATGAATGCACAGACCTGGTACAGCGCATGTACGAGAGTGTACTCGAACTGGACGTCCTTCTTGCCGGGGAGTCCGATGACAGGCGGAAGCACACCCTCATCTCGCACGTGCGGGGAGCCGAGATAAGCAGGGAGGACGACCGGGTGGTCGTCACCTACCCGGCCCTACCGGGCGGCACAGCCGCGAAAACCCCCGCGCCGAAGAAGGAGGCGGCGGAAGAACAAGAGCCTGCTCCTTCACTCGAACCCACACCGGCCCCCCGGCCGCGACGGCCCCGCAAGTCACAACCGAAGCCCACCACCAAGTCGGAGAAACCGACTTCCTCCACGGACGGCGCCGCAGCCGCACAACCGTCAGCCGATGCGCCTGAACCGGCGGACGGCTAACCCAATCTCGCTCCCTCGAGCGCGTCGGGGCACGCACACGACGACTCCTCGCGAACCAAGAGCGGTATCGCCTGAAAGAGCAGGCGGCGCAGTTTCTCATTGTTCTCCTGGAATACCCTGATCACCTCGGCACCGGTCACCGCGGCAACCCCGGGGAGTTCTTCCAAGCCCACGTCGTAGTCCGTCACCAGTGAGACGTTCGCGTAGCAGAGTCCCAACTCCCGGGCAAGATGGCACTCGGGATAGGTTGTCATGTTGATGACGTCCCACCCCATGGCTGCGAACCACTTGCTCTCGGCTCTTGTGGAGAAACGAGGACCCTCGATCACCACCACCGTGCCCCTGTCGTGCACGGTGATGCCCAGCTCCCTTCCGGCTACGATCAACGCCTCGCGCATTTTTTCACAGAAGGGGTCAGCTGAAGAGACATGGGTGGCGATTGGCCCCTGATAGAACGTGTCCATACGCGCCTTCGTGCGGTCCACGAACTGATCGCACACGACGAAATGCCCTGGAGCCATGTGCGGGTTGAGGCTGCCCGAGGCACAGGGGCCGATGAGCTGAGTCACGCCCAAGTCTCTCATGGCCCACACGTTGGCGCGGAAGTTGATGAGATGGGGTGGGTATTGGTGGCGACTGCCGTGACGAGGAAGAAACGCGACCCTCACACCATGGACGGTGCCCACCGAGATGACGTCGCTCGGCGGCCCAAATGGGGTGTCGAGCCGGACCTCCTCTACCTCGTCAAGGAACGAGTAGAAACCGGAACCACCGAAGATACCGACACTCACTGCCTGTTGCGTCACTTTCCCTCCTCCTCAGGAGCACCCTGGGCCTCAGAGTCACCCTCCTCTTCGGGGGCACCTTGGTCTTCGGGGGCACCTTGGTCTTCGAGGGTCTGCTGGGCCTCGGAGGCTTCGGCGGCATCCGGGGCCTCGGAGGCACCCTCCCCCTCACCGGCTCCCCGGGCCGCCCCGGCCGCTGACGCTTGGGACACGTACGCCATCTGCATCTGCGCCAGTGTACTCCTCAGCACATTCACCGTCTCCGCCGGTTCCGTCTCCTTCACCACCTCTGTCAACGCACGGAAGCCCTCAATGGCCATCTTGGCCTGTGAGAGATCGACCGGCCCCGTGTAGTCCTCACCGGCCACCCCCATTCGCTCCACGGCGAGCGTGGAGAGCGACATCATCATGCGCGTGATGTGCTGGGCGACGCTCATGGACTGGAGCTGCTCCTGCAGCCGACGAATGAGTTCCTCTTCGTCGGTGGCAGCCCCACTTCCAGCGGTGGGTTCCTCGACCATGCCATCCCTCCTTCTCTGCGCGCCGGCCTTCGCCGACAACAGACTGCCTCCCGCCGAGATAGTAGCATCGAACGGAACAGATGCGCTGTGTCGCTGCTAGAATGGGCCATTCCGCACTCAGCCATGCCATGAGCGACCCAGACTCCGACAATCTCAAAGAAGCCAGGCTCATCAAGAGGGCCCAAGCTGGTGACCAAGACGCCCTCAGCGAGCTCTACCGCCTGCATGAGCAGCGGGCATACAACCTTGCCCTGCGTCTCCTCGGCAACTCCTGGGACGCTGCCGACGTCACCCAGGAGGCCTTCATCAAGGCTTTCGGGGCCCTCGATCGCTTCCGGGGTGAAGCCCGCTTCAGCACGTGGCTGCACCGCATCGTGCTGAACGCAGCCCGTGACCACGTGAGGAGGCGGCAGTCCGACCCCCTGGCGCTCGACGAAATAGACCGGGTCTCCTCCCCTGAACACTCGGGGCGATTGGTGGGCGGGTCGGTGCGGCCGCTGGACGCCGCCGCCGACGGTCTGTCGGCACCACTCACCCAGGCTCTTCTGGACCTGGACGAGAGGTTCAGGCTTGCAGTCGTACTGTGCGATATCCTTGGCTTCGACTACTCCGAAGCGGCCGAGATTCTTGAAGTGAAGGAAGGCACTATCAAGTCGCGGATCTTCAGAGCACGTGAAGACCTCTCGCGCACACTCACCGAGCAAGGGTATGCACCCTGCGCAAGAGGGAACCGCACGCCTGAGGACGGCGTCACAGTTGATGAAACAGAAGATTGCCGCAACAATCCACCCGGGCCGGCTCCCGGGCCGTCCATCTTTCGTGGTGAAGATGAGCTTTGACGACACTCACAGCGGGTTTCCCTTCGGGCACGTCACCGATCACCCTGCGCTTGCAGTCGACTACCTCGACGGTCTCTTGGATTCCGATCAGCGGGCGGGCATCGAGGCTCATCTCGAGCACTGCGTGGCCTGCCGTGATAGTCTGCGCGTGCAGAGGGACACGGCCGCGCTCACGAGGGGTATGGGCATGGAGACGCCGCCGACGGAGCTGGCGGTGCGCGTGTTCGCCAGCCTGGCGGCCGAACAGAAAGCCGAGTCCTTCGCCCACCGTACCGGCTCTGTCCGCAGCCGGCACACCGGCGGTTTCTGGTCGAGGCTGGGCCGGGTGGGGCAACCCAGATATCTGGCGGCCGCAGCTGCGGTGACTGCGGCCCTTGTCGTGGCTGCAGTGGGATTGACCGGCAACCGAGACGACCTCACTCAGTCAGTGTCCGAGACAGAAGCGGGGAGAACGATAGCCGTCACCACCACGTTTGCCGGTTTCGAGGCGAGCGATGACCAACCGGTCTCCGAGTCCACGCCAGGTGGTTCAGGGGTGCCGGGCAAGACCGCTGATGCGCCGCTGACCGCGACCACGGCACCGTCGGATACCTCGACCACTCCGAGTACCGCGCCCCCGACCAGTGCCACCACCGACAGCCGCGCAGACAAGATCGCCCTTCTGGTCGATTCGCCCGTGATCGAGGCTCCCGACGACTCTCAGGTCATCTGGGTATCCGTGCGCGATTCCGAGGAGCGCCGGGGAGACATCGCGGCCTTCTTCGAAGAGGTCACGGGTCTCGCAGCTCTCCCCGACTACTACTGGCTGGGTGGCCCGACTTATGCGGTCGTTGCCTCACCTGCCCACCTCGAGAAGCTCATCGAGGCACTCATCGACAGCGGTTTGTACGTGCAGTACACGGATCAGCCCGTTGACCCATACGGCAACGCCCTTCCCGGCCTCAAAGCGGGCATCCTCACGTACAAGCAAATGCTCCCGGCAGACGATGTGGTGCCCGGGCAGCCGAATGAGATGGGTGAAGAGCCCCCCTCCCTTGTCGTGTTCATCGTGCCCCTCGGAGCCACTTCGGCTGCGGAGTAGGCGGCAGCCCAGAGGAGGCGGCGGCTCAGCTCGAGCCGGCAGGGCCGGGTGAACGACCCCGGGCAGACAAGCCCTCATGTGTGTCATTGAGGTCGTGGAGGGCATGGACAAGCAACTCGAGAGGGCTCAGTGAATACACACGCACGTGCCCAGGAACACGTACAAGCGCAGCCGCATAGTTGAAGATGACCGACACGCCACCTTCCACCAACGCGCTCACCGCCTCTTGGGCGGCCTCCTCCGGAACCGCGACCACCCCCATCTCTATTGCCATCTCTTGGCACACAGACGCGATGGAGGAGGCCGGAAGGACCTCCGTCCGTCCCATCACGGTGCCGATGAGATGAGGATCGCTGTCGAAGACGGCCTCCATTGAGCAACCCCAGGATTCGAAGAGCCGGGACGCAGCCACAGCCGAACCCAACCGTCCACACCCCACGAGCGCGAGAGGCCGGCGCAGTTCCCTCTTCATGAGCACGGACTCGATGCCCCGCCTTGCAGCCACGCTTTCGTACCCGAACCCTCGGCGCCCGGGAACACCGAGCCCAGAGAGATCCCGCCTCACCTGACCCGCTGCGACACCGGTGAAATCCGCCACCTCCGCAGAGGTCAGATGCCTCGCCGCCTGGTTCTCGGCTTGAAGAAACACGCGAAGGTAGGCGGCAAGGCGGGCCTTGAGACCAGGCGACATGCAACTGCTCAGTGGACGCTCCTCTCACCTCGGGACCACCGGAACACGATAGCCGCCGTCCGTAGTACTGCGGCCACTCCCCCACCGGCGCGGACACCGGTTCTCCACCGGGCGGTCCGGCTCCCGCCGCCACCGGATGCCGGGATGGAGACCGCCGGCCGCAGCGCGTGGCACGACGCCCGCGCGATGGTGTAACATAGGCGCCCGCGGGGCGTGGCGCAGCCTGGTAGCGCGCATCGTTCGGGACGATGAGGTCCCGGGTTCAAATCCCGGCGCCCCGACTCATCACTTCACACAGCTGTCCGTACTCGCACGCTGCACATCCTTCCCCCCGAGCGCCCGGCCACTCTCGCCCTTTCTCCAACGGTTTCAGCGCTGACATGAGTGTCTCTCGCAGCCGGGTCTCGTCGCCGCGGCCATATTCTGCGGACACCGGTCCCTCGGGGCGTTCCAAGAACAAGAGGTCGACCGTCACTCTCTCCGCCCCACAGGCCAAGGCGGCACACGCATAGAGCTCCACCTGGAGACGATACTCCTCGGCCACAGCCGCCGCACTCAACGCCCCCAACCGATTCGACTTGTAGTCGATCACCCTCCAGTGGGAATCACTCGCCAGAAGCAGATCGAACACGCCGTGGACCACGATTCCCGATTCGACGAACCTGAACCCACACTCCTTGCGGGCCTCCCCCAACCCCTCGAGAGCGCTGAGCGGTGAACTGAAGAACGCCTCCGCAAGGAGCCCGGCCCGGCGGAGCTCCGCTTCTGTGAGCTCCACACCCTCGTCTGTACACGCCTGTGTGGCTGCAGCCGCCAGTGCTTCTCGGTCGGGTGGGGCGGTGAGATCGAGAATCTCGAGGATGCGGTGCACCACTGAGCCCAGGGCACGCCCCTCCCCGCCAAGGAAGTCCACCTCCGGCCTCTCCCCGGAGACTACCGCCTCACTCACGACTGCCCCTTCGCGCGCCCGGCCTGCCCTGCCGTCGCCCCTCTCACCGACCCCGAGCACATAGTGCAGGTAGTACGCCCGTGGGCACTCGTTGAGCCGATGAAGAGCAGAGAAGCTCACGCGGCTCAGCCTGCTGCTTCCGGGCGACGAGAGCGCGGGCATCTCCGGTGGTGGAGGTGCCTCCGGGAGTGATGGGTGCGCCTGCGTCACGGGAGGCAGCGGGTAAGCCTGTGCCTCTGGTGGTGACGAGGAGACGAGTGGCTCACCTGCACCAAGCCCACGAGAGCCCGGCGCCAGATGGGTGCTCTCGTCTTCTTCCGACAGCAGCCGCACCTCGAGATCGAGGTCGGCGTGGGGGCGAAAACGGCCTTCACCCTTCCCGAACCCACTCTCGCCGGCGTCGAGTGCCAGGGCGGGAAGGAGCCAGGAGAAGGGCGCATTGGAGCGCTGCTTACCCTGACTGCCCATGAGAACAAGGCGCCGCATGGCTCGAGTCATGCCCACATACACCACCCGCTTCTCTTCTTCCTGCTCCTCGGCCTGGGCCTGGGCCCTCAGTTCTTCAGCGGGGCCCAGAGCCGCCCGTACAGACCGGCTTCCGAAGGCGACCGGCACGGACAGTGCAGACCTTCCCTCACGATCGACCTGAATCGGGGGAAAATCGCTCTTGGTGCCCTTGCTCAGCCCGGCGAAGAGGACCACGGGGAATTCCAGCCCCTTGGCCTGATGCACCGTCATGATCCTCACGACGTTCTCACCCTCGGCTAACACATGCGCATTGCCCTCCTTCCCCCCGAGTTCTTCGCGCTCTCTGAGATAACGCAGGAAACCGGTGAGGTCGGGACCCGACACCTCCTCGTAACCATCAGCCAGGCGCATGAGCTTGTGCAGATTGGCGAAACGTCGACGGCCGTCCGGCTCGGCCAACACGGCCAGATCGTAGTCGAAGGCCCGAATGGCCGTCTCCACGAGCTCCGACAGGTTGACAAGGCCCACGAAAGGCCGGAGCCGGCGGACCTCCCGGCGGAAACGTGCGAAACGCTCGCGATCGCGCGCCTTCATGCACCGTACTGCGTGTGAGCACGTCCCCCCAGCGGGATTCTCGAGCCGGCGAACCGGACCGGTAGAGACCTCCCCCACCTCGGGGCCGGAGACCCGGCCGCCCTCCTCAATCTCTTCGGCCAAGCACTCGAGTGCCTGCCACAATCCCCCCGCCCGGCCCGCCAGCCGCCGTAGGAGGTACAGGCCGTCATCGGACACACCGCCGAATGAGGACCGCAACGCAGTGACGAGCGCCCACTCGTCGAACGGCGTCACCAGCACCGCGAGCAGTGCGACGAGATCGTTGAACTCCCTGCGCCGGTAATAGCCGCGCCCCTGCACGACGTAGCAGGGCACCGACAGGTCCACCATCGCTTTCTCAAAGGCTTCCACCTCGGTGAAGGTGCGAAGCAGCAGCGTGATGTCTCCGGGCGCCCAGCCCTCGAGTTCGACAAGTTCATGCACGGCACAGGCGGCCGCCCGAGCCTCCGTCGGACCATCCGCACCGCTCTTCGCTCCCGGCTCGACCAAGGCGATGGTGACCGCGGCCGCCCCGCCCCCGGCCTCCGGTGTGTCCGCGGGTGCGCGGTCAGCATCATCATCGCCGCCCTCAACTACCCGGTGGCCGTACCTGAGACGAGGAAAATCGGGGCCGAAGACGTACGGGGAGACGCAGATATGGTTGATGAAATCGATCACGCCCTTGTCGCTGCGGAAATTGCATCCCAATTGGTAGAAGCCGGCCTCGTGTGCCTGGGCTTGCCGTACGCGGTGCATCTCGGAGATGAAGACACGGCAGTCGGCTCCCCGGAAACCGTAGATGCTCTGATAGAGGTCACCCACCGTGAGCACATGATCCGCACCCAGCGCCTTGGCAATGCGGCTTTGGAGGCTGTTGGTGTCTTGGAACTCGTCGATCATGAGCGTCGAGCCCGGCCCGAAGAAGGGGTTCGACGCGAGACCCTCGGCCGCAACGGCACCAGGTGCCGCAGTTGTGCCCCGAGGGGCGGGTGAAGAGCCCAAGAGTACCTCGAGGGCCAAGAGCTCGAGATCCTCGAAATCAAGTGCCCCCAGCTGCTTCTTCGCCGACTCGTAGTATCGGTGTAGCAGGGTGATGAAGTCGCTGGCCACTCCGGCCAGGGTGACTAGATACACACCCCCGAGTGCCCCCACGAACTCCTTCACGGCGGCCAGTGCCGGTTCGAAAGCGGGCTTCGCCTTGCCACACGTCATCATAGGGCGAAAGCTTGCCACCGTCTCCACATCGGACCACACCGGCCGTGCCCGGGGAATCCACTCCTGGAACCTCTCGAGCAACTCCATGTTGCGCCGCACGGTCACGCCTCCGGTGTCGTAGCGCCGGCCTTCGACCAGAGAGATACCGGTGATATGCAGGACGCGGGTGCGGGCGGCCTCGAGATCGGGAGGCGGCGGAAGAGTGAGCCGGGGAGAGGAATAACCTGCCTGGCGCAGTGTGGCGTACGCCTTGGTGGCGCCGTCACGGATCGGCCCGCCGTGCTTGGTGAGGGCTTCGACCCTCCCGGCATCGGCGTGCGCCACCACGTCCGCCCAGGCCCGATCGGCCGCTCGTGCATAGAGGATGCCGGCGATGTTCTCGTCGAGTACGGCAAAGTTAGGGTCGAGTTGTGCGGGCACCGCGCTCGTCCGGAGCACACGCGCGCACAGGCTGTGTATGGTGCCGATGGGTGCGGCTCCCAAGGACCAAGCCACATCGGGCCGCCCTGCCGTCCGCATGAGGACCCGAATGCGGGATATGAGTTCGGCGGCCGCCTTGCGCGTGAATGTGACCGTGGGCAGACGGTCGGTACTGATGCCCTTCTGCAAGACGGCCCGCACATATCGCTCCACGAGCACCGCGGTCTTGCCGCTGCCCGCGGCCGCACTCACGAAGACCGTGCGTTCTTGTGCAGCCAAGACGGCTTCCTGTTCGCCGGTGAACGAGAGGCCCCCGCTTCGCTTCACCGTCCACCCCGCTTCCGGCTCACACCGCAGAGGGCGGCCGCCCGGCAGTACCACGGGCACTCCTCACGCGGCTTGGCGGGTATGAGACCCTGCCGGATACCTGCGGCCGCCTCCGTGGCCAGTTGGACGCACTCCTCGACATCGGCCCACATCTCTCCGGCCGGTTTTGCCGCCCGCGCTGGTAGCCACCCACCCATGTCGCCCGCCCTGTCGACATGGATGTACCCGCTGCCGGAGCCGTCACGCAAGGAGACGTAGGCGCCGCCCCAGACAGGGTGTGCGGGCTCGATCTCCGCCAGGCAGCGCATGTAGAGAGGAATCTGCAGAGCGCCCGTTCTGGCGAACGGTGTATGGCTGCCTCCTCCCAGCTTGTAGTCGATGATGAAGGCCCCGCCGTCACGGAGGTGCCTGTCTATGCGGTCGACCTTTCCGCCCACAGACACACCCGGAGCGATCTCCACCGCCGGGACCAGCCTCCTCTCCGTCTCGCTCACCACGAACAATCGGTCGGCCTCAGCCTCTCTTCTCAGTAGCTCCTGCACCTGCCCCTCTACCTGTTTCTGCAACAGCAAAGACTCGCCCGAGCGTCCGGCAACCGTGAGGGAGGGAACGGTCTGCTCCAGACGCGACGCAGCGATGGCCAAGGCCTCTTCGAGATGGGACGGAGAGAGTGGAAGCAGCCGCCTCTCCATCAGTTCCTTGAACACCAGGTCGAGCACCCGGTGGGCGGCCGAGCCGGCCTCGCGATGGCTCCACTCCTCCGGCAACTCCTGCGGGGCAAGGATGCGGGAGACGAACCACATGAACGGGCAGGTGCAGTAGTCCTCAAGCTCGGAGGCCGAGAACACCGTGCGAGAAGCCAACTCCTCAAGGACGGCCGGAGAAGAGCACGCCGTCGGTGCCACCGGCCAGAGAGACCACGAGCGAGGAAGACTCGACCCGTCAAGGCCCACCGGCCGCGTGCCGCCCGCCACACAGGCGCGCAGGTACTCCCTCATGCCGGGGGCCGCGTCGACGTCGTGCACCACCCGGGCGAGACCCCGGGTGCTATGCGGCCGGTCGGAACCGGTGATGCGGCACGCTTCTTCCAAGAAGGGGGAGAGCACCTCCGCCGCGCCCTCCTCATCGGTGTCGCGCGTGGAGAGGTAGAGAAGCTCCCAGGGGCGCGACAAGGCGAGCCAGAACAGAAAGGCCTCCTCACCTTCGGGCGGCTCGCGAAACAGGGAAACCCCCGCGTGTTCGTTGGCGCGCGCCCGCGCCGCAGCCGGCAGCAGACCGTTGGTATCGCCCGTGCGCGGGAATTCCGACTCGACCAAGCCGAGTACGAAGACCGCCCGGAAACGAGTGGCGTGCGCCCGCGCCACCGTCATGACCCTCACTCCCTCGGCCGACCCGTCGGGCAGCCACACCGAAAGGTGGGCGAGGGCCTGGAGGAAGCGCGCCGGCGTCCATCCGGGACTGGAGCCGGGCCTGACTGGGAGGTGGTCGGTGGCGACGAGGCTCTCGAGGGCGTCGTCGAGCACACGAAGGGCCTTGGCGTCGCACTCCAGTCGGCGGCGGCCGAACCCTCCACCTGCCTCCAGGTGAGGCAGGGCGCACTCGAACATATGGGCGGCAAGGACCGAGAGGTGCTCGGGCTTGAGTGGTGCAGAGGCCAGGGGGGTGAGAACCCGACGGAGCCTTGCGGCTTCCGGCGGTAGCGAGCTCACCGCCCCCAGGAAACCGGTGTCCTCGAGAGGTGAATACGAAAACGACCGTTCAAGCAGGTCGACCTGGGAGGGGGGAAGCTCGTGATAGGGGGTGCGCAAGAAAGCACGGACACCTGCATCTGTGCCCTCGAGGGCCGAGCGGCACGCCTGGATGAGCGCATGGCCGAGGCCGGTATGGCCGAACTCCACCTGTGCATCCATGCGCAGAGGTATGTGCGCCGAATCGAACACCCGCTGGAGGAGGCCGGACCACGGTGCGGTGCTCCGCACGAGCAGTGCGATGTCTGCCGGACGAAAGCCGGAACGCAGAAGCTGCACAGTCTCTTGGAGCACAAGCTCGGCCTCATGCCTGCGCCCCGCGGACACAAGCACCCTGACCTCCCCAGGCTCGCTTCCGCCGGACGGAGGAGCGTTACCCGCTTCCACCCCCTCCCCACAGTGTGCCTGAGGGGGGAAAGCCGCCTGCGGCGGTGCCCCCGTATCGCCCTCCTGCATGAAGGCACGCTCAAGATACGCAAGCTGGAGCGAAGAGTAGGCTGTGGTCTGCGCAGGCAGGCGCTCCCACTCGTCGGCGTGCGCCTGCCACTCCTCACACTCGGCGGCCACGGCGCGTGCCGCCGCCCGCCCCTCTTCGTAGGGGAGGGTCACCACCACCGGGACGGACTCGGACAGGCTCAGGAGCAACGCTCTCTGCACAGGCGTGAACGAATTGAACCCATAGCAGGCCACCGGCCGTCGCCAGGTGGTGCCTGTCTGCGCGGCGGAACGAACCCGAAATGATGGGGCAACGACCCGCCTTTCGCCGCACAGGTGACGATACTGCTCATAGATGCGGCAGATATCAGCGGCGACCGAATCTCCGGTACCCGAACCCTTCGCCCACCGCTCAAGCGCGGTCTTGGCCTCGGAGGCGCCGAGGGCGCCCTCCTCGATCTCTTTGAGCACGGAACCCACCGCACGCGCCCCTCCCGGTACGTCACGGAGATACGAGAGCGCTTCCAACTCCGCCCGTTCGAGAGCTGCTGACCACACCAACTCCTCCTCCAGCCCTCCCAGAAGACGAACCTCTACCGGTGAGGCCGGCGCCAACATCAATTCGGAGAGAGTCTCGAACGTAATGACGGGGTCATCGCCGAGAACAGCCCCGGCGCGTTCGAGGAGCTCGAGAAGCACGACCGCAGCATCGGGCCGGGACGGGACCACCACGAGGGGCGAGCGCTCCCGGTACGCCAGCCACCACCGCATCACCCAGCCGAGTTTCCCCGAGTTGGGGGGGCCGGTGAGCAGATGTATACCTGAGTTCCGGCCGTCAGGGCGGCCGGCCGTCGCGCCCGGTCTCATGGTTCTGATTTTAACCCAGGGGTCGGACGGAAACAGGCTGGTACACTAAGCTTGTGACATGAAGAAGGACGACGAAAAGCTCATTCGCCAACTCTCCCTGGTCTCGTTCCTCCTCAATCGCACGTGGCCGGCACAGCCCGCGGAGATACAGAGCGTGGTCGAGGGTTATGCCACGATGAGCGATGTCGCCTTTAAGAAGAGGTTCTTCGAGGACCGCGCTGACCTCGCAGCCACGGGTATAGCCATCGAGAGCGTGTCCGCCGACGATAGCATCTCCGAAGCCTACTACCTGCCCAAGGAGAACTACTACCTCCCCGATCTCGCATTGACCGACGAGGAGCTGACGGCTCTCCGGGCGGCCCTCTATCTCCTGCAGGGTAGGTTCGCCTACGAGCGTCCCCTCCGCTTGGCCCTCGCCAATCTGACCCGGGGTACGCCCACCTCCTATGCGGACGAGATGGCCCGCGTAGCTGTCATCCTCGACTCCGACGAGGAAGGCTCCCGGTATGGGCGGCTTCTCGACCGACTGGAGGCGGCCGTCACGAGACGAAAGACGGTCGTGTTCAACTACCGGAAACCGGGGCAGACCACAGCCAGAGAGCGCACCATCGATCCGTACGGACTGTTCCTCATCGGAGGCCACTGGTACACGGTGGGACGAGATCACAGCCGTGATGCCAATCGCATGTTCAGGGTCAGCCGCATAGAGGGTCTGCTCCGCCACAAGAGCAAGAAGAAGAGCGACTTTCCCCCACCTCGGGACTTCGATTCAGACGCCTACTTGGCCCGCCCGCCTTGGCTACTCGGCGAACACAAGGGTAACGCCCGTCTGAGAGCCGACGAAGACGTGTCCTGGTGGCTGGAGCGCACCTACCCACGCATGAGGGTGGTGCAGTGGTACGAGGACGGCAGTGCGCTGTTCGACACTCCGTATGCCGACGCGGACGCCCTCGTCTCCTTCGTGCTGGGCCTGGGTTCGAAGGTGACCATCGAACACCCCCCGAGCCTCCGCAGCTTCATGCTCCAGGTGTTGCAGCGCATCCGTGACAGCCACCGGCTCCCGAGCACCGCCGCCACGGGCGAGCCGTCCACGGCAGGCGGCGCACAGCCGGGTGCGGCTGCGGAGGTACCCGCCGTCACCCCGGACCGAGCCGGTGCTACAGATTCGACCGGCGGCGGGAGGCCGGCCATGACATCCACCACTTCCCTCGACCCCGTCGCTCCGGAAGCGAGGGAGAAGCAGGCCCGTTCCTCGGCGGCAGTGTCTCCCGACCGCCTGGGTAGGGCCCTCACCCTCCTCTACTACCTGCTAGAGGTGGGCCGGGACGATGCCGTTCCCCTCGCCCGCATCACGAGAGACCTCGGGCTCACGCGGGCAGAGGTTGCTGAAGACATCTCACTGCTCAACGTCGTGAACTCCGGCGGGGGCCAGTACGTCATTTTTGCCGAGCTGGAGAAGGACCGGGTTCTCGTCATCAACGAAGCCCTGAGTGATCACCTCTCCGCCCCCGCCCGCCTCACCCCTCTCATGGCCAAAGCCCTCTTGCTCGCCCTCGACCTCGTGGGCCCGGACGTCCCTCTGCGCGGCCATGCTTCCGTCGCCTCGGCCCGAGAGAAGATCGCCGCGGTGTGCGAGGGAGTGCCGGCAAGCGGTGATGTCCGCTTGGAAAGCCCCCATTGCATAGACTCTCTCGTCCTCTGCACACTCAACGAGGCCATCCGCTCCCAACGACTGGTCGACATCGAGTACTACACCCGCTCCAGCGAACGCCTCGCCCTGCGCACAGTGGAGCCTCACGTCCTACATCGCTCCCGGGACAGTTGGTATCTCGAAGCCTTCTGCCGCAAGGCAGACGACAGACGCACTTTCAGGCTGGACCTTATACGAAGCGCCACGCTCCTCGAGGAGACCTTCGCCTTACGGAGCGAGCTCTGGCCTTCTACACACCGGCCGGCCTCTCCCGAGGACCGTTCGGAAGCACCGGCCAAGCCGAGCATGATCGCGCCGGGGAGATCACGACTCGGCTGGGCCGTCCTCAGGACCTCGGCCGAAGAGGTGCCCTTCATGGAGGACTTAGGACTCGCCGCGCGAAAGACTTCCACGGGAGAAGTGGAGGTGACCCTTCCCTTCCTTGATCGCCGCTGGCTTGCCACCGAGTTACTTCGCTTGGCCGGGCGCGCAGTGCTGGTCTCCCCCGCGGATCTGCGGGTGGAAGTCGCCGACACGGCTGAACGCCTGCGCCGTGCGTACGAGGAGTGAGGCGGTTCCACCGAGGGACGGCCGGGAGGTGCACGTGATGAGATTCGTTGTGCGATTCATCGCCAACACGGTCGCCATCGGCGTCGCAGCGTGGCTGTTCCGGCCCCACCTCGAGTTCGCCTCCTTCTACGCCATTCTGCTCGCCGCTGTACTGCTGGGCATACTGAACTCGACCGTCCGGCCGCTGCTCCGCCTGCTCACGCTTCCCCTCAACCTCATCACGCTGGGGCTCTTCACGCTCGTGCTCAACGCAGCCATTCTCATGCTCCTCGCCTGGATCATGGGCGAACTCATGAACGTGGAGAACTTCGGCTGGGCCGTGCTGGCGGCGCTCGTCATCTCGGTCATCGCTTCCCTCATGAACATCCTTACCGGTGGGCGCCGGTCGAAGCCACGCCGGCGGAGATACTAGCCCACCCCTCCGGGCGGACAGGCCGCCACACCGCCATCGGCGCGGCTCAGAGGGCGGCCCCCGGCCTCCACGAGTACACTCCGACGCAGTACTCGTCACCCCGCGTGACCTTGCTCACATGGTGGTGGGAGACGTGAGGGTTCATTCCTGCCACCAAGCCGTGCTCGTAGCGAGAGAAGGCACCGCAGGGACGTCTGCCCCAGAACGCGGTACGGGACCAGAGACATCCAGGTGTGACGACCCGCGCCAGGCCTGGTCCCTCGACCACCGCCCGTGCTCTGATGCCGAAGAGACGGTTGGCCAAGGCCACCGCCCGAGCGCACTCAGCCGGGTCGACGCCGTATCCCAGCCCCCGGCTGAGAGCCAAGCCCTGTTCATAGCCGATGGTCTGCAGAAGGGCGCCCATGCCGCCCCTGCCCCCGCCGGCCCACGTCTCGTCGTCGGCCCTCGCTCTTGCGGCTGAAGTCTCGTGCAGCGACGGGGCCAGTGGGTGTGCCGCCTGCGCACACGAGCGCGCCACCACCAGACCGAGACCGAGAGACGCAGCCCGCCAACGGAACCATACCGGTACGAGCCCAGGCCGACGAAGCGCGGCATGAGCCACAAAGCCGGGGACGGTGGGTACGCCGGGCATCTTGAAAGGGCGGAGGTACCCCAGCACCCGCCGCAGACGCCGGTGGTGGCCGATCGCGGTCATCGTGGGTCTCGCCGAGTGCCCGGCTACTCGGTCAGCGACACGTCGTGCCCGGCAGCCTGCACCATGAGCTTGAAGTCGTGAGGACTTGTGGCCACCGACAGCGCGTCGTGCAGGGTGACGATGCCCTGCTCGTAGAGACGCAGCAGACTCTGATCGAAGGTCTGCATGCCGTAGAAATCTCCCTCGAGGATAGCTGTCTGAATGCTGTGTGTTTGAGCGGGGTCGAGGATGAAATCGCGGATGCGCCCGGTCATGACCATGACCTCCACCGCTGGAGCCCTGCCGTTCCCGTCCGCCCGGGGGAGTAGACGCTGAGAGACGATGCCCTTGAGCGATCCGGCCAACATGATGCGGACCTGCTTCTGCTGATAGAGCGGGAAGAAGTCGATGATGCGGTTGATGGTCTCGGTGGCATCGATGGTGTGAAGAGTGCTCATCACGAAATGCCCGGTCTGCGCAGCCGTGAGCGCGGTACGCACGGTCTCGAGGTCGCGCATCTCGCCGATGAGGATGTCGTCGGGATCCTGGCGCAGCACGTACTTGAGGGCCGATGCGTATGACTCGGTGTCGAGCCCCACCTCGCGTTGCTGAATGATGGAATTCTTGTCTTGATGGAGGATCTCGATGGGATCCTCCACGGTGACCACGTGACGGCGCAACTGTGTGTTGATGTAGTCGATCATGACGGCCAGGGTGGTGGTCTTGCCTGATCCGGTGGTGCCGGTGACCAGCACCAACCCTCGCGGCTCCAAGGCCAGCTTCTTCACGATGGGCGGCAGCATAAGGTCTTCGAAGCTGGGTATCTTGCTCACAACCTGGCGCATGGCTATGGAGATACTGCCCCGCTGACGAAAGATGTTCACCCGGAAACGACCGATCGCGGGAGCACTGTAGGCGAAGTCGATCTCGTTGGTCTCGCTGAAGCGCCGAATCTGCTTGTCGCTCATGAGCGTGGCCGCATAATCCTTCGTGTCTTCGGGGGTGCATGCCTCCTCCCCCAGAAGCCTGAGGTCACCGTCCACTCTCATCACCGGCGGACTGCCCGCCTTCACGTGGAGGTCGGAGGCCTCTGCCTCCACCATGACCCGGAGAAGATCGTCAATCGACTTCACGTAAGCTCCAATACGCCCGCAGTTGCTTCACCGTCGTCTCGACCGCCGCCTGTTCCTCCCGCCCGGCCTGCGGCTCGAACACCACTTCTTCACCCTCGAGGCCCCTCACCGTGAGGAGGATTCCCTGGGCCAGGCGGCGGGGATCATATCCCCCTTCTAGAAAGCACACCGGCCCCGCCGCACCCACGTCGCGGCTGAGAGCGAGGAGACGCCCGGCCATCCATTGATACGCCTCCGGGGTCAGAGCCAGACCGCCCAGCGGATCGCCTTCTTGAGAATCATAGCCCGCCGACACCAAGAGGAGTTGGGGGCGAAACTCACGTATGAGCGGCTCCACCAGCCTCTCGAACATGGCCCGCACGGCCCCGTTGCCGCTCCCCCACGGTAGAGGCACATTCACGGTGTAGCCCTCTCCCGCACCCGACCCCACCTCCCGCACCGCACCGGTACCGGGGTAGTGGTCTTGCTCGTGGAGGCTCACGTACAGCACCGCGGGGCTGCCGTAGAAGGCGTCCTGGGTGCCGTTACCGTGGTGGACATCCCAATCCAGTATGAACACTCGGTCGAGGCCCTTGTCTTCCAACGCATGAGCAGCAGCGATGGCTACGTTGTTGAAGAGACAGAAACCCATGCCCCTGTTGGCGAGAGCATGATGCCCGGGGGGACGGACCAAGCAGAACCCCGGCCCCCCTCCGGCGAGCGCCCGCTCCACCGCCTGCACGCCGGCACCCGCCGCCCTCTCCGCGGCGACGAAGGAATCCGGCGAGACGACCGTATCGAGATCGAGCATCCCCCCGCCTCTCTCCGCCACACGCTTCACATTCTCGATGTACGAAGAGGTGTGAACACGTTCCAACTGCTCACGCGTGGCCGGCTCCGGCTCTCGCCACAAGAGAGGGCTCGGAGCGGCGTGAAGTGCAGAGGTAGCGGCCTCGAGGCGGGCGGCGGACTCCGGGTGAGCCCCGGTATCGTGCTCCAAGAACACCGGATGATAGTAGACGGCCGTCTGTAACAAGGGACGCTCCGTCAGAGGAGACGGCAGGCTCCGGCGAAGTCGCCCCTGGTCATGGCGTTGATGCGCACATTGGCACCCGTGTACGGTGCGTGGATGTAGTTGTTGTTACCCACGTACATGCCCACATGGTGTATGGGGCTGCCGAAAAATACCAAGTCGCCGGGCTGAAGGTCGGCACGGGCCACCCGTGTACCGGAGTTGATCTGCATGCGGCTGGAGTGAGGGAGATACACACCTAGTTGGGCGTACACATACTTCGTGAAGCCCGAGCAGTCGAAGCCGGTTGAGGGTGATGAGCCGGCCCAGCGATAGGGCACGCCGATGTACTGCATGGCGATCTCAACCGCGCTGCCCCCCACAGCCGATCTGGGGACATCGCGAGCCGGAGCCTGAGTGGTGGGAGTGTTGGACTTGCTGGAAGTATTCGTCTGGCTTCCCCCGCTCGACCTGCTCTGCGCCGCCTGTGCCGCCGCCCGGCGCGCGGCCTCCTGCTCCGCCCTTGCTCTCTCGGCCGCTATACGGGCCTCTTCGGCCAGACGAGCCTGGCGTTCCTGCTCCTCCCTCTCCAACTGCGCGATCTGCTGCTCCTTGCCGCGCAGAGCTTCTTTGCGCTGTGCGAGCCTGGTCTCGACCCTCGCCTTCGCTTCGGCCGCCTCGGCCACCATATCCTTCTGCGTGGCGCGGTCTGTATCGAGCTTCTCTTGTGTGTCGACGACCTTGGCCCGGTAGGTGCTCACCTTGTCGAGCATCTCGGCGTCGCTGCGGCTCAATCTCAGCATGAAGTCGACGCGGTTGAGCAGGTCGGAGAAGGACTCCGCCGTGAAGAGGGCCTCCCAGAAACCCACCTCACCCTGCCGGTAGATGGCGTTCAAGCGGTCTTCGAACTTGTCGGAGACGACCCCCAGATCATCTTCTACACGCGCCAAGAGGGCCTCGTTCTCTTCGATGGCCTTATCGAGTTGTTCCAGGCGGGCCATGGCGTACAGGTAGTCTTCCATGGCCATCTCGAGGTCGTTGTTCAGGCTCTCTATCTGAGCCCGAAGCGCCTGCGCCTCCTCCTTGGCCTTGGTGATATGAGCGGGCTCAGCCTTGGCCGTGCCCACGGGCAGAAGTAACACAGCCGAGCACAGCGCGGCGATGAGAAGGGTGATCAGAATGGGGGTGAAGAGCCTACCGGTTTCGGCGGTTCGGTTAACGATCCCAGCCTCCCGTAGTCTGCGTATGGAGCATCGGCACACGGACCGATCAACTCTGGACTCTACCATGACCCCACCGAGCCGGCAACCTCGCCGGGCTGCAACGGGAGATCGCGCACCCCCACCCGGCGGGCCCTGAGACCAGTGCGCGTGACAGAGTATTCGACGTGCACTCAACCGTCTCCTACCCGGCCGCCTACCGCGTACGCCGGGCACACCGTGTCGCGCTCATACCCGGGCGAGGTAGTTGTTGATGCCCTCCAGAATCGCCTCGGCCGCAGCACGAAGGGTTTCCTCCCGCACGGCTTCGGGACCCTCCACCGGATGGGAGAGATACCCCGCCTCCACTCGAATCGCGGGGCACTCGACCTCACGCAGGCAGGCATACTTCCGGCCGTGGGTGTGCAGGTCATTTCGTCCCAATCTGCGCACGAAGGCGTCAACGATGTAGCCTGCCAGCCTCTTGCCTGCCTCGGAGAAGTAGGTGCCGTTCGCGAAGTAGAAGGTGGCCACTCCTTGAGCCGCCTCCCCGGCGTGCGAGTCGTGATGGAGACACAAGAAGAGGTCCGGATCATGGAGCCGTGCGGCATCCAAACGCTTCTCGAGGGAGGGAGTGCCGGTGCCGTCGTGGGTGAGGAGCGGCTCCGCCCCCGCGGAGACGAGTACCTGCTCGACCTCCCGAGCCAACAGCAGATTTGCATCCTTCTCCTTGAGACCACCGTAGCCCACACGCCCCGCGTCCCTGCCCCCGTGGCCCGGGTCGATCATGACTCTCAGGCCCTCGATGGAGTGCTTGACCACGTATCCGTTCATGCGATCGGGTATCTGGGGGCGGCCCTCGGCGGCCACCTTCTGCAGCCGGCGCAACTGATCCAGCGTGGCTTCGCCCACGACACCGTCGATACTCACCCCGGTGTTGCGCTGGAACTCGACCAAACCGTCCTCGGTTCGGGGTCCGAAGATGCCCGTCTCCGCCCCGCAGTCGAAGCCGAGTTCGTTGAGAGCCTGCTGGATCTCCAAGACGTCGTCGCCCCGCAGGTGAGGCACCCTGAGGTACAACAGCCGATCGCCCAGCGAGTACCCCGCCTCCACCAACTCCTGCCAGCTGTGCTCGCCTACGATGCCATCGACCAAGAGCAGCCGCTTCTGCTGAAAAGCCTTGATGGCAGCCTCGGTCTTGGGGCCGAAGAGACCGTCGGCACCCTCGTTCCCCAAGTCGAAACCCAGCGCCCGCAGACGCGTCTGTATATCAACAACCTGCTTGCCTCTGTCTCCCCGGCGTACCGCCCGCATACAGGCAGCCTCCGATCCTTTCTCGGCCTCGGTGCCGAGGCTCCTCGACGGATGAGGGAAGAACCTCGGACCTCGGTGTGAGAACCTCTGACCAATCAATTCCCAAGTTTCGCTATTATATCGCCCGAGGCTGAGAGCGGAGCGGAAGGGGGCGGTACACGTGGCCGGAGGAGGCAATCGCGTCCTGACCTGGAGTGTGGTCGCCGTGTGGTGCGTGGCTATAGGTCTGGGCATTACTTACTGGGTCACCCAGGCGGGCGGCGATACCCCGGCCACCACCACCACTGCGGCCGCTTCCACCACCACTGTGCCTCTCACCACCACCACCCGGCCCGCCCCCAACTCACCTCTCACAGTCGCCTTGGCAGGAGAGATCGTCTGCGATGACGCGCTCGCCGACTTCCTCGAGGGCGAGGACGGGGCTCGAGCGTTCGCCGAAGTCATGCCTCTCTTCGCCCCCGTGGGTATGGGCGTGGTCAGTCTTGCCACTCCCATCAGCACTGCAGCGGCCGACCCGGAGGGCCCAGACGAAGGTGAGGCCCCTCCGATCACCGCCGCTCCTCCTCTGCTGGCGGAAGCCCTCGCCACCGCGGATATCGACGTGGTGAACCTGGCCGGACGTTACCTGATGGTCTCCGGCTCCCAAGGCCTCTTCGACACCCTCGTCACGCTCGAGGGTGCAGCGGTCGGCTACGCCGGAGCCGGAGGTAACCTCGCGGCCGCACGCAGCGCCGCGTTCATCGAAACCCCCACCGGCCTCGTCGCCCTCCTCGCCTTCGGTGAAGCCGCCGCCGATGCCCCCGGCGCCTCCGACGCCGACCCCGGCATCAACCCACTAGAGGTGGACGAAGCCCGCATGCTCGAAGACATCGCCGCCGCCAAGCAAGAAGCGGACTGGGTGATAGTCACCCTCCAGTGGCATTCCAACACCACGTCGACCGTGGACAGAGAACAACGCCGCATAGCCCACCGGGCGGTCGACGCAGGCGCCGACCTCATTCTCGGAAGCTGCCCACACGTCATCCAGGGTATCGAGGTCTATCGCAACAAGCCCATCGCCTACAGCCTGGGCGACCTCGCCTACGGCGGCGGCGCCGGGAACACCGCCCTTCTGGTGCAGGCCACCCTGCCCCCAGCGGGAGCGCCCGGTTCCTTCGAAGTCATACCTCTGGTCTTGAGCACCGAGGGCACGCCGCTTCTTGCCACCGGTGAGACCGCTCAGGAAACCCTCTCCTGGCTTGTGCGCTCCAGCTCGAAGTGGGATGTGACCCTCAAGATAGAGGGCGGGCGCGCGGTCTTCACGCCTTAGTCTCGCCACAGCTCTGCCCCAGGTCAACTCCTCCTCAGGCGGATGGCGGTGACGGCCGCCCTGCCCGCGCAGCCACGGCTAGGGCTCGTTGATGCGGAAGGTCATGACCACCACGTCGTCGGCAAGCCGGCCGCCGCTCCACTCCCGGGCAGCTTCGGCCAGACGCGTGGCGGAACCCCGTAACGGGCCGGCGGCCGCGCTCTTCGCCGCCTCCGCGAGAGCACACTCACCAAAGAGCTCTCGATCGTGCCTGGCTTCGTACAGGCCGTCCGTGTACATAACGAGCGTGGCTCCCCGGGGAAGGAACACCCGGTGGGTCTCATAATGCTGCCCCCGCCGCGCGCCGACCGGCAGGCCAGGGTGTCCGGATAGTTCAGTGACCTCGCCCGGAAGGGCCATGAGAGGTGGTGGGTGTCCGGCCAACGAGTAGTCCAAGATGCGGGTGGCGATGTCGGCGACGACCAAGGACACGGTGATGAAATCGCCACCCGAGATGTTCTCCTCCACAGCATCGTTGGCCAACTCGAGCCAGCGCCCCGCGCGGAACTCGAGGGGCGCGTAGGCTCTGAGCATGTGCCGGATCATCGCCATCTGTGTCGCCGCCCCTATCCCCTTGCCGCACACGTCCCCCACGACCAGGCACGTGCGCTCCTTGCCCAGGGGGATGATGTCGTAGAAGTCGCCCCCGACGAGTGTGCTGTCGGCGGCGCTGTCGTAGGCGGCATCGAGTTCGAGGCCCGGTACCTTGATGATTCGTGGCAGCATCGCCCGCTGCAGGTGTTCAGCCACCTGCTGCTCCCGCTTGAGTCGCCTCTGGTTCTGCAGGGCGACGCTCACGTGCGCCGCAAGGGTCGAGGCCGCCATCTCGTCCTCGGCCGTGAAACCCATGCTGGAGGGAGCGCCCAGCAACACGAAGCAGCCCAGTGACTCACCGTCGGCCGTCGCCAAGGGAACTGCCATGTAGCCGTAGTAGTCGCCTGTCTCCCCCTTCACCTCCTGAGCCAGACGGATGAGGCGTTTTTCCGCCACCGCCTGTAGGGCCAGAGCCCGAGCTTCCACCCCGGGGGGCCTGCCGGTCGCCTTCTGAGACGGACGCTCAGCGGTGATGCTGAAGGCCTCGAGGCGCATGGCCCCATCGCTGCTGAAGAGGTACAACGAACCTCCGCGGGCCCCCGTGAGGTGGGCTGCCCCACGAAGCACTTCATCCAGCATACGCCCTGGATCGGTTTCGCTGTTGATGATGACCGCGAGCTGGTTCAGCACCTGTAACTGTGAGGCCCGCCGACGCTCGTGGCCGATAGTCGCCTCGTGCATCTTCTGGGCCTCGCGAAGAGCTTCACCCTCCTTCATGCCCTCTGATGTCACCTTCGCCGAAGAGTCAATCCAGGTCCGCACAAGCCCGACCATCATCACCCCGAAGGGTGCGAGCTCCACGAATGCCCTCACATACAGGCCCGGATATCCCATGCCGGAATGAGCGAGGTAAGCGACTTGGATGACCGCAAAGAAGACCGCGGAGACACCAAGATACGGCCCCAAGCGGTCATTGCCTCGGCGGGAGAGGCGAAGAATCCGAACAGCCGCCCAACTCAGAGTAAGCACAATGAGAGAGCCCGTGACAAGCTGCGCGATCTCAACCGGTCGGCCGACCGACAAGGCAGGGTAACGGCTCGACAGGGAGCCGACGAAGAGGGACGCAATGACCCCACCACAGGCCAGGAAAACCGGCCGCATGACTCGGGAGGTGAGCGAACCCGCGTCGCCTGGCTCCTCGGTGGGCACACCAAGCCGCGAGAATGGTAGCAGAAGTAGCATGGCAACCAAGCCGAAGCGCAGCTGGTTCACCCACTCAGCGGCGCCCATCTCTCTCGGGTCGAGTCCATCCGACCCCGAAATCGGCCTCAAGGTCTCTGGCCAGAGTATCACCATGCCCACCAGGGCTCCGGTCACGACCGCAAACGCAATGCCGGCCCGATTCATCCACTCGTTACCCGTCGCGCCACGATACGTCAAACCCAGAAAGGCGATGAGCCCCCCCATGATGAGACAGGCCGAGTAGGTGAACGGAACGGCCCACGCCATAAGAGGTCGGCCTGCACCCCCCAACGACATGAGAAGCGCCCCCACAACCAACACAATGCTGGCCACCACCGTACCGGCGAAGGTCCGGTCCCGTGTGAACAGGCCGGCGTTCTCCAAAGAATCCCCCCTCGAAACGAGACCGGTGCCCGGGACACCCCGGAACCGCGCCAGCATAACACCCGCATTCGCGGTTCTCAATCACGTGCTCGAAGCCGAAAGGCTCTCCGGCGAGAATTGGCTGCGCTTGAGGGAGACCCTAGTCGGTGGCCTGCACCAGAACCTTGAACAGGCCGCCTACATCAGACTCGTCGAGAAGACGGGCCACGGTGGAAGCCTCCACATCAAGGTCGAGGGATTCCTGTGCCCGCGCACAGAGTTCGCGTGCCTCTTCCTCCACTCCCATGCCGCGGAGAAAGTCGGCAAGAGAGGTGAAGAGCATGCCTTCGAGTCCCAGCCTCTCACCGTGTAGGGCCAGCCCGCGGAAGTCGACATCGGCGGTGATGTCCTGCTCACCCACCCTCACATAGGGGTCCGTGTTCTTGAGGTGACGAAAGTAGCAGCGCAGACTGCTGCCGTGGGAGACGGCGGAGGAAGGAACCCCGAGGGCCTCCGGTCCAGCCTGCCCACCCGGACCGTCGAGCCACTCCCCGTAGTCGATGGTCACCACCAACCCACGCGCACCTGCCCCGAGCGCGCACCCGAGATACGCCTCGGCAGCCGGACGAAGCTCCAAGATGCCGTCCCTGGTGTGGAGACGAAGCCTGGCCGGGTCGTCGGAACCGAAGAGCTGCCACAGCTCCGAAAGAGCGGCGGCCGACGGCGGACGCCACTCGTCCTCCAGGTAGGCTGGAGCCGAAGGGGGACGGCGCAGGCAGGTGTACCGCTCGAGCACGGCCGCCCCTCTGACGTCAACGATGTGCACCGGAAGCGCATCGACCAGTTCGTTGCTCACCGTGATCCTGACCGGTCGAGACTCGAGGGAATCGTCTCCGCTGCGCGCCGCCGGCGGGGAGACCGCAGCAAGACAACCGGGCTCCTCCGGCAGCGCGAGGGTCAATCCCCTCCGGCGCGCGCCCAGCAGGACCGACCGGTTCTCCTCGGTGAGGTGGTCGGCCACATCCTCGACGCGAAGAGACACTGCCGAGAGGAACGACGCCGGCTGCTCGCTGAGGGCGGCGGCGAGGGAGACCGCGAGGTCTCCCTCGCCGCCGCCCATCTCGACCACCTCCACCCGCGCGGTCTCACCTGAGTTGAGGAGCGAACGGGCCGACTCGACGAGAAACCTCCCCAGCGTCCGGCCGAACATCTTCGTGCGATGAGGGGCGGTGGTGAAATCACCCTGCCGTCCGAGGGTGAACCGGCCACGCGAGTAGTAGCCCTCTCCCGGGTACGTGAGGGCAAGCTCCATGAAACGGGCGAAGGGCACACAACCGCCCTCGGCGCTCAGCGCTCCCGCGACGCCGGCCGGGATGCTGTGCCTTACGCTCACGATCGCTCGCCCAGCACTCCCATGCGTTCGAGGAAGGACGCATACCCGGCCATGCGCGCGATCACACGCACCGACCGCAACGGCGACGGAAGCACCACGGTGGAGAACGGACCGCCTTCCCCGAAGACCGCGCGCTGAATGGGACGCACAGAGACATTGACGATCGGCTTGCGATAGGCGCGCATGAGCTCGGCACACCACTTGATGAAATCACCCTCCCGGAACCGGTACTTCTCCGGGTCGGGCAGATTGTCTCCCCCCACTCGTATGCCGGAGCGCTCCTGCACGCGGTTGACCTCGTCGATGACCCTGAGCGGCGAGGTGACCATGCCGATGATGCCAAGCGCAACCACAGCGTCCACCGAATCGCTGCGCATCACCACTTCGATGGCCCTCTCGGCGGCCCCGTCTTTGATGGTTCCCACCAGGTCGACGGGATTCGCGTGGCTCCAATAGGGCGGGAGCACCTTGTCGAGTTCGGACAGGTCATCGTCTGTGAGACCGGCCAGCTCGAGACCGCTGCGGTCCACCTCGTCGGCGCTCACCACACCCCATCCCCCGCCCATGGTCACCACCGCCACCCTCCGGCCTCGAGGCAGGGGCAGGTAGGAGAGGGCGAAGGTGAGATCGATGAACTCGTCGGGATCGGTGGTGGCGATGATGCCGCTCTGCCGCGCCACTGCCTCGAACACCCTCTGCGAACCGGCCATGGCCCCGGTGTGAGAGGCGGCCGCCTTCGCTCCCGACTCACTCGCACCGCCGCGAAGGACGATCACCGGTTTGTTGAGCGCCGCCCTGCGGGCGGACTCCATGAAGCGCCTGCCTTCATCGAGGCCCTCCACGTAGTCGAGGATGAGCCCCGTCTGGGCGTCGTCGGCGAAGTAGTCGAAGAGGTCCGTCGACGTGAACAGGGCCTCATTGCCGATGCCCACGAACTTGCCGATGCCTCCGTGCCGCTCCTCGGCGGAGGCCATGAGCTGCACCCCCATGTTGCCGGAGTGGGACACAAAACTCGCCGGCCCGGGACCGGGCTGGGTAATGACCCCTCCCGTGGCGTAGAGCCGCCGCCACGATGACATGACCCCGACGCAGTTGGGACCGATGAGGGCCATGCCGTGCGCCGAGGCCAACTCCGCCACCTCACGCTCCGCCTCTGCTCCTTCGGGTCCTGATTCGGAGAAACCTCCGCTGATGACTACAGCCGCCTTCACACCCTTGCGGCCACACTCGTCGACCACCTGCTTCACCGCTGCCGAAGGTACGGCGATGATCGCCAAGTCGGGCACCTGGGGCAACTCGGCAATCGAGGCGTAGGCCGCCCGGCCGAACACGTCATGCGCAGCCGGGTTGACCGGGTAGACGGGACCGGGAAAGCCCCCGGAGATGATGTTGATGGCGATGACTCCGCCCCATTTGGCCACATCGTTCGAGGCCCCCACGACCGCCACGCTGTTCGGATGGAACACCTGCTCCAGGGCGGCCGTGTTCTTGGGGGGGCCGGCCGGGGGTTCCGGCGCGGGTTCGCCGAGAGCGACGAGGGCATCAACCGCCACAGGTTGGGAACCCTCGACCAACACCGGGTTGATATCGATCTCCGCGATCTCCGGGTGGTCGAAAGCCATATCTCCCACCGCGCGGATGATGCGGATGAGCGCCTCGCGGTCGACAGAAGGCATCCGCCGGAACGAGTCGAGCAGCCGGTGGGAGCGTATCTGCTGGAGCATCTCCGCCGCCTCCCGCTCGTCGAGCGGTGCGACACCGAAGACGACGTCCTCAAGGGCTTCGGTGAGCACACCCCCCAGGCCGAACATGATCACCGGGCCGAACAGGGGATCGCGGTTCATGCCGACCACGAACTCTCGGCCCCCAGGGATCATGCGCTCCACCAGTACGCCGTCAAGGCAGACCGTACATCTGCGCACGATGGCATCGTACCCGGCCAACAGTGCCGTCTCGTCGGGTATGTCGAGAAGAACGAGCCCCGCCTCGGACTTGTGAAGGATGTCTCTGGACACGCCCTTCATCACCACCGGATATCCGATGTCGCGGGCGATTCCCGCCGCCTCCTCGGGAGAAGTGACAACGGCCCCGGCAACGATCGGAAGACCGTAAGCAGCAAACAGCTCCTTGGCCTCCGCCTCGGTGAGGGCGCCGGCTCCCTGCCCAACAGCGCGCTCGATAATGGGCCGACCGGTATCGCTCATTGATTAGACCACCCTTCCTGGACTGAAGGCCTCCAGTGGCTCGGTTGCGCCGCCGTCCGCCCGTGGCGGCCGACGGCGCAACCTCCACGCGAACCCGGCGAGCCGGGCATCGTCGATAGGATCACCGTCGTTGTAGACGAAGAGAATGGGGATCTCTGCCTGCCTACGCAGCTGCGCCTCCGAGATGAGAGCGGGCCCACACCCTCGCGGGCTCACCACCACCACGCCGTCGATGGGGCGCATCTTCCACATATACAGACTGCCCCCTATGGTGGGGATGGATTCACCGAACGGATGCCCGTCGAGCAGCCTTCTACTCTCTCGATCCACTGCGCGGATATCGTTCCACACCACCCAGGGGTGATACACGCGAACCCGGCCGACCAGATCGTGGGTGATGCGGTCCATGATGGCGAGCGTCAGCCTTCTCTTCGTCCACAGCCGGCTGCCCGGAGGCTGCTCCTGGACGTCGCGCAGGGCAAGAAGCTCAAACAACTCCCCGAAAGGCTCGAAGATCACGCGCAGACCCAGAGCCGACAGGCGGCGCTGCAGATCGTCGTTACCCCATTCGTTGACCCGCAGGAACACATCACCACAGAGGAATACATCGCGCAACCCGGCTTCCTTCTCTGCATCACGCGGTAGCTCCGCAAAGGCACGAGCCGCCTTCTCGAGCACCCGGCCCACCCTGCGCACCCGCGGGAACACATCGGTGTAGTCGTTGCCCTCCATGGGCCGCTCAAGCACCTTCTCGAGGAGACGCGAGTACTCGCTGAAGAGACGGTCCGCCGACCCCGGCTCCCGTTCGAACGACAGATGATAGAAGCGCAGCATATTGAGGAGATCGACGAATACCACTGCCGACCACATGACACCGGCCATGCCCAGATCATTCGTCAGCAGACTGAGGTCGGCCACCTGCACCCGTCCGCTCAGCCCCATCCGCTCCAGGGCCACCTCTTCGGCCAGCGGGAACACGTGCGCACGACAGGCCCTGAAACCCTGCCCCACGCCCAACATGACGGTCTCGCGCCCGTTGGAGGCCGCTTCGTCGTTCTCAACGTCGCCGGCTGTGTCGAGACTCAGTCCCTCCAGACTGCGGGCAAAGCAGCCCCAGATGAGTTGGTACGGCAAACACTCCTTACCCGAGCACGCTTCATGTGCCATCTCCCAAGCCTTGGGATCGGCCTCCCCGGCAAATCGGGCATCGATGCCGCGACCCCGCAGTGCCGCCGCCGCCGCGCCGCCCAAGGTACCCCCGATACTCCCGAAGATGACCTGTTTGCCCCGCAGTTGGCTCACCTGGCGGGGTAGCGGCGTCTCATAGCGCAGAATCCGCTCATGCGCCGGCAACCCCCTGTATCCGCTGCGCGATGAGGCTCCGCCGCCACAGACGGCCGTATCGCACGCAGCCGTCGCCTCAGGTTGCCTGCCGGCCGCTTCATAGGAGCGCACGGCGTGGAGAAACGCCTGCACCCGCGTTACGTAGCCCGCCTTACCGACATGACCGTCGCTTTCCAGCACGGTGTGCGGATAATTCTCCATGACGTCGTTGAACAGGTGTTCCACGAAGGAGTTCAATCCACACCCGTAGGCACCGATCATGAGCGGGAAGACTCCCCCGGTTGCAGCCCCGGCGACAGAGGCCCGAAGCGACCGGACCGCGCTCGCCCAGTGTACGCGCGAGAAGGTGGGCGTGTGCTCCGGCACCGGATAGCAGTCCGCCGGCAGGGCTATGGCCCCGTTTGCGGTCACCAACTCGTGGATGCCGGAACTCATGAGAGGCTCGTGGATGATGTGGGATTCCCCCACCACCACTATCACCGGGAGGGCTTCCTCCCGGGCATAGGCGAGCGCCTTTTCGCCGATGGCTTCGAGGCCCGCCTCGAAGAGGCGCTGCGCATGAAGCGCCTCTGCAAATGCCCGGTGCACCCTGCGCACAGAGCGGGCCGGAACCAGCGGGTCGAGGGCGAGAACCGCTTCCGCGAGCCGGCGCCTGAGGCGGGGGTCGCAAAGACCCTTCGCACCCAGCTTGAGCACCGGGCGGGACACGCGCGGCCCTCCTCCTTCCTGGGTCAGAGCCGTGTCGATCATCTCGGGAGTCGCTTGCGCGAGAGGGCAGGTGGTGGTGCCGGACCCGGGAGAATCGGGGGGAGTATCGATGAACTTGGGCAAGAACAGGATATCGACGTCCGCCTCAGCCAGCCCATGGGCGATCTTCACCGGAGCGCACGCCCCTGCCGTGGTGCAGAGCCGATCTCCCTTTGCCAGCGTGTCGAAGTCGGAGCGAAGCACGCGCACCGACACTCCGAGTTCGGAGAAGAACCGGTGGAAGAAGGGCAGATACCCGATGAGATAGTGAACATAGGGCAGGCCGACTACGGGCCTTGGGCCGGCGGGTGCACCCGGGTCGTCCGGCACGGCGACGCTCGAAGCCGCCAGAAGGGATTCAAGCAACTCCTCTCGCTCCCGATAGGGATGAGGTGCGCCCTTGGGCAGTTTACGTCCCGAGGCGGACTCGCTTTCATACTTCGGACAGCTACCTCCCGCTCGTACCTTCTCCACCCGGTCGCCGACCTGTACCGCAACCGACTCGATACGGCACATGTTGTGGCAGCTGCGGTCGCCGCACACGAACTCCCTACGGCCGACCATTGCGGCGTCCAAGAAGCGCACGAGATCGAATGGGCCCCCCCAATGGGAACGACTCCCCGGCTCCCGAGAGCGAGGCTTCGGCGCCGTCGCCAGGAGAGCAGCCTCACCGGCTCCGGTTGCGATCACCGTCTCAGCAGCCTCGGCAGCGAGAAGGGCAATACCGATGGCTCCCATCGCTCCGGGATTCGGAGGCACGCATACCTCGCGGCCGGTCACGGCGGCCAGGGTGCGCGCCAGCGAGTGATTGGAAGCCGGCTTGCCTTGGAAGAACACCCGGTCAAGAAAGCGGCGGTTGCCCATGACCCGCTTCTTGTAGTTGGAGATGACGGAGTACTGGAAACCCGCGAAGATGTCTTCGCGGGTGAACCCTTCGCCCAAAGCCTCGACGGCCAGATCGGCGATGAAGACCGTACACATCTGACCCAGGTCAGGGGGACGCTCTCCTCTCTCGGCGATGCGGCCGAACTCTGCGATATCGTCCACGCCGTAGAGAACCGCCTGCTCCTCGAGGAATGAACCGGTGCCGGCGCTGCACACCCTGTTCATGTCGGACTCGAGCACCCGGCCGTCCTCCACGTTGATGAACTTGGCGTCCTGCCCCCCGATCTCCACAATGGACAGGCTGCGGCCCCCGTTGGGGTCCAGGCGAACTGCAGCCGTCGCATGTGCCACGATCTCGTTCTGAACGAGCAGCCTCTCTCCCGCCTCCGGGTAGGCGGCCCGAAGAACGGTCCCCACCGCATCCCTGCCCGAGCCGGTGACCCCGATGGCGGCCACCGGGGGTAGGCCGCGCTCCACAAGTTCGGCCACGAGAGCCTTGGCCGCCTCCACCGGATTACCGTCGGTGCGGCGATAGGCATCGAGGAGCACCGCCCCATCGGCGGCGTCGATAACCGCCGCCTTGGAACCGGTCGAGCCCAGATCGAGCCCCAGAACCACCGCCTCGATCGTGCTGAGGTCGGCAGGTGAAGACTCCGCAGAGATCTCAACCACTGAGCCCGCCCCCCGCGCAGCCGGGGTGAGGCTGCGGATTCGGTGGCCTTGGTCTCTCACCATATCTGCGAAGCACTCCGGCCACATCGGCGGATTCTTGACCGCTCTCGCATGTTCCGCCGCCAGGAAGAGAGCGCCCAGCGCTTCGAAGACACCCGCCTCCTCGGGGACCACTACCTCCGCACCCGACAGTCTCTTGAGCGTCTCCATCACCGGTGCGATGAACGCTCCGTTGCCCACCACGACGAGAGGAGCGTCGACCCCGTACTTCGCCACCAAGGCGTAGATGCTGCGGCCCACGCTCTCGAAGTAGCCTGAGAAGATGCTGTCATGCGGCGCACCCTGGTTCGCGTAGTGGGTGAGTTCGCTCTTGGCGAAGACCGAGCAGCGGGCGGTGAGAGGAAGTGGTTGTGGGCAGTCCGCGGCCAGCTGCGCCGCCTCGTCCAGGGAGGAGCCCAAGCGCTCGCACAGCCTCTCGATGGTCTCGCCGGTACCGGCCGAACAACGGTCGTTGTTCTCGAACAAGACCCCGCCCTCTTCATCGCGGACGAGTATAGAGAAGCCGCTCCCGCCCACACGAACCACGTTGAGAGCACCTTGGGGGTAGAGGTGGGCTGCGGCTCTCTCCTCTGCAATCTCCTCGGGTACACCCGTCACGACCGGTCGACCCAGCCGCACGCTGAAGTGGCCGGTCGCCACCATGCCCCCGATGCCTTCGGGGCCCACCTGCGCGCGGAGATCCACATAGAGGCGCTCCAATGATGCGAGCGGCGAACCCCGATGGCGCTCGCAGGCCGTGCGGACAGCGGAGACCACGCCATCGGCGTTTACCCATCCCCACGCCAGTGAGCTCGTGACTTTGCCGAGATCGGCTCCCACAACCAGGCGCCGGCGCTCCCCACCTGCCTCCGCAGTCTCACTGATCGCATTCGCACCGCGATCCCCCACGCGCCCTCCTCATGTTCGAGACATCGAAACCAACGCACACTCTGAGCACGTATTGTAGCCGGACCGGGCAAGAGAAGGGGAGGAAGCGCCGTCCTCAGAGGAATCGAGTGTTCTCGGGCGTGTCAGCACCGACCCTATTCCCGCGCAGAAGAACACCACGACGGCCGATTCCGTTGTCACCGCCGAGATCGAGGAAGACGGCGGGCAATCGAGACCACCGGGAGGCAGGAGGGGGCGGAGGCCCAGCCGTGTGACACCGTGAAGGCCACCATCATGCGCAGCCCCTCTGTGTTCTTCCATCAATCAGAAGACCACGCCGGTCTTGGCGAAGCCGTGAGAAACAAGAGGAAGAAGAAGAACCGTCACCCCAGAGAATGACCCCAGTGACACAGGCTCGTCCATTCCACATGGTGGAGGTATTCCACATGGTGGAGGCGGGGGGAATCGAACCCCCGTCCGAAACTCGTCAGACCCGGACTTCTACGAGCGTAGCTTCCGCTTTTGTTTCTCGTCGCGGGCCCCCGCGGAAGCCGGGTGCCTCTGACCAGCCGGCTCAGTGTCCCCCGCCGGACGCCGGCGCACCGACGGAGTGAGCCCACCTGGATGATGCCGTCTACCTCCCCGGCGGGCTCGGGAGGGACGACAGGCCGCTAGCTAGCTAGGCGGCCAGAGCCATTTGAGGCTTGGCATTTGTTTGTGTTCCAGCCCGTTTAACGAGAATGGCCGGGAATCTCGGCTCGCTATCCGAACCGTGACGTGAGCCCCGTCGAAACCTGGTCGCCCCCACGGTGGATATATCAAGTATAGCAGGCGGCCGGCCTTCGGGGACGGGCCGGCGCCCGCGCGTTCCGCTACTCCAGCTGGCCGCCCGCCCGAGGCGAGCAGCATGCTCCAGCCCACCCACCGGAGACGAGCCGCCATGCGCGCTCCCGGCCGTCCTCGCCACCTGTTGGGTTCAACCGCCTCTACAGCTCGAGCGCCCGGCCCACCTTCTCGGCGAACGCCACCTCTTCGAGCGGTCTTCTGGGTGTGTGCTTCTTCTCCTCACTGCCTTCCGGAGGTACACCGACCGGAAACAGGCCGACACACTCCCAGTCGTCCGGCGCGCCGAGGGTGCGGCACACCTCCGGGCCGTCCACCAGCGACACCCACACCGTGCCCAAGCCCAACTCAACAGCCTGCAGGTAGATCTGCTGGCCGGCGATGCCACAGTCGACCAGCCAGAACGGTTTGTCCTGGTGAACCTCACCCTCCGCAGGAACCGCCAAGAGCACAATCACCACCGGAGCTCTCTCGACGGCCTTCTTACCGGGATTGCCCTCGGGAACACAGTCTGACAGGGCCTTCTTCTGCTCCCCGGAGCGAACCGCGACGAAACGCCAGGGCTGGTCGTTCTTCCACGAGCACGCCAGGCGACCGGCCTCGACCAAGAGGCGCAGCTGATCCGCCGTCACTTCTCCCCCGTCCCGGAACCTCCTCACGCTCTTCCGCGCTTCTATTGCCTTGCGTACATCCATGACATCCTCCCGTGGTCAGTCGAGACAACGCCGCTCGGCTCGGCCGAGCGACACTGAACAGGTGATCTCGTAGTTGATGGTGCCGGCCAGCTTCGCCACCTCTTCGGCGGTGATCCGATCGTCCCCGTCGCACCCGATGAGGGTCACCCGGTCACCTGCCCGGACCGCAGGACGCGGGCCGACCTCCACCGCAAAGGAGTCCATCGACACCCGGCCCACCATCGGGTAGCGCCTCCCACCGATCAACACCACCCCCGTGTTACCCAGGGCGCGAAACACGCCGTCTGCGTAGCCCAGGGCCACCAGAGCGACGTGCGTGTCGGAAGCAGCCCTCCAGGTGAGACCGTACCCCACGCCTTCCCCCCGGGGCACCGCACGTACCAGCGCCACCACCGACCTCCACGCGAGCACCGGGCTCAACCCTTCGGCGAGTGCGTCGCCGCCAAAGGGAGACAACCCGTACACAGCGATGCCACAGCGAACCATGTCGAGATGGGTGGATGGGTGGCACATGGTCGCTGCGCTGTTGGCCGCGTGGGCGATCGCCTTGGGGTAGGCGGCTTTCACCGCCTCCACCGCAGGCAGAAAACGCCTCATCTGGAACTCGACCGACGAGGGGTCCTCCGGAGCAGCCGCGAAGTGGGTCATGACCCCCTTCACCTGGAGCCCCGGGTGCCGCGTGGCCAGATCGAGAAATGCGGGCACGAAAGCGGGTGCCACTCCTTGGCGATTCATGCCCGTGTCGACCTTGAGATGCACCCGCACGGGACGTTGTCGGGAAGCCTCGGCCAAGAGAAGGGCATGCTCCTTGGAGACTATCGCCACGTCCACCTCCCGGTGGGCCATCTCCAAGCACTGGTCACGCTCGAACAGAGGCCCCATCATGAGTAGGAAACCGGTGAACCCTTCGTCCCGCAGCCGCACGGCCTCTTCTGCGCTTGCCACTGCGAGACCATCGGCTCCCGCTTCACCAGCCGCTCTCCCCACCGGCCACATACCGTGGCCGTACCCATCGGCCTTCACGGCGGCGAGGAACCTGGTACCGGGAACAAGCCCGCTCCTCAGCTTCCGCACGTTCCGGCGCACGGCCTTCAGGTCGATCTCCACCACGCTGCGGGGCGACGACTTCATGCTGGGACAAGAGCGGTGCGATACAACGAACCGTGCGGAATCACCACCGGACCGGCCTGCCTTTCTGCCTGGAACATCACTTCGTGCAGCCGGAGAGCAGCCGCAGGCATTCTTCCTCGGCCACGTTGGTCTCGGCGGCCAGATACTCGACCTCCTCGGAGGTGAGGCCGTCGGCACCCGGCAGGCCCATGCGCTCGAGTTGCCCGCGAAGATATGAAACCCGGATGCGATCCAGGTCGACCTCCTGCACCGCAACCTCGCTCGGAGCACGAGGAATGGCGATAATCTTGCCCGGCTCATCTCGCGAGGCCGGACCTCCTACCACCTCCACCCCCATGTCGCGGGCGAAGGTGAGCTGCGCGGTGGGATGCTTGCCGGCGCCCGTGTACTCCGTCTCCTGTACCACGATGACCTCATCGGAAGGAAGCTCCTGCGCCAGTACGAAGGCGGCAGCCAGAGAGGTGTTGCCCGCCGGGCCGCGTTCGAGCCCCTCCAACACCGCGAGAAGCTGCGTGATGTAGAAGACGGCTCCTTGGTTGACGGTCACGTAGCGGTCCATGTAGCGAAGCGGACGCGCCGCGTTGTACGGGACATCCGCGCGGTCGGGGTTGGTGAGGAACGGCACCCCAAAACCCGTGTGGCCGGTGGTGAAGCTCTTGCGGTTGAAGTCGTGGTCGCTTGCCATGTGCAGACCGGAGAGATCCACGCTCGCTCCGATGACCTGCGTGGTCTCACACCCGGCGGCCGCCAGGCCCCGAGCCGTCCCGGTGGTATTTCCACCACCGGCATGCGTCACCACCACGGCGGCGGGGGGTCTGCCGGTGAGCGCCGTGACCTCGGCGCCCACCTCGCGCCCCAGCGTCTGAATACCTGCAACCGAGAACGGCGTATACAAGGAGGCATTGAAGTAGCCCGTCTCTTCGAGAAGCAAGAGATGCATGTAGAAGAGCTCCGGACCCACGGTCATCTGCCACACCTCTGCCCCATAGGCCTCGCAGGCCCGGCCCTTCTCCACTATCTCGGGTTGGCCACGGCCCGCGGAGTCATACGTCTCCTGCACGATGATGCACTTCTGACCCTGCATGGCCGCCATCGCCGCCACCGCCGCCCCGTAGTTGCCGGAAGTCGCCGCGATGACGCCCGGGTAGCCCCGCTTCTTGGACTCGTGCACCGAGAGGCTCGCTCGTCTGGCCTTGAAGCTGCCCGAGGCGTTGGCGGCCTCGTCTTTCAAGAGGATGCGGGCGCCTCTGCCCGCCGGAGCCAGCGAACGAGCGAGTGCGGTGAGCCTCTTGAGTTCGACGAGAGGCGTGTTGCCCACCTTGCACCCGGCCTGGACCTGTGCGATTCGATCAATGCTGTAGCCGGTGCAGGCCATGAGCCCCTCGTAGTCAACCACAAGCCGGCCGCGCCGATACTGATCGTAGTCGATGCCGACTGCACGCTTCAGGATCTCGGCCTGCCGAGCCATCACCGCCTGATGGCTCCGTTCACGCGAACCGAGCATCACGCGCCCTCCCGGGCCGCGCCGCAGGCTGGTGGCACGCCTTCCTCCCAAGCCAAGAGGCTCCGTGCCTCCACTCCCGCCTGGATCAACTCCACCACGGGACGTCCAAAGCTGTGGGTGTACTCAGGCTCGATGCGAAGAACCTCTCCCCGCACCCGGCGGCCGGTCACGGTCTCCACCTCCACCTCCTCACCCACGGCGACCTCGCCGGACACGAACCCCTTGAGGCGGCCGTAATAGGGCACGACTCTGGTGTCTTCGGGGAGACGCGTGGTGCGTTGCTCCGGAGTGAGCACGGTGAACCCTATCTCCACCCAACGACGTGCAGGTGCCTCACACACAGCAGCCTCCTCACTTCAAGAGCCCTCTTCGGCATCCGAGCGCCCCTCACGAGGAGGCCCTGCACCGATTGTTGACACCGCCTCCCGCAATGTGTCCTCGGGCAGGAAACACTCGTACCCCAGCGCCTCGGCCACCGGCTCGCAGACCACTTTGCCGGCAACGACATTCAGCCCCTTGAGTAAAGCCGGGTCGGACATGAGTGCATTGAAGTATCCCTGGTCCGCCAGCTTGAGTCCGTAGGGCAGGGTGGCATTGGTGAGAGCGAACGTCGAGGTGCGGGCGACTGCCCCGGGCATGTTGGCGACACAGTAGTGGATGACGCCGTCCACCACGAAGGTGGGGTCGTCGTGGGTGGTGGGATGGGTGGTCTCCACGCAGCCTCCCTGGTCCACCGACACATCCACTATGACCGAGCCCTCGGGCATGTCCTTCAACATATCCCGGGTGATGACATGGGGAGCCCGGGCACCGAAGATCAGTACCGCTCCCACCACAAGATCGGCGTCCGCTATCTCCTCTCGAACCACGTATTCGTTCGAAGCCAGCACGTTCACCCCACCGTGGAAAATGTCGTCCAGGTAGCGCAGTCGGGGCAGGTTGGTATCGAGGATGGTGACGCGCGCGCCCAGACCCTTCGCCATCTTGGCGGCGTTGGTGCCCACCACGCCCCCTCCGATGACGACGACTTTAGCGGGACGGGTGCCGGGCACCCCGGCAAGCAGCACCCCCCGGCCGCCCTGGCGCTTCTCCAGGTGGTGCGCACCCATCTGTATGGAGAGACGGCCGGCCACCTCGCTCATGGGAGCGAGCAGGGGAAGGCTGCCGTCGGCGAGCTGGATGGTCTCGTAGGCGATGGCGACACAGCCGCTCTCGAGCAGGGCCTCGGTCTGCTTCGGGTCGGGAGCCAGATGCAGGAAGGTGTAGAGCACCTGGCCCCGGCGCAACAGGCCGTACTCCGGGGAGAGCGGTTCCTTCACCTTCACGATCATGTCGGCTGTGCCGTATACGGCCTCGGCGTCGGGGAGAATCTGAGCGCCTGCCGCCACAAAGTCCTCGTCGGAGATGCCGCTCCCTGCGCCCGCCTCCCGCTCCACGTAGACGGAATGCCCGTGGCTCACAAAGGCGTGCACGCCCGCGGGAACCAGGCCCACCCGGTATTCCTGGTTTTTGATCTCCTTGGGTACCCCGATCTTCATGGCTTCCCCCCTCTCCCTCACGCCGCCGACACCTGAACTCTACCCAGGCTAGCACCGCTTATGCCCCACCGCCACTGCCCGGCCGTGGTCTCCGAACTCGATGGGAGACCCCCTACCCTCGGCTCCTCCGAGCCGAGTACCGTGCCATGTGCGCAAGGCAGCGCACCGCTCGGATGGGGGTGGGCAGGAGTACCGCGGAATACTTCTCGTTCATGTCGTACACATACTTCGGAGTGGGTGCAAACGGCACGTTGATGATCGGTTTGCCGTACTCCTCCATGAGCCGGCATACCTGCTGCAGGAAGACGATCTCCCGCTCCATGTACACGTTGGTGTCGGGCATCTCGACGCCTGCCGTATCCCGGCCCTGCCTGAGCTTCATGCGGGTGATGGCCTCGACCGTGCGCTCGGGCTGAGCCACAATACCCAACACGCCTATCACCACCACCGCGTCGACTTCGTCGGAGGGGACCACAGCGTACACCGACTCCTCGGGCTCACGGCGCTCGGTGAACATCCCGGCCAGATCGACCGGATTCCCGTGGCTCCAGAAGGGGGGCAACAGAGCGTTCAAGCGCTCCATGACGGCCGGCTCGAGCCTCGAGAGACGAAGCCCCTGCCGCGAGACCTCGTCGGCAGCCAGCACTCCCCACCCCCCACCCACGCTGACCACGGCAATGCGCGGGCCTTTGGGGAGGGGCAAGTAGGAGTAGCAGTAGGTAAGATCAAGAAACTCAGAGGGGTTCGTCGTGTACGACACCCCACTCTGGCGGACCAGAGCTTCGAACACCTCCTGGGAGCCGGCCAAGGCACCAGTGTGCGAAGCGGCTGCCCGACGCCCATACTCGCTGGCCCCACCCCGCAGCAGCACCACCGGCTTCTCGGCAGTGCACTCGCGCAGGGAATGAAGAAGGCGCCTTCCGTCGCGCACTCCCTCTATGTAGGCCAATACCACCCCGGTGTCCGGATCGCTGCGGAAGTAGTCGACAAAGCGGCCCACGTCGACCTGGGCTTCGTTGCCGACACCCACGTACTTGCCTGCTCCGGCATGGTGACGCTCCGCTGCACTCAAGAGCTGCACGCCCATGCTGCCCGACTGCGAAGCGAAGCCGGCCGGCCCGGGCTTGGGTTGAAGTACCGAGGCGCCGGTGGCGTAGAGGCGGCGCTCGGCGCACATGACCCCGAGAGAGTTCGGGCCCACCATGACCAGGCCATGACGCGAGGCGGTCTCGGCGGCGGCGCGCGCAGCCGCCGCCCCCTCCTCACCGATCTCTTCGAAACCGGCGGAGATGATCACGAGCGCCTTCACTCCCGCGCGCCCGCACTGCTCCACGAGGCCCTGCACCAGCTCGGCCCGTACCGCGGCGAGCACGAGATCCGGGATCTCGGGAAGTTCCTCGATACCCGGATAGGCAGGCAGCCCGAACATCATGTCCGCCCGTGGATTCACCGGATAGATGCGCCCCGCGAACCCCCCCGACAACAGACTGGTGAGAATGAGCCCGCCCCACTTGGTGGGATCGTTCGACGCCCCGATGAGGGCCACGCTGTCCGGGTGAAAGAGATACCTGAGATTCGCCGTGTTGACCAGCGGAGGATCGTCCGCATCCGCCTCCCCTGAGACCTCCGGCGGCACCAGCGCCGACACGGTTTCGTCGCGCAGGGTCACCAGGGCATCGGCGGCCACCGGCCGGCCACCGTCGAGCAGCAGGGGGTTGATGTCTATCTCAAGGATGGACGCCTCTCTGAGCGCGAGATCGCCCAGCGCCTGCAGGATGCCCCGGAGCACCTTCCTGTCCACCGCCGGGCCGCCACGAAACTCCCCCAAGAGGGCACGGGCACGAATGGCATCGATGAGCTCGTCGGCTTCCCCGTCGGAGAGGGGTGCGATGCCGAAGGCCACGTCGCAGAGCGCTTCGGCCAGTACGCCGCCCACGCCGAAAGCGACCACGGGACCGAACTGCGGATCGCGTACCACGCCGGCAAGGAACTCCCGTGGACCCGCCAGGTGCCGCTCCACCAAGAAGCCCTGGAACCGGGCGCCGCGTTCAGCCGCAACCTGCGTGGCCCGCCGCTTCGTGAGCTCCCATGCGGCGGCAAGCGCTTCCCGCGAACCGATACTGTGCTGCACCAGCCCCGCCTCGGTCTTGTGAAGTACATCGGGAGAACAGGCCTTCAGCACCACGGGATAGGAGAGCGCCTCCGCCACGCGCTCGGCTTCCGCCAAGGTGGTCACCTCCCGACCCTCCACCACCGGGACGCCCACACCGGCCAGCATCCTCTTGGCCTCTCCCTCTGAGAGCGCCTTCACGCCCTCACGCGGGTTCTCGCCGACGGGCCCCCCGCCGCCGTCCGCAGACCACTCGGCCACTAGCGGTGACGCTCCTTGAGAGCGCGTTCAACCTCTCGGTCGGCATCCTTCTTCGCCAACGTCTGGCGCTTGTCGTAGGTGGCCTTGCCCTTGGCCAAGCCAATCTCCACCTTGGCCCGTCCGTCCTTGAAGTACATCTTGGTGGGCACGAGAGTGTACCCGGCCGCCTGTACCTTGCCCATGAGCCGCTTGATCTCGTGGGCGTGTAGAAGCAGCTTGCGCTCCCGGAGAGGCTCGTGGTTGAAGATGTTGCCGGCGCCGTAGGGGCTGATGTGCACACCGATGAGCCACATCTCCCCGTCTTTGACCGCAGCGTAGGAGTCGCGCAGGTTGGCCCGGCCCTCGCGCAAAGACTTGACCTCAGTGCCGGTGAGCACCATGCCGGCCTCGTAGGCCTCCTCAATATGGTAATCGTGGTAGGCCTTCTTGTTCTGCGCAATGAGCTTGACGCCCGGTCTCTTCATGCCGCTCCCATCCTCATGGTCACGCCGAGTATATCGGAGACACGGCGTGTGGCGCTTCGAGACGCGATGTGCGGAGCTCCGAGACGCGATGTGCGACGCCGTGTCGTGTGCCCGCCGATGCGGGCTATACGGGCTACAATCAAGATGTGATCAGGCAGCCTGCGACCGGCGGACGGGCCTACACCGTCCCCGAGGAGGAAGACCATCGTGGACGTCTACGACCTGTCCCACCCTCTCAGCCCGCATACTCCTGTGTATGCAGCCGATTCTCCCTTGGAGGTGTTCCACACCTTCTCGCACGCGGCAGACGGCTTCGCGCTCAGCGCCGTCAAGCTCTCCTCGCACGCGGGCACCCACATGGATGCACCGCGACACATGCTCGCCGGCGGGAGGTCACTCGACGAATTCCCCCCGTCCCGCTTTCTGGGCCAGGGAGTGGTGCTCGATCTGCGCGGATGCAGCCGCCTCATCACCGCAGAGGAAGTGGCGGCCGCGGTGCTCGCGGCGCCCGATCGCCTACAGCCCGGCGATTTCGCCCTCCTTCGGACCGGCTGGGACACCCACTTCGGCGCACCGGACCAATTCGACCACCCCTCGCCGAGCGCAGAGGCAGCCGCCTACCTGCGCGACCTGCAGGTGTCGCTCGTGGCCACCGACGCCTGTAGCGTCGACCCGGATATCACCGATCCCGAGGTGAAGCCCGACGTAGCCGACTACCCCGCCCACCTCACGTTCATGGAGGCCGACATCCTCATCGTCGAGAACATACGGGGCCTGGAGCAGATCGCCGACCGCCGCGTGCGCTGCGCCTTCCTGCCGCTCCGCGTGGTGGAAGCCGAAGGCTCTCCCATACGGGCCCTGGCCTGGCACGAGTAGCCGCCGGCCACTCACGGCCCTACGCCGCCTCGATCAGCGGCTCCAGGAATTGGCTATTGTACATCTCGGCGTAGAAGCCTTCGCGGGCCAGCAGTTCGTCGTGGCTGCCCTGTTCCACGATCTGCCCGTGGTTCATGACGAGTATGGTGTCGGCGTCTTTGATGGTTGAGAGCCGGTGGGCGATCACGAAGCTCGTACGCCCTTCGAGCAGGCGGGCCATCGCCTTCTGAATCATCACTTCGGTGCGCGTGTCGACCGAACTCGTGGCCTCGTCCAGGATGAGAATGAGCGGATCGGCCAGAAAGGCGCGCGCAATGGTCAGCAGCTGCTGCTCCCCCTCGGAGATGTTGGTGGATTCGTCGCCCACACGGGTCTCGTAGCCTTCCGGGAGCGTTCGTACCAGATGATCCACCTGTGCGGCGGCGGCGGCGGCTTCGATCTCCTCCTCACCCGCGCCCTCTCTGCCGTAGGCGATGTTCTCGCGTATGGTGCCGCCAAACAGCCAGGAGTCCTGCAGAACCATACCGAACAAGCGCCGCACGTCGTCGCGTGTCATGGCGCGAGTGTCCACACCGTCGATAACGATGCTTCCCCGGTCAATCTCGTAGAAGCGCATGAGCAGATTGACGAGCGTGGTCTTCCCCGCTCCGGTCGGGCCGACGATGGCAACCGTCTGCCCAGGCTCCACCTCGAGATTCAGGTTCTCGATAAGTGGAGTGTCGGGCAGGTAACGGAACGAGACATCTTTCATGATGATGTGGCCCCTGGGCTCAGCGGGCAGAATCGGATGGGCCACGTCGGCCGTCTCCTCTTCCTCGTCGAGCATCTCGAAGACCCGCTCCGCCGACGCAACCGCGGACTGCAGGATGTTCGCCACACTGGCCACTTGGGTGATGGGTTGCGTGAACTGCCGCGAGTACTGGATGAAGGCCTGGACGTCACCGAGAGAGAGCGTTCCGCTCGCGACGCGTATGCCTCCCAAGACGGCAATGGCCACATAGTTGAGATTGCCGATGAACATCATCGAGGGCATGATGATGCCGGAGATGAACTGGGCCTTGAAACTTGCCCGGTAGAGTTCTTCATTCTCCTCGTCGAAGGTGGCGATGGCTTTCGCCTGCCTCCCGAACACCTTCACGATGTTGTGGCCGGTGTACATCTCCTCGACATGCCCATTCACGCTGCCCGTACGCTTCCACTGCAGCTTGAACTGCTTCTGCGAGCGCTTGGCGATCATCATGGTCACCACCACCGACAGCGGCACCGTGATCAAGGACAGCACGGCAAGCAGCGGGCTAATCCAGAACATCATGACGAGCACGCCGACCAGTGTGAGCACCGCCGTGACTATCTGTGTCAAGGTTTGCTGCAAGGTGTTGGAAATGTTGTCGATATCGTTGGTCAACCTGCTCAGGATGTCACCACGGGAGCGGCCGTCGAAGTACTTGAGGGGAAGTCTCGCCAGTTTCTGGTCGACATCGGTACGGAGGCGATAGACGACACGCTGTACCACGCCGGCCATGATGAAACCCTGGAACCACGAGAAGAGTGCCCCGACCAGATAGATTGCGGCAACCAACGCGAGCACCCTCCCCACCGCCCCGAAATCCACCCCTTGACCGGGAATGACGTTCATGGCCTCCACCATGGAGGCGAGCCGGGTCTGACCCTGCGCGAGGAGCTGCTCCACCACCTGCTGCTTGGTGACGCCAGCCGGAAGCTGCATACCGATGACGCCCTCGAATATGAGGTTGGTCGCACGAGCGAGGATCTTCGGGCCGGCAATGAGCAGGGCCACGCTCACCACCGCCAAGCCGACTGTCAAGCCGACCATGGCCCGCTCCGGCCTGAGCCGGCCCACCAATCGTGTGAACGAGCTCCTGAAATCGCGGGCCTTCTCGACCGGCATCGCCGCCATGCCGCCTGGGCCGAAACCGCCCGGCCCACGATGCGGCTTGCCCGGCCCCGAACCCACGACCGCCGTCTCCCGCCCCCGCGCGCTCACGCCACTTCCTCCGCGCTCAGCTGCGAGTACACGATCTCCCGGTAGGTCTCGGACCGGGCCATGAGTTCACCGTGAGTGCCCATCCCGGCTATAGCCCCGTCATCGAGGACGATGATGTTGTCGGCGTGCATCACCGTGCTCACCCGTTGGGCCACGATGAACACGGTGGCCTCCTCCGTCTCGCGCTTGAGCGCCTGCCGCAGCCTTGCGTCGGTCACGAAATCGAGAGCCGAGAAACTGTCGTCGAGCACGTAGATGGGTGGGCGCTTCACAATGGCACGGGCGATTGCCAGCCGTTGGCGCTGCCCCCCGGAGACATTGGTGCCCCCCTGCATGATGGGCGATTGCAGACCTTCCGGCATCTCCTCCACGAACTCGCGTGCCTGGGCCACCTCGAGCGCCTGCCAGAGTTCCGCCTCGCCGGCATTCTCATCCCCGTAACGCAGATTGTCGGCCACGGTGCCCGAGAAGAGGAACGCCCGCTGCGGGACGAAGCCGATCAGCCGCCAGAGATCCGCCCGCGCCATCTCCCTGATGTCAACACCGTCGATCTCGATAGAGCCCTCGGTCACGTCGAAGAAGCGGGGTATGAGATTGATGAGCGTGGACTTGCCGCTGCCGGTCGAGCCGATGATGGCGGTCACCGTACCAGGCCGGGCCACCAGAGAGATGCCCCGGAGTACCGGCGCCTCCGCCCCCGGATACCTGAACTCCACGTTCTTGAACTCGATCGTGCCTGTCGTTCCCCCGGCCGGTGCGGGCACCCGGGGCGACTCCGGATCGTGGATGGTGGGCTTCGTGCCCAATACCTCTGCGATACGTTCACCCGAGGCGGCCGCCCGGGGTACCATGGCCAGCATGATGGTCGCCATCATCACCGACATGAGGATCTGCATGACGTAGGCGATGAAGGCCGTCAGGTTGCCGATGGGCATCTCCCCGGAAGCCACGCGCTGGCCGCCGAAGTACATGATCGCCACCGTCGACATGTTGAAGATGAGCAGCAGCATCGGCATCATGAGCGCGAAGAGGCGGGTCACGGCCAGTCCCACCTTGAAGAGGTCGGTGTTCGCCTCCTCGAAACGCCGCTCCTCATAGCTCGTGCGCACGAAGGCTCGAATCACCCTGATGCCGGCCAAGGACTCGCGCATGACCTGGTTGATGCGGTCGAGCTTCTTCTGCATGGCTTGGAACAGCGGCACCGCCCGGCGGACCGTGAAGAAGATGAAGATGCCCATCACCGGAAGGATCACGGCGATGGACGCCGAGAGAGGAACGTCCTGCCTCAGCGCCATGATGATGCCGCCGATGGACATCATGGGGGCCATGATCATCATGTTGAGGCCGATGGCCACGAGCATCTGCAGCTGTTGCACATCGTTGGTGTTGCGGTTGATGAGAGAAGGCGTGCCGAACCGGTTCACCTCGAGCTGCGAGAAGGACTCCACGGTGCGGAAGAGATCTCCTCGGATGTCCCGCCCCACCTGCATCGCCGTCTTCGAACCCCAATACACCGCGGCCACCGCACAGATGCCGACTGCGAAGGAGACGGCGAGCATCAACCCTCCGGTACGCCAGATGTAGCCCACATCACCTTGAGCCACCCCGTTGTTGATGATGTTGGCGTTGAGTTCCGGCAGATAGAGATTGGCCAGAGACTGCAGCAACACGAGCACAAAGACCACGGCCATCTGGAGGCGGTAGGTACGGAGATATGTGAGCAGGAGCCGTATCACGGCGTCTGCCCGCCGGTGGTGTCCGAGTTCGTCCGGGGTATGTTCGCAGTGTGGTGCTCCACCTCCTGCAAGGCTTCACCGATATTGGTCATGAGCCTGCCAAACAGCCTGATGAGTTCGCGTCGATCGGCTTCGGAGAGCGCACCGATGGTACGGCCGATGACAGCGGCGAAGACGCGGCCAAGCTCCTGGGCGAGCCGGCGGCCCTCGGCGGTCAGAAAGACGCGCGTGATCCGCTGATCGTGCTCGTCGGTGCGGCGTTCGACTATCCCTGACTTCTCGAAGTCTTGCAGGATCGAGGTGACACGGGGCCGCGAAAGATGGAGCAGTTCCGCCAGATCGCTCTGGCTCACCCCGTTTCGTTCAGCGAGGATGCGCAGGCACATGGCTTCGCTCGGATGCATGCCCCACTCGGCCATGACCCTCTCGGCCAACTGCCGGTTCAGGGCGAAGGTGGTCCGGAGCGCGGCAAACACCTGTGCGGAGAGCGAATCGAGCCCAGGGGGTGGTGTGCACATGCCTCTTGTACTTTTGTCCGGAATCATTCCGTGCTGAAGTATATCGGCGGATCACCCCGCCGACAAGACAGCCGAAGATCAACGCGACCGAGACCGGTCTCATCGGCGCAATCGTGTCGCACGTGATGGGAACGAGGTCGAGACCCCCGCAGAGAGCTGCCCTGTTGGGGGGTTCTCCTACCCCGGGTTTGGGGTAGGACACGAGAGCCGGAAAACACGACGGACAGAGACGATCGACACGCCCGCGGCCAAGGACGCACGGCGCGCAGACCTATGATACGCACCACACTGCCGGAGGTACACCGTGCCCCTCACTCTGAGATGGTTCCCCCAGTCGTGGCTTCAGATGACGACCGCACAAGGAACGGTCATCTCCATCGACCCCGCCTATGCCTCCCGCCACTTTCGCGGCTACCAGTTAGGCGGGAGAGGCCCGAGCGCCGTACGCGGTCTGCCCGGGGCGCTTCCGCCGTCCGACCTCATCCTGCTCACGCATAAGCATCACGATCACACTCACCCGACAACCATCGCCCGTCTCTTGAAATCGGACACCCTGATCGTGGCTCCAGCGGCGTGCCGGAAGGCGCTCAACCGACTCGCGGGGGTCAGAGCGAGATTCGTGTCACCGGGCGACCACGTCGCACACCTCGATCTGCATATCGAGGCCGTGCCCGCCTACAACACCAGGGAGGGCACCTCCCTCTTCAAGCTGCATAAGCCGGGTCGCGGAGTCGGTTACCTGGTGACCACCGGCAACATGCGTATATACCACGCCGGTGATACCGACTTCGTTCCCGAGATGAGGGCTCTGGCTCCCGGCACGGACGACTCAACCGCAGCGCCGTCCCCGCCTCACATGGGAGCGATGCACGAACTCGAGACCGGCGCCGGGAGGACGAAGGTGACAGAGGCACGCGCCATCGGGATCCTCACCGCGGGAAAGACCGCCGGTGGAACACGCCTCGGCGGAGTGGCCAACCCCCAGGTGTCCACTCGTCTCGATGCCGCCTTCCTTCCCATTGGGGGCATCTTCACCATGAACGTCAAGGAGGCGGCTCAGGCTGCCTCGGCCATCCGGCCCCGCCTACTGGTTCCGATGCATCGCCTGCGCTCCGATCCAACGAGACTTGCCCACATGTTGAAGGACCTCGCACCCGAAGTGGACGTGCACGCCCTCCGCGTCGGTGAGGAGATCCGGCTCTCCCCCTTGACGGAGGCCGCGAGAGAGGACGTCCAGGCCCCGGCAAGGCCTCCGGCCTTCTCCGCCTCGTATTCTTCCGCCTAGTATTCCTCCGCGAGCACGAGGTCAACCTTGCCCCGCGCCTCGTCGACCGCGGCTACTTCCACCTCTATGAAGTCGGCCACCCGGAAGGCCGCCCCCGTACGCCTTCCCACGAGGGCCGTCTCCGCATCGTTCATCTCGTAGTAATCGCCGGGGAGATGGCGGGCGGGCAGAAAACCCTCGTAGAGCTCGTCGAACAGTACGAAAGCACCCGCGTGTACCAGGCTGAGTATTTGACCCTCGAAGGGCCGATGCCAGCCTTCCTTCTCCAGTCGCCGTCGAAGCAGGTGGGCCAGCGCGATGTCGTCGGCTTTCAGTTCCACTTTGGCCGCTTCCCTCTCCATCCGCGAGCAGTGCCCGGCCCATTCCGAGAGGGTGGAGGTCTCGGGCTGCGGGCCCACGTCAAGATGCGCGAGAAGTGCCCGGTGCACCAGGAGATCGGGGTAACGGCGGATGGGCGACGTGAAGTGGCAATACGAGGCCAGCGCAAGACCGAAGTGACCGATGTTCTCGGTTTCATAGACGGCCCTGCTCTGCGCCCGCAGCACCTGCTGGGTGAGCGCCGCCTTGCTCCGGCCCTTCGGTGTGAACCGTTCCACCCACTCCGCCGTTTCGCGCATGGCCCGGCGCACGTCTTTTCGGGTAGCACTCATGGGGTCGAACACAGGGGTGGGAAGATCGAGCGCAGACAGCACCGAGAGCAACCGGTCGAGGTTGAACGGGTCGGGCTGATCGTGAACACGATACACACACGGGACGTGGGCACGTTCAAGAAAGAGAGCCACCTGCTCGTTGGCGAGCAGCATGAAGTCTTCTATGAACTCATGGCTCTCCAGTTCCTGGGCGGGACGAGCGCTCTCGATCTCTCCTCCCGAGTCGAAGTGGAAATCGGGTTCGGCCGACTCGATCTGAATGGCTCCCCGCTCGAGCCGGTGGGCCTTGAGGGCCCGCGCGAGCGGTCGGCCGACGGCAAGGGACTCGGAGAGCTCCCGGGGGACGGGTATCTCGTCTCGAAACATCTGCTCCAGCTCGCCGTAGTCGAGGCGGGCATCGCTCTCCACGAGCGAGCGATAGAAGCGTACCTTCTGCACCCGCGCTTCCTTGTCGAGATGCATCTCCACAGTGACCGCTTTGCGGGGCACTCCCGGGGCGAGCGAGCACACCCCGGCGGACAATTGAGGTGGAAGCATGGGCTCGACCCCGGTGGGCACATATACCGAGTTGCCCCGCCGGAGGGCCTCGCGGTCGAGTTCTCCCCCTTCGGCCACGAAGTAGGAAACGTCGGCGATGTGCACGTACAAGACGACGCGGTCCGCCTCGGCATCGTGCCCGAAGGAGAGAGCATCATCAAAATCACGTGCGCTCTCGGGATCGACCGTGAAGGTGAAGAGACTGCGCAGGTCGGCCCGGTAGTGGTCCACCCGCTGATCCCAGGCGGTCACCTCCGCCGCTTCGCTCAGAACCCGCGAATCGAAACCACGCCTTTCGAGAGAATCGGTGAGGAGGGCGCCGAGCACGTCCTCGAGCACACCCTTGTGCCCCACGATCTGCAGCACTCTGACCCGGCGTCCGTGGGAGTACGTGTAGAGCACCACGTCGCCCGGTGTGGGCTTCGGTCCCTCCCGGGTGGGCAGAAGCGCCGTGCCGCTCTGAAACAAAGGTTCGATCTCCAGGTGCCTGCCTCGCCGCACCGCCAGCCCCGCCATGGGCCGAGATGAGCCGTCCGGGCGCATGGCTTGGAGACGCTCGGCCCTCAAGGTCCCCGCACGCTTACGGGCGCTCCGACTCAGGCGCTTCGGCCGCGACATGAAGACCCGCCTTTCTCCGAGACGCCCGCCATCACGGGCTCGATGACGAGTGTCACCCATTCACCTTCGCTCGCACGGGCGGTGCAAGTGAAGGCGTGACCGGCCGCGGCGGCGGCGAACTCCTCCTCCTGCGCACCCACAAGGATGCCACTCACGACGATCCGCCGCAGAGGCGATCCGAGCGGCGGAGACGCGTCGGATCTGGTGTGAGAAGAGACGGGGGCAAATCTCGCCACCAGCCCCAGTGCCGGCTGAAGCGCGATGTTGGCGACCACGGTGGCATCAGCCGCCCACTCCAGCGGGAAGTCATCCACTCCCGCCTGCACCACCCTCGCCTTCACTCCGTTTCGTGCCAGGTTTGCCCCTGCAGCCTGCACCGCGAGAGGATCGTTGTCGAATGCCATGAGGGGCCCGAAACCGAGCCCCGCCGCGGCGATGGTGAGAATGCCCGTACCTGTCCCCGCATCAAGGAGGGGACCGCCTGCTTCAAACCGCTGCATCAGTCCCAGTACCCCTCTGGTCGTGGGATGCAGCCCTGTACCGAAGGCAAGCCCCGGGTCGATGACTGCGTCGACCATTGGAAGAGAGGCGCCCACAGGACCTTCGGACAGAGGCGGCTCCCAAGGAGGCCGCACGCGCACGCACCCCACCACCACCGGTCGGAAGTGATCCTTCCAACTCTCCTCCCAGCCCCGAAGCACACTCATGCGCCACACATGATGAGCATTGTGGGCCTCCGGAGACGCGGAGAGAAGTGAGGCGACATCCGCATCGGAGGGGGCGCACGGCGCAAAGAGGCCCGCCGGCGCGAACGAGCCACCCTCCCCCGAGGGAAAGAACACGAGCTCCGTGCGACCGCCCGCAGCCTCGACCTCCTCGAAGGGCCCCAGTTCGTCGAAGAGGAGCGCGCCCGCGAGCTCGGCGAGATCCGAGCGCACCGAGACCACGAGCGCCTCGGAGAACGGCGGCTTCACCGCCTCGGCCCGGGGTGCCACAGCGGGGGAATCGTCCGGTTCCACCGAATCAGCCGGTGAAGATGTGCTTGAGTTTGCCCAGGAAGCCGTCAGAGCGGCGATTGTACTGGCCCACCTCCAGGCAGGCGTCGAGATCGCGAAGAAGCCCCTTCTGCTGCTCGCTCAGGTCTCTCGGGATGAGCACGTTCACGAGCACCTTCTGGTCGCCCCGGCCCATACCGCGGAGGTGGGGCACTCCCCTGCCCTTCAAGACCTTGACCTCCCCGGGTTGGGTGCCCGGCACGAACTCCACCTCTTCCTCACCGTCCAGCGTGGGCACAGTCAGCCGGGCTCCAAGTGCCGCCTGCACCATGGTGAGATCGAGCTCGTAGAGGATGTTGTCACCCTCGCGCTTGAAGTAGTCGTGAGCGGTGATGGTCACATGCACATACAGGTCGCCCGGAGGGCCGCCCCGCTCGCCGGCCGCACCTCGGCCGTTCAGGCGAATGCGCTGCCCGTCGGAGATGCCTGCGGGCACATCCACCGTGAGCACCTGCTCCCGGTAGGCCCGGCCCTGCCCCCGGCAGCCGAGACAGGGATCGTCGATCACCCGGCCGCGGCCGCCACAACGAGCACACGGCCCCGACTGGACCATCTGGCCGAGCATCGTGCTCCGAACCACCCGGACCTGCCCACTGCCGCCGCAGTCCTGGCACGTGTGAACGGCAGACTGATCAGCCGCGCCGCTGCCACCGCATTCTCCGCACGTATCGAGTATCTCGAGCGTGACATCGCGCTTCACTCCGAAGGCAGCTTCCTCCAGATCGATCTCGAGCTCCACGGCCAGGTCCTGCCCTCGAACCGGGCCCTGGCGACGTGCTCCGCCACCTCCGAAGATGCCCGACCCGAAGAAGCTCTCGAAGATATCCCCGAAGTCGCCGAATCCCCCAAAGCCACCGCCGTCGGCACCGGCTCCCCGCCGGAATGCGTCGTGGCCGTAGGCGTCGTAGAGACGGCGCTTCTCCGAATCGCAGAGAACCTCGTAGGCCTCGGTGGCCTCCTTGAACTTCTCCTCGCACTGGGGGTCGGTGCTGTTGACGTCGGGATGAAGCTCGCGCGCCAGCTTGCGATAGGCACGCTTGATCTCCTGAGTGCCGGCGTCGCGGGCCACACCCAACACCTCGTAGTAGTCACGTTTCATTCGTAGCGATCCTCCAAGAAGGCGGAAAGGAGTTGAGCCGTGGATCTCACTGTGGAGATGGCCGAACCATAGTCCATGCGGGTCGGACCGAGAAGACTGACAGCACCCAGCGTACGCTGCGGCAGTCCGTACCCGGCCGCCACCAGCGAGAAGCGGTGGAGAGCCGCGGGCTCGTTCTCCTCACCGATGCACACCAACAGGCGGCCCCTGTCGATCACGGAGCGCAGGAGCCGCAAGAACAGGTAACGTTGCTCAAGCAACTCGAGCAACCGGCGTACATCCCCCACATCATCGACGCCCGCTTCCGCTATCAGTCGGGCTGTGCCACCCACGTACACGGCGGAGTGCATATGTTCGTCGAGCAGCCGCTCGAAGGCCGGGCGAAGAGCGGCGAGAAAAGCCGCTTCGCGGGGTGAGAGTTCCGGGTTCTCGAGGGTGCGCCGCAGGAGGCGCTCCGTGAGAATCTGTTCGGCCGTAGTCTCATTCAAGTAGGTCTTCATCCAGTCCACCACGCCAGGATCGACGACTTTTTCGAATTCGATAGTGGACTTGGTCACCCCACCGGTGGAAAGGATGAACACCACCATGACCAGCCGGGGCTGGAGAAGGAGAAGCTCGACGTGGCGCAGACGAGCACCCGACACTCGCGGAGCCACCACCAGGGCAAGCAGGTTGGTGGCCTGGGACATGGCTTCGCTCGTCTGCTCAAGGGCGGTGTCGACCTCGGTGGCCAAGTCGCCCAGACTGACCGGAGCCGCCGCCGGCTCTTTAACGGCAGGCGCGGCCACCAGTTCGTCGACCACGTGCCGGTACCCACGGGTGGTGGGCATCCGGCCTGCGGATGTGTGGGGGTGGGTGAGGAGCCCCACCTCCTCGAGAACCGCAAACTCGTTGCGCACGGTGGAGGAAGACACCTTGAACGAGGCTATCTCGGCCACTCGCCTGGACGATACGGGCTGGCCTGTCCGCGTGTATTCATCGGACACGAGCCTCAATATGCGTACCTGTCGTTCGGTGAGTTCCATGGTCCGAAAGGAGAGAACTTCCTCAAGAGCTTTCTTCTTCGACCCTCAACAAGGCGGTGAGCACTGAATTGCTCACGTTCATGCCTCGACGGTCAAGTACGAGTGTACCATAGCGCCTCTCCACCACTCCGGCCGCGAGCATCGCAGAAAGACCCGCGGGATCCAGGACCTCCCTCACCTCTTCCTCCCTCACCCCCATCGTCGTGCGCAGTCCGAGCATGGCCTTCTCCACCAGGCGTATCCTTCGGGAGAGAGGTTCACACTCCGCCTCCCCGCCGGCCACGTACGCCTCCACGCCAACCGGATTGCGGAAGCGACGGAGACCGATGGTGGACACCGCCCCGGCGCCCACTCCCAGGTAGTCCTCACCCCGCCAATAGGCCAGATTGTGCCTGCACTCCCGACCCGGCCGGGAGAAGTTCGAGATCTCATAGCGACGATAGCCCCGCTCCTCCAGGAAAGTAACCGCCCCTTCGTAGAGACGGGGGGGGGGGCCGGGGGGGCCGGGCGCCCCCCCCCCCCCCCCCCCCGTAACCCA
>Ga0334883_1000368_pt1 | contig 82790 bp, 77 predicted proteins | sample GraSluR1_MG_6_FD_207230 | JGI IMG/M metagenome (GOLD analysis project Ga0334883, IMG submission 207230) | Sludge microbial communities from methane-producing bioreactor in Wageningen University, Netherlands - Granular Sludge_09_05-R1 | ecosystem: Engineered > Bioreactor > Anaerobic >... | reverse complement strand
TTTATTTCCCGTACTTCAATACGGGATTTAACCTTGTAGTCGTAGCCTTCCTTTAGAGGTTTACCATCCCTGTCAAGGTAGCCGGTATCGTTTAAAACGTATTTTTTAAACTTTTCTGAGCCTTTGAGGATTGAAAAGCTGAAAACATAGCCATTTACACGTTTATCCCGGGCGCCTCCCTTAAGAAAGTAAATATTATCGGATGATGTGCACCCCATATCTGCAACAGCGATTACCCGGCCAGGGTTAAATCTTACGCATACATCCTTGAATACCGGGATAAGGGTTTTACTGTCATTGGTGTTGCCGGGAAACAGCTTGTAATAAATCGGTATCCCGTTGGCATCCATAGCCAAAGCCATCTGTACAATAGGATCTGGGCGGTTATTTTTCTCTTTTCCACGCTTGCGGAAATCGTCTGGTTTATCAATCTCAAAGTAAAAGTTTGTAATGTCAAAATATATGAGAGATGTGTCCCTGCCGAACTTTGTATTAATCTGGTCACTGATGAAGCGTTGACACTCTTCGCCGATCTTAGAGAAATGAGTCAAAGCACGGTATATATCGTATAGTTCAAAGTCAAACCGTTCAAAGAACATGTCCTTATACTCATACGATCTCTTCTTAGATGAGGGGATCAAAATTCGAGTTATTGTTAAAAGTGTCATAATGGAGTTGGTGTTGTATTCAAAGGTTTCGTGTCTTGCCTTATTATTTAAAAAACGATCCAACTCTAACTCGTAATATATTTTCATAATCACAGCATAGCCCAAATTATATCGTGTATGCGATTCCTCAGTCAGTTTTTCTTTTAAATCAATATCTATAGTAAGTTTCTTTTTTCTTTTCTCTTCAGCATTCATTTGTGCAACAATTTCTTTGAAGTGAGCAATCGGGTCGGGAAAATCTTTTTGTAAGTCATGTACATACCCTAAAGTCTTATGATGTTTGGTTCTAGCCTGTTTTTTTTCTTTGTCCCTGTACTTTTCTTCAATAATCAGGTAGGTTCCTTTTTTTTGATGTTTAACGTCTAACCGATAAGACATGATAAATCCTCCCGTTCCCATGTAGTAGTCTATCCATATATTGAATGCTGCATACTTGGTTCTATTATATCATACTATGCGACAATATGCTACATAATTATGCATATAAAGTTAAAAAAAATTCCTCTCAACACCAATGGTTGAAAGGATTCTGTGAGGTGGTATTATTTAGTAGGTGTCAAACAAGCGAAATTCCATATATACCATTTTTTTGTTTTTGAACATGGTTCCAACCATGTTCTTTTTTTGTTTAAAACGCCTTAACCCATCAATTTCTTTATTTTTTTACTAAATATATAAGAAAATCAACAAATTTTAATTGCATATTCTGCAAAATATTGTTAATATATGTTAACTAATTGCAATAAGTTGAGATGCGTCCGGATATGTTCAAAACGCGAAATAATATTATTTCGCGTTTTGAAGTTCAATGCCTTCCCAATATGAATTATAATTGTTATATATTACCATTATGTTTTTTAAATTGTAAAAATGACATTCCAATCATTATTTCAATAACAAAACAATTGACTATATCAAGAGTAATAGTATAATAAAATTATTAATCAGTTTAAAAAGTTAATAAAGAACATCCTCACATTCAAAATTTTTAATATAAAATAAAAAAATGTGAATGTAAAACGATAGGAGGAAATATTAATGGCATTCTGTACGAAATGTGGTCAACCGATAGCAATCAATGAAGCGTTTTGCAAAAAGTGTGGAGCATCTGTAAATTTCAAACCGCAAAAAAAGAAAAAGTCAAAAGCATTTTTTATCATGTCTTTTATTATAATTGCCGCCATCACTTCTGTATTGGCCATCCCGAAGCTGACGGATCCGGTTGCGGCTTTTAAGAAAAATTTAGAAGCTGACAATTATTCTAAAGCACAAAACATATACACAGAAAAACTTTTGGGCAATTCCAGGAATGAATCGGATATTCACGAATTTTTATTAAACAGAATAACAGACTTGGTCAGAGATTTTAAAGAAGGAAGCATTGAATACAATTTGGTAAAAATAAAGTTGAATACGATAAAGCAGTTGGATCTCATTGATAGCGTAATAACAGATGATGCGAATCAAAAAATAGAACAGATGCATCGTTCACACAACAATTATTTGGCGGCTTTAAAATTTATTGACGGGAAGGATTATGTCAGTGCGAAACCCTTGCTTGAGAGTGTGATGGAAGAAGACAGAAATTATGTTGATGCACGGAATAAATTACAAGAAACAATCAACTTGTATAAAAACGATGTATTGATGAAAGCGACAGACCATATAAAGAAGAATGAATATGAAAAGGCGATATCAGTATTAAAAAATGCACTGAATGTCATTCCGGGTGATCAGGTTATTGTATCCGAAATTGAAAAAGCAGAGGCTGCGGAACTGGAATTTCGTATTCATACGGAACTTACAACAGTGGAAACGCTGGTTGCCGAAGGAAAGTATTTACAAGCCATCAACCAGCTTAATATATTGGCAGACCGATATGAAGAAAAAATGCTTGCTAAATTTGAGAGAATTTTTGATTCCATGATAAAATGCCTGGCAGGTGTAATCAATAATATAATCATATCTTTTAACGAAAACAAATATAATTTGGCGAAAGAAAATTTTTCCGAGCTTTTCAAATTAACGGAAGTTTTTGAAGAGATCATTGATAAATATATTGATAAATATTATGATGATGTAGAAGAAAACGGAATGACAACATTTCAAGAAAACACAATGACAACAGTTAATAATTTGTTTACATTCCTTGATGAAAAAATAAGTCATGTACTTTCCTTATTTGACAACCAAAAGGTGGAAGAGGCACAGGAACTGTTAAGAGCCATATTCTTTTTATACCCCCAGGAGGAGACCTTCTTCGATTCCGATTTCATGGATTTTCAACTCTTACCAATAATTGATCACATTGAAACTCTTATAGAAAAACAACAGGTTCAAAAGGCGAAAGAGCTTGCCAAACTCGCATATGATGTATGTATGGAATTTTTATCGAAGGATGATGAATATTACATAAATCAAATGTTTGGAAGATATCTTCCCGTAAAAATGGCGGATATGCCGAAGTTATCCGTTCAAACCGGGAGAGATGGAGACGGAAACACATGGGTGTACAGAGATACTTTTACCACCGTTACAGGGGAAGAGTACAAAGATTGTTTTGTGAATCGAAGCGGCGTGCCGTCTTATGCAGCTTTGAAAAGTACTTTTTCCATCGTATTTGATACCGATTCCGACTTTGTACTGTTTACGGCGGAAATAGGAATCGGAAGGAATGCTGCAACGGAAACCAAGAAAGCGGTAGGTGTAATCAGCATATATGCCGACGATAAACAGGTTTTTTATTCGGATAATATTTACTCTGACATGAGCGAAACCATAAAGCTTGAAATTGATCTTACGAATGTGAAAAAGTTTAGGATCAGCGGCCACGGTTTTAACATACGGGAAGGAGTGGCTCTGCTGACACCTTTGTTTCATGCATATTAATATGAATACGGACTCTTTTTATATAGATGCGGTACGTCCATTGAAGTTTATTGGAGGCAGGCATGAAGAAAAAGCATACGGGAAAGACAATGATCTTCCTTATAACGGTGATTGCGGTAATTATCCTCGGATTCATCCTGTTTTTCAAAACAGGATTCTTTCAAAATGAAGAAAAAAGTGCAACCGTTTGTGTAACGAATTGTTTGGAATCTTTTTACGACCAAGATCCGTTCATTCCGGGTATGGATGCGGACTTTCCGTTGTTAAAGGAATTCAAAAAGCATTTTTCATATAACATTATAACCATGGAAAAAAACGACGAAGGTTATATAAGCTCGATAGAAGTGAAAACACCTTACATAAAAGATGCACTTCAATCATTATTAGATGTCAATGAGCACACCCGATTGACCGAAGCGGAAATTGAAAAAGAAATTTTATCTATGTTTCAAAACCCAACGATAAATCGTTATCAAGTTGTATTGCAAATGCTCAAAACCAAGGACGGTTTTCGCCCCCTTTATACAACGGAGTTTTTGGAGATTATGAGCGGGGGGATGCTTTCTTTTTACAATGAGAAAATGGAAGAAATCATCCTTGAATTGATTTTGGAGGATTGAGATTTAAAATGAAAAAGAAGTCTTTCATAAAAATATTGTCCGTCATATTCGCAATAACCTTCGTTTTTCAGTTTTTTGTTGCAACAAGTAATGCGCAAACGGTTGAAAAACCCGTATACATCCAAATATCCGCATATATAAGTCTTGATCCTTTTTATGAACCGGTATATCCTGCAGGAAATGATTTTCTAATGCGTGCAGGATCCTTTGCCAAGTATACGGATTATGAGTGTGATATAACGGACAAATCCATCGTTTTTACCCGCGGGGTCAAACAAATCGTTATCAATACCGAGAACGGCAGAATGTACACCAACACCTGCAGTACGGTATTCAAGTTGTCAACCGTCAGGCGGTATGACGGATCGTACTATCTTCCTGTTTCCGAGTTATTCCCCAGGATGAATGTCTATTGCAGCGAAAAAGACGGTATATTGTACCTGGCCTCGGATACGGTTTCCATATGGGAATTGATATCTGCATTCAGCTACAAGGATGTCGGATTTGATTTTTTGGAAGAATGTAAAAACACCGGTGTGAATCCAAATAAGTTAAAGGTGGTTTCATATGTATTTCAAAAAGGATTGACAGGCCTGGCAAAAGATAAATTGATGTATATTGCACCAGGTTTGACGTATGGTGATTATAAAGATTATTACGATATTTTCCATGAAATGTTTCAAGACAGGGAAAGCATTTATGAGACCGGAAAAAATATCGCGGGTCAGGCAAAGAAGCTGCATTCTGTTTTTAACGTTATTGAAAAGGGGATGGACTTTGACTTGTTTCCCGATGAGATAATCCTTTTTCAAGCATCCGTAGAGGCTTTGAATAAAATAAAAGCGGAGGAGTGTTTCGAAGTTTTGTCATACCAGGAGACTTATGTTCGGGATAATGTTGAAAAGCTTGCAATTCTTCGCAATATTTTTCTTTACCGGTATGACAACGATTATCCGAAAGCCATCGTCTATGCAGCGATGCAAGCCTATGACACATATACCGATTTGCGCAAAGGTATCGAAACGATGTTTTTTAATATATTGTTAGACAGTATGACGGATCTTTTGGAATCTTCCTTATCATTGGGTATTATCGGTGATGCATTGACAACAATCGATTTTTTCATATATGACGCACGAGGTAAAAAGAACTGGAAAGAATATATGGTAAAAATGCCGCGGTACAACGGCCTGCAGGATGCGGCATGCCATGATTACCGTCAGCTTGCACATAGTTTGGGTTTGGTGGAACACCCTGCATGGAAGTTTCAGGGATATGAATATACGGCATCTGAAGATATTGAAAGACTGAGATTAAATGCCCTGTTATATTTATATGGCGCCCGAAAAGGATATGAAACGATGCAAACCTATTTTCTTTCCAAAAACGATATTAAAAAAGCAAATGCATATGATGATGCCATAAAACGATGTAACGAATGGTATGCCAGGTTTCTTGCATCATCCGTTGCACAGAATAACGATGCAAGCGGCGGTAAATCGCAACATACAAAGTATATAAAAGGGTTGTTGAAGTCCCTGGTAGTGACGAAGGAACCTGTAATCCATATTCCTTCGGTTGATGAAACGGATGCCTTTTTATTGTCATCATCTTTTATTGATACGGACGGTATGAATGTATATATTTCCGATTCAGTTGATTTCGATGAATTCTCGGAAGGAAGATGCATATTCAAAACCGATATGAACGGCAACAACAGACAATTATTGTGCAGAGATGTGGGAACGCACCTTACGGCCCGGGGAGAATGGTTGTATTATGTGAACATGTCTGACTTTAAGCTATATCGTGTAAAAAAGGACGGCAGTGTCAGAGAAAAACTTTCAAATGACACGGTAGGATATAAATATATAGAATTTAGCGGAGAATCCTATTTTATACCGCATATGATCATCCAAGGGGAATGGATCTACTACTACGCGGTGGACGCCGGCTCTTCATCCTACAGATATGATTATAAATATACCGCTCCAGAGTTGCGGCTCTATAAGATGAAAACAGACGGTACCGGAAGAAGAAAACTATCGGATGAATACAAAACTGCAATGCGTATCCATAATGAATGGATTTATTATTTGGATGATGAGCGAAAATTGTGCAGAATGAATACCGACGGTACCGGAGGTAAAAGAATTTTAGACACTGTTGTAATGTATTACTATTTGGAGGGAGACACCATCTATTATTGCAGCGTTGACAATGAACTGGTTGTTATGAATACGACGGAATTACAAAAGAAGATTCTTGCAAAAGGCATATTGGATTTTTTAATTCATAAAGGTATTGTCTACTATACTATACAGGATAGCAACAATATAACCCTTTGCTCTGTTAAAAAGGATGGATCCGGCTTTTCAAAGATTTTTACAGTCCAAAACAACAATGTGAAATTTGTCTCTTCGTTCGAATTTTACCCCACGGACAAGTGGATTTACTATATTCAAGATGCGACCAAGCTTTATAGGTGTAAACCGGACGGGAGCGGAAACACTTTGTTGTTTGAAAGCGAATACTACTGCATATCGGATATCAATGTAACAAATGACAAACTGTATTTTACCCAAGGGATTTCTTTGGATGATTATGAATTTGTCCTGGTTTACGTATTATACGAAATGAATATAGGGGAGAAAAAAGCACGTATGGTAAGGGATTGGGATACCGGTATCAGAAATTTTCAAATGGCTTTTTCTGCGGAAGCGGACACAAATATGTCCAGGGTGTTTCAACCCGGCACACCTGTCATTTATGTGACCTTCTTCGTATCGGATTTGCCGATAGGAACAAATATCCAATGCGAATGGAAACACATTGGAAACAATACCACCATCCATACAAGCAGCCTGACCACCGACGGAAAGAATAGAAACGGTCACTTTTCGTGTACAAGACCGAGAAGCGGATGGCCGGCAGGAGAATATGAAGTCGGGCTGTTCCGAAACGGTGAGCATATACGCTCGATTAAGTTTTATGTCTTGGAAGTATTACAGTAAAGTATAAAAGCGTCTTATATACATAATAATCCTAAAGATATTCCTGGTTTCAGTGATTGTGTTCATACATATCCGTTTTCGTTTTACGGAATATACATAAATCTAAGAACCGATGATTTCGATTTAATAAATAAAGATTACATTCTTTCACGCTTTGATAAAAATCCCGATTTAGCGATTAATCAGTATATTGATTTTGTAACAAATTGTAATAATGTAACACAAAAGTAAGAGCTTTTGGATTTGATTCATAAAAGTATAACTGAGGAACCTTATGAATATAGAAGTTATCGGCATATATACCGTAGGGATCTATCACCGGAAACAATTATAAAAACAGTTACAGACACTTTTAACATACAAATCCCTGATTTCGTAAAACTTAAATACAATCGTTCCACATCCGATATAAAAGCAGTATCGGTATTTCTCATGAGATGCCTAAGCAACAGCTCATACAAAGATATCTGCAAAACGCTTGGTGACATAACCCTCTCTCAGACCGCCAAGCTCAACACCAAAGGTTTCAACTTAATGCAGAAACCAAAGTACAAAGAGCTTCTACCTTTGCTCTTGGAGAAAATAAAGGTAGCTTAAACTGTTAGCAAACGCAAATTCCATATATACCATTTTTTTTGTTTTTGAACATGGTTCCAACCATGTTCTTTTTTTGTTCTAAAACGACTTAACCCTTTAATTTCTCGTTTTTAAACTAAATATATAAGAAAATCATAGAATTCCAATAACATATTCTGCAATATTTTGTTAATATGTGTTAGCTAAATGCAATAAGTTGAGATACGTCCCCGATAATTTTTTGACAACTCCATGACATTTAGCAATATCTTAAATAATTGCCTATACAGCCTAAAATTATTATATCCGGGAAACAGGTTGTACATCCGTTATACAAATAAAGCTACGAGCATAATAGGTATCAGTCAAGAAGATAGAATTGACCAATAACAAAAATATTCCTCACATAATATTTACCATAGGAATGCGTCAAACTTAAATAAAAACGCCGCAAGCTTATATTACAAATATTTATAGGAATAAAACTCTTTAAAAAACTAATAATGTTTATATCAATATTTTATATAATTTATGTTTATTTATTACAGCTTAACTGCAAAAAATATATGCAGGTTAATCTTCTAACCCACATATATTTTAATAATCAATACCAGATTTAATTTCTTTTTATTCTTTTACAAACTCTTCTATATTTATATATATTGAACTTGTTAAATACATGTGAAAGCGACATACTATATCGTCTTTATTCCACTGTAGTACAAGTACACTTGGGCTATGTAAAAAGATTTCAGGCCTGCAGATTACATTCGATTCTTCTAATTCTTGAGGTAGTTCAAAAATACTATGTAGTGCATCTGCATACTTTTCTTCAATTATTAGCTTATTATCCTTTATTTCATATAAGGCCGACCCATACCCTCCGCTAATTTCAATTGTTCCTTCTTTTTTAAATATTATAATACCATCAGCATCTTCATAAGTTTTCCACTCACCGGATAAATCTAATTTATTATTATCGGAACCTGATGATGTAGAATAACATTTCTCAAGAATAAATGAGCTACCCGAATCTTCGTCCGAATCTTCATTTATAGTTTTTACATAGATCACATTGTCATTTATAATATCAGCTTGTAAAACTAGTCGTGTATCGGCATTGCTAATTAAAATCATATTTTTATCAACATTGTAACGAAAAGTAAGCTTTTCTTCTTTACTGTCAAGAGGTAATTCTCCAAGTAAAAAACCCTCAGCTGTTCGATTAGACAAAAAGTTTTCATAATACGCATTTCCGTCTTTATCAAAAGAAAATGTAAATATTTGTCCTCCGGCAGAATACTGCTCGGTAAAATACTCAGATATAACGATCCACTTACCTATTAATAATTCATCCAACTCAATTGGTTCTTGAACGGGATTACCGTTTGATGGTTCCGGTTTTTGTAAGGAGTCTACTTTATCAGTAAGACTCGTTTGTTGGCTACCAGGTGAAGTACCGGATATCTCACCGTTATTTATAGTTGTATTAGAATGATCATCCGAAACACTGCTCTTTTTACAGCTAACGAATACTAATGTTATACAAATCAACAAAACAAACAATATTATTTTTCTCAAATTTAATTACCTACTTTCATATAATTTTTTATAAAACGGTGTTCAGAACATTCATATAATATATTAATGCAAAATATCTTTAAAGAACTATAGTAAAAAAGATATCTCCTATTGATCAACAACATTATATTTAATATGGCTATAAGATAATTGATGATAACCCTTTCATTAACCTTCATTTTGAATGACAAAAGCAAAAAACCAATTACTGAACCGCCCGATCTAAAGAACCTCTGCGGTTTCTTTTTGAGAAAACAACTGTAGCTTAGACAGTATCCGGTCATGAATATCATATAAATTATTCGCTAATTAGAACATGGTGTACTATCCTCTTTTTAACCTTACATCTAATTAGTCTCTCTATTTATTATCATCAATAAAATTAATTCGTTGTTACCTTCATAATTCCCCAGGGGCCTTCTTTTGTTTCTTTATAAATCAACAGATTCTCAGTAAAAGGTGAACCGCCGAATAAATATCCGGATACAACTTCCTTTCCTGATTTATCAATATATGCATGTGTTCCGTCTTCATACACAACATAAGCCAGACCGTTTTTAAAAGTCCCTACATTAATATATTTTAAATCAATAATTTGATTACCTGTTTTATCAATAAAGCCGTAAACAACATTAAGACCTCCCATTGACTTTCCGTTTACAGCCAAACCTTCAATAAACATTGATCCTGCCATATTAGATTCTATTTTGGTTTTACCTTCTTTATCTATATAAACGCATTTATTATCTAAATATACATGTGCAAGCCCTTCAGAAAAGTACGCTCTTTCATTAAACATAAAGTCTATAATAAGCTTTCCGTCTTTATCAATAAACCCGTATTTACCTCCTTGTCTAACACAAGCCAAACCTTCTTTAAAACTTACCGCATCATCGTATTCACAGCGAACGACAACTTTACCTGTCTTATCTATATAACCGTACTTAGATGTATTGCCATCCCATACACGAGCAAGCCCTTCGGAAAAAGAAGATACGTTCCATCCGTTAATATACCCGTCGGACCATGCGTTCCGCATACTAACTTTCAATTCCAACACCCTTTTTCCGGTTTTATCTATGTATCCTACAAAGCCGGCGTCAACATCCACTATAAGTGCAAGTCCGTCGCTAAAAGCATATGCTCCGCCGTAGAAAGGTTCAATCAGTTTATTCCCGTTCGTATCAATAAATGTTGTATTGCCGGTTTCTAAATATTTTACAACTGCAAATCCTTCTGAAAAATCTCCAGCATATGAAAATATAGGAGGAGTAACCTCTTCTCCTTTACTATTTATAAATCCATACGCTATATCAAGTGTCGTAGGATACTTTGGTCCATGTACTTCATACCGTGCCATTCCATCGGAAAATCCGAATATTATCGCATATGGTAATATCGGTGCGGTCACTTTTTCAATATTATATACAATTTCTTTTTTAGCCACAGTAGTTGTTTCGCCGGTATTTTTTAATGAACCTTGTTTTAAGGTATTATCACCGGTATCATTAAAACCTGCATTATTAGAACAACATGAAAAAATTAAAACAAAAATCAACAAAATGAATAACAATAAATGCTTTCTCATTTTTTCTCTTCATAGAACTTAAAGCCGATCCCGTATCTTCAACCGGTATACCGTTCTATGCAACTTCCTCCCTTTCCATAAATCCTTTTCTATGTAAATAGTAAACTAAATAACCACTATCATATTATACATACACGGTGACATTTAGCAATATATAAACTAATTGTCTTTATAGCTTATTCTTATTTTGTATTCTTTAATTTTACATTATCTATAAAAAAATATATGGTGCTATCCACGTATTCTTTATCTTTTTTGATTTTACTTTTAACTGTTAGTATCTATACTCGGTTTGTTTCATAATACATTCATATGCTTATTTTAAATGTTACCGCATTATAGCATTTACAACAAATCATCAACTACATATAAAATTATATTGGATTGCACACTTTGCGGAAAGCTTGCAATCATTAAACGGAAGAGTTGCACTTAAAAATCGAAGGACATACCCTCATCAAGTGGTGTATTCACATAATTATTCCACAAATATTTTGAGAAATAAAACATTATATAAAATATTATTTTGTATTATTTATATATTTTTACAGTGGCTTTGTAAAAAATATATGCAGCCTTACATCCGACCACACATACATCTAAAAATATAAAAACTATATTGGCTTCTTTTGTTTCCTATTATCATATGACAAAAAACTATGAAAAACCACATTTAATGATAATTTGTGTAAATCCATTGTCTTCCATACCGTTTTATACCATAATAAATTAGAGATCAATTTTAGGAGGCGATATTAATGCCAAGATCGGCACGAAAGAGAAATCCTGAAACAACCCATCATATAATGTGCAGAAGCATAAAAGAGATATATCTTTTTAAAAATGACAACGATAAAAGAAGGTATCTTAAGCTTATGACACAATATAAACAAAAGTTCAAATGTGCCATTCTCGCTTATTGCCTCATGGACACCCATGTCCACATACAATTCGATCCCCAAGGTTGTGACATATCGAAATTCATGCAAGGCTTAAACTTAAGTTACGCTCAATATTATAATAAGAAATACAACCGGCACGGTCATGTTTTCCAAAACAGATTTTTAAATAACGTCATAAAAGATGACAATTATAACTTAACCGTATCGGCTTATATACATAACAATCCTAAGGATATTCCCGGTTTCAGTGATTGTGTTCATACATACCCGTTTTCGTCTTACGGAATATACATAAATCAAAGTACCGATGATTTTGATTTAATAAATAAAGATTTCATTTTGTCACGTTTTGATAAAAACCCCGATTTAGCGGTTAACCTGTATATAGATTTTGTAACAGGCTGTAATAATGTAACACAAAAACAAGAGCTTCTGGATTTGATTCATAAAAGCATAACAGAAGAACCTTATGAATATCGAAGTTATCGGCATATATACCGTAGGGATCTATCACCGGAAACAATTATAAAAACAGTTACAGACACTTTTAACATCCAAGTTCCTGATTTTGTTAAATTGAAATACAATCGTTCCACATCCGATATAAAAGCGGTATCGGTATTTCTTATGAGGTGTCTAAGCAACAGCTCATACAAAGATATCTGCAAAACACTTGGTGACATAACACTCTCCCAAACCGCCAAGCTCAACACCAAAGGTTTCAACTTAATGCAGAAACCAAAGTACAAAGAGCTTTTACCTTTGCTCTTGGAGAAAATAAAGGTAGCTTAAAAAGTTAGCAAACGCAAATTCCATATATACCATTATTTCGTTTCTGAACATGGTTCCATCCATGTTCTTTTTTTGTTCTAAAACGCCTTAATCCTTTAATTTCTCGTTTTTAAACTAAATATATAAGAAAATCATCATATTTTAGTTACATATTCTTCAATTTATTGTTAATATATGTTAGCTAATTGTAATAAGTTGAGATGCGTCCCTGATAGAATTATGTGCCATTTGAATCACCTTCTATGATTTTATTGGTATAATGTTTTAGATCCCATACAGAATTATATCTCATGTTCTTGTCAATATTCGGTATTTCAATGGAAGCTACATTTGATATTTGTAAAAGGCATCGATAAATGTGAGAACGAAGTAATTCAAGAGCACCATAATATATATCTTTATAATATCTATTTGAATTAAATTGAGCTTGTAATTTATTCGCCTCAGTGTATGTGAAAAACTACCTAATAGAATCAAGAATCAATTCAACTAATAGATAAAGCCCAGAATCTGTATAATCCATTAATTCAACTTGCTTATCGACTAATAATACTCGTATTTCGTGTAAAGAGGCAAGAGCATGTTTGATGCAAGAATCACAACACTCGTATGAATTCAAAACTCTTTTATCAGCTAGCCTAATAACAATTTCCCGCGCAATCTTTCTTTCTTTATTATCAGGTATAATATTTAAGCTTATAAACGGCAGAGTTATTGTAATGCCATCTACTGAATCTACAGCTTGTTTTATCTTGCGTTTTAATATTGATGAAATATCAATACGCATCCCGGTTCCTTGTCGTTTCATTTTTCACCTCTTTCATAAACTTCCTAATGACACATGAAGTATTTCGTGGATTTCGATGACACCGGAACTGCTATTTTTTAATTTTTTCTATTATCATTTCAGGTCTAAACTCAGTTATCATTGCTAATTCATCCTTATATGAAATGCGCTGAGTATATAAAGATATATAAGCATTACCTATCGCCCCATATTACAGTTGCATCATAGGATTATTCTCAGTACCAAACATTAGTATATGATTTTGAGATATCCCAGGATAAGGATCTATATAAAAAATCTTTTTAATACCTAATTGATACGCCTTTTTTGCACATAGTTCACACGGACTTGCCGTTGTAAATAAGTAACCACCTCGAACTCCCTCACCTCCATATTTTGATACTTGGAGAAAAGCATTTTCTTCAGCATGTAAAGCTCTTGTGTGAACTTGATTCTCTTTATCTTTCATCTCATTGTATATATCTTTAAAACAATACGGGTATAAGCGACCTCCAAGTTTTTGATAATCGATACTTTCACATATTACCTTTATAGCTTCTGAGAAATCACAATCTGTTATTTCATAATAACTATAGGACTCTCTATCTTTATTTTCACAATATTGTCTTACATCTCTTAATCCGCAAGACAAATGGCCTTTTGGAACTTCAGTATAATTTTAATGAATTCTTTTTTTAATTTAATGATAAAGCTTCAAATAACTCGTTTTTCAAATTTCAAACAATAGTTATCATTTCTTAACACATCCATATCTTCTATATCGTTTATATAAAATCTTAGCGTGCTGATCTTACATGCTTGATATTTCCTTCTATATAACACTACACCCTCACCAACCTAGACCCCTTAACCGGAATACTTACCGTAATCCCATTCTCAAATCCACGCGGATCATAATACTTCGTCTTCAGCTCGTTAATAACTCTAGGTACAGCTTCATCTTGTGCCAATATCATTACACAACCACCAAGACCGGCACCGGATAACTGAGCTCCGAGAACTCCGTCAATTCTTTTAGCTGTATCTACAATAAAGTCTATTTCAGGAGTTGAACATGCATAACCTCCCGGCTGATTCTCAAGTTGTGCTCTGGCAACACGCTCTACATTTTCACTCTTTAGATCATCTATTAATGATTGTAAAACCTTATCCGATAAATCATAATCAAATTTATGCATAACTCCTTTTTCGTCAAACATAACAATTCGATCTCCGTCATGACTTATATTCATCATCCGACCAAATCCTTCAAAATCTCCTTGTTCTAAAAGCTTTGCACATAGAAACGATCTTCTACATTCTGCTATGCCATACATAATAACCGTACGAATTTCATATTCTTTCGGCGTTTTATGTGTGGCCATAATTCTCTTTATATCTTGATGATATTCGGACGATATCTCTTTAAACAGATTATCGGCTGACACCTTTTCGGGAATCGCTAACAACATAGAATATATGTAACTTGGCGTTACACCTAAAGTTTCCGGATTCAAGTCTCTAAGATATTTCAACTTCTCTTTAAGTGTAGGAAATCTATCCTTAATCATCATAAAACCAAATTCATATGACGCTACTCTTTGGTTAAATAAATCTTTTGCATTAGTTGTTTTATTTGCTTTCATAAAAGAATTGGCAACTAAAAGCTTATACCCTTTCGGAAACTCAACAGCACCTCTGTAACCAAACGGGAAAAATCCTAAACTCGCTATATAACCCCTTTGAGCGAACTTCATAGCGGCATGATCTCCGGCTCCACCGCGGGATCCGACAAACCATTCTCCTTCTCCACATAAGTCAACAAATTGTTGTGGTGTTACATCTAAGTTATTTATAGCAACGGCGGCTTCCGCGGTAGCGACAACTATAGCGGATGAACTGGACAATCCCGCTGCAACCGGGATATTCCCGTTAAAGGCCATATCCATCCCTGTTAACGGTCTGTCTTTATAAAGATATTGTAAACGAATAATAGGCGCTTTAACATAATTCAACCAATCACCTTGGTTCAACATAACAAGTTGAGAAATTTCTTTTGATTCTAAAAATCTTAACCAATTATCCCAGTTAACATTCTTAAAGTGTTCTTCAATAGAAAAGGTTCTGTCTTTAAAATCAGGACAGGTATTAGATATATTAACTTCTTCGGAATTGGGAGATGCTACACAGATTACTTCTTTGTCAACTGATATTACATTAACATTTCCTCCCCTGTGTTCCACATGCCTTCCCATAAGATTAACACGCCCTGGAGCTCTGGTTATTACCGCCTTACGGTCCGCTCCGTATTTATTTTTAAAATGTTCAAGCACTTTTAAATATTCTTTTCTTCTCTCTTCTATAATATCATTATGCTCTCCATATATATCAACTAAAGCATCAAGTAAAGATTGTGGCATAACGTTAAACAAATCTATCCATTCATTGACAGGCTTATACTCGGTAAAACTTAATTTACATTGATCTTTGGCTCCTGTTAAAATCTCTTTAACACGTAATAATTCCACTACATTGTTATATGTTAAAATGCTTTCTCTTTCTTTAACAATAACAATTGAAGATTTATAATCCTCGGTGTTACATATGAAATTTATCGCCTCGGTCAGGTATTCTTCTTTATCTGCATTATCGGTAGTCATCTTAGATAGACCGAATCTAAAAGCTTCAGGTTTAAACATATATATAGCCGAATTCACATACTTTGCTTTATCTAAAACTTCAGGTTCAAATTCGTCATTTCCAAGAGTAATCACAGAATTTTTTCTAAGTAACTCGGTGGCTTTATCTGTTTCTCCGTTTCTTATATATTCCATGATGCCTTCCATCTGCAAGACAACTTTTTCACGTTTTCTTTCGGATGATATAATATTCTTGGATATATCTTCAATATCTTTTCTAGGATCCCTATCTTTATAGCTACCGTTTTGAAGCTGGCTTAATATCTTTTTATATAATTCCGCCTTTTTTATATCCAAGCTTTCAACTATTCCGCGGACTTTACCGTTATTTAAGACAATATGTCCTCCGGATGCATTGTATTCCTTAGGACCGACAACAAAACATAAATCTAAATTCTTATTTACAAATTCGGATATTAATCTTTCTATTACATCAGGTTCAATGATTTTATCTCCCATGGTAATTAGAACGGGACCTGTAGTACCATATGCTTCCATTGCATCAAAACCGATTCTTGCAGCGTTACCCGTACCTAAAGCTTCTTTTTGATATGCATAATTTACACCGTCATATGCTGATGAAATAGTATGCATAACTTGTTCCGCCATTGATCCGACCACTATGGTATATCTGTTTATACCTGCCGCTTTATAACGGTCCATTGAGTGCAGTATTGCAGGTTTTCCGTCAATAGGAAAGCACACTTTATGAGTATCTTTCGACTGCATTCTGGTACCTTTACCTGCACATAGTATTATACATCCGGTTTGTATGTTATTGTTTATCATATTGCTTATTCCTCCGAACAATATCCGCTAAAATAAATAATATCCACTTAAAAATCAAACTATAATCTCTTCTTATTTTACCATATTATAACTTGACAGGTACACCTTTTTCAGCGGATTTATAAATTGCATGAATCAGTTCCATTGTTTTTCTCGCTTCGAACCCGGATACCATGGGTTCATCATTACCTGTAATACATGAAGCTATATTCTCAAAAAGTTTTATATAGCAAGAAAGAGCCGTATCGTCATATTTGGTGACTTCCGGCTCTTTTTCGTTCTCAACATTCCAATGTACTATTGTATCCAAACTTTTTCCGCCCAGTTTAACCGTTCCTTTTTCACCGAACACAAATAATGTTTCTTCATAATTTTTCGGATATATGTTAACAGTACCTTCTATTGTGGCATATGCACCGTTTTTAAACTTTATTAACGCTAATCCCACATCCTCTATTTCTATTTCAGGGTGAATCATATTATCGGTATACGCAAAAACTTCTACAGGTTCACTTCCCATTAACCATCTTAAAATATCGATACTGTGTATACATTGATTTAATAGTGTTCCGCCGTCCTGTTCTTTAGTTCCTCTCCATGCAGCCTGTTCATAATATGCTTTATTTCTGTTCCAGCGAATATGCACTGTGGAATGTAGTAATTTACCGAACTTTCCTCCATCCAAAGCTTTTTTCACTTCCATGACCGAAGGAGAAAACCTCATTTGTTGGGAAACAAATAGTTTCAACCCTTTTTCTTTAGCTATGTTAATCATGGCATCACAATCATCTAAAGTTACAGCCATAGGTTTTTCAACTAACACATTAATCCCGTGAGCAAGACAATCTATTGTAATGGCACGATGTCGTCCGCTTTCGGTCGTAATATCCACTATATCCAAATCTTCTTTTTCTAACATTTCAATATAATTATCATAAACTTGAATTCCATCAACATCGAACCCGTACTCTTTTATACTCTCCACAATTTTCTTACAGTTGTCTAAGGAACGGCTTGATATGGCCTTGATCTCATAGAAATTCTTCAAAGATGCCAATGCCTTTAAATGTCTTAATGCGATTCTGCTGCCTCCGATAATACCATATTTAATTTTTTGCATAATCTTTCACTCCTCTATTCATCGATAGATATGAAATGTCGTAATACCCGCAAGTGGCAAACTTATATAATGATTATTTTAACTCAATGTAAAATTATATATTTTCTTTATACCATTTAACGGCTTCTATAAAACCTTTTGTAAAATTCCAATCGGGATTGTACCCTATTAGTGTCTGAGCGTCCGAAGTATCTGCTAAAGTGTGTCTTATATCTCCGGGTCTTTCACCTACATAAATAGGTTCAATACTAACTCCCAGCTGTTCACACATCAATTGATACATCTGGTTAACCGTGAATCGTTCTCCGAAAGCAATATTGTATGCTCGTCCGCAAGCTTCTTTTGGAGCGAAACATGATTTTAAATTTGCTTCTATAACATTTTCAATGTATGTAAAATCTCTTGATTGTTCTCCGTCACCGTATATCTGAACTCTTTCACCCGCTTTTAACGCCTTTATAAATTTCGGTATAACAGCGGCATACTGTGAATCGGGATCTTGCCTTCTGCCGAATACATTAAAGTATCTTAGTCCTATACATTCCAAACCGTATACTTCCGTATATAACTTACCATATAACTCATTTACCTTTTTAGTTAATGCGTAAGGAGATAATATATTACCTTCCTGTCCTTCCTTTTTAGGCAATACAGGAGAGTCTCCGTATACCGAAGATGATGATGCATATACAAACCGTTTCACACCTTGCTGTTTTGCCGCTTCCATCATATTTGACGTGCCTTTTATATTGTTATCCTCATATATCAAAGGAAACTTCATTGATCTTGGTACTGATCCTAAAGCCGCTTGATGTAAAACATAATCTACTCCCTCACATGCTTTCAAACAAGTATCATAATCCGTTATATTACCTTCTATAAATTGATAATTGGAATTATTTTTAAATTCCTCGACATTTATTTTTCTCCCGGTAGCGAAATTATCCAACCCTTTAACTTTACAACCCATTTTCAAAATCGCTTCTACAATATTAGAACCTATAAAACCGGCGGCTCCCGTTACTAAAAATACTGACGAACTTGAAACGTTTAAATTTTTATATCCCATTTGTTTACTCCTGATAATTACTGATTAATGATAAGTACTATTCTTTTATATATTTTACAATAAAATTGATGCTTTTATAAGATGTTTACATAATATTTATATTAAATTCTTGTTTCTCCCCAAAAATAAATATTGATACACTTTTAAATCCGGGTAAATCTCAATGATAATCAATGAAACAAGTGCCAATAAAAATCACATATGACGATTTAAAATATATAAGGTATAGTGGTAATAAAAGATATGGTATTTTCACATATATTTTCACATATAAATAATAATGTTATGATCCATAATCATTTATTATTTTTTCTAGTATAAACACAAATCGATCCTTATAATGATAAACAACATAAAACCACAATTTATGACATTTTACCTCAAAACCATCATTTGTAATCTATTTTGTACTACAATATGTAAGTATTCAATTTTGCGGAGGCGATATTTATGCCAAGATCGGCACGAAAGAGAAGTCCTGAAACAACTCATCATATAATGTGCAGAAGCATAAAAGAGATATATCTTTTCAAGAATGATAACGATAAGAGAAGATATCTTAAGCTTATGACACAATATAAACAGAAGTTTAAATGTGCAATTCTTGCTTATTGTCTCATGGACACCCATGTTCACATACAATTCGATCCTCAAGGCTGTGATATCTCAAAATTTATGCACGGCTTAAACTTAAGTTACGCTCAATATTATAATAAGAAATACAACCGACACGGTCATGTGTTCCAAAACAGATTTCTAAATAACGTCATACAAGATGATAATTATAACTTGGCTGTATCGGCTTATATACATAACAATCCTAAAGATATTTTGGGTTTCAGCGATTGTGTTCATACATATCCGTTTTCATCTTACGGCATATACATAAATCAAAGTACCGACGATTTTGATTTAATAAATAAAGATTTTATTTTGTCACGTTTTGATAAAAACCCCGATTTAGCGGTTAATCTGTATATTGATTTTGTAACAAGTTGTAATAAAATAACACAAAAACAAGAGCTTTTGGATTTGATCCATAAAAGCATAACAAAAGAACCTTATGAGTACCGAAGTTACCGCCACATATACCGCAGAGATCTCCCACCGGAAACTATAATAAAAACGGTTACAGATACTTTTAACATCCAAGTTCCTGATTTTGTTAAACTTAAATATAATCGTTCCACATCCGACATAAAAGCGGTATCGGTATTTCTTATGAGGTGTCTAAGCAACAGTTCATATAAAGATATCTGCAAAACGCTTGGAGATATAACCCTGTCACAGACCGCCAAACTCAACACCAAAGGTTTCAACTTAATGCAGAAACCTAAGTACAAAGAGCTTTTACCTTTACTATTGGAGAAAATAAGGGTAGCTTAAACAAATAGCAAACGCAAATTCCATATATACCATTTTTTTGTTTCTGAACATGGTTACAACCATGTTCTTTTTTTGTTCTAAAACGCCTTAACCCATCAATTTCTTATTTTTTTACCAGATATGTAAGAAAATCATAGAATTCCAATAACATATTCTGCAAAATATTGTTAATATATGTTAGAAAATTGCAATGAGTTGAGATACGTCCCTGAGATGTTTTTTATTTTGTCACGTTTTGATAAAAACCCCGATTTAGCGGTTAATCTGTATATTGATTTTGTAACAAGTTGTAATAATGTAATACAAAAACAAGAGCTTTTGGATTTAATTCATAAAAGCATAACAGAAGAACCTTATGAGTATCGCAGTTACCGTCATATATACCGTAGGGATCTCCCACCTGAAACAATAATAAAAACTGTTGCAGATACTTTTAATATTCAAGTTCCTGATTTCATTAAACTGAAATATAATCGTTCCACATCCGATGTAAAAGCGGTATCGGTATTTCTTATGAGGTGCCTAAGCAACAGCTCATACAAAGATATCTGCAAAACGCTTGGTGACATAACCCTCTCCCAAACCGCTAAGTTAAACACCAAAGGTTTCAACTTAATGCAGAAACCTAAGTACAAAGAGCTTTTACCTTTACTATTGGAGAAAATAAGGGTAGCTTAAACAAATAGCAAACGCAAATTCCATATATACCATTTTTTTGTTTCTGAACATGGTTCCAACCATGTTCTTTTTTTGTTTAAAAACGCCTTAACCCATCAATTCCTTATTTTTTTACTAAATATATAAGAAAATCTTAGAATTCTAATAACATATTCTGCAATTATTTGTTAATATATGTTGGCTAATTGCAATAAGATGAGATGCGTCCCCGAAATGTTTGAGATGCATCCCCGAAATGTTTTATTCTCAATGAAACAGAAGACTATATAATCTTCCATTCCATATTCAATTCTACATCGAACTTTTCAAAAACTTTTTCTTTCGCAATTCTTACTAATCTCATTATGTCATCATACTCCGCTCCGCCTGTGTTTACTATGAAACCAGGGTGCTTAGCAGAAAAGCAACAACCATTTATTGCATAACCTCTAAGACCAACTTCATCTATTAATTCCCATACTACATACTCTTTTAAGTCTTTTTCTGGTCGTACAAAGACACTTCCCGCACTTGGGTAGTTCCTTGGTTGTTTCATGTAACGTTTTTCCTTTTCTTGCATCGCAATACGTAATGATTCTAAATAATCGCCTTGTTGTGATTGAATGGTTGCCGATATAACTATAGAAGGGTTCCCCGACCAATAGGACCTTCTTGGAGCAAAATCCTCTTCTTTAGTATCTCTTGAGATGATCTCATTCTTAGTTAAATCATAATATGTAATTGATTTAATAAACTTTCCAATTGTATTTCTGTAAGTACCAGCATTCATAATGACTGCACCACCTACTGTACCAGGAATATCTTCTAAAAACTCTAAATCCTTAATATTATTCTCTATTGCAAACCATACAAGATCAGACATCTTAGCTCCGCCCTCAACACTAATCGTCTTTTCATTAATTAATTCTATATTATCCATAAGCTTAAGACTAATAAATAAATACTCATCAGAATATTCCTTTTTAGAAAAAATAATATTAGATCCTTTTCCAATTATAATTATTTTTTTCTTTCCAAATATTTTAATCAATTCGACAAGTCCTTGAATATTATGTGGAAAAGCCATTAAAGATGCTTTAGCTTCAAGCTTAAATGAATTATAATGTTTAAGTGACACATTGTTTAATACTGTTACATCCATTAGACCATCCTTTCTAAATTGTTTTATTCTAATTCTTCCCAGCTTACTCTAGCACCTAAACTCTGCAGTTTACCAATAAAGTTCTCATAACCACGTTCAATTTGTTCTGCGTTGCTTATAAAGGTTTTTCCTTCAGCAACTAAACCAGCTATTAATAGTGCTGCCCCAGCTCTTAAATCATCAGCATAAACATTAGTTCCAACCAATGGACTTCCACCATTGATCACTAATTGATTATTTATTACATCAGTTGATACCCCCATTTTACTTAATTGTTCCGCATAACCAAATCGATCAGGGAATCTTAAATCAACAATTTTTGACATGCCCTTAGCAACAGAAGCATATACAGCTAGAATAGGTTGCATATCGGAATTGATACCTGGATAAGATCCAGTACTGATTTCAAGAGGATAACAATTACATTCTTTTATAATAATAGAGTTTGTTCCATGATAAACTTTTAGTCCACTTGACTCTAAGAATATCATAGGTACTTCCAAATGCTCATAAGGAAATCCTACTATTTCTATTTCTCCACCAGTGACAGCTGCTGCAACTAAATAAGTTAAAGCTTCCATATTATCTGGCATAACATTATGCGTTGTTCCATGCAAAGTTTCAACACCTTCAACTACGATACTTTCATTTCCACGAACTTCAATTTTTGCTCCCATCTTGTTAAGAACCGTAACAAGTTCGACTACTTCCGGTCTTACATGAGGATTCCAAATAGTTGTTTTACCTTTTGCCAGACTTGAGCTAAGGATAGCATTTTCAGTTGCACCCGTAGAACGAATGGGTAAATGTATATCTGTTCCTTCTAATCTATCATTTGCCTTAGCACATAGATATTCACCCTCAACCCATACTTTTGCGCCAAGCTTTTCTAGAACCATCTGGTGTAGGTCATATTTGCGCTCTCCAATATTACATCCACCAGGTAGTGGAACCCTAGAAACACCTTTTCTAGCAAGGATCGCTCCCCATATTAAAAGTGTATTTCTTATGGATCTTCCTTTCCAAATTAACTCATTAGTGTGAAATTCTCCACTGACTTTCAATTTGTCTCCATAGATTTCTACTGATTTACCTAATACTTCGAGCATCTCGTTATGAATGATTACATCTGATAATCCATTCGGAAAATTTGTAAAATATACTTCTTCATCAGTTAACAGAGATGCTGTTTGGAGTTTCAACGCACTATTTTTAGCACCACTAAGTTTAACTTTACCTCTAATCGTTCCTTTCTCAATTACAAGTACTTTTTTATTTTTAATATTACTCATATCACACCACCCTTTTATTTATTCTTTTTTATAGAAATTGATACAAACCTGTATATCACTATGAAATTACATGCAAAATTTTCTTTACTCTATAACTTAAATCCATTATATTAAATTCCTCTTATTACTTAAAAAGGCAGGTTCATGAATTGCCATATGTTTTCCTGTATAATAGTTCTTTTATCCTCATTGTTTCTAATTTTGACATAAATAAAAAATTATAACTTTTTAATTTAAATTCTTTGGCAAATATGTATGTAAACAAAAAACCACATGCAGAATAGGATACTACTGAAGACATTGCAGCCCCTAAATTTCCATATGAAGGAATAAAAATGAAATTTAAAATTATATTCAAAACTACTGAAATGAGCAAAATATAAAAAGAAACTTTTTGCTTACCGGTAGCTAGAAATAATGGATAGATTAGCTTATAAAACAGCATAGGAATAATTCCTATAAAAATGACTACTGTTACTCCATATGACTGTATAAATTCTTGTCCATATAGCAATATTATTACTTGTTTTCCTATAATAATAATAGAAAGAATAGTAAATATACTGATATATAGATTAATTTTTATACTAATTAAAACATCCTCGACTGAGTTTTTTAGTACGACTTTTGTAAATAGTACCTCTTTAAATGCATCTGGTATAATCCACACCATTTTTGCTAAACCAACTCCAATTGTATAAAGTCCTATCTGTTCATAATCTACAAATAATTTTAAAATTATAATATCAAAACTGTAATTCATACTTATTAAAAGTAACGTTATCATAGGAAAAAATCCAAACTTTATAGATGTTTTTACTAAATATAAATCTACAATCTTAATATCAAATTTAAGCTTGAATTTATACTTCATCCTAAATATGATTAATATATCTTTAATGTAGAGTAATAAAATTATGTATAGATAATCCTGTGGTGCCCACTTAAACACAAATAATAGTAGTAATGTATAAAATATTTGATTTCCAATATTTATTTTATTTTTCAAATTAATATCTTCAATCATAACGATGAACAATATCTGATTCGAAAGAATCATTAAAGGTATAATCATTATTATAATTGCATATCTTAGATTCATGAATAATAAAGAAATTATCATTGCACAGAGAAAATAAATTAAAAATTGAAGAAAAATTATATTAAAATATTTATTCTTTATGTCTCTATTTTTATCATTACGCTTAAAAAAAGGGTAAGATTGATATATTCCTAAATTAAGAATTAAGACCAATATATTCACTATATTTAAAATAAAAGCATACTCACCCTTAAGCGAAGGTCCTAAAAAACGATTAATAAAAATAGAATTTAGAAGGCCAATAAAAACTAACGTAGTTTTGGTAATTAAAGAAAATATGTATTTGTTAGAAATTATTCTTTTTAGCATTATTCTCCTCTTGTATTGAATATTCCGATTAAAGAATCATTCTGCCTATATTATTTTTCTATTTACAAATCAATCATATAATGCCATTCTGCTGATTAATGACATTTATAATAACATTACATTAAATATACCGTCACTTTAGCTTGTAGTAAAATTTTTAATATCATTGGGTTTTACCAAATGATAAAAATTACTTTAGCTCAATGCTAACTATTTGTTTTTATTTATGTTGGTTTAAGTCTCTAAGTTCTAAAACTTCGTTTAGCAATGTACCTCAATATAATATTTACGTAAATTAAAAGATACGAAATATATACATTAAAATAGAGTGATATTTTTAGATATGGACGCTGTTCGTTCTTAATAACTTTATTACACAGTTTTATGAGTATGTCCTCTACCTTAGATATATCATAATATTTTGACACTAATGATGATGTATCTATAATAGAAGACAAAGGAAATGTACCTAGCCTTAAGTTTAATATTAATTCCTTTAAATCAGCTTGAGAAAATTCTGTTCTTATATCTCTACCTGAAAAATTGTACCTAAATAGATTATCAAAAGTTTGTTCATTACATATTGACATACTTTTATTATCACCTATAACAATACCTATCCTATTTTTCATGATAGGTTCAATTACACTTCGACCTTTACCAAAGAAAATGTGTGCATCTTCAAAATAAGAATTTATATTATTTTTATGCCCTAAAACGTGTATAAAATTTTTCTTAAATTTATTATTAATTTGCTCAGCCTTGTGTTTGATCAGCTCATATGCATCTCCATCACCAATAATATCTAATTGTATATTCTTTTCACTTTCTAATAAATTTTCGAATATATCTAAAACATTTACAACTGAAGACATCTTTGTTTTTGTTAGACGAGATGTAATGAGTAATTTCAGAGTAATATTTAAATTTATCAATTCTTGATAATGTTTTTGCCACAGCATGTCAATGTTTGCTTTTATACGGTTTGATATAAGCATAATTTTATCTTCATCATAGCCAACAGAGACTAAATCTGATATATTTTCGTGGCTGAATACAATTACATGATTATTTTTCCACATGGATGTCATTCTACGCTTTCCATTATAAGCTCCCCCCGCAACAACAATAATTACAGGAATACCAAGACATGCACCTAATGAAGAACAAATAACAGCATCATAACCAGTTATACTTATAATTAAGTCAGGCTTTTCTTCTTTCACTATTTTTATTAATTTAAAAATAGAAACAATATTATTTAAAAAGTTTATTATCTTTAAAGATTTTATGTTAATTGTTCTGATTCCAGCTTTATTATATAATTCTTGTGCATCATCACCAACATATTCGCCTAATGATAAAACATCATAACCCAATGCTACAAAAACTTTACCATATTCTAAAAGTGATCTAGGTGCTCCTCCACTAAACATAAAATTCTTTATTAGAACTTTCAAAATATATCTCCTCCTTTTTAAGTATCAAGAGCTACTTCTTTATTATTAATTGAATAATAAAAACATTCAATAATCATTATTAAGATAAAATAAGTACTATATTTTGCTACTGCTTGTAATGAAATACTATACATCAAGAAAGCTACTAATGGTATAATACATATAGTATGTGAAACTCCTCTTTTGTACTTTTTTGCTGTGGAATAAAATAGAGAATATATATAATATACATAAAATGATGTGCCAATTATTCCCCAACTAGCAAGCAATTCTAGATATATATTGTGCGTGCCTGTTGTCATTCCATAAGCATTAATGTGGCCTATTAATCCTTTTCCAAATAGTAAATTTGTTGGTTTCGACATAACTTGTGTCAAATAGTAATTACCTAACATATACCTACCACTACTTAACTGGTTTATATCATCATAACTTAGCCGTAAATAATAACTATCAATAATCTGCATAATGTATTCATTAAAAAATCTATATGTAATCAATCCGATAATTAGAGTGATTACAGTAAATCGTAGAAACTTAAAATTCCATTTTTTTATTTCTATTATAATAAAACATACCATAGTCAATAGGAAAGTAATAATAAAGGCTCTTGATAATGTAGTAAAAGCAAAAATAATTAATATAATAAATTTGTAAATATATAATCTTGAATTCATATTTTTAACAAAGTATAAACATAAATAGAATAGTCCAACAATTAAAGCCATTTGTGCATACCCGTTTGGGTCACCTTGCATTCCCTGAAATCTTACAATGCCTACACTTAATAGGTAATTTGGATTTGATAAAAAACCAGAAGCTGTTGATATAATTATACCCCAAAAGAAATAATTATTGGTCTTCTCAAAGTTAATTTTTAATTCCATATCACCTAGGTATAATCCCGCATAAGCTAGTAATAATGCCCATCGAATTGATTGAAACAATTGCTGATTCGTGTAATTTAATGCATGTATAGTTTCATATGTAATTATAAATAATAAAGCTATAGTGAAATTCTTAGTTAATTTAATTTTTCTTCTCCGAGATATTAAGAACTTAATAAAAGCAAATAAAAGTAACCATGTTACATAAGAGCCCGTATCAGTTCGAAAAGTTAAAAGTGAGGGTAATACTAACATGATTAATTCTAGATTATCATATTCATCTAAGATAATAATATGTAAAACCATTAATATAATACTAATTAGCAAATATCTATTATCCAATAGATATTTGCTAATTAGTATCATAGAACAAATTAAAATTTTTAATAAATATTTGAAAATATGAATAAACACTTTTTTAATAAAAATTACCTCCATATTAATCACGGTTGTGTAAAGTTTCTACACACCTTTTTATTAATTTCCTTTATATTTGAAGGGTTACAAAGAAAGTTTTCATACATACATTTTCATAGCAATTTTCTTTTCCGCTCAATCACTAGTGCGTATTCCCAACTATTCGATTATTATTCTGGTATGCATAAGCAGTATTCTGCACACTCTATCCACATAAAAAATTCGTTCGTTCTACTGCCTACACCAAAGGATTAATATAAATTTGATCATGTAATAATGTATTATTGGTAAAGAAGCTGTTTTAAAACAGTAAAAGATAAATGTAAAAGATATATGTTAACTCCCACTTACTAACGGGAACCGTTTTACATATATATTGCTAATATCTATAATATTTTACTATCTTTTCTGTGTTCAATTCAATGTCATATCCACAAATTTTCAAAGCCATAATATTGTAATTAATATCAAATTTTTTATGTGCAACTTCAATTAGTTTTTTTGCCCATAGTTCTGATCCTTGTGATAGCGCCAGAAACTCTATGGCATTTACGCCAATATCAACAGCCTTATCAACCCCATCAGACACTAAACATGGTATTCCTGCTGCTTGTGCCTCCAATATAGTTAATGGTAAACCTTCAAAATGCGAAGGAAATATTAGAACATTAAACGCGCTCATTAATCTTGGAATGTCATTTCGAGAACCTGTGAAAAATATCTCATTCTCCAATCCAATCTCCTTAACTTTATTTTTAATATTATCAAAAAGTATTCCATCTCCTACTAATACTAAACGAAAATTAATACCTTTCTTTTTTAATTGTAATGCAACATTTAAAATAAACTCATGGTTCTTTACTGGAGAGAATCTTCCTACATGTCCAATAAGCAGTTCATCCACATTACACATAAATTCATGTCTAATATCATTTTTATCAAATAATGAAAGGTTTATATATTCATTAGTATCTATTGCATTTGTAAAAATCTCATACTTTTTACCTTTAAACGCAAACTCACCAGCTAATTTACTGCATGCTAGAAATTGTGTACTATTTTGAATCATTAGTAACTTTAAAAAAGGAAATATTAGTTTATGCCATTTAACTTCAAAATCACTTGTATGCGAATGTATAATCCTGTTTTTTATTTTCATACTACGAGCTGCTATAGAAGTAAAACAATCTTTATACGAACGATGCATATGAATGGCTTCGTAAGGTCCATTTTGTTGAATTACTTTTTTTAATTTACTAATATATGCTAAGGGCCCCTGCTCTTTAATTAGATCAAAATAAAATACCTTTCCACCATTCGCTAATACCTCGATTTCATTATGTCCATACTTAAAGGCTACAAAATCCATATGAATTTTTGTTTTGTCAATATTTCTATACAAATTCATAATCATTGATGAAATACCGCCGTATCCCATAGAAGGCACGACTTGCATTACTTTTATCTTTTTCTCATTCATGTTTATTCTCCATAGGATATGTAATTCCATATTCATCCATTAACATAATTATTTCATTTTCAAGTAAAAATTGTTTTTTATAAAAAGCTTCCTTTATTTTTGCCTTGCTTGGTCTGCTTTTATTATTATATTGAAGAATTTTATCAGCCCAAAGGTAAATTCCATCATGAAGCGATAGAAAACTTGTAAGACCTAATTCCATGTCAACAATTTTTGGTATTGTATCTGACAATACACACGGAAGCCCCGCTGCTTGTGCTTCAATAGCCGCACCACCTAGGCCTTCATACAAAGAAGGCATAACAAATACATCAAAACAGGATAGTAATGCTGGAACATCATCCCTTACCCCTAAAAATTTTATGTAATTTTGGATATTTAAAATCTTTGCATAATCTTCTAAAAATTTACGATCTTCTCCGTCGCCAATCAGCACTAAAAAACTATCTTTTTTTTCCTTTTGTATATCGTAAAAAACATCTATAAGGAAACGTTGGTTTTTAACTTTACTCAATCTTCCAACATGGACAATAATAAATGCATCTTCTGGTACACCGAGTTCACGCCTTATATTCTCAACATTATATATATTAGTTGATAAATACAATGATAAATCAATTGCATTTGGTATTACCCTATAATTGCATTTGTTCAAAATTTTTTTTCCAAATACATAGCAAGCTGCTTCATTACTTATAGCTAGAAAGTTTGTCGCATTTAACCGAATAAGATATCTACCGATATGAACACAAAAAAGTTTAATAATACTATTTGCGTTTTGTGTTGATGTTGTACGTGCATGAGCCACTCTTTTTTTTATACCTGCTAATCTTGCTATCAGTAAAACTATTCCTTCATGATGTGCAGTGTGAGCATGAACTGCATGATAGGGGCCATTTCCTTTAATACATTTATAAATGTCAATCATATTTGCCAAAATCCCTTTTTCACGTATATCCCTAACTAAATATTTCTTACCACCTAAAAATTGTATTTCTTCATCGAAATGGTGCTCACCATGTTCCATTACTAAAAAATCAAACTGGACATAATTACGATCAATATAGCGATATACATCCATTATGCGAGATTCGGCTCCTCCTCTATTTAAGTTTGCGAATACATGTAAAACCTTCTTTCCCATTGTGGAGATTCTCCTATCCGTAAAACCTTTATTTGTTCGTATTTAATTTATTAATAATTCTAGCTGGCACTCCTACTGCAACACTATTTTCAGGTATAGATTTCAAAACAACAGCATTGGCACCAATTCTAGAATTATCCCCTATTGTTACTGGCCCTAGTATGCACGCTCCTGCTCCTATAAATACATTTTTTCCTATTACAGGGCTGCCATTAAATAATTCATCTTTTCCATTACCTCCTATTGTAACATTTTGATATATTAATGTTCCTTCTCCAATTTTTGCATTAGAATGTATGACAACTCCCAATCCATTATGAGGAAAATCTACAGTATTACTAATATCAGCTGTATATGGCAAATCACATGCAAAAACTATTCTTATCGTATATTTTATTATTTTTGGTATTAATAGGAAACCTTTCAAGTATAAAAATCTAGAATAATTAAACATTCTACATAATAAACGCATTTTTTGTTTTACCATAAACTTATCTCCCTACCATGAAAACGCAATAAAGATAATTCCTTAAAACAATTTATTAAATTCGCGTCTTCAAATTTTTAATTCTTTCATATATGCATCAATAACAATCATTCGGTCATATTCTTTTTCCATCTTCCTACGCCCAGCAAGTCCCATCTCTTTCTTATTCTCTAATGGTAACTTTAAAAACTCAGTAATTACATATACTAAGCTATCAATATTCTTTACTTCAAATCCGAGACCACTAATACCTTCATCAAACGTTTCCTGGCATCCTGTTACTTTAGATGCTAAAACTGGCCTACCAGATGAAGCTGATTCCAATAGTACATTGGCCGTACCTTCATGGTAAGATGGGAGTATGGTCGCATGTGAATTCTTTATAAATGAATGAACATCATCTTGTTGGCCATAATAATTGATAATTCCTTCATCTACCAACCCATCAAGTTGTGTGCCATAATCCTCCTCACAAAACCCAATTATGTCAAATTGAACATTAGGATACACGCTCTTTATTCTTTTTGCAGCTTCAAGCAACTCCTCTATACCTTTGGATTTCATTATTCGTCCAATAAATATTAACCTTACTTGATCGTCATTCTTCGGGTATTCCTCAAGTTTATGTTGAGTTAAGTTAACACCTGAACCAGGAATTAGCCTAGTTCTGGATTTTACAATTCTTTTATTTATAAAAAACTGTCTGTTAGGCTCATTTTGAAAAAATACACATTTACATTTTTTTAAAGCGACTTTATATAAACATAATATAATTTTCTGCATTAATCCTGCATTTTCAATTGAAGTTCCTAGTCCTGTTATATTAGCCAAGTATGGTATATTTGTAATTCTGCAAGTAATTCCACCATATATATTTGGTTTTACTGTATATGTTAAGACAATATCTGGTTTATTCTTATTAATGATTTTAATATAAGAAAGCAGTAGTTTTAAATCTGTTATAAAGTTAGTCCCATGTCGATCAACACTAGTTTCAATATACTTACACCCTAATTCTTTTAATTTAGTAACATACTCATCATTTGGTAACGAAATATACACATCATTACCTTGTTTGATTAACTCTTCCAGTAATTCTTTTCGAAACTTATAAAGTCCCATACCATAGTTTGCCAATAATAGAATTTTCATCTTCTAAATTCTCCTAACCGGAACCCCTACATATGTCCCAACTTCAGTAATATCTTTAACCACAACAGCGCCTGCTCCCAATTTACAGCTGCTACAAATATTAATATTATTACTTATCACACTACCAATACCTACCCAACTACCTTTTCCTACTCTAACTGTGCCTGCCAAACATGAACATGGAGATATATGCACATAATCTTCAATCACATTATCATGATCGATACTACAACTAGTATTTAAGATACACCCTTTTCCAATCTTACTAGAACTGTTTATTATAACTCCTGCCATCACCACTGATCCAATACCAATTTCAACATCACTTCCTATGGTAGCATTTGGGTGAATTAAACTCACTATAGATAATCCTTCAACTTCTAAATTCTCTTGAATTTTTTCTCGAGTTGCATTATTTCCAATAGCAACAAAAAAATCGGCTTCACTTTTATATATAAAAGCATCAGCGCTCTTACCAACGACTTTTAACCCCAGACATGTTTTAATAGACTCATCATCATCAAGAAATGATATACACTTCCATTTATTAGTTTTAATTGCAATATCTGCAACAACTTTACCATGCCCACTAGCACCAATAATTAGTAACTTATCTCTCAAACCTCAACACTTTCCTTCTTACTACCTATAAAAGGTTCCATTGTAACTGAACTTTCTGAACTAATGCCTTCCTTTGCAAGGACTTTCTTTAATGTTATGAAGATGATTTTACAGTCTATAAAGAAACTCAAGTTATCAACATATTCAACATCAAGATAAAACTTGTCTTCCCAGTTAATTGCATTTCGTCCATTTACTTGAGCATGTCCTGATAATCCAGGTCTAACATCATGCCGTCTCTTTTGATGTTCATTGTATAAAGGTAGATATTGAACTAATAACGGCCTAGGCCCCACAATACTCATATCCCCTTTTAATATATTAAACAACTCAGGCAACTCATCTAAAGAAGTAGATCTAAGCATCCTACCAAACTTTGTCAGTCTAACAGAATCCGGAAGCAAATCTCCACTCTCATCCCTCTCATCCGTCATTGTCCTAAATTTATATAAAGTGAATATCTTTTCATTCAACCCAGGCCTTTTTTGTTTGAATAATACCGGACTACCAAGCTTAATCCTAACTAAGACTGCAACTATTATTAAAACAGGGCTTAAAAAGATAGTAGCCATAAAAGCTAGAATAAAATCCATAGGTCTTTTAATAAATCTTCTATAAATACCATGTTTAACTTTTATATTTTCACTCATATTGATCTACCACAAACCCTTTATAATCTTACAAATCCTACTCAAATCCCCATCCGTCATCTTCGTATCACTCGGTAAACATACCCCATTCTCAAACAACTTCACACTTACATCTCCACCGACATAATCATATTTTTCAAAAAACGGTTGTATATGCATCGGCTTCCAGATAGGTCTTGATTCAATATTTTCTAATTCAAGCCTCTCCATTACATCTATCGGTTTGACCTTACCGTTTAGTGTTATAACGCTCAACCAGTAATTCGGTTCATTCCACTCATTGATTGGCATGAACTCAACACCTTCAAGTTCGCAAAGCTCGCTTTTATAGTATTCAAATATATATTTCTTCTTGGCAACCCTTTTATCTAAAACCTTAAGCTGCCCTCTACCAATACCGGCAACAATGTTACTCATCCTATAATTGAAACCTAACTCACTGTGTTGGTAATGCCTAGCTTGATCTCGAGATTGAGTAGACCAAAAGCGTACTTTTTTTATCTTCTCTTCATCATCGGAAACAAGCATCCCACCACCTGATGTAGTGATAATCTTATTACCGTTAAAAGAAAAAATACCAAACTTACCAAAAGTGCCGGTATGTTTTCCTTTATAATATGTACCTAAAGACTCAGCAGCATCTTCGATAACTGTGACATTGTATCTATTACATATTTCCATGATCTTATCCATATCAGCAGACAAGCCATATAGATGCACAACTAAAACAACCTTTACTCTATCTCCAAATTTTGTAAAGGCTTCATCTAACGCTTTAGGATTCATATTCCAGGTTTCATAATTACTATCAATAAAAACTGGAGTTGCATTCTGATAAATGATAGGATTTGCAGTAGCAGAAAAAGTTAGTGTAGGACAAAAAACAATATCACCTTCTCCAACACCAGCTGCTCTGAGGGCAAGATGAATAGCTCCTGTACCGGAAGTCATGGCAGCTGCATGTTTTGCTCCAACTTTAGCAGCAAATTCTCTTTCAAATTCATTAACATTTGGTCCCAGTGGTGCTATCCAGTTAGTATCAAACGCTTCTTGTATGTATTGCATTTCATAGCCTTCATCGCTCATATGAGGTGAAGCAAGCCATATTTTTTCTTTCTTCCGTTCCAACATTATTTAATTATCCTTTTTTTCTAGGAAAATATATTTATTATTAATTATTTTGTGTGTACTTATTTAATGATCTGCTATATACATTAAAAAATGCAACATCCCAAAATGTTACACCTTCCCCCGCTCATCCAACCTTTCCAAACCAAGTTGCACTACTTCCCATTCCCCATATTCCACCCCTCCCCGAAGCCACGCGCGAGTCGATGATCACCAAGTCAGAGTTTTGTAAAATCTATCTATCAAATATTTCTATCTATCTCTCTAATCTAAAATTATCCCTACACTACCTTCTCCACAACCGGTTGACTATACGTAGGTACCAGCACCTGTACCTTCTCCTTTATATCCTCAACATCCGGCTGCATCTCAAGTTCATGTGCCAACTGTTCCAGTTTCTGTTTTAAAAGTCCATAATCCGTAAACAAAGGCTGTGCCACAAAAATCTTATTATTCTTAGTAGCTTTAAGTCCCTCTTCATTCATTAGCAGTTCTTCATATAGCTTCTCCCCGGGTCTTAATCCGGTGATCTCAATCATGATGTCCTCATTAGGCTTATATCCCGAAAGACGTATCATGTTCTTAGCCAAATCAATTATCTTAACCGGCTGACCCATGTCAAGTACAAATATCTCTCCACCTTTTGCCATGGCTGCAGCTTGAAGCACCAATGACACGGCTTCCGGTATTGTCATGAAAAATCTTGTTACTTCCGCATGAGTTACGGTAACAGGTCCGCCAAGATCTATCTGCTTTTTAAAAAGTGGTATAACACTTCCGTTGCTACCTAAAACATTGCCAAAACGTACCGCAACAAACTCTGTTTTACTTTTATTGTTCAAAGCCTGAATAATCATTTCGGCTATACGTTTGGTTGCTCCCATTACATTTGTGGGGTTAACGGCCTTGTCGGTTGATATAAGAACAAAACGTTCGACACCGTATTTATCTGCGCAATGAGATACGTTCCAGGTACCGAAAACATTATTTTTTATGGCTTCAGACGGGTGGTTTTCCATCAAAGGTACATGTTTATGTGCCGCTGCATGATAAACTATATCAGGCATATATATCCTGAACAACTCGTCCATCCTGTCATAATCGCGTATGTTGGCTACAACGGCTTCTATGCATAAATTCGGATATTTATTGATTAATTCGTTGGATATCCAATAAAGGTTGTTTTCATAATTATCTAATATAATAAGTTTTTTTGGGTTATATGATGCGATTTGGGTACATAGTTCGGATCCTATGGAGCCTCCTCCGCCGGTTACCATAACGGTTTTATCATGTATGTAGCTGCAGATCTCATGAAGGTCGGTACATATGGGTTCTCTTCCTAATAAATCTTCTATTGCAACATCCCTGACCTTTTTAGTCATTACGGTTCCGTCAATCAATTGAGCTACCGAAGGTAATATTTTAACCTTACAGGATGTTGCGGAACAATATTCATATATCTTATTTAACTCGGCAGGTTTAGCCGATGGAATTGCGATTATTATTTCATCAACATGCTTTTTGGATATAATTTCGTTAATACTTTCGAGACTTCCCATTACCGGTATACCGTTTACGGTCTTACCTATTTTTTCGGGATTTTCATCTATAAACGCCACCGGTTTACTTTTAAGCTCCTTATGAGCAAACATTTCTCTTGCAATGTTGACGCCCGCTTCACCGGCACCGATGATTAATACGCGTTTTAGATTGTCACAGGATAAATATTTATGAGAATTTAATCTTCTGAATATACGATATAGTATTCTGGACCCGCCTATAAAACACATATCCAATAAAAATGCTATCATGAAGATGCTTCTAGGTGTTATGTGATTTATAAAAGCGTTATATATGAATAGAGCTCCGTTAGATATAGCAGCAGCTAAAATTACAGTAAAGAATTCATATATACTGGCGTACTTCCACAGACTATGATAAAGTTTGAAAAATGTAAAGACCACAAGCTTAATTGCAACAGAAGCAATTAAAAGTAAAGGCAATTCTTCATAGAACTCCTGCATAACAGAAGCAATGCTGAAATCGAAACGTATAAAATATGATAATAAAAATGCCACACTCAATAAAAAGATGTCTGATAATACAACAGCAACCGACCTTATTTTCTTTTTCACATTTACACTTCCCTATACACACATTTGATAAACCCGTTATGTTTACATAACAGGTATCAAGTCCTAATAGCTGCTCTATTGGTATATCTATCTTGTCATAATACCCTCAGCTAATAAACTTTCAAATATCTTAAACATCTTGTCCTTTTACACTATTATAACAGTGTAAGGATATTTTGACAAGTTATTTTTCTTCATCTTCACCATAATAGTAATAATTGTAGTTATAATATTTATAATAATAATACCCACTTGAACTTTTGTCAAGTTTTGTGAGCACCGCTCCTAATATTTTTGCTTCAACATTGTCCAAAGCTTTTTTAGCATGTATTGCCATCTCTATATTGGTTTCTCCGGATGCAAGTACAAGTATAACTCCGTCAGCTATCTTTCCCAAAATGGCGGCATCGGTCAAAGATCCTACAGGGGGGGTGTCTATGACCACCAAATCGAATTCTTTGGTTAACTGCTCTAAAACGGTTTCCATTTTTTTAGATGCCAATATTTCGGTTGGATTCGGGGGTATGAAACCGCTAGTTATAATATACAGATTATTTATGTTTCTTACGGTTTTAGCCATGCTGGCTAAAGGCTGGTCCTCTATTATCATATCGGTTAATATATGTGTGAGACCTACATCATTATTTATTCCAAAAAATTTATGTAATTTAGGATTTCTTAAATCGCAATCTAAAAGCAATACTCTTTTTTCGGTCTGCGCCATTGTAACAGCAAAATTGGATGCGGTGGTAGATTTACCGTCTACCGGAGACGGACTTGTAAAAACGATCATTTTTAACTTTTTATCTATTCCCGCAAACCCTATGTTTGTTCTAAGAGATCGGAAAGCTTCGGCTGCCGCAGACTTAGGGTCATGATATGTAATCAGGTTATCACTTATTTTACCCAACCTGAGCTGATGTCTTAGTTTTTGGTCTTCTCTTGTTTGCATCTTTTCTGTCTCTCCTTTCCCCTTCGAATACCGGTATTTCTCCCATTATACTTAATCCTAAATATCTTTCAACATCTTTTGCATTTTTTATCGTATTATCCAAAAATTCTATAACAAATATGATTCCTACACCTAATGCAAGTCCTAACACTCCACCCACGGCAACATTCATCTTTTTATTGGGTTTAATGGGGGTTATCGGTACTTCAGCCATATCCACAATACTTACATTTTTTACTTCCATTATTTCATCGGCTTTTACTATTATCACTTGAGACATTTGGTTTACCACATCGGCCGCCAATTGGGGATTTGTATGTTCAAAGCTTATCTTAAACATTCTGGAATCGTTAACGGTGGTTACCGATATTTTGCTTTTTAGAGTATCGGGGTTCATGGTTATTCCTAAATCGTCTATTACGCCTTTGGCCGCTACACGGCTTTTGATTATTTCTCTATAATCCATAACAAGCTTTTGATTTACCTGAATCTGTGTCATATTGTAGGGATCGGATTTTTCATCAGGCTCTCTTCCTACAAATAATAAAGCTTCGGCTCTGTAAACCGGGTCCAAAATCAAGTAAGAATAAATGGTCGCAGCTGTTAAAGCCGTTACAAAGCATATAACGATTATCCACCATTTCATTTTTATAAGATAAAAAATTTCTTTTAGGTCTATCTCTCGATATTCGTTGTCCATATGTTCTCCCGTCATTATTAAATAATTTACTTATGTTTTTCACTATCGTTTTTAATTCGTAAAACACACATTTATATTATATCGTACTTTCGGTCTAAAAGTTTACTGTTTTTTTTCCGCTTATATAAGAAAAAAAAGTTGCTTTAGTATGTATTATGGGTTGTGCCGTATGTAAAGGATCGATATATTTGTTCTCTAATACCTTTTTAGGATTGGAAAGAAATATCTCACCTGCTCTTACATCATCGGTCCAACCCTTTACGATGTTATATGCGGAACTTAAAACAGGAGAACGTATTCGTGGAGAATGGCAGTCGGTGGCTACAAGCTGTACCCAGTTTTTTTCAAAAAACCGTTTTGCAATCTCTTGTGTTTTGCTTCCTGTTTGTCCTGCTATTGATAAAATATTAACTTGAATAAGACAACCCATCTCCATGAATGAGTATAATATTTCGGGTTCTTTATGTATAGGCTGATATCTTTCCGGATGTGCTAAAATAACCTTATAACCACGTTCAAACAAAGCGTAGATTATGTTCTCCGCAAAAGAAGGAATGGAGTGCATAGGGAATTCTACCAATACATAATCGGTATCGGCTAAAGTAAGACACAAGCCCTCTTCCAAATTATTCACGAGCTCTGTATCCAGATACAATTCATTTCCCATAAACAGATTAAAGTCCAATCCTTCTTCTTTTATAAGGCTTTGGACTTTTATGTACATATCCATCAACTTCTTTAAATCGTACCTGTTTGATCCGTATATGTAATGAGGAGTGGCAACCATTGTATCAATGCCGTCCTCCTTGGCAATCCTTAACATATCCGCGGTTTCCCGCAGCGTTTTAGCGCCGTCATCTAAGTCATAAAGTATATGACTATGTAAATCTATCATCGGTTTGCTCCAGTTTGTCTATCTATCTATTGCTTATTTTTTGTCCATCCTTTAGTCGAATTATATCATACCGGATTTTTGTTCGCAACATTAAAACAGTTCAATTATTATAAATATTAATTAAATTTTCCTTAATTATTTAATTTATGATTCAACTACAAGAATTTGATTTTATTACAATAAACAATCGAGCATAATATTGGTTCACATCAAGTGAGTAATTACAGTAAAATCATTTGTTAATTTTTATATAGGTATGTCTTGCAAACATACTTTATGCTCGTATAAGACTTTTGATAGATAAAGAATATTTTGTTTATCTATTTCATCAATTTTTAAAAGGATCTGTTTAATCTCATCCGACAGCCTTGCATATCCGGAGAATCCCCTAATATCTCCGGATATTTCACATAATCGGCTGTTCAAAGAATCGATGTCTTTTGTAATCTCAAGCTTGTTATCAACAAGTTTTTCAAAGTGTGCAAAATCCATTTCCCCCAAACGGCTGCACAGTTTTTGGATCTCGCAGGAAAGTTCATATAGCTTTTCCGCTTTTGATCTTTTAACATTTAACAGTTCAATTAACCCGTCCATATCAATCCTTTTTATGTACCTGATTTTACCTCAAGTTATAGCTTGTAAATAAAACCGGTTTATTTTGTTGTTTATTCAACAAATATATTAAAAGCTTACGCCTTTTTTCAAATTACGTTCTTCGCCCGGTACCTGCACCGGACAAGGGGATGTTTGCCATGTTAAACATCCCCGAGTGCATGGGTGAAGGAGGAATAAAATGTCGTCATGTGGCTCATGTTTATTAGTTACTATTATTGGTTGCTATTATTAGTTGCTAATGTGAGTGAGTGTTTACTCACCCTAATAATACACAAAGGAAATAGGGTTGTCAAGAAATTTTTGGAACTATTTTTTAATTTCATAGCGAAAAATAAAAAATTACAAAAAGTTCGTTGTTTTTTTCTTTGAACCGTAATATTATCAAAAATTTTTGCAGTCATTGCAATGCTGATTTGCTGTAAATTTTGAAACATTGAAACGGAGTTGATAAATTTTGTCGGTGAAATTATATCCGTTTTGCCGACAAAACGACAGGACGTCGTTTTGAGTGGTCAGCGACACGATGTCGCGTTGACCACGACGGCTAATCGGATATGATGAACCGTTACAAAATTCAATGACGGTTCACAGTTTCTTAAATTTATAGCAAATTAGGATGTATCTATTTATTACGTTAATTCGGTACCTGTAGACAGCTTCACCGTAAAATAAAAAGTACTCCCCACACCCTTTTGGCTCTCAACCCATATCCTGCCGTTCATCATCTCAACCAGTTGTTTACATATGGAAAGACCTAAGCCGGTGCCACCGTATTTTCTGGTTATAGAGCTGTCGGCTTGTATAAAGGTATCGAAAATGATTTGGGTGTCTTTAGGATCTATTCCAATACCGGTGTCGGATACCTGAAATTCAAGTTCTATCTCGGTTCCGGTTTTGTTTTTAATTGCCGCGGTGAGGTTTATTTCACCGGTGTCGGTGAATTTTATGGCGTTTCCTAAAAGGTTGTTTAGAATTTGCTTTAACCTGTTCGGATCTCCGGTTAAAAGTTTTGGAATGTCGGTTGACAGTTTATGATTTAGATTCAAGCCCTTTTCACGAGCTTTTATTTCATATGGTTTTAAGGTGTGTTCCAAAAGCTTGTCAAAGTCGAAGGCTATATTGTCCAATGTTAGTTTCTTTGCATCTATTCTGGAAAAGTCCAATATGTCATTCATAACGTTTAACAAAGTTGACGCGCAGCTTTGAGCTATTAAGAGATTGTCCCTTTGTTCTTCGTTAAGATCGGTTAGCAATGTAAGCTCGATCATACCAAGCATACCGTTTAGAGGTGTGCGGATTTCATGACTCATGTTGGCTAAGAAAACGCTCTTTGCAAGGTTTGCAGCTTCCACTCTTTCTTCGGCCTGCCTTATTCTTGTTATGTCACGAAAAACTATTACAACACCAATTCTTTCGTTTTGTACCATTATGGGAGATATACATGCCGACACATATTTTTCGTTTCCGTCATCGCTTGAAAGGACGGTGTTTTTTCTAAGACCGGTTATTTCACCGCTATGAAGAGCGGATACTAGCCAATTGTCCAAGGATTCACCTGTGCTTTTATCTATAACCTTAAAAACTTCAGTTAAGGGCTTATTTATAGCCGATTCTGCGGATCGTCCCGTTATATACTCGGCACCTTTATTCATCATTATTATTTTTTCTTTTGTATCTACGGTTATAACGCCGTCTCCTATGCTGCATAAAATAAGCTCCAGCTTTTCTTTTTCGGCTAAAAGCTTATCATATAATACGTTAAGTTTTTTACTTTTTTTATTCTTAATATGCTTATTATTATTTTTCATTTCTTTGCGTTGTCCTGTAACAGACCGAGTTTTCTCATAGCGTCTTTAAAAGTTTCAACATTGAAGGGTTTTACAACATATACTTCATGTTCGGGATTTGTAGACATATATGAAACTTCCGACTCGCTTAAAGCACTGGTTATTATTACTTTACATTGTTCCGATTCGGAAACCCCTTTTTTCATTTCATACTCCCTTATAGTCTTTAATGCTTTTAACCCGTCTATTTTAGGCATCATAATGTCAAGGCACAACAAATCGTAAGGCTTTCTAATTTCATGTGCCGTAACAAAGGCTTCTACGGTTTCAATTCCGTCGGAGGTTTCATCACATTTACCATAGGGTGTTAAAAGCTTTATTAAAAATCTTTTACTTGCATAATCGTCTTCGGCTATAAGTATATTCATATGTTACCTTTCGAAAATATTATATATATATCCTATAAACAAGGTATTATCACCTTGTTTATAGTTGTAAGTACATGTTCTTTTAAAGAAAATTGATATTCTGAAACCTTCCACCTGAAAGTGGTGTTTGTAACAATTCCCATTATTGTATCGGTAAGCTCTAAAGGTGTAAATATATCTCGGATTTCACCGGCAGCTTGTCCTTCCCGTACCATTTTTTGTACAAAATTGTTACGCTCTTTAAAGATATCAATAACCATTTTTTTTGTATGCTCGTAATGAATCAAAGTTGTATAATTTAACATGACCGATGCCAAAGCAGGATAACTTTCATAAAGTTCAACAAAGGATTTTATATATTCCAATATCTTTTCTTTATAGGATATATCACGTTTTTGCACTGTGTTGCAAATCATAGTATCGTATTGTGTGAAATATTCTATTACAGCAATCAACACTTCATCCAAGCTTTTAAAGTGCTTATATAAAAGTGATTCGGATATCCCTTGTTTTAATGCCAATCCCTTTGTTGAAAGCCCTTGCATGCCACTTTCATTTATTATATCAATGGCAGCTAAAATTATATTATCTCTTCTTGACGGAAAACCTTTAAGCATTCTTTGCTCCTTATATTACTAAATTACACCAATCTTCAGATTATTCCCCCGGATCGTATATCATTACTATTATTTTACGTTTTTTAACTGTTTTTGCTGCAAAAGAGCGAATAAACATTGGACTGTAATTGCAAAATCTGTTGACGAAAATGCAGTATTGAAGCTGACAAAACGACAGGACGTCGTTTTGAGTGGTCAGCGACAGGACGTCGCGTTGACCACGACAACTTTAAAAATGCAGTTGAGTCGCTACAGATTTCAATTGCAGTTCAGTTTATGAGTTTTTGCGGCAAACAATTATTTTACGTTTTATAAACTCATTGTATCATATATTTAGGCTACATTTTAATACAAATTAAAATATTCTGCATTAAAAACTTTTATTACAAAACCTTTATTAACTTTTATCTTACTTTATTTCATTACAATAACTCACTTACTGTGATTCGTCGTTGAAATCAATATAGCTTGGTTTGGTATTTTCAATGTCGCGGCATAACGTATAATTAACCGATGCCGCTTTCTCATTGAAAATACCTTCACCTTCACCAATTGATTTTACAACTCCGATTCAATGTTCGTTCGTATATTGCAATAAAATAATTTATATCTGCTAAAAGCTTTATTCATATGTTCTTCTTCCCTTTCAACTTGTATATATAAGCCAAAATCTCCGCTACGGCGTTAAACAAATCAACCGGTATTTCTTTTCCTATATCCGTGGTCTTGTATAGAGCTTGTGCCACATCCCTATTTTCCACAATTGATATTTTGTTTTCTTTAGCTGTTTTCTTTATTTTTTCGGCTAATATATCTTTTCCTTTGGCCGTAACAGTGGGAGCGTTGTCTTTTTTTGAGTCGTATCTTATAGCTACGGCATAATGGGTGGGGTTGGTTATAACCACATCAGATAATGGAACTTGTGCCATCATACGCATGGAAGCCATAGTTCTTTGTATTTCTCTAACCTTTGCCTTTATCTCAGGATTTCCTTCGGTTGTCTTATACTCGTCTTTAATTTCCTGCTTACTCATTTTCAGTTTTTTCTCATGTTCAAACCATTTCATAATATAATCCACCAAAACCACCACCAATAATGCGATTATCAATTTGAAAGCCAAACCGGTAAACAGCTTTACGGTATATTCCAAAGCCATTTCAACATCGGTATCTAATGTGACATATACTGTATCGTATAAGCCTACAATAGATTGGTACCCTATAACAGATATTACAGCGGTTTTTAATAAAGATTTAATCAATTCTCTGACTCCCTGCATGGAAAAGATCCTTTTAAAACCTTTCAGCATACTGATTCTTTCAAATTTAGGCATTAGATTTTTAGGTATGAACAGTACTCCGGCCTGTATAAAGTTAGAAAAAGATGCGGCGGCCATTACAGTACTCATTATAGGAGCGCATGTTTTTAACAAGACAACCGAGGAGAGTATAAAAATTTCGGTTATAACTTCAGGTTCCGGTTTCGCATAGAACAGATTATATTCATCCGAGAAGAAAGATGTGAAAAAAAGCACCAATTGATCAAGCATACCTCTCCATAGCAAAGAAAAAGACAAAATACCCGCACTGATACCAACCCAGCTGTTCACCTCGTTGCTTTTTAGAACATTACCTTCTTTTCGGGCGTCCCGCCTTTTTTTAGGGGTTGCTTTTTCGGTCTTTTCACCGGCCATGAATCACACTCCTGTCAGGCTTATTCGCCTTGCATATTCGTAAACAGAATCGAATATGTTGTCGAAGGTCATAGTCAAAGGTGTTATAAGGTAAAACAAAGCAAAAAGACCTATGAGCACTTTAAGAGGCATCCCTATTATAAATATGTTCATTTGTGGTATGAATTTTAAGATCATTCCCATAACCGCTTCGGACAAAAGTATAATTATAATGACAGGTAAAACTAGCTTTAAAGATATTAAAAATGAAAAAGAAAAAGCACTTACAACTATATCATATAACACCGACGCATTAAAACCCGTACCTATAGGACTTGCAGAATATGAATCTGATAATATTTTAATCATATGTAAATGTCCGTTTACGCTTAAAAATACTAAAAAAGCCGCAACATTAAGTAAATTTGCAGAAACGGAAGTTTTCGCACCGTAAACCGGATCGTATACTTCGGCCATTTGAAAGCCTATGGCGGTATCTATTAATCTTCCTGCGTTTGCCAACACAGAAAAGATAATGGAACTTGCAAAGCCCATAAGCATTCCTCTTAAAGTTTCGTTTAAACATACCAATGTGAATTCAGCTAAAGATGCCGGGTATCGTAACACACTTACACGACCGGATATTATCAATATGTAGGCTAAAAATATACTTAATCCTATTTTTGTAACAGAAGGTATTTCTTTTCTTCCGAATAAGGGACATGCCAATAAAAATGCGGTTATTCTAAGCAGTACCCAAATGAATATGTCAAGATTAATATACAGGTCGTATAATTCGAAAATTCGCCTCACATCCCGTTTTGTTTTATTATGTACCTGGTTTCCACCGTCTCTTGAATTTTTCTTTCTTCTTCTTTTAAAAGCTCAGCCGTATATTCCGAGAACCTTTTTTCTTTGAGCTTATCTAACATATCGATTCTTTTTTCAGAATCGATTATCAAAGCTCTGAGTTCTTCTCTTTGTTCATTTAACCGGGCTATTTTCAAGTTGTATTGACTCATTTTTTTCTCAACCGCCGCTTTATACTGAAGATAATCGTTAAGAAAAATTACTTTCAAAGGTTTTCCCGAATCGAAAAGCTTGGTAGTCTCTTCGTTTAACGCCGCGTCAAGTCGTGCCACACCTTCTTTTGCCGATAATATTTCGACATCTAAAGCTATCAGCCTGTTCATCATTTGTCTTTTATCGTTTACTTCAAAGTTTAGCACCTGACTCAAAGAAAATACAAATTTCTTCATTTTGTTCTCCGTTATATCTTAGACATTAGTAAAGTTATATCATCATAAACCGTTTCATCGTTTGTACCTTGCCTTAAAAACGCATTTATGGCGTCTCTTTTGTCTATAGCTTTATCCGATGAAGGATTTATTCCTTTTTTATATGCACCGATGGCTATCAAATCTTTTATCTTTTCATACTCGGCCATCATGTTTCTTATGGAGCCTGCCAATTCCAAGTGTCCCTGTGTTACAATCCCGGGCATTATCCGGCTTATACTGTTTAAAACGTCTATGGCGGGGTAATGGTTAGCAGAAGCCAAGGTTCGTGATAACACCACATGCCCGTCCAATATGGCTCTTGTGTTATCGGCTACCGGCTCGTTCATTTCGTCACCTTCCACAAGTACCGTGTAAATGGCGGTTATGGAAGCCTTGTCCGAATTACCCGCTCTTTCTAAGAGCTTTGCAAGTAAAGGATATAGCGAAGGTGTGTAACCTCTTGCCACAGGCAACTCTCCGATGGCAAGACCCATATCTCTTACCGCCATGGCGTACCGGGTTAACGAGTCTATCATCAACATAACCCTTTTACCTTTGTCACGGAAAAATTCCGCTACGGTAGTAGCCAATAAAGCCGCTTTCATACGTAATACGGCCGGTGTGTCCGAAGTTGCAACAATTACAATTGATTTTTTAAGACCTGCTTCCCCTAAATCCCTATCTATAAATTCCCGGACTTCCCTTCCCCGTTCGCCTATAAGACCTATAACATTAATATCAGCCTGAGACTTTTTAGCAATCATACCCAAAAGTGTGCTTTTACCTACTCCCGAGCCTGCAAAAAGCCCTATCCTTTGACCTTCCCCCATTGTCAAAAGACCGTCTATCGCTTTTATACCGGTTTTTATCGGTTTGTTCACCGGTAAACGATCCATAGGATCCGGTGGAGTACGGTTTAAATCATAAAATTCCTCCGGGATCAAAGGACCTTTTTTGTCTATGGGACGACCTAATGCGTCCAATATTCTACCGGTCATAGCCAATGAAACCGGAGCTTTGTTTCCCCTTTCGCATTTTTCAACACGAGCTCCCGGTGAAATAAGACCTACATCATCATACGGCATAAGAATTAACCTGTTGTTTTTAAAGCCTGCAACCTCACACAAGACTTCGGCCGAGTTATCCGTGTTTACCACCCTTGTCAGATCCCCCACTCTGCACGAAGGCCCGTCGGATTCCACTATCTGGCCGGTTATTCCTGTTACGGTGCCGGTATAGGGAAGTAAATCGCATTCTTTAATGATCTTTTTGATCCTCTCTATATCGTACATGACCGTCTCCTTCATATGGGATTTTAGCATATAATCGGAAACTTTTCAAACACAATTTAACCTAATTTCACTTTATATAAATTTAAATGTATTTTACTGTAAGAACTCATAAACTCATGAACTATAATTGAAATCTGTAACAACTCAACTTGTATTTTCAACCGTCGTGGTCAATGCGACGTCCTGTCGCTGACCACTCAAAACGACGTCCTGTCGTTTTGCCGGTTTTCAATACTGCGTTATCGTTGACAGATTTTACAATTACAATTCAATGTTCATTCGTTTCTTAATAGTAAAATATTACAGTAAAATTTTTTCATGAAAATCAATGTGCATCAAGCACGTTGATTTTAGCTTGTCACTCATACTATGTATTCGTGACTTCGCTTCTATATTAACCCCTTAACATCCAATATCAAACTGATGCCTCCGTCTCCTTGAATAGTGCAGCCTGCAATTCCTTTAACTTTTTTTATGTAAGCGGGCAAAGGTTTTACCACTACTTGCCGTTCCCCTAGCAATTCGTCGGCAAACAAGCAAACCGTAGTGGAATCGTACTCTACCGCTATTAATATGCCTTGTAAAAGATCCTGTGTTTTTGTTTCCACAACAAACCTTTGGTGTAAACGTATTAAAGATCTGCAGTTTCCTCTTATCATTATCATTTCCAATCCGTCGGTATCTTGTATTATCTGTGTTTTTGAAGGTCTGAAAGATTCTTGTATTATATCCGTAGGTATAATGTATCGATTGTCTCCCACTTTTACCATCATTCCGTTTATTATGGCCAGTGTCAAAGGTAGTTTTACGGTTATTTCGGTTCCCTGACCGTAAGTACTGCTTATTGAAACCGAACCTCCCAGTTTTTCAATGTTAGCTCTTACCACATCCATCCCCACACCCCGGCCGGATATCTCGGAAACACTTTCTTTTGTGGAGAATCCGGGTAAAAGCACGAATCTGTACGCTTCTTTGTCGGCGTATTCCTCCTCGGGCTTGGTGAGCATACCCAAATCTTTGGCCTTTTTTAGTATTTTGTCTTTATCCAAACCTATTCCGTCGTCTTTTACAATGACATATACATCTCCCCCTGCATTTTTAGCTTCAAGCACAATGTTACCCGAGGCGGGTTTTCCGGCATTTATACGCTGCTTCGGATCTTCCACACCGTGGTCAACGGCATTTCTTAAAAGATGCATTAAAGGATCGGAGAGCAGCTCGATTATATTTTTATCCACTTCGGTGTTTTCCCCGATAATTTTTAAGTTTACATCTTTGCCTGTGCTTTTCGCAAGATCCCGTACCATTTTGTTCATCTTGACAAACAAGATATCAATGGGAAGCATACGTATGGACATGACCACATCCTGCAGTTCGTTAATTATTTTGTCATGCTGTCTTGAAGCTTTGGCAAAGTTGTCAAGCTTTAAGCCTTCCAGGTCTATGTTATTCTTTAACATGACTCCTGATATAACCAGCTCTCCTACCAAGTCCAATAAAGCATCAAGCTTTTTTACATCGACACTTACTGTCTTTTTTAAAACTTTAACCGATCCTGATTTGTATACGGGTTTATCGGTTTTTACAGTTTCCTCGATTATATTTAACTCATACCTATCCAAATACAGTATTTTTTCTACAACCGATCTTATATCCTCATATTTGTCAGCGGATTTAAAAGACATGTAAAAACCGTTATCCAAAACATATTGAGCACTATTTTGATCTTCAAGATCCGAAGGTTTATAGCATCCTTCTATACAGTTATTCTTCAAAGCTATCACAGCGGCGTAAGCCCTTAAATTGGCCATTTCCACATCTGGAAGGAATTTTAACAGAAGGCTGTAATGAAATACAGGTTGGCCGTTTTCCGGTTGACCGCCAGTAAAAGCACATTCCCCGTTACTGATTTCGGTTTTTACCTCACAATGTAATATACCCGATAAAATGCTTTCACATTCCGCTAATAAACCACCGGCATCTCCGTCGGCTTCACGATCCGATTCCAGTTTACAGGTTTCTTCTTTTATAAAATCCGCGGATCTTAATAACAGGTCGGTGAGTTTACCGGTTTCCGATAAGGGGTAGTCATGGTTTTTTCTAATCTCATCCAACAGGTTCTCAAGAGAATGAGAAAGCTTACTTATGGCTTCAAAACCCATCATTGCGGAAGAACCCTTTATGGTATGCATGACTCGAAAAATATCGTCCAAGTATTGTTTTAAATCACATTGCTTTTCACACTGCAGCAAAAATCCTGTCAAATCATCGGTTAGTTGACCGGTTTCTTGAATAAACATATCTAAAAACAGTTTATTGTTATCCGAAATCATTGTTTCACACCTTTCTATGTATACGACACATATATTACTAAGAGGTAGTTTTGGTATTCTTTTTACCGTTTTGCCGTAAATTCGCCAATATCTCTTCCCCGGCTTGAGGTCGTCCGAAAAGATACCCTTGTATCACATCACAATTGCTTTTTACAAGGTATCTGTATTGAGTCAATGTTTCCACTCCCTCGGCCACTACCTTTTTACCGGTCCTTTTTGCCATGTCTATAATGGAGCCGGTTAAAAGATTTTCTTCATCTTTAAAACCTATGCTATCTATGAAGGATTTGTCGATTTTGATAGTGTCTATAGGGAGTGTGGCTAAACGGTTTAAAGAAGAATACCCGGTGCCGAAATCATCAATTGCAAATTTTACACCTTTTTTTCGTAAATATTCTATGTTCACCGTTACGGTATCAACCGATTCCATCAGAGTGGATTCGGTGATTTCAAGCTCTAGAGCTTCAGGAGGCATATTATACATCTTAAGTGTATCGGTGATAACATTTATAAATCCGGGCTGCATAAGCTGCAGAACCGATATGTTTACAGATATGAACAAGCCGGGGTAACCGGATAAGTGTAATTTGGAAAGGAACTCAACAGCCATTTGTATGACACGATTACCTATAGGGATTATAAGGCCGGTCTCCTCGGCGATTTTAATGAATTTGCCCGGTGGAATGCTTATACCGGATTTGTCGGTCCAACGCAATAAAGCCTCGTATCCTAACGTCCGGTTTGTAACTGTGGACACCTGAGGCTGGTATTCAAGCCTTAATTCGTTATGTAAAAGTGCGTTTCTGAGTTTACATTGTATGTTAAGCTTTTCTGTATTTTCCTCGTTTAAATCGTCACTGTAAAAAACATATTTGTTCTTGCCGGTCTTTTTAGCTTTATTCATTGCGGTTACTGCATTTTTGTACAATGTCTCGAAATCTTCTCCGTCACCCGGACTTATGGCCGCTCCTATACTAAAGGTAACGTTGAAAGGTTCATTATCGGCCTTGTACTCGGTTTGGGTTATGGATTGTATATTTTTTATATAGTTTAAAGCTGCCGCCCGGTTTTTGCAGTTCCATAAAAGTATACAGAATTCGTCTCCTCCGGACCTGGCGATCATAGCGTCGGTACCGCTTAATTCTTTTAATCCTTCGGCCACCTGCTTTAAGACCTGATCTCCCATGGTATACCCGTAAGAACCGTTTATAAGTTTAAAATCGTCCATACCCAAAAACAGTAACGTAAGCTGTTTGTATCCTTGTTCCTTTAAGGTTTCAGCTTTGTCCTTCATACCGGATCTATTAGGAAGTCCTGTTACGGTATCGATAAATATCAACTGTTTTATAGTATCAATTTGTTTTTTTAACTCTTTTTCGGAATCGGACAGCTCATGATACACATATTGTAAACTTCTTTGTTTTTCTTCCAGTTGCTTTTCGGTCATAACTCTGTCTGTAAAATCGATTCCTAAAAGCTCTATCGTGTCATTTTCAGCCACACCGCAATGAAAGTTAAATAAAACATATACCGGATTATGATCCGTATCATAAACAGCCAGTTCGAAATCTTTTTTTATTCGTCCGGCTTTATATTCCTCCACATAAGCTAATAATTCCTTAGAATATGCCATGTCGGTCAGATCGAATATTTTTTTACCTGTGAACCGATCCATTTTAAGTTTTTGCAAAGCATATCGGTTCATACACTTTATATTGCCGTCAAAATCGAATTTGATTATCAAAATTTTGGCAGTTTCTAATATCTCTTGAGAATCGGTGCATTGTTTTTTCAACTTCTTTTCCAACCGCATCAGCCTTACAAACAACACCATCCCTAAAACATACAATAAAGCCGCACCTGAGAAAATCAACAATAACCCTGTTTTATCTTTTAAATTACCTATACCTAAAAGCATAAGTTCATCCACTTTCAATCATTTTTTTATATGCCGCAAGTCTTTTGGATTGATCATCCAAAGACAAAAGTTCCAGTCTCAAATTTTCCATTGTGGTTTCAAGAAACGAAATGTTTTCATCCTGGCATTTTACGAAGCATCTCAACGGCTCGATGGCCGAGGAAAATATCGAATCGTCGTTAAGCTCTTTTTTTAAAGCTTCCATCGTTTGAATTATGATTTGCTTTTTTTTAATCACTTCACTTAATAAAGCCAAGTCTTTTTGTTCAATAGCGATTTTTTCGGTTTTTAAACACTTTATATATTCGGCTGTCTCAAATTCAAGCCGTTCGGTTTTTTCAGACGACATTTTGATTATCTCCCGTCTTTACAGACTTCATGGCATGAAACCATGCAACTTTAAATTCCTTTATCAAATCAAGAGCTTCTTTTAAGTGTGCCGTGTTTTTTTCAATGTTACCTTCTAAAAGTTTTTGATTTATGTATTCGTATAAGAGCTTCATATTACCGCTTATCTCATAGCTCATGTCCAAGGTACATATAAGCTCGGTTACTATATCACCGGCTCTTTGTATATTGTAATTGGCCGATTGGTAATCTTTGTTATCCACAGCATTTACAGCATCGTTTATAAATTTTATGCATCCGTTATACAGCATCAAAGTAAGCTCTTCTTTTGACGACGTTATTATGCTTTGTCTTTTGTACTCGTTTGTAGCTTTTATCATATTGTTATCCATACGCCCCTCCTATTTGGATGCAAACTGTGCAGCCAACCAATCACTTTGTGAATACAGTTTACTTAATGCGGCTTCCATGGCCGAAAACTGTCTCCAATAAAATTCTTCTCTTCCTTTTAACCATGCGGCGGTTTTTATAATGCTTTTTTCAACCGCTTCAATCCTTTTATATACCGCGTTGTTGTATACGGATGTATCTCCTTTTATACCGGCTTTTTCAATTAACAAACCCTTATGATTGTTTTTGTCACGACCGGTTCGAATGTAGTCGGCGAATATATCCGATACCTTTTGTGCGAACCCTATCTGTGTTGTCCTTTGAGTTCTTTGCTCGGATGTTAAATCCACACTGTAACTTATTTCACCGGTTTTAGAAAATAACGCCGCTACCTGATCGGGGTCTTTGGATATGGCATCCTTTAATTTAAATTCATCTATTTCTATACGAAAACTTGACACATCTCTTGAAGTTTTAATACCAATGTCGTAAAAAGATAAGGACAACCCCTGTACGGGAGTGGAAAAGGAGCTTCTTAGCTTGTCTTTTAACGAAGACAGTAAACTGTCGTTTCTTAATATGCCCGATTTGGCTTTTTCTTCCCAAAGCTCTATTTCTTTTTCGCTCATGCTCTCCTTTTGTTCGTTATTCAAAGGCTTATATTCGTTGTATACTTTTTCTCCAAGCTTTTCTTCCAATGTTTCAATCATCTTATTAAAATCGTTTACAAATTCTGTTATAAGATCGAACATACCGGCCGTATCGTTTTCAACCGTAAAAGTAACCGGTTCCTGCGAGGTTGCTTTTAAAGAAAAGGTAATTCCATCCGCTGTAAAGGTATTGGTGCTTCTTATAACAGGGTTGTCGGTGTCGTCGTTAAGATAGATTACCGCATCGGTTCCGTTTTTATGTACACCCTCTTTTATACCTGTTATACCGGTTTCGCCGAAAAAATTTCCATATATGTTTTGTATTGTTACATTCGAGGACGCACCGGTTTGTTTTGAAGTGACCGATATCTTATCGGTTACACCCGAGTATTCCATAATCACACCGGCCGAAGAGGAATTAACCGTTTGTATAACCGTAGACAGTTTTGTTTCCCCGGTAAAAAAGAACTCGGTACCGTTTATTGAAAATCTAAAACCCGTACTCGGTCCGAAATTTTGATCCAAACTCGCCTGCAGGTCTGCAACATTTTGAGCTGAAGCTTTTACACCAACCCGAGAAAGTAAATCCAGCCCTTCCGATGAGTTAACCGTAAGTCTGCTGTTATCGGCCGAAAGCTTTAAAAACTTATCTTCGGTATCAACTTTAATCCTTCCCTCACCGAATTGATCGTCCAGCAAGCCTTGTAAATCCGTAAGAAAGTCCCGACGGTTCTCATAATTATTCATAACCGTTATATCACGGGTCACACCGTCCAGTGTAACTTTAAAGCCATGTCCTGCAAAATCCAAAGCTGCACTGTCAAGATCGAGATTTCCGGTTATTTGCCCTACGAGCTTTTTGTCGCCCGTAACCGATGAGGCAGTGGCAAGAGAGGTTATTTTATTTATGACATAGGTTTTGTTTTTAGCTTCGTTGCTCGCAATTATTTCAACCGATTTTGTAGAATCCGTAATCACTTTTTTGGAGGCACCAAATGTAAGCATGTTGGTCTTTTTATTTAAAATATCAAAGTACTTGCTTTTAAAACCGTTCATTTGATCGATTATTTTTCTATACTCTTCCTGCTGCCATACATAAGTTTGTTTTTGAGCGTCCAACTTATACGCTTTATGCTTTTCCGCAGACATAAGCTTAGATACCAAATCATCGGTGTCAAAACCGCTTGCCAAACCTCCGATTTTCAGGCTTGAGTTCGAGTATCCGTTTATATTAATCATTTACAGCCCTCCTTACACTTTTTGATCAATGTGTAAGCCGATATATTCCATAAGGCCTTCCATGTAGTCGATCAGCTTTTGGGGAGGGATTTGTTTTATGGTTTCGTCGGTTTCTTTGTTAATGATTTTTATAACATAACATCCGGACTTTTTATGGTATGAATATTCCAACCTGGTGTTGTCTGATGTAAATTTCTGATTGGCTTTTTCAACCGCGTTTTTTAATTGATCTTCTTTTATGTCCGAATCCAATTCTATGCCCGAGGGATCTATGGACAAGAGCTTTTCCTTGCCTTCAGATCCGACAGTTCGAATTTTATTATCATTCAACCTTTTTACATATGAAACCTTGTCAATAGAATCTATAACCATGACTTGTCCCCTTTCCGTATATATTCATATATCGGAAGGAAAGAGCAAAAATTAAGATGTGAAATAAGATTTTTTTACAGTCTCTTATTCAACAGATCTAAATCAACCGTATTGGTATCCACTATGGCTTCTTCGTTTACGGACTTGGTTTGATCTATAATTTCTTTTCTTAGAATTTTCATGTTTTCAGGTGCTTTTATGCCCAGCTTGACTTGGCCGTTTTTAACCTCTAAAACGGTTATTTCTATGTCGTCATTTAATATTACCACTGTCTGATCTTTTTTTCTTGTCACTACAAGCATGTCTAAAGCATCCTTTATTTTATGATATGTCGTACCGAGTATTTATCGTTATCGGTTATTATTTGAACACCCTTTTTGGTAACCTTGGAATAAATTACGGGACTTTTTAAATTTACCGTTATTGTATCACGTTTTACAACCGATATACAGTAGATGGCTATATCCTGATAGTCTTTTATTCCTATTTGTGATAAATCCGAATTGTTTACCTCTATATCATAATCCGGTAAAACATCGAACGGAGATATGACAATAAACCCTATTTCCGGTTTTTCAACCGATGTCATAAGCTTAAACGGGTTTTCGGTATTTAAAATATGATTAAATACAAATTGTTTCAATCCCTCAAAGCCGTATATACCGTTTTCAAAATAGATGGTCTCTTCATTTTGTATCATAAATTAATCTCCGTTATCTAAGATAATCCAATATAGTGGGCTGTATAATCCTCGCGGTGGTCGACAAAGCCGCATGATAAACCATTTCGGCGGTTTTAAAGTCAATGACCGCTTTTTCTATGTCCACACCCTCAGTTTCGGTTATAAGGGTTAAAATGCTCAATTCGTTATTGGAAAGCTTTTTATCTAAAGCTTCAAGTCTTGATGCTTTACCCCCTATCTCCGCAATCATTTTTTGTACGGAGGTTAACGCATCTTCGTTAAATTTACCGGGAACCATAAGCTTTTCCACTTGAAAATCGTCACTGTTGAGCTCGTTTATTATGTTATCCAACATACAAAACAAGTTTTCATTGCCGAAGCCTGTCACCTTTAAAGCCGAAAAGGAAGAATCGAATCCAATTCCTTCGGATACGGCCATGGTTATGGAATCTTGTAGGAAGTTGTCAAAACGTTCATCTGTCATATCGGTTAAATTTACACCGTTATATGTCACCTGACCGGTTGCGGATTTTAAAGGGGTTTCGGAAGTGTTTAATCCGCCGAATATGTATTTACCGGAATATTCTCTGTTTAATTGAGATATGATGTTTTCTTTATGGGCTTGTATAACCCTTGCCATAATCTGTCTTTCATCTTTACCGTTTGATCCGTTCATACTTTGATTGATCAATTCTTTAATATCGGCTAAAGATTCGTTTACAGCCGTAAGTCCTCCTTCGATTTCTTTAACGACACCTAACGCTTGAGACACATTATCTTTATATCTTTCGTTTTTATCATACTTAAAGTTCAAATCACAGATTTTTATAGCATCATACGGATTTTCAGACGGGTATTGAAATGCCTTGCCGGTTGTTACCTGCATATGATGCTTCATCATTTTATTATAATTTGAAAATATGTTTGTCATAAGTTGTCGAGACATCATGTTATTTGTGGTTCTCATACTACCATCCTATCATTATATTGAAATCCTTTATCGTATAATACCCATCAGCTGCTCCATAAGCTTGTCCACCACTGTGATATACTGTGCCGCAGCCGAGTATGCATGTTGAAACTGTACCAAATTTATCATTTCTTCATCTATGGACACTTCGGATACCGACAGTCTTTGGTTTTGTATATATTCGGTCAAAACCTTTTGGCTTGACAATCGGTTGGCGTTAAATCCGGTTGTTATCGCCAGATCGGATACGGTCTTTTGATAATATGCACGTATACCTCCGGTTACCGCTCCGTCTATCGTTATGTCTTTTGAATTTATAACATCGAAAAAGCTTTTTGCATTTTTGTTATTGCCGAAATCATAACCTTCAACCACTTCCTTATCGGATAAAGCTATATTGTAACCGCTTTTGGTAAGAGCGTCGGACACCCGCATTGTCGCCGCGGTAATCATATCGGGATGGAAAAAATCCACTCCCGTTACTGAAGGGTTATCGTTGAAAGGAAGCGTGTATCCTTTTTTGTTGGCTTCGTTGAAAGATTGCACTATGGTTTTGGCCAATGTGTCCAACCTGTCCAAAAAATACGGTATACCTTTGTTATCGGCGGTTATACCGTCTCGAACATCCAACAATCCTTTCAATGTACCACTTTTTACAGCCACCTGATTTCCGCCCTTTTCCCAGAACACTCCGTATAAGCTCTCACCGGAATACGAGCATACCGATACGGGTTTTACTACGACTTCGTTTACTTCAAAACCGTCCACAAGAGCGGTTCCTCCGACACTTATCCGTATTTTTCCGTCCTGGTATTCAGAAACGGTAATATTTACCGATTCGCTTAATTGATCGATGAGCAAATCCCTTTCGTCTCTTAAATCGTTAGCCGTTTTGCCGGAGCCTTCGAAATAGTGTATACGATCGTTTAACTGAGCGATTTTTCTTGCCACATCGTTTATCCGGTCTGTTATTAAGGTGACGTTTCTATTGGTCTCTTGCCGGAAGCGTATGGCTTCTCCTGCGATATTATTTATTGTGTCTGTAAGTTTAACCGCACTTTGAACGGCCACTTCCCTGTATATACCCTCATGAGGGTTATTATTCAAATCGTCGAAGGAATTGAAGAACTCCGATAGAGCGGCACTTATCCCATATGCCGACGGTTCTGCGAAAACACCTTCCATGTGCTTTAGAGAGTAGTTTTTAATATCCAATTCGTTAAGAAGTGATGTCTCGTTCCTGTACTGTATATCAAGATATTTGTCGGTCAGCCGCGAAATCTGCGTTACCTGTACTCCACCGCCGGACATAGCCTTTTGATCGGATAAAGCTGAGTCTTTACCGGACGGTGCTACCGCCGATAAAACCACCCGTTGTCTTTTATATCCGGGTGTATTGGCGTTGGCTATGTTGTGACCTGTGACCTCCAGCGCTTTTTGTGCCGAGTACAAAGCGGTCTTGGCTATTTGTAAAGAATAAAACATTTATTTACTCCTTAAACGAAATCGTCAATAACGGATTTATTTTCATGCCCGTCTTTTTCAATTAGTTTTAATGTAAATTCAATTCGATCCAACCTGCTTTTTAAAAGCAGCCTGTTTGTCGCATTGGTTTTTGTCAAATCCTCCATGGAATTTAACAGTCGTTCTTTGGCTTTGTTAAGTCTGTCCAAACTGTCTTTGTCTATGGTTCCTTTCAGGTCGGATATATTAAAATCATCCGATGCAACACCTAAATTGCTTTTTAAGTGCTGAAACATTCCGGTGATTTTTTTCTCACTGCCGGAATAGCGCATTAACACTGCGGCTTGTAATTTTACCAAGGCGTCTAAATTTTTTACACTGCCTTCCCGTATGGCATTTCTTATATCCGATGTAAGATCTTTTAATTTATCGGTTACATCGGCGTGATTGTTTAATAAACTGATTAATTGATCGGTTTGATTGTTTATCATGTATTACCTGCCTATGGACGTTAAAATTCGTCTTTGTTTTTAACCTTGTTTATGATTATATCCGCTAACTCCTTAGAGCTTACTTTATATACACCTCTTGCCACTTGATCTTTTAAATCTTCTATTTTTTGTAATCTTTTAGGGTCGTTTGTTTCTTTTAACGCTTTGACCGCCTTTTCATATACTGCGTAATCTTCGGATATTTCCAGCTTATCACGGTTATTTGAGACAGGCTTTTGCTCGGTTACGGGTTTTTTCATTTGTTCATATTTATTTACTGCGTTTAACCTGTTTATATTATCTATCTTCATTTACTAAAACTCCTTTTTTACTTTCTCAGTTTATTTGCCATGGAGTCCAACTCATCGGTTACGGATATGATTTTAGCGTTCATCTGAAACATTCTTTGGTGCTTTATAAGCTCGGTCATTTCTAAAATCAAATCCACATTGGACATTTCAAGCCGGCCTTGATGTATAACAATATCGGCCACAGTCGCTTCACCGGAGCTGTCTGTGGGGTTAAAAAGCCCTTTTTCTATTATTAACAAACCCTCCGGGTTGTCGAACAACACACCGTTTACTCTTGATATAACCGTACCGTCGGCTGTAACCGTTCCGTTTTCCCTGATTAATATCTCTTTTACACCTGAAGGTAGTGTGATTATGTTCATATTTCTGTCTACCAAAAAGTTACCGTGTCCGTCACTTATACTTAAACGGTTTTGCCGGTGTTCCAAGAAAAAGGATCCCCCACGGGTATACGAGACGTTTCCCCCGGCGTCGATTAATGTAAGAAAACCTTCCCCGTTTACAGCCAGATCCAATTCCCTCCCCGTTTGGGTCAAAGCACCTTGGCTCATATCTTTTCGTACTTGCCCGATGTGTGAACCGTTTCCTATATTATATACCGGATCGTCATCGGCCGGGTATTCTTTTTCAAAGGCCGATTGCAGCGCTTCTTTGAAAACCGGAGTACTTTTTTTAAAGCCTACAGTGTTTGCATTGGCTATGTTATGAGCCGTAACATCGATTCCGTATTGTATGTACTTAACAGCCGTTTTAGCCGTGTAAAAACCTTGTATCATATATTTAAACCTTTCCCAAATCGTTAACCGCCAGACCGTAAATCTGATCGGCCATTTGAAAAGCCCTTTGAACCGCTTCATACTTTCTTAACACATCGGATAGGGTGACAGTCTCTTCGGAAAGATCGGAGTTAGACGCTTCTAAAGAGCCTTGTACAAACAACACATCAGGATTTAAAATTATATTCTCATCTCCTGCGGTATGTATAAAGGTACCGTTTCCTGTTTTTGTCAAGCTTTTCGGATCGGCGAAATTTATAACATTAATTCTTTCCACCAATCTTCCGTTTACAGCTACATTACCTGATCGGTCTATTACATATTCGGATTTTCCGACTTGTATAAAACCGTTTCGGCCTGTTATCCTGCCTTTACCGGTTACGGCTAAAAAGCCTTGTTCGTCAACAGACAACGAATCCCCTCTACCGTATACCGGACCGTTTTGCCCTTCGAATACTAAAAATCCTTCCCCGTGTAATGCCAAATCGTTATATTTTCCCGTTTCTTCGAGGATTCCTTGTTTAAAATCGGTTACCGTACTCATTATGTATACACCGGGTTTGAACATATTCTCTCCCGAGTTCAATCTGACTTCGGCAGGTGATATGTTTTTACTCATCTCATCCGATAGTATTCCGTTAAAGGATTGACCTATAACCGTATCCTTTTTAAACCCGTATGTTCCCAAATTGGATATATTGTTTGCCGAAACATTTAATTTTTGCTGTAGGTATAAAAGTGAACTTCCCAAGCTTACAAATCCTCTTTCCAATATATGCCTCCAACCTTTATTTTAGTGTTGTCACCAATTACATTATATATATCGGTAAGATTTTTATTTCCTTTATACCCGTACGCCTTTTTCCATAAAACTACGCAGTTTATTCAAAGCTTTTTTCATAATCTGACACACACGACCTTCCGAAATGTCCAAAATGTAAGCTATATCTTTAAGCTTTAGTTCTTCTTTATAGTATAAAGCCAACACCTTTTGTTCTCTGTCGTCTAGAGCATCTATGGCGTTTTTTAATATTTCCCTTGTTTCTTTTTCCACTATTTGTACATCCGGCTCCGGCAGGTCCGATTGTATTGTTTCACTTAGCTTTAAGTTTTCACCTATTTCCTGTTCGAAGGACAAAGTTTCGGCACAGGCCGCACCCACCAACGCTTCTCTTACTTTACAGCCCGGTAATCCCGTTTCGGCCGCAAGCTCCTCTTCACCGGGGTCGTAATGATTTCTTTCGTAAAATTGTTCTCTTGCAAGTTCTATTCGTTTTTGAGTTTCTCTGACCCCTCGAGATAAAGGATCTTGCTTTCTCATATAATCTTTTACCGTTCCTTTGATCCTTATGGATGCGTAGGTTTCAAAAGACACATTCTTTTTCAAATCAAACTTGTCCACCGCATCTATAAGGCCTAACACACCAATACTGTTAAAGTCTTCGGTCATATTATACATTCCGGTAACTTTAACAATTGAATATACAACCTTCTCTACAACCCCCAAATAGTGCGTTATTATCTCGTTTCTTATCTCTATGTCTTTGTTTTCACTGTATACGGCCCACAATTGTTCAACAGTCATATTCTTTATCTCCTATACTGTGACATGTCCTAATATTTTGAGTTCGTATCCGTTATCAATTTCCGCAGTGGATAGTACGTCAATATCCATACCGCTTTGTTTTAAAAGTCTTTTTACATACAGTCTGATTCCGGCTCCGGTCAAAACCACCGGCCGGTGTCCTTTAGATGCGGACACCTTGTACATTTCAAGCAGATCTTCTACAAATTTTCTTGTCATATCCGGACTCATGGAATCCGAACCTTTGTTAACCGCTTCATAAATCTTTCGTTCGGCGTCCGGTGACACATAAATTACTTCCAGCCTGTCACCGGCTATATGTTTTTCGGTTATTTCACGTTTCATTCTACGTCTTACCACTTCTGTAAGCTCATCTGTGTCACTTACGGTACCGGCGTAATCTCCCAAAACCTCTATTATACCGGGCAGGTCCTTTATTTTAACCCCTTCCTCCAGCAAATTGCATAAAACCTTCTGCAGTGTGCCTAACGATACCATGTTAGGTATCACATCATCGGTTAAAGCCGGATATTTAGTTCTTAAAGCTTCTACCAAGGTTTTTACTTCCTGCCTTCCTAAAAGCTCGTGACTGTGGTTTTTTATAACTTCGGCAAGGTGTGTGGAAACCACCGACACCGGATCGATAACGGTATATCCGTTCATGGTCGCCGTATCCGCATCCTCGGGTTTTATCCAAAGAGCCGGCATACCGAAAGCTGGTTCTACGGTCTCAATACCTTCTATTTCATCGGATACCACATCCGATCCCATGGCCAGGTAATAGTCGGTTAAAAGTTCCCCACCACCTGCGACATATCCCTTTATTTTTATAACATACCCGTTAGGAGGCAGTGCGGGATTGTCTTTTACTCTTACCCTGGGAACTATTATTCCCATGTCCACTGCACATTGTCTTCTCAGCATAACCACCTTGTCTAAAAATGAACCGCCTTGATTTTTATCGGCTATGGGTATAAGGTTGTAACCGAATTCCACCGTAACGGGATCGGTGAAAATATAGTCGGAAATATCGTGTTCTTCATCCGGCGAAGCTTTTTCAACAGGCTCATCCGGCACATCGACGGATTTTAAGTTTTCATTGTAAATACGGTACCCTGTAAACAATAAAAATGAGCTTATTATAATCAAAGGTAGCTTGGGAAGACCCGGAATCAAAGTTAAAAATAAAAGCGTACCTCCGGCTATGAACATAACCATATGTAAGGAAAATATTTGCCCTACTATTACGGAGTTTAGATTTCCCTTGGCAGCCGATCTGGTTGCGATTATACCTGCGGAGGTGGATATCAATAAAGCCGGAATCTGAGATACAAGACCGTCTCCTACGGTGGCCAAAGTGTATATTTCCAATACGGTTTTAAAATCCATATTGGATTCCACCACACCCATAACAATACCGCCTATTAAATTAATAAAGGTTATTATGATGCCGGCTATTGCGTCGCCCTTTACGAATTTACTCGCACCGTCCATGGAACCGTAAAAGTCGGCTTGGGTTTGTATGTCTTCTCTTCTTTTTTTGGCTTGTGTATCATCTATCAATCCTGCGTTCAAGTCGGCGTCAATGGCCATCTGTTTTCCCGGCATGGCGTCTAATGTAAACCTTGCGGCCACTTCGGCGACTCTTTCGGCACCTTTTGTAATAACTATAAATTGTATTACAATTATAATTATGAAAATTATAAGTCCTACTATGGGACTTCCGCCTATAACAAATGAACCGAATGTTTTTATGACGTCTCCGGCGTCGCCTTGCCGGCCTAAAATCATTCGGGTGGAGGATATGTTAAGTGCCAGTCGGAAAATGGTGGTCATCAAAAGCATGGATGGAAAAGATGAAAATTCCAAAGGCTCTTTTACATATAAACAGGTTAATAATATAAGAAGCGACAAAGATATGTTTAATATTAATAACAAATCCAAAAAGAATGTGTTAAGCGGAACGACTATTATAATTATAACGCCGATTAAACATACCGCAACAAGACTGTCCTTATATCCTTTTATGTTAAAAACCTCCTTTTATACTAACATATTTCATGATAATTTTACTGCAGTAGAATCATAAAATCATTCTTAATATATTTTCAAAAAGCTCCGAGGCGTACTCGCTGACCTGGGTGACCATCCAGGATGCTAACACAGTCAACGCCGTAAACACACCTATTATTTTAGGTATTAAAGTCATGGTCTGTTCGTTTATTTGTGTGGTTGCCTGAAACACCGCTATAACCAGACCTGTGGTCAAAGCTATGGCCAATATGGGACCCGATACGGTTATCACGGTCATAACGGCATCCTTTAAAATTACAGTCACATCGTTAAAATCCATATACCCTCCTATACAAAACCTGCAATTAAGGTTTTAATCAATAAAGTCCAACCGTCTATCATAACGAACAATAATATTTTAAAAGGCAGCGATATCATGGCCGGCGGCAGCATCATCATTCCCATGGCCATCAGAATGCTCGATACTATCATATCTATTACAATAAAGGGTATGTATATCATAAAACCCATTATCATGGCCTTTTTTAGTTCACTCGTTATAAATGACGTTATCAATACCGCCATGGGTATTTCGTCTAAGCCTGCGGGTTTATCGGTTACCCCGTACATGTTAAGAAAAAAATTCAAGTTTTCAGGTTCTGTGGAAGCCTGATCGAATAAAAATTTTCTTAATGGAACAGATGCGATCTCCAAAGCTTCCACCGTTTCCATTTCACCTGTCATATACGGATCATAAGCCTTATCTTTTATTTCGCTTATAACCGGCGACATTATAAAAAAGCTTAAAATCAAAGCTATACCTATAAGGACCTGGTTCGGAGGTGATTGCTGCGTTCCCATAGCCGACCTTACGAAAGATAATACTATTATGATCCTGGTAAAGGACGTTACAGTCATAATCAAAGCCGGCACAACGGTTAAAATTGTTAATGTCACAAGTATCCGGACTATTTCCGATGTTTGGCCGAAAGATAAAGCGTCGGTGGATACCAGGTCACCCGGCTCCGCATAAACCGATTTTGACAAAACTATAAACAACAAGGCCGTTAAAACCGTTTTAACGTTCTTTTTTTTGTAAGCTTTTAATAATATCCGAAAAAGTTGTTTTATCTTCATCTGTTACCGTTTCCACAAACGTTCCCTTCTGTAATTTGTCAATCACCGTAATACCGCTTTGAGTCACCGCCAAAACATAGCTTGTATCACCGATTTGTACTATTTCCAATCTTTTATCAGCCGATAAAATCAACCGATCCACCGATTTCATGTGTTTACTTTTATATGATCCGTATCTTTTGGATGCACCCGTTTTTTTAAGTAAATACATCACCGCCCATAAAACAATCGAAAACAGCAGTAATCCTAAAAACGCGTTTAAAAAATAATTGTCCAATCGACATCCTCCGTTCGGGTCAAATATGATTTTTAACGGCCTTTACCACCCTGTCTTCCTGGAATGGTTTCACTATGAAATCTTTCGCTCCGTATTGAAGCGCTTCTAAAACCATTTGCTGCTGTCCCATTGCGGTACACATTAAAACCACCGCATCTTTGTCATAATCCAAAATCTTTTTCAAAGCTTCTATTCCGTTCATATCCGGCATGGTTATATCCATTGTTACTACAGCCGGTTGAAGCTCTTTGTACAATTTTACCGCATCCGCTCCATTTGAGGCCTCTCCTGCGATTTCAAATCCGTTTTTATTGAGAATTCCTTTTATCATCATTCTCATAAAAGCCGCATCATCTACTATCAAAACACCCTTTTTCATTTCATCCTCCGTCATTCTTCCAATATCTCGGTAATTCTTACTCCGTATGAATCGTCCACCACAACAACTTCACCTTTTGCTATGTATCGTCCGTTTAATATTATATCGACATCGTCACCGGCCGACCGGTCCAGTTCTATGACGCTGCCCGTTCCCAACTCCAAAACCTCTTTTACGGTTTTCACCGTTTTTCCTATCTCCACCTTTATCTCCAAAGGAACATCTTTTAATAGTTCCAAAGGCCGAGGTTTACCGGCCGCTTTTTTCTCATCCAGTTCTTCGTAATTTATACGGCTTACGTTAACTTGTTTTTTTGCCGCCAACTTCGGTTTTGGTACACTTTTTTCAGGTTCGATGTCAAATTCGATTTCTTCTGTTTTTAACGACATGGATATAAGCTTTTTTGTAAAATCCAAAGGCATCAAAAGCATAAAATCGGTATCGTTTATACTTTCTATCTCCATTCGGAACATTACCACCACCAGCATATTACCGCCAATGGGAAGATCGTTTCCAAAATCGGTTTTAAAAGTTTTAGGAGGTGATATGTCTATTCTCATATTGAGCATTTCCGATAAAGCGGTGGAAGATGAGCCTATCATCTGGTTCATTACCTCACCGATGGCACTTATGTGCAATTCGTCTATTTCGCCTTGTATACCGGTACCGTCTCCTCCCATTAAAAGATCGGTTATTATCTTTACATCCTCTTCTTTCATTATCAACAAATTTTTACCCTTGAGTCCGTGTATATATTCTATCTCCATTACTATATTGGGTTGAGGATATTCCAAGTACAATTGCTCTAAGCTTTTGACCGAAACTCGAGGCGTAGTTATGATGACCGGCTTATTTAAAAGCTTTGACAAGGTGGTGGCCGAAGTCCCCATACTTATGTTACCGATTTCACCTATGGTATCCATTTCCATCGCCGTTAAAGAAGCATTGGCAGTTTTTCGACGTGTATTTATTTCGGTTCGATTTACAAGCTCGTCAATTTGGGCTTGTGTCATTGTTTCCATCAATAATCTCCTTCTCATCATTTATTTGTTGTATTTTTACGGCGTAGTTTCCATTTTTTACACCTATGATTCCATTGTATTTTTCCTTGTTTCCCATGTACATGTCCACTCCTTTCGTAATCGGACCGTCCAGTCTGATCACGTCTCCGACTTTTAAGGATGCGGCTTGTTCAAAGCTTATTTTGGTATGCCCTAACACACCTTTTATTTCGATCTTCAAACCGTTAACCTTGTTTTGCATATATTCTTTAAGGGAGATGTTTTTCTTAATGCTGCCCACCGATATGTTTTTACGGGAAAGCTTTTTAATTACCGGTTCCATTAAAACATAGGGAATACATATATTCATATATCCTTCGGTTTTACCGATTTGAAGGGTTAAAGATATAATTACGGTTATTTCATTGGGAGAATATATGTTATCGTATTGTCCCCCTACGACTATGTCGCTCCCGTAAGCCTTCTCGGAAACCTGCGACCAGCTTTCGTTAAGCGCCGGGATTATCTGCTTTATAACTCTTTTCATAAGCTGGTATTCCATATCGGAAAATGTGTTGCTGCCTCCCGGTACATCACCTTTTCCTCCTAATATACGATCCAATATTATATTTGCGATTACGTTGGAAAACTCCAAAAAGGCCGTTCCGGATAAAAAAGGAACGGTACATAACAACACATTGGAGGGAAGTGAATTAATATATTCAAAGTATGTCTGCTCTTCGGTGAATTGCACACCGGCGTTACAGTAGGTTCTTAGTATGGAAGATAAAGACGGGGTTAAAAGTCTTGCGAACATACCGTGCATTTCAAGCAACGTCTTATTTTGTTCATATGACAGCTTTTTGGGTTTTTTAAAATCATAAACTCTGACCGACGAAGTTTTTTTATCAATGCTTTTAAGATCCAGTTCCCCTTTACCCAATGAACTTATAAGCCGGTCTATTTCATTTTGACTTAATACATCTTTCAAAGAAATATCCTCCTACTGTATTACAAGTTCTGTGACATATACATTGATATTACTTTCAAGCCCCAGCTCACGGCGTAATTTTTCTTTTATGCCGTCTTTTAGTAAGTCCTGTGCGTTATGAAGTGCGAATGTCGCTTCGTCCATGTCACGTATTACATTTAGCACCAGATCGGTTACCATAGGTTCGTTTTTCTTAAGTTCGGCAAAATCCCGCATAAGTCCCACTTCCACGGCATAATTGAACCTTACGTATTTTTTGCCGCCTTTGACATTGGCCACCACGGATTTTTCCGGAGTATACATGTAAACCTCCACGAATTCGCTTTCTTCAGCCTTTTTATCCGAACCTTTTATATCGGTAAGAACAATAAGGGCCGCCGATGCCAAAATTGTAAATGACGACATAAACATAATCAATATTATCAAGACAACGGTTTTTTTCATGACTCCCCCCCTTTATTTTGTAAAACACCTAAAAACCCGTAATCAATGTCACCGGGTTTTTCTACCTTAATATCCTTTACCAGAACAATATCGGTTCTTCTGTTTTTAGCCTTACCTTCTTCGGTTGTGTTGTCACCTATGGGGTTATACTCCCCGTAACCTAAAGGAACCAATTTTTGAGGTACCAAATTCATATGATTTTTTAAAAAATATAAAACGGACAAAGACCTGGCTAAGGACAATTCAAAATTGTCCTTGTAAGACAGATTGTTAATAGGTACATTATCGGTGTTTCCTTCTATGACTATTTTGTTTATGACGCTGTCGAAGTCAACAATTATATTTGTAAGATCAAATAGAAGCTTTTCGTTTTCGTTTGTGATCTGAGCCTTTCCTGTATCAAAAAGCAGATGATTCGAAAGACGTATTCGGATTTGATATTCGTTCATTGTAACATATATACCCTGTTCTTCTCCGCCGGAGTATTCCAAGAGTGTATGGTACAATCTTTCGAATTCCACATCCGACGGGTCTTTTATATTAACTTCGGCGTTTTCCATGTCATCGTCCGGTTGGCCTTGCTCGTTTTCCCCTTCCGAATCGTCCGAGGGGGCTTTTGAATCGGTATTATCGGAAGATTCAATCGGTGCGACCGTTTCCTTTTTTATTTGTCCGTCGTCTATTCCAATTATGTCGGTTAAGTCTCCTATTATATCGCCTCTGCCTTCATCAATGGCTATCAACTCTTTCCCGGTAAAGCTTCTGACCAAATCCCTCCATTTTACAGAATCTATCTCTGAAAAAGAAAACAACAGTACAAAAAAAGTAAGCAGTAACGTTACCAGATCACTGTATGTAGTAAGCCAGTCTCCTTCGTTTTTTTGTCTGTTTACAGGTTTTCTTATCAACTTTACCTTTCTATCCTTTCTTTTTGGCCTATAAATGTCTTTAATTTTTCTCTTATCATATGGTGGGAATCGCCCTCTATAACCGATATTATCCCTTCTATGACAATGCTTTTGTAAACCGTTTCCCTGTCGCTATAAAACTTTAGCTTGTCGGCCATGGGTATGAATACACCGTTTGCCAAAAGCACTCCGTAAAAGGTGGTAATTAACGCCACACTCATGGAAGGTCCCAAACTTGCGGTATCCTCTAAATTTTTAAGCATAATTATCAATCCTATTAAAGTTCCTATCATACCGAATGCCGGTGCGTATTTGCCTAAATTTCTTAAAACGTTTTCACCCTCCAAGTGCCTGTCCTGCATATTTTCAATCTCAAGGGTAAGAATTTTTTTTATCATTTCGGGGTTTGTTCCGTCTATAAGGAGCATTATTCCTTTTTTTAAAAACTCGTCCTCCACATCCTCCAAAGAATTCTCCAAAGCTAAAAGTCCTTCTTTTCTTGCTATGTAGGATATCTCTTCGAATTTTTCAATTGTTTGTAATACATCAAAATTCTCTCCTTTAAAGGCTTTTTTCACGATACCGAAAACTTCTTTTAGCTTTTTAAAAGGGTAGCTTACCACAAGCGCTCCGAAGGAGCCTCCCAAAACAATAAGGACCGACGAGAAATCAATAAATTCACTGAGCTTACCTTTTGTAAATATGGATATGCCAATTAACAAAAAAACCGATATAATACCCGATATTGTCGCCATATCCATACACTACATCTCCTCCGAACAGTTTTTAAAAGCAATTTTTTGCTTGTACTCTATAACCTTTGAAACTATATCTTCGGCACTTTCACAGACCACATACTTATTGCCGTGAACAGTTTTAATAACGGTGTGAGGAACTTGTTCCACCGATTCGATTATGTCACTATTTATTATGATTTCCCGCCGGTCCATTCTTGTAAGCTTAATCAAAACATTCCCCTTTTAAATTTATCAGTATCTTTTTTACCCTATAGAGTTTACTTTGCTGCAAATATTGTAAATGCAATAGAATCACATTTATATTTAAATTAATTATCGTTTCAGATTCACCAACTCTTGTAATATTTCATCGGCTGTGGTCAATATCTTAGAGTTTGCTTGAAAACCTCTTTGTGCTACAATCATTTCGGTAAATTCTTTGGATAGGTCCACATTGGACATCTCCAAAGCATTGGATGCGATTATTCCTTTGCCTGCACCTCCTGCCATTCCTATAACCGCGTCCCCGGAATTCCAGGTAACTCCGAATAAGCTGTTACCCACTTTTTCCAAGCCGGACGGATTTGTAAATGTAGCCAATGCAATGGTTCCTATGTGATCGGATCTTCCGTTTGTAAATTTACCCATGACTTTGCCTTCTCTGTCGATACCGATACTGTCTAAGGTTCCGGGTTCATACCCGTTTTGTATTCCGAATAAACCTACCTCATTGGAAAACTGAGTAAATTTGTTTTGGTCGAACACCAAATCGGCGGGCGTGATATTTATATTTGCAGCTCCCGTTGTAAATGAAATACTCAAACCCGGTATGTTTTTGCTATGAATTCGTCCTTCATTATCAAATATTATGCTGCCGCCTTCGGCTCCTTGCAATATATTCATTCCGGGTTCTAAAGAGGATACACTGTAAGAGAATGTACCGGGTGCGCTCTTTTTAAATTTAAATAAGAGTGTATGTGAATCGCCCAAAGAATCGTATATTGTCATGTTATATTCCACTACATTTTTTTCAGGTTCTCCGGTTACAGGGTTAGCCGGTTCATAGGGCTCAATCCTGCTGTCCAGATTACCTTCAAATACTATTTTGTCGGTGGCTTTAGCGGGAATAAACAGATTGCTTAAATTAATGGGCTCCAACGGTCTTCCCGCATGTACCTCTTCTCCGGGTCTTTTGTTCCAGCCTAAAACTTTTTCTCCACCGGATGCAACCAGGTTCCCGTGGGTGTCCACCGTAAAATTACCCGCTCTTGTATATTTATAACCGATTCCGTCGCTTACCACAAAATATCCGGCTCCTTCAATGGCCAGATCATACGGGTTTCCGGTAGGTTGAATGCTTCCTCTGGTATGTATGGTTGTGATACCGCCTATACCAGTTCCTAAACCTACCTGTGAAGGGCTTACCCCTCCTAACCCGCCTTCGGCCGGGGCTTGTGCGCCGGCTAAAGTCCGGCTGAACACTTCTTTGAAAGATATGACCGATTGCTTATAAGCTACGGTGTTTACGTTTGCTATATTATTACCTATAACATCAAGCTTTGTTTGATGAACCTTTAATCCGGATACTCCGGCGTACATAGAACTTAACATATGATCTCCTTTCTTAACCGTGACAAACCCGGCAGTCGGTCGGGTTCGATAGCTTCCAAAATAAAGGTCCGGCTATATGCTCACGGCTCCGTCCACATTTGTGAACACTTTGTCTTTCATACTTTCTTTATCAACCGCGGTAACCACGGTTCTGGTCTTAACATTAACTATGAATACCAAATCGTCGGATATAAGGAGGGAGTTTTTTATCCCCTTCGCATCGGCTAAATCTATGGCATCGGATATTTTATCAAGCATTTTGTCGGTTAAATTCACATTTCTTTCGGCAATTCTTTGACTTGCATGCTTTGAAAAAACGACACCGGGTTTTAGTTTGTTATTTAACAATTCATTAAATCCCGTATTGATACCGGGTTTTTTCAAGGTGTCTTTTTTATCCGGTCCGTTGATACCGGTGACATTTCCTATACCGTTAATTTTCATAGATCACTCCCGTTACATCCTCGGCTTTAATACTATATTCACCGATATGTAAATATACGTTTTTACCCGATAACGATACTGCATCCACCTTCCCTTGCACCGATAAATCTCCGTACGGAGCTATGACAAACTTTCCTACATAGTTTAATGCATTCATTTTGTCAAACCCGGTGCTTAGGTTTCTTATTTCCTCTAACATCGAAAACTGTGCCACTTGTGCGATAAAATCCTTGTCTTCAAGGGGTGACAAGGGATCTTGATTTTTTAGTTGTGCCACAAGTATCTTTAAAAACGCATCCTTGTCCAATTCGTTGCCCTTTTTGTTGATATATGAACTTGATTCGGGGTTTACTTGTGAAACATTCATTTTGAACCTCCTATTTAATACTTAAAAATTTTGGTTACTTGTTCTTTAAAAATTTCGGCGTGTCGAACGCCTCAATTTTTGGCTCGTTACTCGCAGCTAGTGCTCGTTCCATCGCCTATTTTTATATATAAACCGAAAGCGTCGAACCGTTTGAAACATTACGGATTTTTGCAGGTCCGGTTTTTTCAATTTCTTTGGCCTGCTCCGGTACATATAAAACGTTTTGCTTTCTATCACCGTTATCCCCACGGAAACCGCCGTTTCCTCCGGAGTCGGTGTCAAATCTTCCGTATCCATGTCCGTGCTCTTGTAGCGGCTCCACCGTAAACCTTTCAAGTCTTCCGGCTTTGTCGGTCAATATGGCTGTAATTTCACTTACAGACTCTTTTAACAGCTTTCCCACTTCTTGCTTTTGGGTGTATATGGCTGCAATACAGCCCTTTTCAGTTTTTTCAACCCGAATTACGATGCTTCCTAAATTCTCAGGCTTTAATCTGACAACCACAGTATCCTTTAATCCTGTTGTGAAGGATAACCGTTCACTCGCCATGCTTACCTGTTCTATGATTGATATTTTATTCAAAGGCGTTTTTTGGTTATTCACTTCAAATACCGATTTATCTTCCATTAAAGCCGGTGGTTTGTTTCCAACATCCGACATATTTGTTTCGGATGTTTTTATCCTTGTAACGATATACTTTGCATCGGGCAAACGTGATTTTGGTATGCTTTCCGACGAACCTAAAGCTTCTTTTTGGTCGATGAACATTGTTTTATCGGTTATATCAGGTGTTTCTAAATTGTTCATGTCGAAATGTTCCGTTTTGCCGATATTTTGATCTTTAATATTTACGTCGGTTTTACGTTCTGCAAGAGCTGCGACTTGTACCGGGGTTTTACTTGTAAGTATAAAGGTGTCTTTGTTTTTCTCCTTTAATAAGCCGTAAGATTCTGCAAAATGAAGCTTTTCAGGTCTTTCGTAATTAGGTTCCGGAAGTTTTAGACTTGTAAAATCGGTTTTTTCAGGTGCATCAAAGAATTCTTCCCGTATAATCTTTTCCGATATAAGCTTTGGTGACGACACAGACGATACTTTTACATCATTTTCGATTAAGAGATCATCGGTAATTACCGGAACAAACGGTAGAACCCCTTGATATATATGTACCGTAGATTCTTCGGTTAAACCACTGTTTTTAACACTTTGCCTTTCAGTTTCTTCATGCATACGGGTATATACAGGTTTGTTATCAAAAAACATGAAGCCTTCCGGTTTACTTGTCTTTTCACCCTTAGTACTTGAGCCCGTCGTATCGTATTCCATTGATATCTCCTCCAGTATTTTTTCGAAGTCAATATCCGTAAAGCTTTTTTCCGGGTTTTTACCTTTTTGAACCGGATTGTTTTGAACTTTGTCACATAGCAATAAATCTTCTATTTTTTTCACCTCCTTCCCATGTTTACATATGCGGGTATTTTTTTATTCGGTTATTTCGGCATTGTTGTTGTCCGCACTGTTTTTCACTCTTTTTACAGTCATCAAAGCCGCATATTCGTCTTTCATCTGCCCTAAAACCGCGGCACTTTCAGTTTCTTTCATACTAAACAATATCAACACAGCCAAATCGTCATCTTTCATGGAAGTTAAAATCTCCGCCGCTCTTTTCGGGTCCATCTTTGCATACACTTTGCTTAACTCGGTTATGTTTTGAGCCGTTCCAAAGAGCTCCCTTTCCTTCGCAGTTACCGTTTCAAGCTTTGCTTCCCATTGTTTTTCCATATCCGACATATTTTTTGTTCGTATATCCAGTTCTTCCTTTTCCCGTTCCAATGTTAGCTTCATCTGCCGGAGACTATCGGCCTCGTCCTGTATGTTTTGTCTTTCTTCATTAAAAGCTTGGGTTACCATTCCGTTATACTTTTCCTCAATCTCCAATGTGATCTCGTTAATTTTGTCGGTTAAAAGAGCTTGTATCATCCTTTGTTTTAAAAACGTTTTAATCTCCAATGTATCGGTAATTAAAAAAATCGAAAATGCCAGCACAAAACCTATCATGGTAAACCCCACCAATATTACGGCATTTAGAGGATCTTTAGCCGGTTCTTTTTTTTCGTCTTTTTTAACATTGCCCTTTTGCATTTTGTCACCGATTCCTTATATCCGCCAATAAAGCTTTCATACGTTTTAACTGAGCTTGTACACCCGCATTTATATTCCCTCGACCGGTCTGAACGAACAAGTCGGTCTTTTTCATATTGTTTAATTTTATAAACTCTATATCGGCATCTTTTTCATCTTTTTTATCGGTAAAACTTTTTATTATGTTTTCATTTGACGCACCGGTGTAAATTTTCTCGCTTTTGTCATGTATGTATTGATCAATTACTTTATTGAAAATGCCTTCCATCACATTATCATTGTTTTCCATTTCATACTGAAGAATTTTCTCGGCCATGCAAAACGCAAGGTCTAAAATATCGCCTTTGGTTTCTTCAAGAATTTTTCTTTTTTCATTGTCAATGCCGTTTACCGTTTCATGGGCTTCACGTAAAACAGCCGAAAACTCATCGTTAATACATTTTTTCGCATCTTCGGTACCTTTTTGGGTGCCTTTTTCATAGCCTTCTCTATATCCTCTTTCATAGCCTTCCAAGTGCCCTTTTTCAAATCCCTCACGCTTTGCTTTTTCTAGCAATAAGCCGGCTTCCTTTTTAGCTTTATCCAATATATCGTCGGCCGATCTCATATCTTTGTTTATATCCCGAATAACAGGTTCACTTTTTTCCGGTAAGACGTCCTGAGTATACAACCTCACTTTAACATTGCTTATTACTACATCATTCATTTCATATACATTACTCAACGAATTGCTCCCCCTTACCTTTCATTGTAACGATCTCGCCTTTTCTTTCCATTTCAAGCACATAAGATACGATTTTTTGCTGTTTTTCCTGAACGTCAACAAGCCTCACCTTGCCCATAATATCCATTTCTTCCAATATAACTTCTTTAGCTCTTAGTGATACGTTTTTCAGTACTTTATCTTTTACATTTTCGGGAACGGCTTTTAGAGCAAGAGCCAATTCACTTTGTTCGATTTTTGTCAATACGATTTGCAACGATCTGTCATCCATGCCCACGATATCTTCAAATACGAACATTTTTTTACGTATTTCATCGGCCATCTCTAAATTTTCTTTTTCGAGCCGGTCAAAAATGGTTTTTTCGGTGTTTCTGTCCACAGATGTCATAATACTCGCTACAATATCGATACCTATAGTATCGGTATATCCTGCGGTTGTAAAATATCCGTCCAGCTTCTTTTTAACTTCATCTTCCACTTGTGATACTATATCCGGAGACAGCTTGTCCATTTGGGCGATCCTTCTTACTATATCCACCTGTCTTTCCGGTTCTAAAGACGACAGCACGCTTGCAGATTGCTCACTGTCCATATATGACATTATAAGCGCTATAGTTTGATTTCTTTCATACCTTAGAAAATTTAAAACTTCGTTAGAGTCAATATTTTTTAGAAATCCGAAGGGTTTTGCTTTCATGAGGCCGGACATTTTACTTATCAATTCTATACTTCGCTGTGTACCTAAAGCCTCGTTCAACACATCCTTAGCGTACTCTATCCCTCCCGCGGATATATATCCTTGGGCCAGACAGACCTCGTAAAACTCGTTAATAATTTCATTTCTTTTTTCATTGGGAATTTTACTGTTTTTTGCTATCTGCCATGTAACTTTTTGAATATGCTCATCCGACATGTGTTTTATAATTTCGGCGGCATTTTTTTTGCCTAAAGATATTAAAACAACTGCGGCTTTTTCCTCTCCCCTTATAATGTCTTGAGCTTCCAATTTGAATCCTCCCGGTATCACAAGTGTTTTTATCGTAAATATGTACGGTAATGCTTGGCATTTTTATTCCGGATTATCTATCCAGTAACATAAAAGTGCGGCTATCTCTTTTGGATTTGCAGTGACTAGCTTTTCCAACTCCTCAACTATCCTTTTTTCTTTACTATTTTTATTAATTAAATCCAATACCGCCGATTGCTCCACATCCGAAACCTCTACATCCAAAATAGTTTCCCGAGGGTTTTGTACCGGGGGTACTTTCTTAGGTTTGAATGTAAAAAGCAGCAATACTGCGAATATAAATGTCAACAGCGCTAAAGATAGAGCTACTATTGTATTCTCAGAAAGCAATTTATTATCAACAATGCTTTGATCCGGTAAATTGTCGAATTGTTCTTTCAGACTTTCAGCCGCAGTAAAATTCATAACTCCCAATACTATTTTAGAAGGATCCACACCCACCGCAGCTGAGGCTATTCTTTTTAAATCCTCCAATGCACCGGGATCCATATCTGTTTTGTTTATAAGGATAGAGACCGATATGTCGGTTATTCGCCCTTCGGCTTCTTGGACCGATTGTCTTAACTCATTGACTCTGTAGCTTATAACACTTTGAACACGTTCTGTGAACGAATCGGTGTTAATAAAATTATTCTCTTCTTCACGCCCCGGAGTAGAAGTGGAATCCGATACTTTTTCCCTGAACTCATCTACCATGTATGGTATTCCGGCATCATTACCGGGAGTTGAATATTGTATAATCTCTGAACTCTTTCGGTCAAAGTCCATGGTAACCTTAACCGAAGTTTTTATGTTATTAATTCCAAAGACAGGTTCGAACATATGCTGTATCTTTTGACGAAGTTCTTCTTCTATGTTTTTTTCCATTGAAATACGATCGGAGGCCGCACCGTCGAAACCGGAGCCTCCTCTTGATGTAAGATCTCTTAAATTGGTATCGATAACGGCTAGGTTTTCAACCGTAAGTCCGGCTATACTTGTAATCATTAACTGTTTTATTGCGTTAATTTGACCTGTTTCCGGTTCGAAACCTCGTTCAGGTTCTAAAACCACACATGCGCTAACAGGCACAGTTTCGTTTCTAAATCTGAAAATGTCTTCGTCAGGCATGCTTATGGTCACTATGGCACCTTTTATTCCGGATAAAGTGGAGATTACCGCTCCAAGCCTTTCCTGGAGTTGATATTGTAATATGACTTTCCTGTCTTTGTTGCTTGTTGTAAGCCCTACACTACTTTTGTACAGATCGTAATTCAGACCGGTTTTCGGATAACCCTGCATGGCCAGCTGCATTCTAGCTTTATCAGCTTGTCTTTTATCAACCATAACGGTATTGCCACTAACTTTTGATTCTATCCCCAATGAATTTAGTACATCGGTTATTTCACCGCATTCCTTTAAATCCATATCCATATAAAGAATTTCATATTCGGTCATATTTAGAAAAGCGGCGGCTATAGCAGAAGATATAGCCACTAAAATCACAAGTAATATAATCCTTCTTTTTTTATCCTTGTCCAAACCGGACCAGTATTTCTTGCAACTATTTAAAATATTTTTCATTTTACCGGCCACAGGTTTTTCTCCTTATACTACAGTGAGATATTTGTTTAGTCAAAGTCCAAAACATAAAAAAATACCACAGCCCATTTATAAAAATCGGTGTTTTTTAAGCAAATTTAACAATAGCTATAGTATTTTCTCTTTACCAACTATACCGTTATCTTTAATCGATCATTATTTTACTTTTTGTGAATAATTGCTAACCCCATATTTTCCCAATAATATTTTCCGTATCAGTTTATATATTTTTTTATTTTTAGAACCGGATGCTTTCCGACAGTTCTTAAAATTTATTTTACTTAGTAAATACTCACTCACTTCAATCAATTGAATTATACACTAAATTTGGAAAAAGTCAAATATTTTAAGAAAAAAATTTTTTTATTATTTTCAATACTTTACACCGAAGAATTTAAATTATATTAATATAATATTAATTCTAGCATTATACAGTGGTTTTTTTGTATACCTTACACATTTTTCTATTTATGTTTATTCAGCTCTAATTTTCATTTTAATAAAGATTATTAGAATTAAGGTAGATGTTTATGAATTTGTTGTATCCGATATGCCGAAATAAATTTTTTGAGGGTAAAGATTTATCATATCGTGCCGATATATATATCAGTATTAATTTTAGGTGATAAAATGATAAACAACATTTTTGACAATTTAGATATATACGGCAAAGGACTTACCGGTGTAAGACTTAAAAGCGAGGTTATAGCGGATAATATCGCCAATGTAGACACTCCTCGATACAAAGCCAAAGACATATCTTTTGAGAATATCTTTTCAGAATATTTAAAAAGATATCAAAGTATACCTGAACGCAAACAATACTTAACCGAATCAAAGTTTTTATTAAGGGAAAGACCGGGTTTGGAGATACAATCAAACGGTAACAACGTTAATATTGAGACCGAGATGATATCTTCGGTTAAAAACAATTTACTGTACGATGTATTGGTTAAATCACTTAATTCCAGAATAAACCTTATTAAAAGCGCTATAAAGGAAGGAAAAAGATAAATATAATGAGTATTTTTTCAACTTTTAATATTGCTGCAAGCGGTATTTATGCTCATAAAAGAAGAATGGACATAGTAGCACAAAATATAACAAACGCCGACACCATACTAACCGAAACAGGAGAACCTTACAAAAGGAAGATAGCTGTCATATCCGGTTTACGTAATGAAAAAGCTTTTAAAACAGTATTGGACAGCCAAGGTAACACATTAAAAGGAGAGGGTGTAGCCGTTACTTCGGTTATAGCAAGCAATGATCCTTTTAAATTGGAATATAATCCCGAACATCCTCTTGCAAACGCCGACGGATATGTTAGAATACCAAATGTAGACACAGCTTCGGAAATGCTGGAGATGATCGCTGCAACAAGAGCCTACGAAGCAAATGTCACAATATTTAATAATGCCAAAGCAATGTTTTCAAAAGCTTTGGAAATCGGGGGAAGATAATGGCCATAGAACCTATAAAACCAATATCGGGTATGTTGAGCGATGGTATTACCGGTAATACAAAAAGCAGTGTTAACAACAATTTGTTTTCGGAAGCTTTGAACAAAGCTATTTTAAATATTGAAGCCTCAGGCACTCCGACGGATATAGACACTGCGAAAATTTTAGCGGGACAAGATATAAATCTTGACGAATTTTTAATTAACCTTCAAAAGGCTGAAATGACTCTGGATTTAACACTACAAGTCAGAGATAAAATCATAGAAGCATATAAAGAAATTATGAGGATGCAAATATAGCATTTCCTTTTTTTCCTAAATCATCGGCTCCCATCCGATGATTTTTTTTTACCTTCTTTAATATCTTCCACGTTATTTAATAATTGAAACCAAAATATCCGGTATATTCTCCAATTTGGCTTGGATCTGTACGGCACCGGCTTCATATGCGGATTTGGGCATACCGTACACAACGGATGTGGACTCATCCTGCCCTATGGTTTTAGCCCCGTAAAATCTCATTTTCAATAACCCTTGAGTGCCGTCTCTGCCCATCCCGGTTAGAATAACACCTATGGCTTCGGATTTTACTTCTTCGGCTACCGATGAAAACAATACATCCACCGACGGGCAATGTCCCGCCTTTTTGTCACCGTCATAACAAACTATTTTCAACACGCCTTTCTTTTTACGTACTTCCATTTGTTTATTACCCGGTGCTATAATCACTTTACCGGTTTCTATGATATCATCGTTTTTACCCTCTGACACATTAAAATTTGTATTACTGTTAAGCCTTTGTGAAAACATTGTTGAGAAAACCGGAGGGATGTGTTGAACTACCACTATCCCGGGCATATCCTCGGGAAGCTCTTTTAGTATTCTATATACGGCTTCGGTTCCTCCCGTTGACGCTCCAATGGCAATAATACTAAATTTACTTCTTTCATTTCTTTTTACAGGTACAGGTTTGGTGTTTTGAGAAGTTAAAACCTTGGCATTTTTGGCAATTAATACTTTGCTTATTATTTCATTTATAAACGACTCCATATTGCCGGTTGATCGGACATCCGGCTTTAATACAAAATCCACGGCACCGGCATTTAATGCGTCGAATACTACGTTATTCAAGGTGCTCACCACAATTACCGGTAACGGATACTGAGGTATTAATCTTTTTATAAACTCAATACCGCTCATTTTTGGCATTTGTATGTCACATATCATCACATCGGGCTCATATTTTAAAATTTTATCCCTTGCATCAAAAGGATCCGAAGCTTTGGCAACCACATGAATATCCGGATGACTTTCCAATCCTTTAGCTAAAATCTCTCTGAAAAGCATGCTATCGTCGGTAATTATGACTTTAATACGGGATTCATTCATTTTAATCGGACCTTTCTAATATTTTAAATATGATTCTACTGAAATTTTAACTGCAAAAAGAGCAATAAACAATTACACTTTAATTATTGCATTTTCCTGTAAACCGAAGGACTGACTTGTTTGAATCCCGAAGCGTATTTACCTAACGATTCGGATAATCCCACAAAAAGATAAGCTCCTTCTTCCATATGACCGTACAGTTTGCGTATCAATTTTTCTTTGGTATCGTTATCAAAATATATCATTACATTTTTACAGAATATAACATGAAATTTTCTTTTGAAGTTAAAGACTTTATCCATAAGATTCAGTTTTCTGAAAATTACCTCTTTTTTTATTTTATCATTAACAACATACTCGTCGTTTTCAGTCTTTTTAAAATAGCTTAACTGCCAATATGCAGGTAAACCGCTTATATCTTCTTTCTTGTAAATACCTTTTATTCCTTCGTTTAATACTTTGCTTGATATGTCTGTAGCCAGTATCTTTGTATCCCACCAAATCTTTTCTTTACCGAAAAATTCATCTATTATCATTGAAAGGGTATAAGGCTCTTCACCTGTTGAACATCCTGCGCTCCATATTCTTAAATCTCTGTCTCCTATAGCGATTTTCAGATACGGAAGGACACTATCTTTAAAATACCTGAAGTGTTCCGGTTCTCTCATAAAAAAAGTATGATTAGTAGTGATTTTATTAATCATCTCGGCTACAGCTTCTCCAGTTTTATCTGAGACTACGTAATAGTAATATTCCGAAAAACAATTAAACTGTTTTTGTGATAAGATGCTATGAAGTCTACCGGTAACAAGCGAAAGTTTTTCTTCTTTCAAGTTGATTCCGTAGTGTTCTTTTATATAGCCCGAAAATTTTTTAAATTCATTATCCGTGATTGTGAACATTTATACACCTGTTTTATTTATTAAAGTTTAACATATGGAATGAGCTAAAAAAGCTCATTCCATACATAATTTTAACAACCTAAATACATAAATTAATTAAGATTAATATTTACCGAATTCCCTATCACTTAAAACTATTTTTGGTTTAACTCCGGCAGCTTCTTTTTTTGTATCTTGTTTTACATCAACTTTTTTTGATTCTCTTTTTATAGATGAGTCTTCTTTTTTAATTTTTTTCATTTCATTATTTTCTTTGTTTATGTCATGTATCTGTTTGGCACTTTTCATTTTAAATCTTCCTACAGTCTCTTTAAGCAGTTCAGCTTGAGTTGAAAGTTCTTCGCTTGCAGCCGCACTTTCTTCAGACGTAGAGGAATTTGTTTGAACTACCTCCGAAATCTGAGATATTCCTTGATTGATCTGAGATATACCCACTGCTTGTTCATTTGATGCAACAGCTATATCTGCAACAAGTAATGCAGCCTTAGTAATGTCTTCAGCGATCTTGTTTAATGCACCGGAAGTTTCATTTGCAATTTTAGTTCCGTTTTCAGCCTTTTTCATAGATCCTTCAATCAAAGCGGTTGTTTCTTTTGCAGCATTTGCCGATCTGGCAGCTAAGTTACGAACCTCTTCGGCAACCACAGCAAAACCTTTCCCGTGTTGTCCCGCTCGAGCGGCTTCAACTGCAGCGTTTAAAGCAAGTATGTTTGTTTGGAATGCGATTTCGTCTATAACTTTTATAATCTTTGATATATTAGAAGACGAATCATTAATTTCTTCCATTGCCAAAAGCATGTCTTTCATCTGATCTTTACCTTTAACAACACTATTTTTACTTATTTCAGCAAGTTCATTAGCCTGATTTGCATTTTGTGCGTTGAGTTTGGTTTGAGAAGAAATCTCTTCTAATGATGCGGTCAACTGTTCTATTGAACTTGCTTGCTCAGTAGCACCTTGAGAAAGTACTGTACCTGAGTCGGAGACTTGTTTTGCACCTGACGATACCTGTTCGGCAGCATTGTTTATATTAGTTATAACATCATTTAAGTTGTCGGACATTTTGTTAAAGGCTTGTGCTAATGCTCCTATTTCATCGTTTGTGGAAATATTTATATCAGTATTTAAGTTGCCGTCGGCAATTTTTTCAGCTTCAGCGGCTATTTGTTTAAGCTGCTTGCTTATTAATATAGAAATATACCGGCCTAAGATTATAGCAAGTGTCATACCACCAATAATAAATATTATCATTGTTATCATTGCATTATTTGCCATTTTTTTATTATTCTCTGACATATTGAGAGCTTCTTGATTTAATCCGCTTAATAAATTTTCGATCGCCAACCGCTCATCCTGAACAACTTTTTTCATTCCTGCTGTATTTAAAAGCGCATTAGCTTCCGCATCTTTATTTTTCATAGACAGATCAATAAGCCTATCTAGATATTCTCCATATGCTATTCTTGTATTTAGAAAAGTGTCAAATGCCTCTTGTATATCCTCGGATATAATTCTATCGGTAAATTCCATTACCCTTTCATTTATCAACTGCCTTGCAGCTGAAATTTCTTTCTCTACTTTTGTTAAGTCTTCCTGTGTACTCGCTAAAATGATATCGCGAGAGTGGATTTGAACTCTCTCAAAAACCGTTGTTATGTCAGTCATACATATTAATGGCACAGTAATATTCTCATATAGAATAGAGTTGTTGTTATTTATTTTGTTCATATTTATGATGCCAACAAAACCTACAATACCTGCAATCAATGCAACTAAAATAAATCCTGTTATAAGTTTAGTCACAAATTTCATATTATAAAAAAATTTCATATGCAATTCCCCCTTTTAATTTACCACTTCATTTATTGTGTCAAGTTCATTATCGGTTAAAAGTTTTTCGCAATCCAGTATTAGTTTAACATCGCTACCGATTTTACCTATACCTTTTATATACCTGTTACAGTTCCGACTTATTTCAGGTGGTGCAACAATATCAGTATCAGGTATCAACATGACATCAGCAACACCATCTACGATCAAACCTACCGAATTATTGGCAACATTGATTACCACTACACATGTTCTATCGGTATATTCTCTCAATTGCTTTTTAAATCGTAACCGAACATCCATTACGGGGATGATTTTTCCCCTTAAATTAATAATCCCTCGTATATACTCAGGAAGCTCGGGTACCTCAGTGACCGGTTGTATACCAATTATTTCAGTAACATACCTAATATCAATTCCATAACTTTCATTCCCAAGTTTAAACATAAGGAACTTATCTTTTTGCGTATCTTCTTCTTGTTCATATAACTCCTGCATTATTGTCTCACTCATTTTTACATCTCCTTTCGAGACATGATAACGTTCATACTAATGCGTTATACCGTAGATATTAAACCGGTTTTTATTATATGACCTAAAAATTACTATAACTTTTACCGGTTTATATATTCATACGGTAGCTGCAATAAACGGTTTATACTTTTTACATAAGGGGTGTGTAAAAAGTACTGTATTTGTTAAAACATCGATTAAACTTTATATCGGCAATTTTTATGAATTTTTTATAGGAATGTGGAGGAAAAGGTGGGAGAATTATTTGTAGTGGTTGGATATTTATAAAACGAGTTTTATTTTAATGATTCCTTCACTAAAAAGCCCGGTATTACCGGGCTTTGGCTTAAATTTTTAAAAACTTTGTTTTTAAAATTTATACTAAATATAGAGTTTTGAAAAATATATCCTCATTAATAAATCTCAAGGCCGCGTTGAGCGTCCTTGAGATTGGAGTAAATTTTTTAAAAACTTTGTTTTTAAAAATTTATCCTCATTTAAGAGTTTTCTAAATTTATCCTCATTAATAAATCTCAAGGCCGCGTTGAGCGTCCTTGAGATTGGAGTAAATTTTTTAAA
>Ga0334883_1000367_pt1 | contig 83132 bp, 75 predicted proteins | sample GraSluR1_MG_6_FD_207230 | JGI IMG/M metagenome (GOLD analysis project Ga0334883, IMG submission 207230) | Sludge microbial communities from methane-producing bioreactor in Wageningen University, Netherlands - Granular Sludge_09_05-R1 | ecosystem: Engineered > Bioreactor > Anaerobic >... | reverse complement strand
AAAACGAGACTCGCTATAGGTTCGCTAGAGATGCTCTGAGATGTCTTTCACCGCCCGGTTTTGCTGAGCCGGGCGTTCTATCTCTGAATTATCTTGTTCAGCTCTTCCAGATCACCAGACTCGATTGCCATTCTCACTTCTCGAAGATATGATTCGGCCTCTTTGAGTGATTCAACGATATTCGATCCGTTATACCTTGCCATATCCACCACCATCTCCTGATTTTGCTTTCCGAGTCTAGTCGTCGAGGCGAAACCCGGTCCAGTATATTCTTCGAAGCCCCTTCCAAGAACGATTGCGGCCCTTGATAGATAGTATATGCTCTGGCTTATCCGCGAGAGCATCCTGTCATGGGAAAGTGGCTCCACAATCTTTGGTCTAGATCCGAGGCAGTTTGTTATTTCAATAACAGTATCAATATCATCCTGATTGGCAAAGGGGGATGGAGATAGAAGAAAGGGGCGGTTCTCAAAAATGTGCACATCCCATCCGGCCGAACCTGCAAACTCGTTTCCGGCCATAGGGTGGCCGCTAACGAATCTTAACATTCGACGTCTGGCGATCTTCTGAAAGGGTGTCATTACACTTGCCACATCCATAACGGTGGAAGAGAAATTCAGCTCCTCAAGAATAGCCTCTTCAACATTCATCGGAACTGCCAGTATGACTACATCCCTGCTGAAAAGAAGCTCTTCGAGGCTGTTACCCGTCTTTATACCCCTATCTCGGAGCATGTTATTCGTCTGCTTTTCTCTCTCGAAAACTGCAACTTCATGATCACAGCTGAAAAGGCGTAGAGCCATAGAACCTCCCATGGCGCCGCCGCCGATTATCAGTATATTCACTTCCCAAACTCCCCGACGAACAGGTCTGGCCTGAGAGCTCTCGCTCTGTGCAGATATACGAAGTTCTTTGTCTCGGATTCACAATGGATCAGAACCCTAATTATCCCGCTCATAGAATTATCAAAAGAAGCTTCGTTCAAGCAGAGAAGAGCTATGTCGCCAAACTCAAAATGCTTTCTGAAAGCCGTAGCAGGGTTGAAAGACGTTACGTCGTGCGTAACCGTGAAGATTACTGAATGAAGCTCGCCTATACTGTTTTTCGAGAAGATCTCTTTCATCAACTCCACGGTCTTCTCTGAAATCTCTCCCGCTTCGTTTCTTTCGACAGATGTTGCTCCCCTGATTCCCTTCATTAGTTCCTCCAAGATGAAAAGCCTCCATAATATCGGAGACGGAATTTGTCAAGCTCCCAATAGACGATAGACATCTACATGGCACTTCTCATGCAATGCCTCGAAATCTTAGTCAAATCAACACAGACCCTAATACTCGGAACTTTCGGCTGACTATTTTTCCAGCAAATGCCTGAACAGACGATAGCGGCAGGATTTACAAAGAAGCTGCAAGCTCTCTAGAAGCCTCCGGTTCCACCGCCGCCACCACCGCCTCCGGAGCCACCACCACCAAAGCCTCCCGAGCCGCCAGAACTGCTAGTGGAAGCAGCGTAGACTGATCTCGTAAGGCCGTTGAAGGAACTGACGGCGTATGAAGTCGCCGGGTAGTAAAGGAATGGGTGACGACTCTGTTCTCTCCAGAGCTCTTCAGGTACTATCCTGTTCAGGTTCTTTCTTACCGTATCGGCTATGCCGAGGGCAGTTGCGAATACGAGATACTCTTCCCAGAGAATTATCGATTCTGGTGGCTTCTCATTCAGAAGAGAGTAGTCTTCAAGGTATCTTTTCAAGGCGAGCCATTTGAGATAATAAACCCTTCCCTCCGGTGTCCATCTGCCAAAGACATCTTTGGGCATGAGCAGCACGACAAAGGAGACGGTCCATATTATCCCGTAGAAGACAATGGCAAAAAATCTTAGGTTAGAGACCACAGGATTTGAGTATACAATGGTCAGAATAATAGAGAGTACTAGCATGAGAAAAGAGTATCCCTTGGCCATCGAATTACCTTTAGTGTCTAACAAGTGCTTGGACTTCACGGAACTGCTGACCTTGTTCTTGTAACTGGTAAAGTCGTGAGTGAAGATTTTCGCTTTGCTCTGGCTCTTAGTATTCTTCTTTTTCACATCGCCAAAATTGAAGATATCATTCTCGTCATATTTGTCAAGAAACTTCAAAAATGCTGCCTCTGTAGGTCTTAGTCCTGAAGTCTCTCGACTCTTAATAAGTATTCCCTCTACTTTCTCACCCATACCTTTGTCAAAGTCAATTATGTTCTTTCTGTAAAGCTCCATCATTACCGAACCGATACCATCATTATCAACCGCGCCGACCATATTCTTTACAGCCGCGTTCACAATATCCGGCGCGTCATTTGTGGGAAGCTCTCTTTCGTACTCTCCGTAATAACCAGTTTCGGGTTCTCGACCGTACTTATGAAAAGCAATGAATAGAACAAACGGAGTGAGTAACCCTATAAACAAAGGTAAAATCCACTTCAGCATAACTGTCCAGAGGCTGATGTTCCTTTCAGTAGTCTCGATGAATCTCTTATCAAAATCGCCGCCTTGCGCTAGGTTCCTGGTATCCATAGAACGAATGTCATCAATTGGAACGGAAGCTCTGAACTCGACATAGGACTTGGGGGGGACGCCGGTTAGTTTCAGATCGTAAACATTCGCAGCCTTAATGAACTCAGTTTTCGGATGAGTATAGAAGTTGAGAATCCTCATGTTTTCTGGAAAGACAATTTTCGCTGTGAGCTCACCCACCCAGCTTGCGGTGTCTTCGCCCCAGACTTTTCTGAATATCTGAGCCACGTCAGTGCCGACCTCGACGGCTCGGCGAATAGTATAGCGGTATGTAACCGTTACCCTATCTTCGCCCGCTATTGGCTGCACACTTCCAGAATTATAGGGCACAAACCATATCCTCACCGACCTTTCACTTTCAGAACCCGTAGACTCTATGTATTTGATTTCCTTGCCTACTGCAGTTATCTGTATCGTGCTGTAGAGACTTCCAGCTCGATCGGCAGGCAGTTCCCTGTAGATTCCCCTGTAAGGTTTGACGAAACGGTATTCGATGGTCTCGGTAACTGTCATCAACCCTCTGTTATCTATCTCCATAAGTATACTTGCTCTCTCGATATTAGTAATCGAGGAGAAGCTGTCGGAAATACCGTCACTGAAGATAAAAACGATTACTCCCCAGAGGAAAACGCCCACTATGATACCAACGATAGCTCGAAATGCCAGCTTTTTCATGCAATTTCACCCCCATTAGAATTGTACAACATAGAACACCGCTTCTTAACACGCTTAGTCTACTGAGCACTCAAACCCATAAAAAAAAGAGACGGGCACTGTCGCGGCCGTCTCTCTATCGAATAGGTAATTGATCAGTCGCAGCCACACTCTCCGTACGGGACGCGACCCGTATCAAGAAAGAGCTCATACAGTTTATGACTGTCTGTGCCTACTTCCAGGGGCATCAGAGTAAGAGTATTCAAGGCACCCCAGTTAACGAATTCCAGAGGTATCTCGAAGATATTTCTGGGAATAGTTGGGTCTGTCACACCAACAGGCAACTCGTTGATGAGAAGACCGTAAGGCTTTATGTCCTCGCCAACGGGTGGCATATCGACAGTTAGGTATAGGAACTCTCTGTTTATTGCCTGAAGAATGTCGAGAAGATCCAGTGAGCCGGTGAATTCCTTATCAACTCCTTCCGCTGGAATCTCGACCTCTTCAGCTATTCTCTGGCCGGCACTTCCGTGACCCGTGAATATGAAGATGAAGACCTCGTTCTCATTCATGCTTTCGGCTATCGTTTCCAGCGCGTTCTGAAGATCTTTCTTTGTGCCGCCCGAAATCTTCGTGACTTCAAATCCAAATGGCGTAGATGTCAGTGTGGTCTCCCATCTGTCAGCATCCACAAAGCCTGGTTCGTCGTCACCAGAGAATATTAGAGCATGCTTTGAGGAAGCGTCGTCGGTTAACTTCATGAACTGATCGCCATTGTAAAGACCTTGAGGATGTTCCACTCTTCCGAACGGATCGGGGGGATCTCTGAAAGGACCGATCGGATCGTTTCTGAGAGCATCGTCGTCGGCATGTGCTATAGTCCGATCGTTCTCTATTGCCTTTCTGAGTTCGTCTAACCAGCAAAGGAATCTGTCATCAGGAGCTGACCACAGAAAGCAATCGTATGCCAATTCGTTCCATCTGGCAGCCGATTTCAGAAGGGTGTTGTCAAGGTGGTCAAGGTCTTTGAACATTCCTCCCCCATAACACTGGCTGAACAGAAATGTCATGCTCTTGTACCCGGCCTTAACGATAGTGTCTTCAATCATCTTTGCGAACTCGCTTGATCTTATTCCCGTATCGGAAGCCGCCATATCGACCTCGATATCTTCCGGCGGTTCCAGATACTCGGGAGTTGCAGGAGCGGTGGTGAAGGTTATTCTTGATGGTGTTCCCTCAGTTTCAGGGGGTCCTGAAATGGGAGTAATCTCTATCTCATAGTCATGTCCGGGTTCAAGCAATAGTCCAGTTTCGACTGAGGTCTCTCTCCCCTTTCTCGAGAATATCTCTTCTCCTCCATAAAATATCTTTACGCGGTACTCAAGATTCTCTGCCCCTCTTGCCGCTTCTGGTTCCGTTTCAAAGATGACTACAAGGGGAGTGGAATATGGGTAGTCTCTTTGATGATCGTACGGAGACCAGAAGTCAGGCTCTATCCAGCTCAGGCTAATCCATTGCTTCAAGGCCATCGCATCGGCATTACATTTGGCCCAGGCCTCGATTTCGTCTTCATTCGTATAACAGAAATCCCGACTGTAAGTAAAAGACGCCTTTCCCTCATCGTCAGTCGTAACGTCAGTATCGTCGATATTCGGATTTCCGATAACTGTAAAAGTCACCGTAAGTCCTTTTGCAGGCTTGCCATCGGCTTTTGTAACTGCCACTTCTACTGTGTGTGTACCTGGAGAGACATTTACATCGTAGGCTGGAGTGATCGTCATACTGTAATCGCACTCGCACTGAATGTCAGCCAGGGCCATTATGGCCGAAATATGGTCAGGCAAAGCACTTACCTTACCCCAGGTCTGCGCCATGATACTCTGAGGATCAGTAGACTGTACGTTGTCGTTCACATAGTTATCGTCTTCATCGTAGTGATATTCATCGTCTAGCCCCATAAGATGTCCGATCTCATGAGCGACTACAGCCGGAGTATCTAGATTATCCCAGGTTCCAGTAGTCGTTTCTGTAGAACCGGGCGTCGGAAGCGGCGTATTCACGTAAGATGTATGCGCCGCTTTGACATCTTTGACTTCTATGACGTGGGCGTCGTCAGGTGGTTCTTCTCCTTCTTCTAGAAGCGTGAAGACGAAATCGAATGTCACCGTACAGCAATCCTTCCACTCTTGCGAGCCATTAGGACCGTTCCATATGGCTTCTGCAGAGGCTTCCCACGAATCGAGAAGTTGTTGAGTGGCGCCGTCTCCATGAAAGGCGATATTTACCGTAACAGTGTAATCGCAAGGGCCACCTGTAACCGAAGTTGTTTCCGGCCAGTAGATAGCACTTGCAGGGTATTCGATGGGAAAGTAAACCTGAAGCATTGAAAGTGCGAAATCTCCCAGAAGCACAGGTGGTTTACTGAAGACCATAACCCGCGTATCTCCTAGAAGATCTTCAAGAGTCTCTTTACCGCGGTCGTCGCCGTTTCTCAGAAATGCTACAGCTATAAGGGCTCTAATGGCCGCTTCGGGATCATCAAGGTAAGTCTCCAGGTCATCAAGTGTATCTTCGTCCAGATCTGATCTTTGAAGGGCGAATGCTGCAGCCCATCTCTCAAGATAGTCTGTCGAATCGAGCAGATCCAACAAGCTATCGAGGTATGTTCCAACCAGCGGAATCAGCTCTTCAACAAAACGTAGTGTGTAAGGTGTTGCGGGATCGATCTTGTCGATTATCTTACCTATCTCGTCGATCTCCACAAACCTGGCCTTGATAGTTTTGCTCTTATCCATAGTGGTGGTTGTAACCGTCGCATCGTTGGAAGCGACTTCACCTTCCCAGCCGCCGAATTCCCAACCTACATCGGGAAATGCCTTTACTGTGACCACTGTATCTTTTTTGTATTTGTGCACCCCGACAGTCGGGTCAGTGTTACCATTCCCGTCTTTTTCTATCGTGAGGATGAATGTAGTTATCAAAGGGCAACTTGTGAGAGCCAGCAGTAAGATAGAAAAGACCAGAAGAAAGAACATAAACCTTCTCCTCATTTTGAGCACTCCCTTCGTCGAGTATGAGTGCGTCGAGGAAGAAACGGCTTTGAGTTGTGGTCAACACAGCAATATACTCACTCAACTGCTACAATTATAGTCCTGTGTCATATAATCTACATAGGCAGAATTACTCTCCTGCCAATTACAGGATACTGCACCGACTGAAGGAGGAAGATATGTTCAAAGATATAAGGAGAAACGACAGAAAACTACCTCTGGAAGAGGGGAAGAGAATTCTTGAAGAGGGACTCTACGGAGTCCTGTCTACGGTGGGAGAAGATGGTTACCCATACGGTGTTCCTGTAAACTACGTCTTTGATGATTACAGATTGTACTTCCATTGTGCACCCTGCGGGAGCAAAATTGACAATTTGCTCTTCAACTCAAAAGTATCGTTCTGCGTCGTCGGGCGAGCCGAAATTCTGCCTGAAGAATTCTCCACGAGTTATTCAAGCGTTGTGGTATTTGGAATCGCATCACTGGTTGAAGAACCTTCTGAAAAGCTTATGGTATTGGAGAGACTTATCGGAAAATATGCTCCTGACTTTGCTGAAGAAGGCAGAAAGGAATCCGAAGAGTCTCTAAGCTCTACTTTGATTGTGAGAGTTGACATCCAGCACATTACAACTAAGGGAAGAGAAGTCAAATAAACCATAGGGGATACTTCGAATTGGTGCTTCTTCTGTTCTAGTACGCAGCGAGTTGTTTCGATTTCGCAATATATGAGACTGGGAGGGATATATATGGGAAGAGAAAGCATTCTAAAGACTGTTATCGGTGCAGTAATGGTCATTTTCGGCTTACTGATAATCTTTGTGCCTTCTTTCGGGTTGAATCTGTGGCTTCTTTTCATCTGGTTGCCCGCGATCTTCATGGAATACAAGGCCTTTGTGAGTGAAGATAAAGGACTCTTTGTTCCCGGCGGTATTCTTTCAATGGTTTCTCTAATACTTACGCTAAACGTGATCTTCCCTGCTTTTATCTCCAACGGAGGATGGGCGTTGTTTATCATGGCACCGGCAATTGGACTCTTTCAGCTATATGCGGGAACTACTCCAAGGAATTCTGCTCTGCTCGTAGCTCCCTCAATCCTGACGGCCGTTTCTGTCTTCTTCGTACTTCTGACAAATATGCCTTCCATACTGGGTATCTTTGTCGGCATAGCGCTCTTCGTAGTCGGCGGAATTATAATCTACACCAATCTTAGAACATCATTAAAGAGATGAAGGAGGAGCCAATTGAAAGCCATGATTCTCTCTGCCGGGGCCGGAACTAGACTGAGGCCGCTTACCGGCATGATACCGAAACCTATGCTGCCCGTTATCGAAAAACCGGTTATTGAATTCATTATTGAACTGCTTGCTAAGAATGGAGTTGACGAGATGATGATAAACATCTCGCATCACGGTTCGCTCATTCAGGATTACTTAAAGAGTGGTTATGGATATGGTTTAAGTATTGGCTATTCATTTGAAGGACATTTCGAAAATGGGCAGCTAAAACCCGAGCCATATGGATCTGCCGGAGGGATGAAGAAGATACAAACTGATACAGGTTTCTTCGATGAGACCTTCATTGTTGCATGCGGTGATGCGATCATTGATCTTGATATCAAAGAGGCTCTGGAGTTTCATAGAGCTTCACGAGCCCTGGCAACTATAGTGGCAAAAGAGGTCTCCATAGAACAAGTTTCGAATTACGGGATAATAGTATCAGAAAGGAACGGGCGAGTAAGATCTTTTCAGGAGAAGCCTACTCAGGCAGAAGCAATGTCCACTATCGCAAATACTGGTATCTATATATTCGAACCATCTGTATTTGACTATATTCCTCAAGGCCAGTTTTATGACATTGGAAGTCAACTGCTTCCTGAACTTGTGAAGAAGGGAGAGAGTGTCTATTCCTTCGTGTCGCAAATCGAATGGTATGATGTGGGTCGCAGTTCAGACTACATATCTATCCTTGGCCAGGCACTGAAGGGTAAGGTGAAAGGCTATAAACCTTCTGGCAAGGAGAAAGCGCCGGGCCTTTGGCTTGGAACCGGTGCAATAATGGACATTTCAGTCGAAATTGCAGCGCCAGTTCACATTGGTGGAATGACGAGAATCGGGAAGAACGTGAAGCTTGAGGGACCTGTTGCGATAGGTTCCAACTGTGAGATTGGTGACAACTGTGACTTGTGCAATGTCTACGTTAGTAACTATACGAGAATTGAAGCAGGATTAAAGGAAAGGAATATACTCCTTACGCCCGAATACTTCGTGCGAAGTGATGGTTCTAGCGGGCAGATTATGGGAAGCCAGTATTCAAAGTATGTATCTGACACTAGATCGAAAAAGTAATCTCTCGATATACGGTATGGCCACATCTCATGTGCTAGAATGGACGGGTGTACTGATCCAGTCTAATCTTTGGAGAATAATAGAATGTTGAAGATTTCAAAGGTCTCAAGCAAGAAAGAGAGAAGAGAGTTCCTAGAACTTCCCCGTAAGATCTATGGGCAGTATCCGCTCTGGGTTCCTCCGTTCGAACACGAAATGCGTGCATTACTTAAGGGCAAGGGATCTGCTCTCCTTCAGAACGGTCCCCATGACTTCTTTATAGCAAAGAGAGATGGTGTGACATTAGGTAGAATCGTGGTAGGTATCGAACAGGTTCTCAACAGAGAAAAGGGTGTAGAACATGCTTACTTCACTCTCTTCGAGTCTCTAAATGATAGGTCGGTCGCCAGAGCACTTCTGAAGACTGCCGAGAGCTGGTCCAAAGAGAGAAACATGAAGTTCCTGAAAGGTCCAGTCTCACCTACAAACGGAGACGATTTCAGGGGATTACTGATAGATAACTACGATGATCCGCCGGCAATACTCATGCCTTATAATCCACCCTACTATCCCAGTTTCTTCGAAGAGTATCGACCTTACCTGCGATATCTGGCATTCAGCTATGATCTCGACAATGTCATATCTGAGAGAGAGTTGAAAGGTTCGGAGATCGCCATGAGAAGATACAACTTCACAGTCGATGAGGCGAATTTCAAAGACCTTGAGCAAACTGCACGAGACATCCATAGAGTCACTTCCGAAGCCATGCCCGACTGGGAAGAAGACATGGTTCCCCCGACTTATGAAGAGATTTATCAGGCAGCGAAGACTCTAAAGCTGGTGGCCGACGAGAGAATGGTAGTCATTGCCCGTTCGGGGGATAGACCTATTGGATATTTCGTTGCTTTACCAGATTTCAACCCGATAATACGAGAGATTTCCGGACGGCTATTTCCTTTCGGATGGTATAAGTTATTGAGAAGGCGAAGAAGTCTAGAGAGAGTAAGAGCTGCGATCCTCTTCGTAATACCGGAGTTCAGAAACAGGGGAGTTCCGGCAGCGATGTTCGTAAAGGCTTACAATAACGTCAGGGAAATGGGTTATAGAACGCTTGAGGGTTCTTCTATAAGCTGGATGAATGCAACAATGATAGCTAACGCACGTAGAGTTGGCGGTGATGAGTATAAACACTTCATTGTTTTTGGAAAGAGTCTTATCAAGAGACCTCTAACTCTCAAGGAGATCTATGGACCGGCGGCTGGAAGATTTGCAAAGGAAGGGCAAGAGAAGTTCGAAAACGCTCTTCAAACTCTTTGAATCTCACAGAGTCTTCTTCTATCTTGTCGGACTTTGCGACCAGGTAATCGAGAAATAGCAGGAGCCTTTTGTATCTGGTGAGGTACTGTATCGATCGTTCATCTTTGTAAAGATTAATATCCCATTTGTCAAGCACAGCCATCAACAGTGTGAATGGTGTGTATGGCTTCAATCTCTCAACTTTGAGAAAAAGAGCGAGTTCCTCAAGCATCTTTTCAACTGTGACCTCCGGTAGACAATACTCGCTGTTCACAACGTTCTCAAGCCATGGAAGTATCTGACGGTAATAATGGTAATTAGGGCTACCACCCGTAATTGCCTTCAGTCCCAAAATCTCCATGGCCTTCGGCCGTTCGGTATCTCCAAGACAGGAGAATAATCCCCAAAGAGGGTCGAAATCGTCGTAAATGAAGTAGTGCTCTCCATGTACTTGTCCAAAGGCCTTCATTGTGTCGAGATATCCACAGATTAGATAACGCTGAGAGACTTCTTTTTGAAAGGTCATCACTGTTCCGAAATGTTCTGAAGGCTCGATTAGCGTAACGTTCATCCCGTGACTGAAAAGGTTGACATGAGCCAGATTTTCACCGAGTCTCAAGCCAACAATATCAACGGCGACAACTCTGTCGAAACCTCTCTCTTTTGGCATGAAGACAGGAAAATTCGAGTATACACCTCCATCGATGAATGAAAGATCCCCAATCTTCTCTCTCTTGAATGCCGGGAAATTTGCACTGGCAAGAACATAGTCCGTAAGTTGATCTTCTGGAATATTTTCCTTATACATAACAAAAGGCCTTATATTACTGAGGGAGTATGCGACTATACCAAAATCAATTTCACTGTCTCTGATCTTGTCTTCTGAGATCATTTCCGAAAGTCTATTACGCAACGGGGCGACGTCTATGCCCTGACTCGTAGTTATACTCCTCAGTGCGGAAGCCAGCTCGAGCGTGTCAAGCTCCCGAAAGTGGCCCTGAATAAGGTTATACAGAGCGGGGGAAACAGTCATCAGTTCACTGTAATCTATGCTGTACCAGGTGTCTCTCGCGATCTCATAGCCTTCGCTAATTATACCGGCTGCGTTTATTGCACCTACGGAAGTGCCATAAACTGCTTCGATCTCTATGCCCAGATCCTTGAGAGCTCCCAAGACCCCAATTTGATAGGCTCCTCGACCCCCTCCACCCGAAAGAACGACGGCAACAGAAAAAAGCCTGAGCGACAAAATGAAGAGGGCGAGAGTCAGAGCTATATATCTATGCAAGATAAGTTCCTCCTGATGGCCACTTGTTCGCGTAATGCTCCTGATAGTATTATAATACATAAAGAATACATGTCTGACGTCGCTTTAGCAAACATTAATCTTCTAATCACTGACGTTAAGCTACTATCCTTTATGATCTATATTGTTGGCTTGCCTAACTACTGGAGGGGTATTTTTGATAAGAGATTTCTTCAAACACAACTGGCTTAAATACTTGGTAGGCGCCCTCTTCCTAATATCAGTCGATATATTGATGCTCGTAACGCCGAGAGTCATGGGACGTATAGTTGACGAATTGAGGAGCGGGGTTCAAGATATGGACTTCGTTGGATTACTGATTCTTGCAGTTATTGGCGTCGCTTTTGGTCTCTTCATTACAAGGCTCTTCTGGAGAGTCTTTATTATGGGTGCAGCTCGCAGGTTTGAGTACTATTCGCGCAGAACACTCTTTGAGAAACTGCTGAATCTTCCTCCAACTTTCTATGATAAGACAAGGGTTGGTGACTTGATGGCCAGGTTCACAAACGATGTGAACGCCGTGAGAATGGCTATGGGACCGGCTATTGTAATGACTATAGATGGGCTCTTTCTGATAACCGTTACCATTGTCGCTATGGGATCATTTACCAGCTGGAATCTTACCTGGATTGCGATCACGCCATTTCCAGCGCTGGCTATTGTTTCTACTTTCTTTGGTCGTATTATACATAAGAGGTTTAAGAGCGTACAGGCTTCATTTTCGGACCTTACGGATACCGTCGAAGAGTCAATTTCGGGCATACGTCTCATAAAGAGCTATGGAATTGAAGATCTGAGAAAGGGTACTCTGGTAGATAAATCAGATAATTATGTTGATGAAAACATGAAACTCGTAAGGATTTGGGGTATGTTCTTTCCGCTGATTCAGACTCTCTCCATGCTGGGTTCGGTACTGGCCACTCTATTTGGAGGAAGAATGGTGATTCTCGGACAACTCACCCTTGGGGAATACGTTACATTCACCGCATATCTGGGGATGCTCATCTGGCCAATGACCGCTTTCGGTTGGGTTATAAACATAATCCAGAGGGGAAGAGCCTCATATAAGAGGTTAACAGAGGTCCTCGAAGAGGATAGTAATATTCTGGTGGAAAATCCGGTGAAGATAGAGGATTTCAAGGGTCATATCGCCATGAAGAACCTCACTTTCACATATCCCACGGGAAGCCATCCCATACTTGAAGAGATAGATTTCGAAGTTCAGCCCGGTTCCAAAGTAGCCATAGTAGGTACAACAGGCTCGGGAAAGTCGACCATAGCGAAACTAATCGCCCGACTCTATCCGATTCAAGAAGGCAGGCTCTTCATTGACGGATACGACATCAATAGAATAGAGCCTTCAATGATGAGAGAGAACGTGGCATACGTTCCTCAAGAGACATTCCTTTTTTCGGAAACAGTAAGAAACAATATTCGATTCGGCGATATGAGTATTCCCGATCAAGACGTAGAGAAGTATGCGATGATAGCCGCCATTCACGAAGATATTCTGGGCTTCCCAAAAGCGTACGAAACGCTCGTCGGCGAAAGAGGTGTTACGCTTTCAGGCGGACAGAAACAGAGAATAGCTATTGCAAGAGCCCTGATTAAGGAAGCGTCGATTATTGTTCTTGATGATTGTCTTTCCGCTGTGGATACGGAAACCGAGGCCAAAATACTCAACTCTCTACGAAACTCAGGCCGTATGCGTTCGATCGTCGTGATATCGCACAGACTGAAAGCGGTAGTCGACGCCGATATGATATATGTTATGCACGACGGAAGAGTTGTTGAGAGCGGCAGGCATTTGGAGCTTGTCGAGAACGGCGGGCTTTACCAGAGAATGTACGAACGCCAGATGCTTGAAGAAAAACTCAGGGGGGAATAGAAATGGCTCAAAGCGTATACGGCGAAGCTGAAGAAAAGCAAAAGGTCGAAGATTGGCGGGTTATCTTCAGGCTCTGGAAATACACGAAGCCATATCTTTCCATACTGGTGTTTGCCCTCGTTCTCATAGGAATCTCGACCGCCCTGGACCTTCTTCCGCCTCTCCTTTCCAAGATGGCGATAGACGACTACATGAACAATCAATACTCTCTCAACATTATCGAGAGGGACGGGTCTGTGGTGCTTTCAAAATCAAGCGACGGCCAGTTCTCTTTGCGACAGACTACGGATGGCCATTACATTGCTACAGATGGAAAGACTGAGTACCCGATAAGTACCGAACAACTTAAGAAACTTCGAGTTGAAGATTTGAACGGTCTGGGACGCATAGCACTATACATGATCATAATACTAGTCTCGCTCTTCTTCACAAATTACGGTCAGGTTTATCTGACATCCTTCATGGGTCAGAAGATTACGCACGGAATAAGAGTTGATCTGTTCAATCATCTCTTGAAAGTTCCAATGCGTTTCTTCGACACCAACCCGAGCGGAAGACTCGCTACGAGAGTTGCCAACGATACTCAGAATATGGCTGAGTTTTTCACAAGTGTTATAACTTCGATAGTGAAAGACGTACTGCTTCTGGGCGGGATAATAGTAATCATGCTGAATATGTCGCTTTATCTTGGAGCGATAACGCTTTTCATACTCCCGGTTATTGGTGTTGCGATCTTCCTGTTCCGTTACTTTGACAGACTCGCATACAGAAAGGTCAGAGCGAGGCTCGCAATCATTAACGCCTTCCTCGCCGAACATATATCCGGTATGTCTATAGTACAGCTCTTCAACCAGGAAGGACGCAAGCGCCGGGAATTCGACGGTGTGAACAAAAGTCATTACAAGAGTCTTATAGAACAACTCTGGGTCTTTGCGATCTTTAGACCTCTTCTCGATTTGCTTTATTACCTTACAATTGCTCTTGTTGTCTGGTTCGGAGCGAAGGGCATAGTCGGTATGACTCTTGAATTCGGTGTACTTGTGGCGTTTGTCGCCTACATCGATATGTTTTTCAGACCTCTAAACGACATAGCCGAGAAGTATGATATTGTCCAGAACGCTCTGGCTTCAGCCGAAAAGATATTCAAACTCATGGACGAGAAAGAGGAAGTCTATCATCTTGACAGGAAAGCTTCGATGAAACTTGAGGGAAGCATAGAGTTTGAAGATGTGGCCTTTGCCTATGATGGAGAACACAGGGTGTTGAAGGGCATAAGTTTCTCGGTGAAACCGAAAGAGAAAGTGGCGTTCGTTGGGGAGACCGGGGCCGGAAAGACATCGATAATCAGCATTCTTACAGGTTTATATAGAGTTCAATCAGGAAAGATTCGCATAGATGATAGAGAGATTTATGACTACAACATTCAGAGCCTTCGTAAAAAGGTGGGAGTGGTCTTGCAGGACGTCTTCCTCTTCTCCGGCAGTATTCTCGATAATATCAGGCTGTTTGATGAGTCGATTTCGAGAGAAAAAGTAATAGCCGCAGCCAAATACGTCTATGCGCACCATTTCATTGAGAAACTGTCGAACAGCTACGACACACAGATTTTGCAAAGGGGCGGGACCCTTTCGGCCGGCGAGAGACAGCTGATAGCTCTGGCAAGAGCAGCAGTATTTGATACTGATATACTTGTGCTGGATGAGGCTACCGCAAATGTAGATACTGAGACGGAAGCCTTGATCCAGAAGGCTATGGAGAGGATCTCATCTAACAAGACGATGGTTACTATCGCCCACAGACTTTCGACGATCAGGAATGCCGATAGGATCATGGTGATACATAAAGGTATGATTGTGGAGTCTGGTAGCCATGAAGAACTACTGGCAAAGGGCGGTATATACACTGATCTGTATAGATTACAGTATGAGCTGGGAGATCTTTCCTGAGAAGTGCGTCACTCAGTCTTGCCTCTACTCTCTTCGTCATCTTTTAGCGATGCAGGGAGATCCAGACTAAGAGGGCCTTCAACCTCTTTCTTCTTAGTTGATGACATCAGGAGGAAAGGAAACTCATACGGTCGCACGGCCATTCTGCGGCCGAATGTGGACATAACGTTGAAGAATAACTGTGGAACGGATTTTGTCTTCGAAGTCTGAACTTTCTTCAGCGTGAAGAAAGCTGCCAGTCTCAAGGCGCTCCCGACAAAGAAAATAAGCTGTATTCCATAGAAATCCATTCCGAAGATATTTATGTTCTTCCCCTTAAGGAATGACGCAATGATTCCACCCAACAGTGAACCGGCCAGAGCGCCCAGCCCGTTCATGAAAGCTTGAACGGCAAAATAAGACTCCACGGAGAGTCCCTTCATCATACCCATCATCATTGTAAACAGGCAGAGATTGATCGCACTCCAGACAAACCCCGTTACCACAGCATCTACCGGCATCAAGATCGAGTAAGTTTGAGGTGTCACGAAAGTCCACATAAGTGCCAGAAAAGTTGCACCGAGAATTCCAAACTCTGCAACTGACTGATGGCCGATTTGATCGGAGATCTTCCCCCAGATTACGTACATTATCATCGCTGTCAGGGAAGCTCCGATACTCATTATACTGAGATAAGAGTAGCTAATCTTAAGATTAACAAGCTGATGGTACGAGTAGAAGGGTCCCGAAATTGTAATCGCGAAATTCCAGAGTATTGAGAACTTGAGATACTGTCTGAACTTCAGATTTGAGAATACTTCTTTAAACATTCTACTGCTTCCAAAAGTTCTTGCTGGAGGACTATAGTGTTTTGAGAGAAGGAATATGGAGCTTAACGCAAAGACACTGGCCATAGTTGTAACTATTGTAAAACCAGACTTCCCGTCAAATGTATCAAGTATGTAAGAGTAAACGGGAGTAATTAAAATCGAGGTCAAAGATAGCAAAAGATTTCTCTTCCCGTAGTACTTGCCAGTCTTCTCAGGATCTATGACGTCTCGCATAATAGACGCCCAGAAGGTCCCAACCAGAGAGTTTCCAAGAGAAATAAGCGCGAGCAGAATCAGGAGCAAGGACTGATTCTTTATCCCGAAAGCCAGAGTTACGGGAACAAATGCGAGCGGTATTCTACCAATCATAGCTGAGAAAAGCATAGACTTCTTACGGTCTTTGAAGCGCTTCAAGATCATCGGTGAAACAAGCTGTGTTAGCTGGGCCAGGGTAGGAAGGACACCGATTATCGCGATCATGAACTCTGACGCATTAAACTCAAGGGCAAGCCCGGTAACAATGAAGCCCTGAGTTACAATAAACGCGATAGTGAAAAAAGATCCTTCAAGGACCGCAAGTTTTCTGGTTCTGCTGTATTCAGGTCTATCGAACTCTGTAGAATCTCGCATCTTTGCACCTGATCTATGTTAGTTGAGATTGTTTAATGACAGTTTACCACTACCAGAATGCATAGCATCACAGTAGTTTGAATGAACTCTTGTTTTCAATTGTACATCACTTTCACATGAACGCCGGAGATTCTGCTCAAATAACCAAAATCCACGGTCTATGCACTCTGAAGCTTTCGAGTCGAACCTTGACCTTTGGGAAGTCCTCGCCGAGAGTAATAAACTCGGCCTTTCCATTTTCTTTTAACAGAATAGTATCTTCGCTAAAAGCTCCATTGACAAATGGACTTAATACGTAACTAGACGGAGTCTTGAGCTGGATTGCACTTCCCTGAGAAATGAGAAACCTTCTATCGGAGTATCCAAGTGAACCTCCGGCCGGATACTGAACGGAATCAACCTTAATTCCAAGCGAAGAATAAGAACTCGCTATCTCTTCAAAGACTTCTCCCATGCTGCTTGCCTTCATCATAACCACGGCCGCTCTTGCAAATACGCCGGCAACTTTTTCGTGGTTTTCCTGTATTGGCTGAGGTACAGCCCCAAAGTGAAAGTATCTCGAAAAGGCTATTCTCAATCCATGCTTACGAACCTGCGCCCTTATAAACAAGTACCTTGAGACCTTCTTGTTTGTGGAGAAAGGAAAGCGGTATCTCTCGATTCTATCGTCGGAACCGACACAGAGAACCGGGACTTCCAGACCGGACTCTATAAGAATAGCTCTCAGAACCTTCTCAATTTCAAGCTCAGTCATGCCCGGCTGAAGTTCTGGAGCGAACTCGTGCATAATGCCTTCGCTGAGCTTTCCCATAACCCTGAGTTTCATTATCTCTCTGTCGTTAAGTTCTTGCATAATGAGAAAGAAGTCGTTCTCAAGAGTTTCGAAGCAGCAAATATCCGGGTAAGCCGTGTCCATTCTCAGTTTCTCAAAGGGCCTGCAAAACCTCTTCAATGCATTTTCGGGTCCTTCATCAACTGAATACGAAAGAATCTCGACGTTCTTCGGGAGCACTTCTTCTTTAAGTCTGTAAAAATCATATTCGGGACATATCGCAATCACAACATCTTTTGTGACGAGAAGAAAAAAGGCAGCTCTTTCACAAGACTGATCAACTCGTGCATCAACTTCACCTTCAAAGTACCAGTGGATTGTGTCTGAGAGCAAAAACAGAACAGCATCGAGGTCTTTCTCAATCATATATGCACAAACGGCCTCGTTTCTCATCGAATACCCCCTGCTGTGTCTTTGATCCCTATTCTACCAGAAAGATAGACAATAAAGACTCTGTCTGGCCCGAAATGTCGTCAAAAGCAAATCGAAGGGCGTTTCAGGTTTATCTGGTGAAAAGCCTGGATTGGACACCGGCCATCAGCTCAGCCGTAAATCTCGAAATCAAATGAAGAACATCATCTCGATCTTCAATACTTTCCATGAAATCATATTTATCTCCATCGATTATTAGTTTTCTGCAGAAAGTAGTCTCATCTATCCAGTTATCGTATAGTTCGTTAAGCCTGCTTATATACTCCAGCTTGATATCGCTTTCAAATTCTCTTCCCCGCTTCTTTATCCTCTTCAGCAGAACCGGAACGGAGCACTTCACATATATTAGACCGGTAGGCCTGTTAAGGTGATCGGAAAGAGTTTTGTACGTGTCGAGATAGAGTTTCCAATCTCTGCTATCTATATAGCCCATCAGGTGAAGATTTCTCGCAAAAATCTCCACGTCTTCATAGATCGTTCTATCTTGAAGTATTACGGCACCCTCGGTATTAACTCTCTTCAGAAAATCAAAACGCTTTATCAAGAAGAAGAGCTGAGAATGGAAGGCCCACCTTTTCATATCCGAATAGAAGTCCTGAAGGAAGGGACTCTCGTCAACGGCTTCGTAAACTCCCCTGAAACCAAGATGTTCTTCCATAAGAGCTGTGAGTGAAGACTTTCCCGCACCGATATTTCCACAGATTCCAAGTATCATAAACTCGCCTCGATTCTATTGAAGATTTCCTGAAGATCAGTTTCATTCCTTACAAAATCGATGTTAGATGTATCTATTCTCAGCACAGGCAATCCTGTGTCAGAACTCAGATAGTTCTCGTAAGCGTCGCTCAGCAAAGATATATAGACTCTGTCCATAGTCCTCTCGAAAGGTCTGTCGCGCAAGGCGATTCTGTTCATAAGGACGTCGACGTCGGCATATAAATATATTATCAAATCCGGTTCAAGAATCTGATCTTTTAGCACTTTGAATATTTTGTTGTACAATCCCAGCTGCTCGTCCTTCAAAGTGAGTGAAGCGAAGAGCTGGTCTTTGTAGAAAGTGTAGTCCGAAACAACGCCGAGACCCTGCATCGCAGCCTTCTTGACGACCGATTGCTGGTCGAAACGACTCACGAGAAAGAACAACTGGGTTTGAAAGGCCCATCTGTCCATATCCTCATAGAACTTTGGCAAGAAGGGATTCTCTTCAACGACCTCCAGCACTAGAGGCATCGAGTACTTCCTTGAAAGGTATCTTACCAAAGTGGTCTTTCCGACTCCGATAACGCCTTCGACAACTATGTATTTGCCGCTCGCTTTAGAGAACATAACTTTACGCAGTGCCCGGTATAATCCAGATTAGACCCGGAATGGCACCTCTCCTCTCTTTCGTATTCTATCGATCGCATTAGTTCAAGAAGAATCCTCAGTTCTGTTTTGCCGAAACAACTCCTCTCCAACCGTCGAATAGAGATTTCAATACGTCTATAACCGGCTCCAGATAATGCATTACTGTCGTATGATATCCTGGAATACAGAGTATCAGCGACTCAATGATGGTACCGGCCGCGACTCTATACAGACTGAGAGAAGGGTCTATAACAACTGCGTTTCTCATCATAGCCATTTCAATTCCTGTGGCCCGCTTGTCTACAAGAGAGAGAACGGCTTCCGGACCTATATCCTCTTTGTAGAGACCGGTACCGCCCAGAACTATTACGAGATCATTCGATCTAGACCCGGCATATATTGCTTCCTTAAGATCGCTCATTACTGGATCGACGTCTACAGAGCCAGTGAAAAGGTAGCCATACTTCGTGAGAGTATCCTTGCAAACATCTATCGATTGGGATATTTCATCATAGAAACCGGACTCAAGAATTCTTATGATTTTACAGCTGTACATCAGACACCTCCAGACTAATGCTTGAAAAGAATATAGGTGGATATTGCTTCCAGTACAACGTCTCCCTGCAATTCACCCAGAGACACATTCGAGACCGTTTCTGAGTCTACCGCGAGATTCCACTTCCCATTCGGAAGAGTTATCGATGCGTCCTCGAGGTTTCCATTGAAGATAACGAGTATCTCGTTCCAGGGGTCATTAACAGCGCTTCCATTCAAGATGAAGGCGACCATGTTTCTGGGTGCATCCAGAAAACTAAGATTGTCTCTTATCTCCTGGGAGCTACCCATTCGGAAGGCTGGATGGTTCTTTCGCAACTCGATCATGTCACGATAATAATGGAATAGTTCTAGAAATTCGGCCTTACGGGCGTAATCCATCTTGTTCAGATCGACACCAGCATTGTAACTATTATCGTTTCCGTCCTTCGTTCTAGCGAAATCTACTCCACCATGAAGAAAGGGTATGCCCTGAGAGAAGAGAACAATCGCGTTAGACAGCTTCTGGGCCCTTATAAGAAGTTCCATAGAAGCATCGGGCATGGCAGCGCTGTTCTTGTCCCAGAGGGTCTGATTGTCGTGAGCGGAAACGTAGTTTATCGTTTCATGTGGTTCATCGGCAAAGTCTCTTATCTCGTAACTGTAGTCGATGCTCCCGACGACGCCGCGCATGATCCTTCTCTCTTTCGCGCGACTGCCTAGAGAAAAGCCCCTGACCTTCGGATCGAAGACACTTCCTCTTATTGCGTCCCTGAGATTATCATTGAAAACGGCAACTCTTGTTCCTCTCTGGTCTCCCTTGGCGAACGTAACATTAGCTCCCCAGCCTCCCCAGGGTTCGCCATAAAGCAGAATCGATTCATCAACTTCATGCAACTTTGAATCTATAGCATGAACTGTCTCTTTGTCAAAAAGACCGAGAAGATCGAACCTGAAACCGTCTATTTCATAATCATTGACCCACATCTTCAAAGCATCTAGAATATGTTTTCTCATCATCGGACGCTCGGTCGCTATCTCATTTCCCACACCAGTTCCATTTGTATAGGCTCCAGTTCTGTCGGTTCTGTAGAAGTAATAAGGAACGGTCTGATCAAAGGGAGAAGTCTCTCCTGTCGTTGCTGTATGATTGAATACGGTATCAAGTATAACCTTCATGCCGCTTTCGTGAAGGGCCTTTATCATTTTCTTGGCTTCGAGTATTCTGCTTATCGGATCTGATGGATTTGTGCTGTAATGCCCGTCGGGAACCATATAAAGATAGGGGTCATATCCCCAGCCGTATCCGTCTTCACTACCCTCTTCAACATAGTAAATATCGTTGAAGGGCATTATATGCACGTGGGTTATGCCAAGTTCTACAAGATGGTCGAGTCCGGCACTAACACCTTCCGGACCAGTTCTGCCAGTTTCGGTCAGCCCGAGGTACTTTCCCTTGTGGACTATATCGGTGCTTCTGTCAGAGGTCATGTCTCCCACGTGTATTTCGTATATGATAGCATCTACGGGTCTATCCATAGACGGCTTTTCGTGACCAAGCCAGCCCTCAAAGACTGTCTTTGTCGGATCGACAACAACAGACTTTGTACTACCCTTTGTCACTGCTCTTGAGTAAATATCGACGGTCTCTCTCTCCCTGCCGTATGAGTGGAATCTGTACTTATAAGGCCTTAGATGAAGGTCCTCAAAGACTTCTACCTCCCATACGCCATGGGCTTTCTTCGTCATCAAAATCTCCTGGTACTCTTCTGAGTGTAAGTCATTATACAACAATAGACTTGCCGAAGATGATACCGGGGACCAGACTCTGAAGATCGTTGATAAGCCAGAATAAATTGCCCCGAGCTCACCATCGAAATAGAAGGCCGGATTGTCTAGAGCCTTACGAACAATGACTCTGCCAGCGAGAAACCCTTCGATACTCAGAGTCATTTCCTTTGCCACTGCATCTGGTGGAATAGGTTCCTCAAGTGATATCTTCACGTAATTGGTCACAGAAATATCAGTAGGATCAGCCTTCTGGACGGATGCAACTGGGAACTCCTGTCCGTCTATCTCAACTCTTGTAGAGGCGATTCTTGTATCGACAGGTGCTGAAAGAGACACGAAGATCTCGGAAAGACTATCCAGAAAGGCAGCCTTTATTCTCGGTCTGAGATCAATCTCCTGCGGGTCGAAAATATAGTCGTGTTCACCTTCGATGACCCAGATCTCGGCGACGCCACTTTCGGGTATCTCAACAAAGCGATCGGCGTTAACATCTTTTGCCTCCCAGTCCCTGAGTCTCACAATAAAACCCAGTCTAGAATGCTTCCCTGGAAGAGTTACAGTGGCGCTAACTCCAAACTCGTCGGTTCTATCGAAACTGTAGGCCTTACCATCCATGCTAATCGGTCTATTAGGCCATACCCAGAGATTCCAACCGTCGTAACTTTCGTCAAAACGGTGATAGTGAATTATCAGTACCGTGCCTGCATTAAAGTCTGCCGCCGTTTTTCCCATACTTTCACCCGTAAATGCCATTATTATCGTAGAGCAAAGAAGAATCGTCAAAAAGAAAAACACTCTTCTCATTATAAGGCCTCCCTTAATTTAGTGGGGTTACAACATAACTACTTACCTTTCTACTGTATTGATATTCGTAAAGTGATTGCTTTCCATCTGGGGAGCTCAAACGCAGGAAGCCGCCTCTAGGATCTAGATAAGTAATCCACACTTCATCGAAATTGAATGAGGGTGTTTGAGCTCTGTCTAGAGCAATAAGTATAACAAAGGAATCCCCGGCCTTCATATCTCGTTGACTACTGATGGTAATGCTGTCCTCGTCTCTTGCTCTGTCAGTACTAGAAACAATAGAAAGAATCACTCCGTTGAGATTTCCATCTCTCTTGACAAGCAGAGTCACGAAACCGAAATCACCATTGTCGAGTATTCGGACATCCTCGATTTGTACTCCATCTACTCTTTCGATTCCGCTTACATTGATTCCCAGAGTCTCAGTGGATACCGTCAGAAGCTTATCTCTGTTTTCATCCCATATGCCGAGTTCTCTATCCTTTGCAAAGGCCTGCGCCGGAGCGAGATCAATATATTCGTCTTCTTTGCCCGCCATGCTTGCAAATCCGTTCGAAACCAGAAGAGACTGTAGAAGCAGTGTACCTTCTTCAGTTTTCAACCAAACATATGCCGGCCCATCGAGGTTGTTAGTTTTCTCAGTTTCGATCAAGGCCTCCTTACCGATTGTGTTGCGAAGTAATCGAGAGATCGAGAGGCGAATGGGATCATAATTGCCAAGAGGTGGGAAAGCTATTCCTTTGAGTTTTACACGGTAAAGCGATTTCCCCTTCAAAACAAGAAGAACGGAGCCGCTCTCAGAACCAACTACTGTAACTTCTTGCCCTGTGGGAGAGGCCTGGGGAGACACGTAAGCAAGCTCTTCCAAACGGATTTCTTCAGAAGCAGCGCAAAGAGTCGTTGTCGATAGAATCAGAAGAATAATAGCAAATAGACCAAAAAGCCTCTTCCTGGCAGTATTCAACGTAGATACACCTCCAGTTCAAGAAAAGGAATTCGAGAATGTGGCACTGAGTCATCTGGGCAAAACAGTTGCTCTTTCTCTCAAGACTCTCTCTTCAACCTTCTGTCAAATAACGAGAAAACTCCTTTCACGATTACGAAGATACCTACCGGCACTATCCAGCCCGAATAATTCGCAACGATGTCCATTACGTCGGTTGCTCTACCCGGGGAGTATCCCTGCAGAAACTCGAGCACCGGTGGAGAAACAAATAAGAAAATCAAGAAAGACAAGACATGTGCGGTTGAGCTTCTGAGCAGAATCAAAAACACCAACCACAGACCTCCCGCGAAGAATCCTGCGAAATGCATGAACTTGTCGCTACCAATCACTAAGGTCGTCTGTCCTGGTTTCAAATAAAAAAACACAACTATAAACAAGTAGATCAGAGTCGTAAAAACCAAAATCGTCTTCTTCACATTATGATTATAGACCATCACCCTTCATTGTTGTTCAGAGTTGAGGAATGGAAAATATGCTTTACTTCGTATAGAATCTCCTTGTAATGAAGATTTCTCGCTTACGGGTTCTTTGTCGTAATTGTTTACCACGAAAGACAGCCGGTTCCTTCAAAACCGGGGCACGATTCTTTGTGGTAGTAGTGTAGAGGAGAAAAACGGATGAGTCATTATCTATGCAATTTCATAGATGCTACAGAATATGAACTACCGATAGAGACTGGACAGTTATTCAATTCGGAAAGAGAACTCTTTCTGGAAATAGGTTTTGGTGCTGGCGAATTTCTTATACAGACGGCCGCTGAGAATCCCCGATCATCTTTTTTGGGTATAGAATTGTCAATGATAAGCTGTCACAAGCTGCTGAAATCTCTAGACAGGAGATCTCTCGAAAACGTTAGAGTTCTTCTTGTCGATGTGAGCTTTGCGCTGGATGAGATAATCTCTGCAGCCTCAGTAAGCGGCATCTACATGAATTTCCCCTGTCCCTGGCCTAAGAAAAGGCATTCCGGACGCCGGCTGAACGATTGCCGTTTCGCCGAGAAATTGGCTAGAGTTCTCAAACCGGAGGGCTTCTTCCAGCTCTACACTGACTCATTCGAATTCGCCTGCGACATGCAGGAGAGTATAAACAATACAGGTCTCTTCGATGCTGGCGGAGTCGAACGAAATCCTTCAAAAGGCGTCAACACTCGTTATGAGAGCAAATGGTTGTCTATGGAAAAGGATATTTACCGCGTTTTCTTCAGGCGAAACTGGAGAGAATATCAAAATCGTTACAACGGAGGGATAGACGTGTCTCATGCCTGGCTCAAAGAGGAGATTGATATCCAGAGGCTCATCGGAGTGCTTAACGAAGCCTTCATTAGAGAGAAGCTTCTCGTGAAATTCTTAAAGGTCTTTCTTGCAGTAGAAGATGATAGCTACCTTATAGAAACGATAACAGCCGACGACGATCAAAGCCAGAGATTCTATATCTGCCTTATCCGCAAACCTTCGGGCTGGCTTCTTCAGCTAGACAGCCAGACAAAGCCCTTCAGAACCCCCGCCGTAAGATTTGCTATCAGAAAACTCACGGAAATATTGAGCAAGGAAGAACAATAGAAGACTCTGAATCTCCTGGAAGAAAGACATTGCCCTGCAAGACGGCCTCGCCATACAGATAGTGCCGCAATATTGAAAAATTGGGGCGCCCGGCGCCCCATCCGAAGTGTGACAACTAGCTATCTGACTTTCTTGAACAGAAGTGTTGCATTATGACCACCAAAACCAAACGAGTTGCTCAAAGCATAGTTTATTTCCTTGCTTCTGGCCTTATTTGGTGTGTAATTCAAATCACATTCCGGGTCAGGTATTTCATAGTTTATGGTCGGAGGTACAAACGAGCGCTCAATGGCAATAATACTCGCCACCGCTTCGAGAGCTCCGGCAGCACCCAGAGCGTGGCCGTGCATGGACTTCGTCGAGCTTATATTCAGATCTTCCCTCTGGCCGAAGAGCCTCTTTATTGCCCTTGTTTCGATCATGTCGTTCAGGGGTGTCGATGTTCCGTGGGCGTTTATGTAGCCTATCTCTTGGGGCTGTATTCTGGCATCTTCAAGTGCCATCTTCATAGCTCTATACGCTCCGTCTCCGTTTTCATCAGGTGCGGTGATGTGAAAGGCATCGTCAGTCGAGCCGTAGCCTACAATTTCGGCGTAGATCTTCGCACCTCTGTTTGTCGCGTGCTCATACTCTTCCAGTAGAAGCGTCGCCGATCCTTCAGCCATTATGAAACCGTCACGCTTAAGATCGAAGGGGCGACAGGCTCTTTCCGGACCATTAGTAGAGAGCGCGGTCATATTCGCAAAGCCTGCCAGGGCAAGCGGCGTAATCGTCGCTTCGCTCCCGCCCGTCATCGCCACGTCGAGAAGTCCACTTCTTATGAGTCTTGCAGATTCTCCGATGGCGTTCGTGCTCGAAGCGCAGGCCGTTGATACGGTGAAATTGGTTCCTTTGAAGCCGAAGCAGATCGCCAGCACCCCCGGCGCCATGTTAGCAATTGTCATCGGTATGAGAAATGGACTCACCCTTCCAGGCCCTTTGGACATAAGTATCGAGTGCTGCGCTTCGATTACATCCATTCCTCCCAGTCCGATTCCGTATATAATACCGGCTCTCTCTCTGTCGAAACCGGCTTCACTTAGGCCGGAGTCTTTCATTGCCTGTGTGGCGCTCGCTATAGCCAGTTGCACGAACCTTGCGGTTCTTCTAGCCTCTTTTCTATCCATGTACTGCCCGGGATCGAAGTCCTTTATCTGAGCAGCCACTTTCACATTCGATTGAGAGACGTCGAAGCCTTCGATCCAGCTGATTCCCGAACGACCCTCTTCGAGAGCACAGGCATAGTCTTCAACCGTTAAGCCGATCGGGCTGAGAATACCCAGTCCCGTAACTACTACCCTTCTCATACTACTTATCTTCGAGTGTGTTTATAAAAGCCACTACATCGTTTACGGTCTTGAATTTGGAAGTCTCGTTGTCGCTAATTTCAATTTCAAAGCTGTCTTCGAGTTCCATTACGAGGTCCACAAGGTCGAGCGAATCGGCTCCGAGATCTTCAACAAACCTCGACTCTCCGTTGATCGTTCCGGCTTCAATGCCCAGATGCTGTGATACTATCGTGATTATCTTCTCAAGTGTTCCCGCTGTCTTTTCTACCACTTTCCTCACCTCTTCTCAGTTAAGTCTCTCTTTGTTTTGCGTACTTTTTTTCAGGCGCTTATCTCAATTTCCCGCAGTTGTGCAGGATTTTCAACATCGGTCGTGCTTACGTAAGAGTTTCGGTCTATCTTTCTAACGAAACCGCTCAGCACTCTTCCCGGGCCGACCTCCAGGAACCTGGCTACGCCCAGAGAAATCATCTTTCTTATTGTCTGTTCCCACTTCACAGGACTGAATGCCTGAATCACGAGCAGTTCTTTGATCAGTTCCGGGTCGTCGGGGAAGAGCTCGGCCGTTACGTTTGATATTACGGGTATTTTCGGCGGCCTAACATCCATGTTCTTCAGAACGCCTCTCAGAATATCGCCAACAGGCTGAAGAAACTTACTGTGGAATGGCGCGCTTACCGATATTTCGATCGCCCTTTTTGCTCCTCTTTCGAGAGCGAGGCCCATCACGTCTTTTACCTTTTCAGTCAGACCAGATACAACAACCTGACCAGGACAGTTGTAATTGGCCACGATAACATCTCCGTTCGGAGAGACCTCTTCACAGATTCGTTCAACCAGCTCTTCGGGAAGCCCAATGATTGCAGCCATTGTGCCCTTTCCCGGGGCTATAGCGTCCTGCATGGCCAGTCCTCTTATTCTCACGAGTTTCAGGGCATCGTAGTATTTGAGCGAACCAGCGGCAACGAGAGCGCTGAACTCGCCGAGCGAGAGACCGGCGAGGATATCCGGCATATGACCGTTTTCGCTCAACAGATCGGCAATTACTGTGCTATGTGCAAGTATTGCTGGCTGTGCATTCTGAGTCAAAGTGAGTTCGTCTTCCGGTCCATTGTGCATTAGACCGACCATGTCAAAGCCTAAAATCCTTCCTGATAGTCTCAGACTGTCCTCAATAAGCGAGCTACTGTCGCAAAGGCCTTTCGTCATTCCTGCATACTGGCTTCCCTGACCGGGAAATATCCAGGCTATCATCCCTCAACACCTCCAATTCTTCTCAAAGTCTCTTCGATCTCGTTTATGATATCTTTGAAGACTTTCGATACTGGTTTCACGTCCCTTACAATTGCGCATATCTGCCCGGCCATTACAGAGCCGTCCTTAACGTCACCTTCCTTGGCAGCTCTTCTTAACCCGCCAACGGCGATCATTTCGAACTCTTCGAACGTACCCCCTCTTCTCTCCACCTCTTCGAGCTTCCGGGTGAGGCTGTTTCTGAGCGCCCGAACCGGGTGTCCGGTGATTGTCCCGGTGATAACGGGATCGAGTTCGCTTGAAGAGAGTAACTTCTCTTTATAATTGAGGTGTACGGTACATTCTTCTGTGCAGAGAAATCTCGTTCCCAGCTGAACTCCGCAGGCACCGAGAGCGAGAGCGGCGATCACTCCCCGACCGTCGGCAATACCGCCTGCGGCAATCACAGGTATGCTCACTACATCTACTACTGCAGGAACAAGCGCCATAGTTGTCACCTTTCCTATGTGTCCTCCCGCTTCCATTCCCTCTGCTATTACGGCATCGGCACCGGCCTTTTCCATTCTCCTTGCCAGGCCTGCCGAGGCGACTACAGGTACTACTCTGACACCGGCTGACTTGAGTTTACTAATATAGGGTCCGGGGTTTCCCGCTCCAGTGGTTACGACGGGAACCCTCTTTGAGCAGACGAGATCGATCAGTTCAGGAGCGTTAGGCGATAGTAGCATAACGTTCACCCCGAATGGTCTCGAGGTAAGCTCTCTAGTCTTTTCTATCTCCATTTCTAGCTCCTCAGGAGAGAGATTTCCGGCCGCAATTACTCCGAGGCCACCGGCATTGGAGACCGCGCTGGCCAGTTCATGGTCAGAAATCCAGGCCATACCTCCTTGCAATATCGGATACTCTATCCCGAAAAGCTCCGTCACTCTTTGGTCTTTGAATATCAATCTTCTTCCTCCCGAAACTTATGGCATAATTGTGCATCACTGTTATAGCAACGCTGTACCAGGCAAAAGAAGCGTTTTTTCCGTACGGTTTCCATTCGCAGGTCGCGCAATGCGTCCGGAAATCCTACGGCCAAGGAGATGGTGAATAATGGAAAGAGACTTTGTGTTGGATAGGCTTCCTCATAGACCACCCTTTCTTTTCGTAGATGGTGTGATATCGATAGGAGAGTCAGAAATAAGTGCTTATCGGAATATTGAATTAGCAGATGAAGTCTTCAAAGGACACTTCCCGGGCTATCCAATCTACCCGGGAGTGCTTATCATTGAAGGGATGGCACAAACAGCTGGAATACTGCTGTTAACACCTGGTTCGACGCCACTCTTTGCCGGTATCGAGAAGGCAAGATTTAGATCACAGGTGAGACCACCATGCAGATTGCATTACTCTGTAAGAGTTATTCAGGAAAAACTCGGAGTCGTCAAAGTAAGCGCCAAGGCCCTAGTTGAAGAAAAGACTGTCGCCAGTGCCGTACTTCTTCTGGCAAGACTCAAGTAGCTTTGGAAAGAAAAGCCCCTGTGCTATAATATCTCTTGAGTAATAGCGCACAGGGGTCCAAAGGGGGTAGGCCGCCACTTCAAAGAGTGGCGGCGTTTCCGTTTTCAGTGCTGGAACGACGCGACGAATCTCACTCCGTCACGATATATGAAAAACGCTACATAATCGCCTTTCTTGAGCTCTTCAATCGACTTCTCAAAGTCCAAAACACTTTCAACGGGCTGCTGATTACCATTAACGCTTATTCTGGTGATCACGTCATCTCTACTCAGACCAAGTCTATAGGCTATTCCGTCGACTTCAACATTTTTTACAATGACTCCCATCAGATCGCTCGAAAGACCCAACTTTTCCCTTTCGGAGTCTGTGATGTTCGAAACGGTTAGTCCAAGCGATGGACTGGCGGATTCTTTTGGGACTTCTTCCTGAGGTATGGCCACCTGTTGTTGTAGCGAACCAAGAGTAGCCTTAAGCTGGATTCTCTCTCCAAACCTATCTACAGTTATCGCAACTTCTGATCCGGCAGGATAATTGAGTATAGCTGCTCTCAACTCCGAAGAATTACTTATCTCGAGATTCTGGAATCCTACTATAACGTCCTGCGGTTTTATCCCAGCCTTGTCGGCCGCAGATCCAGAGACCACATCCATTATCAGGGCGCCTCTGTTTACCTTAAGTCCAAGGGATCTGGCGATAGACTCTGTAACAGTATCCATATAAACTCCAAGGTAAGCTCTCTGGATAGAACCTGTAGCTATTATCGAGTCCACGAATCTGAGTGCAACGTTCACAGGAATTGCAAATCCCAGAGTCGTACCAACTTCCGGTGCGATTATCGCTGTATTTATGCCGATCACCTGGCCATGGATGTTCAAAAGCGGACCGCCACTGTTTCCAGGATTTATGGCGGCGTCCGTCTGGATTAGATTCGAGTAGACACTCCTGCCGTCAGGCTTAGGTATCTGCCTACCCACTGCGCTTATAACACCAACAGTGACTGTGTGTTTCAAGCCCAGAGGATTGCCTATCGCAATTGCCCATTCTCCGACTCTCAGGGAATCAGAATCACCCAGTTCGACTATAGGAATATCTCTGCCAGCGGGATCGATCTTGATAACGGCAATATCGAGATCTGCGTCTCCACCAATGTACTTGGCTGGAAAAACTGTTCCGTCAAGAAGAGTAACGGTGATTTTGTCGGCTCCTGCAACCACATGCTGATTCGTAAATATATATCCCTCTTTGTTGAATATAAAACCTGAACCGATGCCTGAAACGCGCCGATCCTGCTCCGGAATCTCTCCAAAGAAACGTCTGAAGAACTCCTCGAATCCAAGAAAATCATTTGGTGCAAAACTTCTCGTGGCCTCCACATCAACCTTAACTACGGCCGGTCCTGCTGCCTCGACAACATTTACTATCGGGCTCTCGTAACCTATGTTGACAAGGGCCAGAGAAGCCACTGAAACTATAACAAGCAATAATACTGCAAGTGTTTTTCTCATACTCTGACCTCCCTAATTTATACTCTCGGGCTAAACCCGGATGAAGATTTGACTATCCATAGAAGGCTGGTGTTCAAAAGAATCGCCTGGTGTTATACTGATAAAGTCTTCTTTTCTGATAAGTGTTTTAGAGGTGAGTTGAGTTGCAACTGATTTTTGTCCTTTCTGTCTTTGTGATAGCCTACGTATTGATAATATCAGGGAAGTTAAATCGTTCAACGGTTGCTTTTGCTTCGGGAATGCTGATTCTAATGTCGAGAGTAATTCCGGATTTTGAGATGAAGGAGATCGGCAAACTCGTCGATTTCAACACGATCGGGATATTAATCGGAATGATGATAGTAGTGGGCACTCTTCGTACCACTGGTTTCTTCGAATTTGTGGCCGTTTACGTTGTGCGATTAACCAAAGGCAGAATCCGCGTACTTCTGATGGTGTTTATGATAACCATTGCAGTTTTTTCGGCACTTCTGGATAACGTGACCACCATACTGCTTTTTGCCCCGATAATATTCCTTGTTGCAGACTCTATGGGCGTTTCTCCAAAAGCTTTTATGCTTGCTGGTGTTCTGTCAGCAAATATCGGTGGAACTGCAACACTTATCGGAGACCCGCCAAACATACTCGTTGGATCGGCGAGCGGTTTTGGCTTCACAGAATTCCTAAAGATAGATGCTCCGATAGCTCTGATCGCCCTTGTGGTAACGTTGGTCTACCTCGACAGAGTCACCTTCAGGCCTTACTGGAATATGGGAGAAAGACTACAGAGACTGGCAAGTATGGACCCAAATAGAGCCATAGTCTCGAGATCGAGTTTGCGGAAATCGCTAATACTGTTTGTTGTAATAATATTCGCCTTTCTCTTTCATAGCTTGCTGCATGTAGAACCCTCAGTAATTGCTCTGGCAGGAGCTGCTGTGGCATTGTTGTTGAGTGGAAAGAGCTTTGCGCAGCTTAACGAAGACATTGAATGGGACACGATTTTCTTCTTCATAGGTCTCTTCATTCTTGCTTTTGCGATTCAGGAAGTTGGAATAACCGTTTATCTTGCGGATGTTCTTGGAGCACTTTCCGGTAACACGCTCATGTTGTTTTTGATTCTCTTCTGGCTTTCGGCTTTACTTAGTGGTTTTATTGGAGCTGTTCCAGCTGTGACTTTTCTCATACCGATTATCAACGGAGTTATTTCTAGATATGGTGTTACAGAGAGTATCTGGTGGGTCGTTTCGATTGCTTCGTGTTTTGGAGGTAGTTTCTCTCTTGCCGGTGCGGCTGCAAATATGGTCGGTGTAGGTCTTATAGAGAAGCACTCCAGAGAGAAGCTTACTTACAGTGGGTTTCTGAAGTTCTCACTACCGGTAACAATGATTACTTTGCTATTAGGAACCGGATATGTGATCGTTAGGTTTGCTTTCTGAACCTTCTGTCATGCGCAATAACGAGCTTCTGTTTGCTCCGGCCGCTGAAAGATGTCTCAACGAATACTTTTTCACCGTCGGGCGAGTCATACCCTGAGTAGTACATTGCAGTAGAGATCGTTGAAGGAGTGGGAGTAAAGATCTGAACTTGTTCGGGAGAGTATCCCATTTCTCTTGAGACAAATTCCTTGAGCAGGATCATGTCATCGAGTTCACAACCCGGATGTGCAGCTATAAAGTAACCTATAACATATCGCCTTCTCTTCCCGACTCTTTTGCTGAATTCCTGTAAGAACTTCTCAAGAACCTCTCTCGAGGGTTTTCCCATCATTTTAAGAACCCTGTCGCTGACATGTTCCGGAGCGATTTTTAGTTGACCGGAAATGTGTCGATCAATCAGTCGATCGAGGAACTTCATTCCTGCTTTTTCATCACTGAGTATCAAGTCATATCTTATTCCCGAAGAGATGAAAAGATGCTTTACTTTCGGCATTCTCGAAACTTTCTCGAGAAGATTAATGTACTTTGAATGGTCTGGTTTCAGCGAAGCACACACATCTGGAAAGAGGCAACGCCTTTCCTTGCAAGATCCCCGTTTTAACTTCAGTACGCATTCGTATCCATACATATTTGCAGTTGGACCGCCCAGATCAGTTACTGTACCCTTGAATTCGCTGTCTTGCGTCAGCGACTCGACTTCTTGGACAATAGACTCCGCGCTTCTGGAAACGACTATTCTCCCCTGATGAAGCGTAATCGCACAGAAGTTGCACTGCCCATAGCAACCTCTGTGAGTCGTTATTGAGTTTCTTACCGTTTCCAGAGCCTTTACCGGCCCTCTATCAAGACAGACGGGATGGACGCGCCTGGTAAACGGAAGCGAATAATAGCTATCTAGCTCATCCTGCTTGATAATGGGTGGAGGATTCTGGAAGACGTATCTTTTGTCTTGAAGCTGAAAAAGACGCTTGCCGCGCACCGGATCGGTCTCTTCGTAAAGAAGAGTTACCGACCTGAAGTACTCCCGTTTGTCCGAGGAAACCATCTCGTGAGACGGCAACTCAAGGCCTGTCTGGGGCGGCGAACTCCAGCCCATAGTACCGCGAACATCAATGGGAAGCTTTTCTTCTCTATCTAGTCTTCTAGCTATTTCTAATATCGGTTTTTCGCCCATTCCATATACCAGCAGATCGGCCTTTGAGTCAAGAAGAATTGACTTTCGGATCTTCCCGCTCCACCAGTCGTAATGCGAGAACCTTCTAAGGCTTGCCTCAATGCCTCCAAGGACTATCTTAACGTCTTTGAAGACTCTGCGTATGAGATTCGAATAGACTATTACGGCTCTGTCCGGTCTTTTGCCACCCTGTCCTCCGGGAGTGTAATCATCGCTTCTTCTCTTCTTTCCAGAAGCAGTGTAGTTTGCAACCATAGAATCAACATTCCCGGAGGTCACACCAAAGAAGAGCCTCGGTCTGCCCAGAGCCGAAATATCGCGATCGCTTCGCCAGTCTGGCTGAGAGATCACCCCGACACGCCAGCCTTCGGCCTGGAGAACCCTCGCAATGATCGCGACGCCAAATGAGGGGTGATCCACGAAGCTGTCTCCCGTTACAAGGATTATATCCAGTTCCTTCCATCCACGCGCGTCCATTTCTTCACGGGTCATTGGTATTATCATGTTTTCACCCAGCAAAAAACGGAAAGCGAAACCGTAAGCCGGATCCTGTTCACTGTGATCATCTATCTCGGAGTTATGTTACCATAACCCTCAAGCATCCTACCCGAAAGGGATTCGGTGGGCACCTCAGACCCTTTCTGCTTGGACTTGCTCCGGATGGGGGTTACCTGGCCTGCCAGTCACCTGACAGCCGGTGAGCTCTTACCTCGCCTTTCCAGCCTTGCCCGAAGGCGGTTTCCTTTTCTATGGCCCTTACCGGGAATCACTTCCCCTGGGGGTTACCCAGCATCCTCGCCCATGGAGTCCGGACTTTCCTCGGCATTACCGCGATCACCCATTTCACTTTCCGTTTTGAGTTTTCAGGGCCTTCGAACCCTGATATCTCCCCTCTATTATCATCTTTTTCTCGATCATGTTCAACAGCTTAAGTTTTGAAAGTCCCCAGTTTCCTGTTACAGTTCCCTTCAATGGAGGATCTGCAACCAAACGATGAATCACCACATCTCTATCCAGGTGCTCGAGGAAGATTATTACTCTCTCCACAAACTCTTCTGCCGTTGTCAGTTCCACAGTTCCTTCCTCAAGCATTTCAGCAAGTTTCGTTCGTTCAACTACGTATAGCGAGTGAATCTTGACACCGTTGACGCCCAGCACTGAGAGTGTTCTGGCTGCCTCGGCCACATCTTCGCGGGAATCCCAGGGGAGGTTCGCGATCACGTGTGCTACCACTTCGAGACCGTGTCTCTTTGCTCTACTTACTGCATCAATGAATTGAGCAAGCGTGTGACCCCTGTTTAGTATACTGAGGGTGTTTGGATTTATGCTTTGAAGACCCAATTCAAGGATTACGTCGATCTCTTTCTTAAACTCATCCAGAAGATCAAGAACTTCTTCGGCAACAAGGTCGGGTCTGGTTGAGATATCCAGCACAACTACATCCTCAACAATGACCTGTCTATAAATGGCTTCCAACCTTTCCACGGGAGCAAACGTGTTTGAGTTTGCCTGAAAGTAAGCCATAAACTTCCTAACTCCCTTTCTTCTAAGAGTCCCCATTCTCGATTCAAGCTGTTCTTTCAGGTCTAGACTTGAATCGACTGTGAACCCACTGCCCGTAGGGTCGCAGTAAATGCAACCAGAATGACCGTCAGTCCTATTGGGGCAGGAGAACCCCGCATCTAAAGGAACACGGTGAACGACTTCCCCGTATCTCTCCTTTAGATAGTTCTTCAGATCTCTATAAGGCTTAAGATTCAATCGACTTCACCAGCGATTTCTCGAAATCTTTAAAAGCATTGACCGCATTGTTGATAGCGTCCCTTGAATCTCCAAAGAATACATAGAGCCAGCGTCCTGAGAACCAGGCCCGCATGAATCCATCTCTCGTCTCCCCCGAGAACTCTCCGTAGAGCAGGGGGAGTGCGCTGATAGTAGCCCTGAAGCTGTTCGAGACATCACGTATGAGACGATACCAGAAACCAGTCGTCTGGGAAGCTCTTTCAAACTTGACAATGTACATACTCAGCTCTTCGGTTCCTCTGGCAAATCTCTTTTCAAGCAGCAACGAATCGCTTTCAAGTGCCAGCTCCATTATCGAGCCTCCGATTTCAGTTTTCGTAGTCAGATCCATGTGATCGGACAGCTTGAATCCTGCATAGCGACCTGGAACGAGTTCGTTTTTCGCCGGGCTGCACGATGTCAAAGCAACTATTGCAAGAATAATAGTGACTATCAGATAAGATCTTTTCATTCCTTCACCTCCAAACCCGTCAATCTGGCAAAACTTGAGGCTTCAACAACTCTTACGGGCCAATCAATAACCAAACCCTTCAGGACCGTAAGGTATTCAAAGAAGGGTCTTTCATTTCTTGGGTCTTTGATCTCCGGGTCTACTTCGAGAAGCGGGACTAGTACAAAGGCCCTGTTTATAATATCCTTATGAGGAATACCAAGTCTTTCCGTATCTATAACCAGCTTATCACAGAGCAGTATATCAATATCTACAGTCCTTGGACCCCATTTTATGGTTCTCTCTCTTCCGAGAATTTCTTCAATTCTAAGAATCTCACTCAATATATCGTTCGGTGTTCCTTCATATGTGAATCTCCCGACACAGTTTAGGAAATCTGACTGCTCTACAGGCCCATAGGGTTTAGTGTTGTAGACCGATGATACAGCTTTGCATGTGACTCCAGCTCTATCGAGCATTTTTAGAGCAGCGATAATATTCCGCAGCCGGTCTCCAAGATTGCTTCCAAAACCCAGATATAGATCATTTAGCATTTTGTTGCCTCCTGATACTCCAGGCGCGTTCCTTCAGCTTCTGGATTTGAACTAACTTCATCCCATCGTTCCACCAGTAGGGAAGAAGAGAATTGTCGAATAGTAACGGATCGCTTGATTCATCAAGAAGACCTGTTTCAACGAGTTTGCTCCATTGCGCAGTCCCAGGTATTGGGGTGAATTCGTTTAGACTCGGAGAGACACCAAGTTCTTCACAGATATCGAGTGATCTGGAAATGTCCTCTTCAGTCTGGCCCGGCAGGTTTATAAGTATGTAAGCACTCATCTCCTTATGAGAAAAACCTGAACTCTGAAGGTTACAGATCGCTCTAAGGAAATCGTCGTTCGTCACTTTGCCACCCGTAATCTTCTGCATGGAGGGATCGGAAGTCTCAAGTCCGAGCTTGATTGTCTTGAAGTTAGCTTCGTATAGCAGATCAGCCGTCTCCTCGTCCAGAAGCCTCGCATGAACGCCATTTGGAAGATGAAACCTCTTTTCGATTTTCCTGTGAATAATCTCCCTGAGCAAGGTCTTGAAATCGCCCAGGAGTATCGCGTCGTCGAAGAAAACGATGTCCTTTAGCTCTTCTCTACTCGAGAGACGTTCGATCAGGTCCGCCGTTCTCTGCGGGTCTCTGCTCTTGAAATGGCTCCAGAGAGTCCCGCTGGCACAGTATGTGCACCGGAAGGGGCAGCCCAGACTGGCAACAATAACGGCATACGGAAGATTAACGTAGTGTGTGTAATCCGGATCTAGACTCTCAAACCAGTTTTCTGGAAGAGTTGGCCTTATTCCAAGATGTTTGAGGGCAGTTGCTAGAGGCTTCAGACCAGTTCCAGGGCATACTAGATCGGCTCCCGAAGTTTCCCGCGCGTGTTGTGCGAGAAGCGTGGCATAGACTCCTCCGAGTATAACAGGAACACCTAGGATTTCTTCCTTTATAACCCTTATTGTGTCACGTACTCCATAATGCCAATAGGTCATCATCGAAGTAACCAACACCCCGTCCACTCTGCCAACATCTCTTAGGATATCGCGCAAAAGACTTTCGGGGAAACCGAACCTCCTGAAGTTCCTTGGTACAGACTTGAGACATGCGGGTTTTGGCAGTATCTCCTCGAAAAACTTCCCGGTTCCATAGTACTTCTCTCTACTATTACCGCCACGGGCAAGAAACGCCGCATCATATCTGTCAAGGCAGTCAACCATTACGGTTTCTACTCCGGAAGCCTTAAGAGCCGAAGAGATGTACAGTAACCCCAGGGGCTTCAACCAGTAATCGTAGGCGGAGACGTCCTCTATCCACGGGTTAACCAGTAATACTTTTTTCACTGGCTTTCACTCTATCATAGTAAGCTCTTATTCCCTTTAGAGTCAGGTCCTGATCGTTTGTGTCTATGAACCCGTCTTCTATCATGAACAGCTCCACATTCCCGCCCGTACCGATCACCTGAGTTCTTTCGGAGAAATTCTTCTGGAGGTTTTTCACAATTCCTTGAAGGGCAAAATAAGTACCGTTTACTATACCGATCCTGATATTGTCTTCAGTATTGGTACCGAGATAGTGATCCTCAAAAAACAGCTCAACCTCTGGAAGCTTCGCGGTCTTCGAAAACAGAGCCGACATAGCCGTTGCCGGACCGGGAAGAATCGAGCCGCCGACGAAGACGTTGTCTTTCAGAACGTCGATTGTGATTGCGGTTCCGACATCGATAACAATCGCGTTCGGCCCGTAGTGTCTGGCCGCCCCTATAACGTTGGCAAGACGGTCCGCGCCAATTTCAGCGGGATTATCTGTCTTGAGCCCAACAGAGACAAAACGGTCCGGCTTGAGGAAGACGGCGGAAAAGGGGAGATATCTGGCAGCGAAATACTGTAAAGACCGGTTTAGCCTGGGTACTACACTGGCTACGCAGAACCCGTCCAGAGAAGAGAATGAGAAGCCCTTACTCCTGAAAAGGCCGTCGAGAATCGCGAAAATCTCGTCCTCGGTTTCCAGTCTGGAAGAAGGCAATCTCCATACGCAGATTACGGACTTACTATTGTGCAGACCAAAGATCGTAGTCGTATTCCCAACATCCGCCAAAAGTTCCATAAAATCGCCTCCCGGATAAATCTTATCACGTACCGTCACAGTGTTCCAGTAACTGTCAGGAAGAAATCCACCCAGTTTCACATTATCTTAATATTATCCTCCACTTGAACGGCCAGAAATGTGATGATATAATCTTTCTTGCCAGCGAAAGCTGGAGACTAAGAGTGGGAGCGACTCGCTAGCTCAGCAGGTAGAGCACCTGACTTTTAATCAGGGGGTCGCGGGTTCGAATCCCGCGCGAGTCACCAGCGAGAGTGGCGAAATTGGCAGACGCGCTGGACTTAGGATCCAGTGGGGTGACCTGTGAGGGTTCAAGTCCCTCCTCTCGCACCAAAGAGTGTGGGTCACTTTGCAAAACCAGGAAATGCGCAATCTTCGCGGATGTAGCTCAGTGGTAGAGCACCTGCTTGCCAAGCAGGGGGTCGCGGGTTCGAACCCCGTCTTCCGCTCCAGAAAGGCATCTTATTTTGAGATGCCTTTTTTGCTTTCTAGCCGATAAGAATATCGTGAGGATGTGACTCTATCATACCCGCCGCAGTTATTTCGACAAAGCGTCTTTTGGCCTGAAGTACTCCGACAGTTCTTGATCCGCAGTAACCAAAACCCGATCTTACGCCTCCGGCCAGTTGTTCGATTATCTCTATAACAGATCCCTTTGCTGCCACCATTCCTTCAACGCCTTCGGCCACGAGCTTTCTGGCCGAGACACCGTCCTGAAAGTATCGATCGCTGCTTCCGGCCGCCATAGCCGTGAAACTACCCATACCGCGGTAGGATTTGTATTCGGCGCCTCCGACGTTTGTACTTTTACCAGGTGATTCATGCGTTCCTGCAAAGAGATTTCCCATCATGACAGCGCTTGCGCCGGCCGCGAAGGCCTTAACGATATCTCCGGAGTAACGGATTCCTCCGTCCGATATGATCGGTATGTCGTATTCTCGCGCGACTTCCGAACAGTCCAGTACTGCCGAAAGCTGCGGATAACCTACACCGGCGACTATCCTTGTCGTGCAGATCGATCCAGGACCTATTCCGACTTTCACTGCGTCTGCGCCTGCCTCGATGAGGTCTCTCGTTCCTTCGGGGGTGACGACATTACCCGCGATAATCTGAAGAGACGCGTACGCTCTTCTGATGAGGCGAAGAACATCCAGAACCTTCTTCGAATGACCGTGAGCGGTATCTATAGAGAGCACATCGACTCCGGCTCTTACGAGATTAGCGACTCTCTCTAGGGTGTCGCTCCCGGTTCCAACGGCGGCTCCCACAAGCAGTCGTCCGGAGAAGTCCTGAGAACAGAGCGGATAGCTTTCTCGATCAATTTCCGTAAGCTTCACGCGTTCAACGTGTTCTGCCTGCCTCTCTATTGAGAGATTCTTGTGGATAATGCCTAATCCACCTGCGAGTGCCATCGCGATTGCCATTTCGCATTCCGTAACAGTATCCATAGCTGCTGAAAGAAAGGGAGTCTTCAGATACAGAGTCTTAGTGACTCTCGAAGTTAGATCGACATCTCTAGGGAGAGTTTCGCTGTAATCAGGCACAAGAAGCAAATCATCGAAAGTGTACGCTTTCTTGAACATAATACCGTCATCACTCCCATTCTATAGTCGCCGGAGGTTTGTCGGTGATATCGAAGACAACTCTTCCGACTTCCGGTACCTGTGAGGTGATTCTTGCTGAGGCTTCCCTAAGCACGTCATGAGGAACTTCATACCATGAGGCTGTCATTCCTTCGGCGCTATGGACTGCCCGCAACGAGACCACGTAGCCGTACGCTCTTCTATCGCCCTTAACTCCAACGCTTCTCAATGGAAGAAGGACTGCGAAAGCCTGCCAGACCGACTTCAAGCCAGCTTCGTTAAGACAGTTGAGAAAGATAGCATCCACCTCTTTCAGTATTCTTGCTTTTTCGCGATCGATGTCTCCCAGAATTCTGACACCTAGGCCGGGACCCGGAAAGGGCTGTCGGTCAACTAAAGAAGAGGCGATTCCCAGCTCTCTTCCCAGAACACGAACCTCGTCTTTGAATAGCTCTCGAATCGGTTCCAGAAGACTCAGATTCATCTCTTCGGGAAGTCCTCCCACATTATGATGACTCTTGATTTTGTCTGAAGAGCGTGATGAAGCTGCGGACTCTATCACATCCGAGTATATCGTTCCCTGCAGTAGAAAATCTGCGTCTATCTCTTTGGCCTGCTTCTCAAAGACTCTGATGAAGTTCTCCCCGATAATCTTGCGTTTCATCTCGGGATCAGAGACGCCTTTTAGTTTCTCGAAGAAAAGATCTGAAGCATCTACCGTGATCAATTTCACACCCAGTGCCTCAAGCGTTCTTGGTACTTCGATCTCCTCATTTTTTCTCATAAGACCGTGATTCACGAAGATACCCGTCAGCCTATTGCCTATAGCTCTAGCCGTCAATACGGCGGCCACTGTAGAGTCCACCCCCCCGGAAAGACCGGCTACCACTCTCTTCGTTCCTACGATTTTCTTTATCTTCTCAATCTGTTCTTGGGCGAAGTCCGAAATTCTCCAGTCTCTTGAAACCTTACAGACATTGAAAAGAAAGTGAGCGATTAGATCCGATCCGAACTGCGTGTGATGAACTTCAGGATGAAACTGAAGAGCGAAGTTTCTACCGTCAGTAATACCGGCAACAATCCCTCCAACACTCTGCGCAATCACGCGATAACCTTTCGGAAGCCCCGTAACTTCATCACCGTGGCTCATCCAGGTCGTGATCCTTGATGGAACATTGAAGATTTCCGGCTCGGCGAAAACAACTCCTGTCAGACCGTACTCCGCCTTGCTGCCTTTAGAAACCTCTCCACCAAGCTGCTTAACCATCAAATGCATACCGTAGCAGATTCCAAGTACCGGTATTGAAGAGTCAAGGAACTCAGAAGAAAGACTTAGGGCATTAGGCTCATATACACTTTGAGGGCCACCGGAAAGAATCAGGCCTTTCACGTCACTATCGACTCGAACTGAATCAGCTTGTTCCACGGTACAAAGGACTCCTAACTCTCTGATTCTTCTTGCCAGAAGCATGGTGTACTGAGAACCATAATCGATAACTACTATTCTATCCATCATTCCTCCTGTACAAAAAAACCCCCATTCGGGGGGTGTAGTATAGCAAAGCCACCCCGTAGTCGAAAGGTTAAGGCCTTTCGGTAGATACTTCCTCGCCCATCCTCGGAATTATACGGATTAATGGATTTTATCACGTGCAAAATCGCACTTCACTACGAGAAAGTGAACGCAGACAAGTCAAAAAGAAGCTTTCGCTTACTGACTTTCGGTAAAAATGCTCTTGAAAAGCCAGGACAGACAAAGCGCTTTATGATTTTCCTGAAATAGAAGGATACTTATGGCTAAGAATCTAAGGTTTCAGAATCCATGTTTCAATTCCCGTATGAGGTTACGAGAACCCATTACTCCTAACCATTGTGTAAAAAGATGACTTCGGTTTGCATTGCGAACTTAAAATGCGTTATTATTGCTCATTCCTCTTTTCCATGCGAGGGATTTGACAGGTGAATCGATTATATGGTCTTTGCGGAAAAACACTTGCTATGCTGGAACCTCCTAAATCCGTGTAGAAAGAAAGAGAAGAGTTGCCGCTTATCCCTGCCAAATCCCTTGCTTTATTGAACCAAGTAGTCTCCTGAATGGACTTCTACAAAAGAGAAAACTGTGTTACTGCCAGCCCGAAGTGATACAGCTCATCTGTGCAAGAGTTGCTCTGTCATCCTCTTCAATTCCTATAGGTTTTCGTTTCCTTTCTTGCTCGCTTCTTTCAATTCTCTTTCTCTATTCTTTGCCTTCTTAGCAGCTTTTGTCTTTGCTTTCTCGTACATGTCCTCAATCCATTGATCAACGGGAGCCTTCCATTTCTCAGCTTCATTTGGCATGTTCTTGAGTATTGTCCTTGGATTAATTCCCAGTTCCTTTGCCATGGATATCGTTTTATCATTGAGCCTGCACTTTTTCTTGACATATTCCCATTCTTCCGTCTTTTTCTTGTTCGCCATTATTAACCTCCAGCCGTTGTCGTTTCTTAAGTCTAGCTGATCCGTATAGCCAAGTCAAAACCTTGTAGATCATGCGGTGAGACAAGATAATAGATTTCACCACTCTTGATAGCAAAGACTTTCGATCTCGAAGCAATGACGAAGGCCTTCGAACCATTTCGCAATCTGAACCAGCCCACTTTGTAGAGACCCGTCGATGCGCCGTTGGTTTTTGCAACGGATTCCAGGTCTTTACTGCTATTTCAGTCGATTATTCCGATCATCTGCGCAGTCTCGTATTCAACTGTCTCAATACCGTATGGAAGTGCCCTGATAACTAACCTATCACCTTCAAGCTGTACACTGTTTGCGAAAGGGAAAACGATGGCTTCCATCCTAGACCTCCGTTATTCAGTTATTAGCCCAAATATATCACAGATGCCTATATGCTGGGGCAGTCTCGCCGCATTTAAAGTGTTATATAAACCAGATGCTGATGCTACAATCAAAGAAGAGGAGATGAAATGTGCGGGAGAAGATGTGCGGTTTTCAAACACGATGGTCTGGTGAATTATCGAGAAGGACTGATCATTCAAGAGCGAGCTCTTGAACTTGTTCGGTCCTCCAAAATAGACGGAATCCTGATCCTTCTCGAACACAGACCCGTAATCACTACCGGTAGATCGACCGGAACGGAGAATCTCCTGGTCAGCACTGACGAATTAAAGCGACAGGGAGTAGAATTCTACCGGTCGAATAGAGGAGGAAATATAACCTATCATGGACCGGGCCAGATTGTGGGCTATCCAGTCCTCGATCTTTCCAGGTGGAAGAAGAGCCTTCCGTGGTACGTGAACCGTCTTGAAGAGCTTATCATTATGGTTCTGAAAGATTATGGTATAGAAGCCGGCAGAAAGAATCATTATAGAGGAGTATGGATTAATGATCAGAAGATCGCCGCCATTGGAATCGCTGTCAACAGATGGCTTACTTCACACGGCTTTGCTTTCAACGTGACCGTAAACAAGGATCACTTCGCACTCATAACTCCTTGCGGGATAAGTGAGTTCTCGATCTCGTCAGTAAACGACTTTGTCGATCAAATAGTCTTTGATGAGGTAGTAGATAGTGTGAAAGAAAAATTCGCCAATGTCTTTGAAACTGATCTTGTTGAAGTTTCCAAAGAGTGGCTGGAGAGGTGATTGTGATACATATGGCAAAGCCTGAATGGCTAAGAGAAAAGCTTGCAATAGACAGAAGTCGCCTTGGAGAAGTGAAAGCCGTTTTGCGAAGCCTTTCCCTTCACTCGGTATGTGAGGGCGCTAAGTGTCCCAATATTGGAGAGTGTTTCGCTTCGAAAACGGCGACTTTCATGATACTGGGCGACACATGTACCAGAGGCTGCCACTTTTGCGCGGTCAAGAAGGGGACTCCATCAACTATTGATGAAAATGAACCTGCACATGTCGCAGAAGCAGTATTGAAGCTTGGAATAGAGCACGTGGTGATAACTTCAGTCACACGTGACGACCTGGTCGACGGAGGTGCGGGCCACTTTGCAAAAGTCGTTACTGTCCTGAAGGAGCGATGCCCGGATACTACTATAGAGCTTCTTATTCCTGACCTTGAAGGCAATTGGGAAGCTATAGAGGAGATTGTCACGGCGCGTCCGGATGTGCTCAATCATAATATTGAGACTGTACCGTCGTTTTACGGACGTGTCCGTCCGGGGGCAATATACGAGCGCTCGCTCGAGCTCCTGAGCAGAGTCAAAGATCTGGATGCTTCTATAGTGACTAAGTCGGGGATTATGGTGGGACTTGGAGAGAGAGTCGAAGAGTTGTACTCGACTATGAACGATCTACTTGCCGTCGGTTGCAGCATGCTAACCATTGGTCAGTATCTCCAGCCGTCACATTCTCACTTGGCCGTTGCCAGATATGTCACTCCCGATGAGTTCGAGGCTTACAGAAAGACCGCAATCGAAAAGGGCTTTGCCTTTGTGGCCGCTGGACCGCTCGTCCGCAGCTCTTACCACGCCGCTCAGGGTTTTTCGAGTCTCCGGTGAACGACTGTTTCTGTGAGCCTTACTGCTAGAAGCTCTCCGGAGGACTAGACTCTAGAGAACCTCAGGAACTCCCTGCCGTCGTTATCGTAGTCTCTGAAAATAAAGGCCTCTACGGTGTGGTCTTTGTCTCTCAAAAACTCCACGCTGAAGTAACAGGGTATATAAGGTGGCGCAAAGGTGTAAAAGATATCTTTGATCGCCGGCCTGTATTCGAAATCCATTGTGTCATGGTGTGGATCGGTGTTTGAGAAAAGCAGGCCTCTCTCGGATACGGTCAGATCGTAGCCCGTTTGAACATCCTCGCAGAAGTAGCTCCCCGAGTATTCCGAAAGCTCGCCTTTGGAAAGCGGCTCAAGAAACGACTGGAATAGTTTCGGTTCTTGGTCGCCGATTATTGAAAGCGTCTCTTCCCGGAAATCCCGTTTGATCTCTCCTCTAAACATTTTGTCTCTTTCTTCGAAGCGGAGTCCTTGAGAAGGTGTGAGCGTGAAGATCTCTTCTCCGTTCATATTCAGCTTTAATAGGCCTTCGTCAACAAAGAGCCTGCAGATGTTAGCGTTCTTTCTTTCTGCGAACCACTTATCGCCGCTCTTCATCAGCTCCAACCAGTCTTCTGTAAGCTCTTCTTCGGTCTGTGGTTTGCTTTTTTGTCCCGCCGATATTGAACTGCCTTCCAGGATTTCGTCCGCTATGGCTTCGTATGTTTCAACTCCGAGCCTGTCGAGCATTTTGCGGAGGAAGTCGTTTCGGTTCGCGAGAATCACAACCGACAGTGATTCATCCGGTACCCTGTAAATAACCGAGTTGAATCCAAGACACCCTCCCTCGTGCATGACGATCGACTTCCCTTTTCGATTCGCCAGAAAGAGGCCGTAACCGTAATTGCATTCCTTGCCGTTGCCAAGAATACCCGGGGAGATAATCTTTCTTGACAGTGCCTGAGGATCTACCCCGAGCGCGTTTAGATGAAAATTCCGCTCCCAGCGCAGAAGATCGTCGATGCTGCTCCATAGCTGGCCGGCGCCGGCGCATTCCATGAGGTCCAGAGCGTTGCAGACCATTTCTGTATCTTCGACGGGTACTTTGAAGGACCCGGGATGCAGATAATTGAAGTTGCAGTAGCCGGACACTATATCCTTTGTGAGTCTGCTATTGTCGTCTCTGAAGAAAGTGTCTTCCATCTTGAGCGGAGTGAAGATTTCTCTTGTTGCGAATTCGTTTAACGAAAGGCCCGTTACTATCTCTACCAGTCTCCCGAGAAGGAAGTAGCCGGAGTTTCCGTAGCTCCAGCTCTCGCCGGGTTCAAACTGAAGCCATCGAAGTCTCTTAAGTAACGCATAGGCTTCATTCGAGGTGAGAAAATCGCTCTCCCTCATTCCCATAATGTACTGGGAGACGTCATAGAAATCGGGGAGTCCGTTTGTCATATAAATAAGGTCAGAGACTCTTATTTTCCGGGTGTGTCTGCCCAAATCCGGGAAGAAGTCTAGAACTCCGCGAGAAGTATCCAAAGACTCTTCTTCCAGCAGAGCAATGCACATTGCTGTGAATTGCTTACTAACGGAAGCAACATGAAAGACGCTGCTGTTCTTAACTGGAACCTTATGTTCAATATTGGAAAGACCCAGAGTCTTCTTGAAGATAACATCTCCGTCCTTCAACACACCGACCGCAATACCCACACTTTTGTCTTCCAGCACATTGAGCAGCGATTCGATCCTTTCTTCTAACAAGGAAACCCCCTCCCGATTCAGGATTGTATAAAAGTATAGCATTTGTGAAGTATAATAAATCTGCTCGATCTTCAAGCAATCCTGGACTATCACTTGTCGGCTAGCAAGCGTCTGGAGGAGAGTTATGAGAGGCAAGCCAGTAATCGTCATGGAGTATTGCGCTAGATGGCCTGAGTTCTTCAAAGAGGAAGCCGATCGCCTAAAAAAGGGGCTTTCCGATCCGAATGTCACAATTGAACACATCGGAAGCACTGCCGTTCCCGGCCTCTCGGCAAAACCGGTTATAGATATTATGGTTGGAGCAGACTCGCTAGATCACACCAACTCTCTGGTCGTTTCCATTCAGGAACTCGGCTATACCTACATCCGAGAATATGAGGCGATGATTCCCGACCGAAGATACTTTGAGCGGGTTGGTGGAGAGATTGATTTTCATATTCACATGGTCGTTTTCGGGGGACCTTTCTGGATTGAACACTTGCTCTTTCGCGATTACCTAAGAGAAGATCCTGGAGCTGTTGAGCAATACTCTGCCTTGAAGAAGAGTCTTTCAAAAGAGCACCGAAGCAATCGAGAAGCCTATTCGAGAGGAAAAGCCGAACTCATTGCCTCAATAATGTCAAAGATAAAGAAGTGACTTTGCATACCTGAATCAGGCATATATAGAAAAGGCCCCTGAAAGGGGCCTTTTCCGATAACAAGAATCAGTTGACCTCCAGCAAAGCTGTTTCCTCAATGTATTCGGCCAGTTCAAAGAGATCTACGCTATAGATTCCCCACCCTGCATCATCGACACCGACAAGCTCCAGTCCCCGTATTCCGCTTCGTTCGATATATCCCTCTCCATTGGGAGAAGACCTGTGAAGCAATGGAGCGGCCGTTTCCACCGGAAGGATATGCCAGTTGTATGTTGGAGCGGGGTCAACAGAACCCATACTCTGAATGTACTTTATGATGGCTTCGCGGTTTATCTCGGTGGTTTGAAGTATGACGTTGTTTGCTACGTGAGGGAAGTTTCCTCCGCCACTGCCACGATAATTGTTTGTTACTACGAGGAATTCCATACTCGCGTCAAGCGGCTCGCCTTCAAAGGTCGCCGAAACGAGACGGTGTCCGGCGGGCTTTGTTATGTCGTAAATGTATTCAATTCCCTCTATTACGTCGAAGTTATACTCCCTGAAGTCGTAGTTGACGATATGCTGTGGTTTGTCTGAAGCCGGATCTATAGTATTGAAATTACTCGCAGCGACCTCAAGCCAGTCCTTAATCTGATCCCCGTTGAGTTTCGAGACGTAGATAGTGTTTGGATAGATGTAAATATCCGTAATTGAACCAATCGATATGTCGCCGAGAACGTGGGTGAAGTAGCCCGGTCCCTGTCTGCCCGCGATGAAAGGAGCCGCTGCGCTCAGTACTGGCAGCCACTCATACTCTGAACCGGCAAACTCTCTCTCTGCCCACCAGATCTGGGCTTCATTGACTATCTGTGTTACGGGGTTGTCCATTATTCTAGAGAAGTAGGAAGTGATCTCGGTATCGGTCCAGCCTATAGGAGTTCTGACATACTCTATCGTCTGCTGATGCTTCTGGGAGACTATAGCTTCTATAAGCGGATGAGACTCAACTTCGGCTGTGACGGGTATAAGCTCAGAGTAACCGTTATTAACTTCCCACTTGCCAGTTTCCCAGTCGTAGGAGAGATCTAGATAGATAGCTCCAAGGAAGGAGCCCCAGGAACCTGGAAGAACGGCCGGAACACCGTGGAGAAGACCCAGTTCGTTATCTATACCCGGAACGTTAGCAAAGTCACCAGGGAACTTCGAGTGCTGATGACCAAGCAGTAGGGCGTCTATTCCCTCTATTTGAGAGAGATAATACGCCGCGTTCTCCTGAGCATCGTAGCTATCTACCGGATTGGTAGATATTCCGGTATGGGTTACCGCCACAATAATGTCTGTTTGATCTTTTAACAATGGTATATAGATCTCTGCCTGTTCAAGAATCCCCTGAGTGAATACCTTGCCTTCGAGATGTCGTCTCCCCCAGTTCATAATCTGTGGAGGAGTAAATCCGATCACTCCCACTTTGATAGGTATTCCGTCAATCTGTCTCTGAAGAATCACATAAGGCTCTACAAAGAACGCTTTGGGATCATCGGCCAGTCTTATATTAGCCGAGATCCAGGGGAATACAGAGTTTCTTCTTGCCCTGTCGAAGAATTCGAGACCGAAGTCCGTAGTTTCGTGATTGCCTACAGTAACTGCATCGTAACCCATGAAGTTGTAAGCACGTATGATCGTCTGAAAATCGAAGCCCTGTAGCGGTTTTACGTCGGCTTCGAAGTCGCCCACTAGACTTCCCTGAATAAGGTCCCCGGTATCGAACAGTAGGGTGTTTGGGAAATCGCTGCGTACCTGCTCCACAAGGGTGAAAATCTTCGACAGCCCGATGTTTGGACTTGGTCGATCGCCCATGTAGTCGTAAGGCATGATGTACTGGTGGATATCCGTGGTACCCATAATAACGAGTGTGTGGTCGGTCCTGCCGGCGCTGGAGAAGACCAGCGTAGAGATCGCCATAACAATAACGAGAACAAGGATAAGTGCCTTTCTCTTCTGGGACATCTTTCCACTCCCTTTCTCCCTGATTTGGTTGATCCTGGGCATTAAGCCCTTTCACAACGGGTTGGGTTACTATTATACTGCTACGCGGTCGTCTGACAATGCTGCGATAACTCAGCGATTCTACTGAGTCAGCGACTGTGAAGAGTATTATGGTAAAGGACAGAGTGTATAGACCACAGCCATTGTCGCTTTATGAAAGTGTCTTGAGCGGACCGTAATACCGCAAATGATATAATCAAAACCGACGCATCTTATCGAAACCGAAAACTCAATTGCCGTAAGGATTACTGTCACGAACAACATCATTTCTTTGTGCGGGATCTGCCGGTATAGGGAACTGATATAGATTCGGGATTATCTGGAGATGATCATGGGAAGATACGACGAGAGAGACGCGATGTTCTCCAGGATGGCCTATGAAAAAGGGTCTCCACAATACGAAGAATACTATCGAAGACACCCTGAGAAACAGGAACTCGATGATCGTCTTCGAAGCAGCAACGGGCTTTGCTCACCAGCTTCTCTCTTTTATGATCCCTTTCTATCCGGGATTGCGGCCGCGAATTTTCAGTTTCTTGCGGACATCAAGCTATTCAGTGAAAGAGCAATAAGAGATAGAAGAATTCTTCTGGAAAGTCGCGAAGCGACTCTGCTTCTCAAGAATCTCGCAATGGACGTCGGAGCGGATGTCGTTGGTGTTGCTTCTATGAGCCCGGACTTCTATTACAGTGTTCGGGGCAGGATCCCCAAATACTATGGTGATAGAATAGCAGAGTTCCAACCATATGGAGTCGTCTTCGCGGTTCAGATGGATAGAGAAATGATAGACAGCTCTCCGAAAAGTCCGGAGATTGTTGAGAGCTCGAGGAAGTACATAGAAGCCGCCATAATCGGCATGCAGCTATCGTATTTCATAAGGAACCTTGGATATAAGGCGAGAAATCACATGGATGGCAACTATCTCTGTATTCTTCCGCTAGTTGCGGAAGCGGCAGGGTTGGGCGTTTTCGGAAGACATGGGCTGATAATCTCGGCAGAATTCGGTCCAAGAATAAAACTCGGGCTTGTAACAACAGACCTGCCCCTGGAAACAGACTCAAAGCTCGATCTCGATCTCGAAGAATTCTGCAACGACTGCGGCAAGTGTGCAAGCGGCTGTCCCGGATCAGCGATTCCTGCTGATAGAAAAGAGGAGTTCGAAGGCACAAGAAGATGGATAATCGATCAGGAAAGGTGTTACTCGTACTGGATGAAGGCCGGTACGGATTGCGGTCTCTGTATAAAGAACTGCCCCTTCAGCAAGACTGCCAACCTCTACCCGTTCTCGAAGTATTAGCGACGTTCTCGGGAAGGAAATCCTGATTGCACAGACCTCTGAACCACCCCCTTCCAGGAGAATGGGAAGTGATAATCAACAGCCATGAGCTCTAGGACACCTCAAAAAAGGGGGCTTTCGCCCCCCTATATACTGCTTGAAAATCAAACAACGCTGAATAGCAGGTTTCCGGAGTCGTCTCTTCCCGATTCGACTACCTTCATACCGATTTCCAGTTTCATTTCTGAAGTGAAATTCTCAAGTCTTGAGAGCATTCTCTGTCCGTCTTCCAGCTCAACCACCAGAACAGCATACGGTGTCTTGCCTGAAAACTCGGCGGTTGGAACGTTAATTATTGAGTATGTGTATATTCTTCCCTCAATCATCGCTACTGCCTCCTGAGAATGTGAACTGCGCAGCTTGCAGCGGTTCCACCGATGTTGTGTGCCAGGCCTATATCTGCCTTTGCCAGTTGCCTTTCTCCTGCCTCTCCTCTGAGTTGAAGGACCACTTCGTAAAGCTGGCTCAGACCGGTCGCTCCAATTGGATGGCCTTTCGCCTTGAGTCCGCCGCTCGGATTTACCGGTTTTCCGCCTTTTAGAGAGGTTTCACCGTTTTCAACTGCGTATCCGCCCGTGCCTTTTGGGAAGAAGCCCAGATCCTCGGTATTGATAATCTGGGTGATTGTGAAACAGTCATGAACTTCGGCAAAATCGATATCTTCTGGTGTAGTCCCTGACATCTCGTATGCTTCTTCTACTGCCTCAATAGTCGCAGGAAATGTAGTGAGTGTCTTCTTGAGCGCCAGCTGAATGGAGTCGCCCGAGTGTCCCGAACCGATAACCTCTATTAATAACCTTTGAGGCTTAAGAGCTTTGGCTATATCGGCAGTCGTCAGAACCATGAATACGGCGCCGTCGGTTATTAGAGAGCAGTCGTACAAAGTGAAAGGAGATGCTACCGGGAATCCCGACATAGCCTTTTCAACGGTTATCTTCTTGTGCATCTGTGCATCGGGATTGAGAAGCGCGTTATCGTGATTCTGAACGGCTACCATAGCCATGTGCTCTCTCGGGGTCTTGAACTCGTGCATATAGCGATTGGCTATCATCGCGAACAAAGATGGAAAAGTGGCTCCCAGAGAAGTCTCGAATTCGCTATCGGCCGCACTTGCCAGTGCCGATGTCACCACTTCCGTTTCTCTGTGAGTCATCTTTTCAACACCGCCGACCAGTACCATATCATATACTCCGGTGGCTACCATGAGCATTCCCATTCTGAAGGCTAGTCCACCCGAGGCACAAGCATTTTCAACTCTTAAAGTAGGTATGGTTTTCAGCCCGAGCTCTTCAGCCGTCAAGGCGCTTATGTGACTCTGTCCGCAAAGAAACGAGCTGTTGAAGTTCCCTACATATAGCGCCTGTATCTTTTCTCGAGAAACTCCCGAGTCCTCTATCGCTTTGTTGCCAGCTTCATTTATCAGACTGCGCAGGCTTCTCTCGGGAAGGCTTCCAAACTTTGTTTCACCCACACCCAGTACAGAGACTTTTCTCAATTGGTTCACGCTCCTCACAGTACAAGTCCGCCGTCTACAACTATCGTCTGGCCGGTGATATAAGAAGAATCATCACTGGCGAGGAAGAGGTAGACTTTAGCTATTTCTTCAGGATTACCTATTCTTCCGAGAAGCGTTTTCGCTTTCATCATGTCAAGTACTTTTTCTGGAACTGTTTCAAGTATCGGAGTCATTATGAAACCCGGACAGACCGAGTTAACACGGATCTGAGTGCCCTTATGAGAAAGCTCTTTGGCCCAGGTTTTAGACATGGCTATGACTCCCGCCTTGGATGCGGAGTAATTACTTTGTCCTGTATTACCCCACAGTCCAACTACCGATGATGTATTAATAATTGATCCTGTCCCTTTTTCTCTCATGAGGGGAGCTACTGCCTGAGTCATATTGAAGACTCCCTTGAGATTTACATTGATGACAGCATCCCATTGCTCTTCGGTCATCTTCGAGAGAAGTGCATCTCTGATAATCCCGGCGTTGTTTACAAGCACATCTATTCTGCCGTGCCGATCACTTATCTCCTTCACGGTTGCGAAGACAGCCGGTCTGTCCGAAATATCGAGAGGATATGTTTCTTCTGACCCTGCAAGTCCCTCTGCTTCTCTTGCAAGATTGTCAAGGCCTTCTTTGGAAACATCACAGGCCGCTACCAAGGCACCTTCGGTGGCGAAGAGAAGAGCAGCTGCTTTTCCAATTCCGCTCGCTGCGCCGGTAATAACACAGACTCTGTCTTTCAGCTTCATTGCGTCACCCCTATATTACGTCTAGAATTTTACCCAATGAGGTTTCTGCCAGTCTCCTGTTTTGAACTGTTGAGGATGAACGGCAACCCACTCGGGGACTCCATCATTTAACTGCCACTGGAAGAGAATTCCCTGTGCATAATCTCCACCAAACTCAAGATCGTGATACTTTGTGAACTTCACAGGTGCAACTGTTATTGTATTGTTTTCGCCGCCGGGGAAGTCCGTTTCCTCCAGAGACTTTATGATAGCTTCAGTGTCTTTCGTGTTTCCAACCCTTTCGAGAGCTGCCTTCAAGACATACAGAGAGTCATGTGAACTGAAAGCGGCAAAGCCTGGTGCTATACCATATCTTGTTTTGAACGTTTCGTAGAATTCAAGAGTTCGTGCAGTAAGATTTGCCGGACCGCCGTTCGGATATGCCGAAGTCTCATATACGCATTTCCCATTTGTCTGATCGTAGAACTCCGGCTTCAGAGCAGGGCCTACGGCTCCAACTATCGCGAAATTGGGCTTAATATCGTACCATTGTTTGACGAATTGAATCCCATCATCGGTTACGATCGCATCTATAATTATCTGTACTCCGGCCTGTTCCGCTCGCTTGAAAATTGGCGCGAAGTCGGTTGTGCCTTCTGAGAAGTAGCTTCTGAATACTACTTCAAGACCTGCTTCTTCACAGATAGCGGCTGCCGTCTCTGCAATGTCTCTTGAATAAGTCCAGTCCAGAGTTATTATTCCAACCTTGGTCAGATCGTATTTTGGTGCAAGGTCTTCGGCTATGAATTTGCCTATCGATACTGCCTGTTTTGTGGAATCTAGAGTTCCGACTCTGAAGTAGTATTTGTACTTGTCATAGTCGCTCTCTATCAACGATATTACTTGAGGCGAAGCCGCTCCAGTTCCAAGCCATATGATTTTGTATCTGGGCAAGTCATTCATAGCTCCAAGGACTGAACCACTTGAATAACCTCCCATGATGAAATCTACTCTGTCTCTCAAAACCAGTTTTGAGATTGCCGACTTAAGTTTTTCGGCTGAAACACCATCATCCTCAAACAGCAACTCGATCTTTCTTCCAAGGATTCCTCCAGCCTCGTTTATAGCTTCGGCAGCGTAAAGAGAGCCGTAACGTATCCATGAACCGGCCTCCTGTTCGAACGGTCCCACAACACCAATCTTTATGGGATTGGCTGCGAAAAACACAAGACTTGCAGTGAGCAAAACACATGCAGTAACAAGTGCCTTTTTCATAAAAATCCACCTCCTGTCTTCTATGAAATACCGAAATATGCTCTCACCAACTGAGAGTCTTTCGCCAACATGTCAGGCGTTCCCTCGGTTACGATTTCTCCCTGTTCCATTACATAAACTCTGTCTGCAATGTCCAGAGCCGCGACAGCGTCTTGTTCAACCACGAGAACGGTTTTTCCGGAATTCACGATCTCTTTTATAGCTTCGAATATCTGTTCCTTCAAAATGTGAGCCAGACCAGTTGAAGGTTCATCAAGAAGTAGTATTTCCGGGTCAGTCATCAAACCCTTGGCAAGCGCGAGCATCTGTTGCTCTCCACCGCTCATTGTCCCGGCTCTCTGATTTTTTCGCTCTGCCAATTTCGGAAAGAGGTTCATGCAGTATTCAAACAACTCTGCTTCTCTCTGTTTTGAAGTTGTACGCGAGGCTGCCAGCATCAGGTTTTCTTCAACTGACATATCGGGGAAATTGTGTCTGTTCTCTAGTACATGGCAGATTCCCATTCTTGATAGCCTGAAGAACCTGGTCTTCACAATGGAATTTCCCTTGAATAGTATCTCGCCGGCGCTCGGGGAGATGATATTTGTTATGGTCCTCAATAGAGTTGTCTTTCCGGCTCCATTGGGTCCAAGTACGGCAACACACTCGCCTACAAGGACATGCAGGCAGACATTATGCAAAATCGTTGATTTGCCGTAACCGGATTTCACGTCCTTTATCTCAAGAATTGACAAATCTGCTCGCCCCCTTTCCCAGGTATGCCTCTATGACAAATGGGTCCTCAGAAATCTCCTTCACCGACCCCTGCGCTATCAACTTGCCCCTATCCATAGCAACAACTCTCTGGACAAGCTTCATAAACTCTCTCAGTTTGTGTTCTATGATCACGATGGTCTTTCCCTTATCGTGAAAACGTGTGATAACTTCGGCAAGAGGTTCTACTTCAAGCGGGTTCAAGCCGGAAAAGGGTTCATCCAGAAGAAGCACCTCGGGATCGCTCACAAGAGCACGTGCGAATTCAACAAGCTTTCTCACTCCGTGGGAGAGATTGACTGTAAGCTCATCAAGATAAGATTCAATTCCAACTTCTGAAGCTACCGCAAATATGTGCTCATCACGCCTGTTCTTTGAGGGAAGCTTCATGGAAATTCGGGGAGATAGGCATGGGATCAAGAGGTTTTCATAGACCGTCAGTTTATCGAAGAGTCTGACAATTTGGTAGGTCCGAACAATGCCCAACGTAGCGACTCTGTCGGAGGTCAGATTAGTTATCTCCCTGTCGCGATAGAAGACTTTGCCCTCGGTCGGTCTGAAGAAGCCGGACAGCACATTGAAGAGGGTCGTCTTTCCTGCGCCGTTTGGTCCGAGTATACCTAGTATTTCTCCCTTATAGACTTCCAAGGAAAAGTCGCTTACGGCAACCAATCCTCCAAAGCGTTTCGATACCCTTTCAGTTCTTAGAGTAACTTCGTTCACGGCTTTCCCTCCTTCCTTTAGAGTGTCTGTTGGAAAACATGAAACTGAAAAGGCCGCCGGGTACAAAGAGAACCATTACTATCAGGACTACCGTGTAGCTCAGATTCTTGAAATCTCCGAAAGCTCTTATGAACTCTGTTATCAGGGATATAGCAAGGCCTCCCAGAGCTGCCGGTATAACATACCCCACACCTCCGACGGTAGCCATGATAATCACCATGAGATTGGCATGAAAAATGACATCTCTCCCTATGTAACCGTAAAAATGAGCGAGCAGGGCTCCGGTTGCACCTGCAAAGGCCGCACTGATCGATATGGAAAGCAACTTATACTTCGTCACGTTTATACCGGAACTCCTGGTTGCACTTTCGTCTGACTGTATTGCTTTAAGTATCAAACCCATGTTCGATCTCCCAAGGAAGTACAGTATCGCAATTGAGATGACCGAGAAGACCAGAACATAATAATAAGAGCCTTCTATGCTCTCGGAAAGATAAGGAAGTCCGTAGAGCCCATCTTCTCCTCCGGTGACCCTTGCAAAGGCGAGCACGAGGTTTTGCGCTATCACAACCAGAGCAAGTGTGGCAAGCGCGAAGTAAGGACCGTGAAGCCTCAGAGTCGGTATGCCTATGAGAAAACCGACGAACCCCGCCGCTAAGAAGGCTAGAATTATCGCCGGAAGAGGAGGAATGTTTGCGGTCGCGGTTACCAGACCAACAAGGTAACCACCGACGGCCATGAAAGCCGAAACACCGAAGTTCTCTCTTCCTGTGAAACCCGAGAAGAAGTCCCAGCTGGCTGCAAGGACCGCGTAAGAAAGCGCTATCGAAAGGATAGTCAGAAGATACAAATCATCCCTCAGTACGGGAAGGAGAAAGAGCAGAGCGGTCAGTCCGATTATGAATGAGGCCGTTATCTTCATCTTCATGCTCCTTTCACTCCTCCTAGAAGACCCTTAGGTCTGATTATCAGCACTATTATTACGGCTACTAAGAATACGATTTCCCTCAAGTTAGGAGTCCAGTAAGTCGCAACCAGCGTCTCACCAAAACCCATCAAGAATGAAGCGATAATAGTTCCCCATATACTGCCAAGCCCACCCAGAATTACGATTGAGAATGGTTTGATAAGTGCCGGAAGCCACATTGCGGGACTTATAGCTAGAAACGGGGATACTGCCACTCCTGCGATTCCGGCAAGTGCGGCCGATATGAATGCAGTTATTGCGAATACCCTGGTTGTGTCTATTCCAACTGCTTCGGCTCCGAGCCTGTCCTGAGAGGTAGCGACAATCTCTCTTCCAGCTCTGGAGGTTTTCAAGAAGAGAACAGTCAGCACTATGCAAACTACGGAGGTGATTGTTGCAAAGACTCTTGCTCCGGGAATAGTCTCTCCGAGAAAACTGACGCTCTCCCTCATGAATGAAGGTAAACTGTAATGGCGTGCGCCGAAGACTAGCCTTAGCAAATACTCGGTAAAGTAGCTCGCTCCAAGAGTGAAGATGAGAAGACTGGATTCCTTTTTGGTGTTTTTCAAGTAGGCTAAGGGAACTCTCATGATAAATACTCCAAGCATTCCTACAAGAAAAACAGCGACTATGCAGGCGAGCCACAAGGGAAACGACCATATAGAAAACATCGTATAAGCTAAGTATCCGGCAAGCATGTAGTATGCGCCATGATACAGATTCACTACTCCGGCAACTCCAAAGACCAGAGAGAATCCCACGGCTAAGAGCATATATATACTACCGTTCAAGAATGAATTGACAAGAAGCGATAGAAGCATCTTGGTACCTCCGATCGACACCACGGGCAGTGGTGGACTCTTATTTTCTCAGAACAACAATCCGATCTTTCTGGCTTCTGATTCGAGAGTGCTTCTATGATCGGGATGAGCGATCGAAATCATAGCTTTCGCTCTTTCATAAGCAGTCTTACCTCTGAGATGGGCCACACCGAATTCGGTGACTATGTAGTCAATATCCTGCCTTGGAACAGTTACAGGTGATCCCAGAGGAAGAAAAGGAACGATCTTTGAAACTTCTCCGTTCTTGGCAGTCGAGCGGAGTGCAATTATCCCTTTTCCGTCCAGTCCATTCAATGCACTCTGCACCGCTCCCCTGTGCGTGTCGAGCTGTCCTCCGGTGCCGCTGTAATGACGAGTTCCAATCGCTTCGGAACATACCTGCCCGGTAAGATCAACCATGAGAGCAGCATTTATACTTGTCATTCTGTAATTCTTGCCAAGTACATACGGATCATTCGTAAAGCTCCCGCTCATAACGAACACAGATGGATTATTGTTGACAAAATCGTAGAGTTTCTGGGTTCCAAAAACAAAGGCACAGACAAACCTCCCCTGATAGAGAGTCTTCTTGCTGTTCGTAATCACTCCAGCCTTGAAAAGCTCCATCATGGCTTCTGTAAGCATTTCCGTGTGTACACCAAGATCCTTCTTATCGTACAGAAGCTTAGATACTGCATATGGAACTCCACCTATACCCATCTGAATTGTCGAACCGTCCTCAATTAAGTCGGCAATGAATTCACCTATTCGCTCTTCAGTTTTGGTAGGACTTATCAACGTCTCTTCGGGGAGTTTGTGATCTACTTCGATTATGTGGTCAATCTCGGAAATGTGAATGGGAGAGTCGCCAAAAGTTCTCGGAGCATCTGAATTTACCTCAAGCACAACTCTTCGAGCAGCCTTAATCAGATCTTTTTCGATGAAGGCAGAGCATGAGAGAGTTAGAAAACCGTGCTCATCCATCGCCGAGGCGGAACCCACAAAGTAGTCTATTCTTCTTGAAGAAACGAGATCTGCTATGGCTTGATGAGCGTTGTTGGGGACATAGGTTACCGTATGTAGTCCCTTATCAGCGGCTGCACGGTCTCCAGGTCCGTAGAACCAGCAGTTGTTAAGGATTCTACCTTCAAACTCCTTCTTGCTGAAGAAATCGTAGGGTGACGGATTAAGAATCGTGAAAACCTCAACCCCCTTAACATCTTCACGTATCAAGTGCAAATTGCTGAAAAACGACTGTGGAGTCATTGGAATAACCGAGGTGGCAAATGTCTCTCCCGACTGTATTCCCTCGACCAGACTCTCAATAGTACATAGCTTCTCTCTGTAAATGCTTTCGTAATTCATCCGGGACCTCCTGAGTTATTCTTTAACCTTTCCCCATCGGACAACGACGGCGTTCCAAGTCCACCCTCCACCGGCCGAGACCATTAGAATTACGTTTCCATCTTTGATTCTGTTTAGCTGCAACCCCTCTTCGAGTGAAAAGATGACATCATTCTGACCAACGTGGCCGTAGTTCTCAAGGAAGACAGACTGATCTTCCCTGAGACCAAGTTCTTTAAGCATTTCATAGTGAGCGCTCCGTTTAATCTTGACCATTGAGAAGTAATCAATATCCTTTCGTTTCAGACCACTTCGCTTCAGAGCCCTGTCTATTACGCTGTACCAGTTTCCTAGGGTTACCGCGGAGAGTCTTTTCTTAAAGTCCTCGGGATCACAGGTTATGTGAAACCAGGCCTCTTCAACATCCTCCGGTTTCATGGGCCAACACTTGCTCCCACCTACTGGAACTACAAAATCCTCCGCGAAAGACCCGTCGGCAATCGCAGCACTGCCAAGAACCTCATTAATGCCTGCGTCCTTTCGAAGTAAGACAGCCGATCCTCCAGCTCCTATGTCGAAGAGAAAAGCACCAGGCTTATATCGGAGATTAATCATATCGCAGTTACGATAGCCACTGACAAGTAGAACTGTGTTTACGTCCTCACGCGAAAGAATGAGGCTCTTTCCGAGTTCAAAGCCAACTATCATAGAACCACACATTGATTCCATATCAAATCCCCACGCGTTTATAGCTCCGATCTCATGACAAACTTTGGTGAAAGCAAGCCAGTTCATATAGTCCTTATGTTGCGCTCCATCCCAGATAACAACGTCGATCTCCTCTGGAGATATTCCGGCATTTTCGATAGCCTTTCTTGCAGCGAATATCCCCATATTGCTTGTAGTATCGTTGGGTCCGGGAATTGGCTTTCTCAAAACACCAATCTTTTCGGTAACTACATCCAGAGGCAATCCCGAGGCTTTGGACATCTCTTCTGCAGACATGAAAGTCTCGGGATGATAGGTAGCGATACCGATTATTCCAGCATGATGGCTCATAGACGCCTCCTAAATAAAATACTGAATCATATGTCGAATTATACAACCTCAGCATCGATAAAACTAAACCACATTTGAGGTAGTAAGATCATGAGACAATGAACAATAAGGACATAAACCCTTATAAACAAACGAGAATGAGAATTAGAAACCTAGATTGCGAAGAACAGCTAAGCACAACACAGGTAGTAGAAGTGTAGAATATAAATACTATTACTGAATCATATATAGATAAATACGATGATGGAGGTAAACTCGATGCCGTTTGATGTTCTTCCAGATGGAAAGAAGTTATACTATGAGATTCATGGTCTCAGCGAAAATCCAACTATAGTAATGCTTAGTGGGATTATGATGTCATGTGCATCATGGCAGATTTTTCTGGACAAAATGACTCGGAATCTTCGGGTAGTTCTTGTCGATCTCCGAGATCAGGGGAGATCCAGTTATGAGAGTGAGCAGTACAGCATATCGCTTCACGTCGAAGATCTGGAGCACCTCTTTTGTTCGCTTCAAATGGAAAGATTTCATCTATATGGCATATCCTACGGAGCACAGGTTGCGATGCTTTATGCTCTGAACCACCCTGAAAGAGTCAGAACCTTGCTTCTTTTCAACGCTCCTCCGAGGACGACACCGTATATTGCCGAAGTGGGTGAGGCATGGAAGGAAGCCGCAAAATCCTATGACGGAGAGAAATTCTTTGCTCTTGCCATTCCATATGCATACTCATATTCTTTCTATAACAAGAGTCTCCTGTGGTTAAAGGAACGACAGAAGATGTTCAAGAAGATTCTGACTCGCGAATGGTTTGACGGCTTCATTCGTCTAGCTTCCACTAATGAAGATTTCTCAGTAATTGGCAGGTTATCGAAGATAGAATGCCCGGTGCTTCTGGTTGGTTCAGACAAGGATACGATTACTCCGCTGGAGGAAATGGAACTTATCCAGAAAGAAATTCCTCACGCTGAATTCCTTGTAATTAAGGATTCGGGTCACGCATCGATAATCGAAAAACCGGAAGAGTTCGTTACCGCAATTACCGGGTTTGTTCTAAAGCACAAATAGATCTCTAAACTTCACGGGAGGTGTGGAAGGTGAAAAGACTGTTAACTGTACTGCTCTCTTTAGCTGTTCTTTTTTCTGGTTTGCTGTTTGCAGAACCTGGGGTCTTTACGGATAGAGTCCTGATAGGTACGTTCCAGGCTATGTCCGGACCTGCAGCAATTATCGGAACATCTGTGGCCAAAGGTCTGAACTCGTACTTCAACTGGATAAACAACAATGGCGGAGTTCACGGTCGTAAAATCGAACTTCTTGTGGCCGATGATCAGCTGAATCCATCAAAGACTGTCGTCGAAGTGAAGCGCTTGGTAGAACAGGACAAGGTCTTCTCTATCGTAGCTGGTCTCGGAACGCCTGGAATACTGGCAGTTATGGAGTATCTTGAAACAGGCAAAGTACCCTTCGTTTATCAGGGTGGAGGCCATACCAGTTTTGCAATTCCTCCAAAAGAATACCGGTTCGCAGTGCAGCCCAACTATCTTACAGAGGGTCAAATCATGGCCAAGTACCTCATTGAAGACCTTGGAAAGAAGAGAATCGGTATCATATATCGGACGGATGACATTGGCTACGATGGTCTTGCCGGAGTTGAAAAGTGGCTGAAGGACAACGGCCATGAGAAGAAGCTAGTCGGGAAATTTCCTGTCGCTATTGATCGCTTTGCGTTCGATAACGAGATCCTGAACATGATGCAACTTGATGTTGACGCAGTTATCATGTACATCTTCGTTCCACAGACACCGGCATTCCTGAAACAAGTTAAGGATTACGGAATGGACGCCATGCTTCTGGCAAACTACGCAAATCCAGATCCTACAACTATAACGCTTTCTGAAGGCGCTGCAGAAGGCCTTCGAGCAACTGCTTGGGTAATGGGTGACGTGAACGACGAGAATTTCCAGAAGTACATTTCAATATATCAGGAAAGCTTCCCAGGAGAGATTCCAAATGCTTATGCGGCAGCCGGATTCATAGCGGCCGAGGTATTCGCTGAGGGACTCAGAAGGGCTGGCTCGGAACCCACAAGAGAGAAGCTGGTCAGAGCTCTTGAAACTATGGGAGGTTGGAACGGTCTCATCACACCACAACTCACGTACCGTCAATATGACAGAACCGACAGCAGTTGCAGAATCGGTGTTAATAGAATGTACGTTATGGAAGTTATAGAACAAGTTTGGACAATCTTGACAGACTGGATAAGTCTGCAGTAGCTCTGACGAAAGGGCGTGTCTTTTGCACGCCCTTTCTTTCTTTTGTATTTGCTATCTCTTCTCCAAAACCCCTCCCAATACCATCAGCAAAACTAATGTATAATTAGTATGAATCACACAACGTTGAAGAAGGTTTAGTGAATGGCCAGACTTCCAGTAAGAACTGATGGAAAAGAAACATTGAGGAAGATAAGAGATAATGCCAAAAGACTCTTCGCAGCAAATGGCTATAGAGGAGTTTCAATTCCAATGGTTGCTCGTCTGACTGGAATTAGGACTCCGTCTTTTTATCATTACTTTCCTGACAAGAACGCTCTATACAGTGAAATAGTCGGGCATGCGTTTGAAGATTTCAAAAACTACATTGATAGAACGCTGCCACAAGACCTTGAAGGTTTTCTAGAGTCATTTATGGACAACTATCTGGGATTCATGCTTGATCTCCCAGAAGATTTCAGAATACTGAAAGAGGCCTGCCATTTCAATGAGTCAGTTCTCGAAAACGTTAACAAGCTGATTCAATCAATACTGGCTAGATTGCCTTTATCGGGATTGGACGAAGTGGATTCAAGGATCCTTGAGCTGTTCATAATTTCCCCAGTCAGGTGGATTGGAACGCACAAGTCACTAAGACCGGATTACAGATTCGACAAGCCTGCCCTTATTAACGATCTACTTGACTTTGTGCTACACGGTTTTGATCCTGGTACTCATAGACCATCCAACGAAGCCTTCGGAGTCTCTTTTCAACCAATGATACTCGAAATAAGATCTACGAGGACTTCCCTTATGGAAGCAGCTGAGTCACTGTTCGGTACGCAGGGCTTTCACGACACTTACATCTCAGATATAACGCGTGAAGCCGGTGTCGCATCGGGGACTTTTTACGTGCACTTCAAAGATAAAAGAGCAATTCTAGAAGAACTGATAGCGGCCACAAGCAGGGGGCTTAGACACACAGTGGCTACAGTGATAGCGAATTTCTCGGATCGTAGAGATGCGGAAATCGCAGGTTTTAAGGCGAATCTCGAATATTTCAGGGTTCACAGGAATATGTGTAATATTGTGAATGAAACGGAGTTCATTTATCCAGAGATATGGAAGGACTACTATGATAGAATTCAGAACCCTTGGATAAGAGCGATTAAGAAATCAACAGAAAGCAATCAAATAAGGCCTTTCGATCCTTCTAATCTTACTCTCTTCCTCATGGGAATCGGTCACTATCTCACTGAAGATCTCGTTGTGCACAGAAATGGCAGTAGTCAAGACTTTGCTACTTCTCTTCGCGAGCTATCTCGTCTTCTTTATAAAGGTTTGAACTCAGCAATTAGAACGTGATTCCGGCTAGTGTGGGTAGATCCGGGTTCTGGCCTCGGAAACCGGAAAATCAAATTATCCTCAGAGAAGCTGAGACATTTTGAGAGCAAAAAAGGGACCCGTCAGGGCCCCTTCTAGCGGAAGTCGATCAACCCTTTACAAAGTCCAGAAGAATTTTGCAGAACAGTTCAGGGTCTTCGACATTTACGCTGTGGCCGTAATCGGCAAGTATTTCTACTCTGGCGTTAGGCATTATCTTCTCGAACCTTCTCGCCATCGCTTCGGTTATGATAAGGTCTTTCTTTCCGACTAACACAAGCGTCGGTATCTCGCAGCCGGCGAGCGATTTAGAGTAATTGTATTTTTCGAGAGCCTTAGCGTTTTCTACAAAGCATCTCTTATCCATCAAGAGAGCTTCATCGACAAGCTGCTCGGTGAACCTGTCTATCTTCCGAGTTGGCATAGCACCGATGAGAGACTTTTTCAGAAGATCTCTGTTATTCAGGTAAAGATTGAGGACTGCGTAGACTTCAGGAGTCGTAATCAACCCGTCAGGCGGTCCCGGATCGATGAGGACGACTCTGTCGATGAGATCGGGTCTTTGAACCATTACGCTCTGCACTACGGGACCTCCAAGAGAATGACCCACAAGAATCGCACCCTCGAGTTCCTTTTGCCTTATGAAGTCGATAACGAACTTTCCGTAGTTATCTATACTTACCTCTTCAACTCTGTCGGACCTTCCGAAATTCGGGAGATCTATCGCGAAGGCTCTGTACTCTCCGGGCAGAAGACTCATCACCGGCTCAAACCACTTCCCAGACGCGAAGTTACCGTGTACAAAGACTATCGGTATGCCTCTTTTGTCACCAGTTTCCCGATAGAAGATCTTCTTGCCAGATACTTCTGCGTATTCTCCGCGTTCCTTTTTCACAGAGGACAGAAAGCGTCTAAAGGAAGTGTATGGTTTCCAGAGATACTTCAGGGAAATAATCTGCAATCCATATGCTATTCCTCTAGGAAAGAAGAGAACTACGAGAATCAGCAAAACACCAAATATCACCGACATTGGCAGCTGGGTTCTGCTGAAGATAAAGGGCAAAGCAATAATTATTATAGACCCTATGAATCCTCCAGATAGTGAAGCAAGACCGCCGATAACGATCATCGCGAGTAGATTGATAGATGTCCCAAGGCCGAAGTCCAGCGGGGATATATATCCGATGGTATGCGCGTATAGACTTCCCGCAAAACCTGCGTAAACAGCACTTATAATGAAAGCGATCAACTTGTACCTTGCCACGTTTATACCGAGCGATTGTGCTGCAAAAGAGCTTTCACGGATAGCCTTCAGCGCTCTGCCGGTTTTCGATTTGATAATATTGTTGGTTATGACGAACAAAACTATACTGACAAAGATCACGAAGTACAGGTTTGCTAGATCTGAGGAAAGAGATATTCCAAAGAGGTTCGCCGGTTTGATCTCCCTTATCCCTACCGACGCACCGACAAACTCCCAGGCGTTTAGGGTCTGTTCAATAACGACGCCAAAAGCCATTGTCGCTATAGCTAAGTAGAAGCCTCTCAGCCTGAGTGAAGGTATTCCCAGTAGCAAACCAAAGAAACCCGCAATTGCACCGGCACCTAGAAAAGCGATCAGGAACGGAACATTATACTTCATGACCATTACCGCAGAGAAGTAAGCACCAATAGCAAGAAAAGCGGCATGACCAATAGAGATCTGTCCGGCATAGCCAATAACCAGATTCAATCCCAGCGCGGCGATGCTGTAGATCAACACGAGGCTGAAAATTGTCAGAAGAAAGTTCTGGTTTGCAAAGAAGAGAGGAAAGACCACGAAGACAATAGTAAGCAATACCCAGTTTCGGTTTTTGTAGATTATTTGTCTCATATATTACACCCTCTCCACGGACTTGCTTCCCAGTAACCCGGATGGTTTTACCATTAGAAGAATCAGGATAATCACAAGAGCAAAGGCCATTCTGAGTTCGTCGGATATGTAGTTTCCAACTAGTTGCTGAATCACACCCAGTAGAAGACCGCCTACCACCGTTCCGGGAAGGCTGTCAAATCCACCAAGAACCGCTGCGGTTAATCCCTGTATCTGAAGTGCAAGCATCATGTTTGGATAGATGAGCGTTCTCGGAGCAGCGAGTGTGGCGGCGACCGCGCTCAAGGAAGTGCTTATGCCCCAGGCAGCGGCAAAGACCAGTCCAACTTTTATCCCCATCAACTTGGCGGATCTCTCATTCGAGGCGGTTGCCCTTATTGCAAGTCCTGTCTTTGTGAATTTGAAGTACATGAAGAGCCCTATCATTATTGCGGCAGCTACAATGAATATAAGAATATCCTGATTTCTCAGGATTATCCTGCCATCCAGAAATCTTATTATTCTAACTCCGCTGACTAGATTGGGAAAACTCCTGTAATCCTGCTTCCAAATCTGGAGTGACAGGCCCTCGAGTATCATGAGTATTCCCAGAGTGAGTATCAGCATGGCAGAGTGAGACATGTGTCTTACGAGTCTGAGAAGACCCCTTTCGGCTGCAACTCCCAGGAAGAAGGCGAAGACAATCGCCACAGCTACTGCCAGCCAGAGAGGAGCTCCGCTGTAGGTGAGTAGAGAGTAAGCGATATATATACTGAACATACCCATGTTACCGTAAGCGAAGTTCACAACCCCGGTTGTTTTGAATACCAGAACTATACCCAGAGCCACAAGCGAGAAGAGACTTCCGTCTCGTAGTCCGAGTAGAATCTGTTGTATGAATGTTGTCATGAAATCACCTCCTAGGCCCCGAGATACTTTGCCCGAACTAGATCGTTGCTGGCAAGCTCGGCAGAAGGTCCCTGCAATCCAATTGAACCCGTCTCAAGGATGTATGCAGTACTCGATATCTTCAATGCGGCGTTTGCGTTCTGTTCAACGAGGAGTATTGTGAGATTCTTCTCACTGTTCAGCCTGACTAGAAGATCAAAGATCTGTTCGACTATCTTTGGTGCCAGCCCAAGAGATGGTTCATCAAGCATTAGAAGCAAGGGACTTGCCATCAAGGCGCGGCCTATAGCGAGCATCTGCTGTTCTCCTCCAGAAAGCGTTCCCGCTGCCTGACGCCTTCTCTCGGCAAGTATCGGAAAGAGCTGATAGACCATACTCCTGTTTTCAAGTGTCTCGGACTTACTTCTGACTTTGTAGGCGCCGGCCATTAGGTTTTCCTGTACTGACATTGCGGGAAACAGCTGCCTGCCTTCGGGACACTGAACGATTCCAAGGCTCACTATCCTGGAAGAGTCCTCTCTGGATATCTCCTTCTCTCTGAACTTTATCGAGCCGGAACGCGACTTCACTAGTCCGGATATAGTCTGGAGCGTCGTGCTCTTTCCTGCGCCATTCGATCCGAGAAGACAGGTGATTTTCCCCTCTTCCACTTCAACAGAGATTCCTTTGAGAGCGCAGACATAACCGTAATAGACTTCTAGATTCTTTATGCTAAGCATATTTGCTCTCTCCCAGATATGCCTCAATGACCTTCGGATCGTTCTTAACTTCATCGCGACTGCCTTCGGCTATCTTCTGTCCGAAATTCATGACTGTTATCCTGTCGGAAATATCCATTACCAGTTGCATATCGTGTTCAACGAGGAAGATCGTGATACCCATCTTCCTGCTGAACCTCCCTATTAACTCTTTAATCTCGGAAGTCTCAACGGGGTTAAGACCGGCTGCCGGTTCGTCGAGCATCAGAAACTTGGGATCGCACATCAGTGCGCGACCTATCTCAACCATCTTCTGAAGTCCGTACGGCAGCATTCCGGCGAGGGTAAACAGTCTATTCTTCAGATTCAGCATTTCGGCGATTTCATAAACCCTCGTCCAGGTAGCTTTTTCCTCTTCAACGACTTTGCCGCTTCGAAATGCCTGAGACCAGATTCCCTGCTTGAACTCCCTGTGATGCCCCACAAGAAAGTTCTCGCCAACCGTCATAAACTTGAACAGCTCCAGATTCTGAAAGGTTCGAGAGAGACCTTTTCCAATGACCTCATAAGGCTTCAGCCTTTCTAGAGACTCTCCTTCGAAAGCTAGCTGGCCGCCGGATGGTCTTACCACACGCGTTATAGCATTGAAAACTGTAGTCTTTCCAGCCCCATTCGGACCTATGAGAGCGTGAATAGAGCCCTTCTCGACGTTCATGCTAAGATTGTTTACGGCGACAACCCCACCAAATCTTACGGTGAGGTTCTGCACTTCAAGCTGGATCATAACTCACCATCCTTAAAAAGCAAAAGAAGGTGGCACTATAGTGCCACCTTCGACAAGCTATCAGTCAGCCAGACTTATCCAGTCGTGCAGAGTTGTCCATAGCTGGTCCTTAACTACCATTATGTACATCTGCTGCACACCCGTTCTACAATAAGTGTCATCCAGATCAAAAGGCCTGTAGGTAATTTCTGGAGCTATCAAACCGGCCCAGCCGCTCATTGTCTCGAGAGCCTTAACCAGCTTCTCTCTGGTCGGTTCTTCTCCAGCCCTCCTGAGTCCCTCCGCAAAGACTTCTGCCGCAATGAATCCGGCGGCCGCATATGCATTTGGAATCTCTCCGGGGAAGGTCTCCTGATAGATCTCCACATACTTAAGGAAACCGGGTGCTTCCGCATCTGCACTGACCCATGCCAGAGCCTGGAAGCCCTCGGAAGCCTCTCCGGCAAGCTGAATAAGAGTAATATCGGGGTTAGCGTAAGAGCCAACCATAGTAGCCTTGAACTCATAGTCGGCTGCTTGCTTGAGGAAACTCGGACTCTGTGGAGTCCACATCACCATGTACAGCGCGTCGACCTTGGCGTCGATCAGTTTGAGAATTTCGTTGTCAAATACGACCTTTGTCGGATCTACAGCCAGCGACTGAACAAGCGCGTTGGGATAGCCGTTGTCCTTCAGCCAGGCACTGAAATTGCTCAGAGCTTCCTTGCCTGCGTCGTCCGCCCTGTAGATTATCCCGACTCGCTTTGCCTTTACTGTTTCCATGAGATACTTTGCGGCGATAGCGCCTTCGGTAATGTAGTTAGGTTGTACTGTAAAGACATACTCTTTCGGAGGAATTGCCAGGATGCTCGAACCGCTTCCTTGATAGACAAAGGGCACTCCACCACTGTTCAGATAATCCATAACTGCCAGCACCCCGGGTGTTCCGAGACCACCAACAATGGAGAAGACCTTGTCTTGCTCGACCATTCTTTTGACTTCAACCACTGTCTTCGAGGGGTTGAACTGGTCGTCGGCTCCGATGAGTTCGATCTTCCTGCCGTAGATACCTCCGTTGTTGTTTACCCAGTTGAAATACGCATCGATTCCCTTCTTCATCGAGACTCCGATTGGAGCGACTGGTCCGGTAAGGGCCTGGAACGTTCCAATAACGACCTTATCTGGATAGACTCCGTCGCTCGCCACCATACTGGCAGAAAGCAATACTAAGACCATTGCTAAGACCAACAGTATTCTCTTCACTTGCGTCACCTCCCATTTAGTTCGATAACTTAGACACTAGCAAATAAGCGGATGGTTCCAATCCTCTGCTAGTTAAGCACTTCCCGGCCAAAGCAGTAGATATAACCGCCTTTCAAAGACCGAGATAGGATTTCTTCACATGCTCATTATGCATCAAATCATCTGCGTTACTCTCAATGGCGAGAGTACCGTTTTCAATTACATAACCCCGGTCGATAACCTTAAGACCCTGCCTGACGTTTTGCTCCGAAAGTAGTATTGAAACCCCTTCGGTCTTGATTATTGAGAGCTTTTCAAACAGCTCTGAGACAAGCGAAGGTTGCAATCCAACCGATGGTTCGTCAAGTATCAGAAGCCTGGGTATCGACATTAAGGCTCTTGCGACGGCAAGCATCCTCTGCTGGCCACCGCTCAAGGTCCCGGCGAATTGATAGACACGTTCTTTGAGTATTGGAAAGATCTTGAAGACAAACTCAAGCCTTTCAGGTATTCTTTCCCGGGCTTCCTTGATATAAGCGGCTCCGATTTTGAGGTTCTCAAGAACAGTCATTATCGGGAAAAGCTCGCCGTCCTGAGGGACCACGGCGATTCCCATTCTTACTATTCTGTGAGTTTCGAATGGGAGCAATGACTGTCCCTGGAAAGTTACACTGCCGCTCGATGGTTTAACAAGACCGATAACTGAGTTGATAAGGGTAGTCTTCCCTGCTCCGTTTGGACCGAACAGTCCTACGGCCTCCGATCCTACGTGGAAGGAGAAGTCCCTGATAACTTGAATTCTTCCGTATGAGACGTTTAAGTTCTTTGCATCCAGCATCAGGCATCCTCCCCCAGATAAGCGCTAATAACGTTATGCTGCATCGAGACCTCGCTATAAGGTCCCTCGGCGATTATCTCACCTCTGTCAAGAACAATAACTCTTTCGGTCAGTTCCCTTATCACACTCATTACGTGCTCAATTATGCACACCGTGACTCCACTATCCCTTAGCTTCCTGACAGTGTTAATCATGTCTCTCGTTTCGTCCATATTCAGGCCGGACATCACCTCATCAAGGAAGATAAGCCTCGGGTTTGTTGCCATTGCTCTCGCGAGTTCAATCTTCTTGATGTCAAGCACTGTTATCTTGTCAAAATGCGTATCGAGTTTCTCCAGACCTATCCGGCTGCAGATCTCTTCGGCCTCCATTCTTGCCTGCCTGAGAGTTCGCTTCTCTCCGAAAAGTCCCCCAACCATTACATTCTCTACAACAGTCATATTCTTCAGAGGTCTGGCGATTTGGAAGGTCCTGGCAATCCCGAGGCGACACCTCTTATGCGTTGGCAGAAGAGTGATATCCTTATCCTCAAAGATGATCTTTCCCTCATTGACCCAGTGTATGCCTGATATCAGATTAGTCAGAGTGGTCTTCCCGGCTCCGTTAGGGCCAATGAGGCCGAGAATCTCTCCCTTTGCTATATCCAGTGAGACGTTATTCACCGCCACGAGTCCACCGAAATGCTTTGTAACATTCTGTACTTTCAAAATACTGTCCATTCTTCACTCCCCCCTAACGATGCTTTCTCTCAGAGATGAAATCCCGAATTGTTCCGTAGACTCCTCTGGGAATGAAGAGGACGACGAGAACGATAATCACGCCGTATATTATCAAATGACCGTAAGGCATCATGAGCTTCAGGTACTCTGAAGAGAGACCAAGGATTATCGCTCCGACGATTGGTCCAATAGTCGAGTAAATTCCACCCACGAGAGCCATCGAGATCGGCAGTAGAAGATAGTGAGCAGAGAAAGTACTCTCGGGCGAAACGAATCCATACTGCTGCGCGTAAGCGGCTCCGACAACTCCCTGAATCATGGAAGTCACGACGAAGACGAAAATCAGATACTTAAAGATATCTACACCGTGCGACTTGGCAACTACTTCGTCGGCCCTTATTGAGTCAACGGCGAAATGTATCCTGGTGCGTTTAAACAACTCTGAGATCACAATAGTCCCGAGAGCTATCCCGAGCATCAACCAGTATATCTTGGTTGAATCGTAATCAAAAAGCGTTTGGTAGACTATTTTCCCGCTTGGACCTCCGGTGATCTTGTGAAGATTTCTTATAATGACAGAGAACACACTCGCCAGAGCAAGCGTGGTTATCGCGAAGTATATTTCTCTCAATTTTAGAATCGCTATTCCAAGAACTAGAGCTATACTGCCGGCTACTAACCCGCCGATAATTATGCTCGTGTATGGATCGACACCAAGATCTGCAGATATTATGACGGCTGTATATCCTCCCAGGCCAAAGAATCCGGCCGTACCAAATGAGAGCTGACCGGTTCTCAGCATCATGTCCCAGCTGAGGGAAAGGGTCATGAAAGTGAGAATGGTTATGGCTACACTTATGAAATAGGCGTCGGTAAAGACCGGCAGCAGAACTGCCGCAATGAGGAGGAGCAGTATTACCGAGTATTTTATAGTCTTCATAGGGCAAGCCTCCTCATCGATCTAATCGATATAACCGCTATCAGGACTCCAAAGAAGACAAGATCCGACCAGCCAGAGTAACCTGGAATCGACTGGACTATCGCTTCTCCAATTCCCAGAACGATACCGCTTATGAGTATCCCGGGAAGATTACCCAGTCCCGCCATAGCTACCAGACAGAACGATCTCATTGTATATGGGGCTCCCACCATTGGAAAGATTGAAGACCTCGGAAGCATAACGCCGGCGACTATACCCAGAATCGCTATGGAAACTCCGAATACAACGAGATAGACAAATCCGATATTTATCCCGACTATCTTCGCTCCTCTCGGATTCTGGCCGACGGCATATGTTGCCTGACCGAGCCGCGTCTTCTTCAGGAACAATTGAAAACCTATAAGCACAGCAAAAGCGAAAAGTACATAAAGGAGTTCATAAGTACCGAAAGTGAAGTTCGCAATGGTCATAGACGACGACGCGTAAGGCACATAGACGTTTCTGGGTCTGGACGTCCATATAACGTTTAATGACTCGATAAGTATCATCGAAATTCCAAAAGTCAGGAGCAGTTGGTTTAGATGTCCCGATTTCAGTACTTTGGTAATTGTGAGCTTATAGACAAGCACGCCCACGCCGAACAGTATAAGAGTTACGGGAACGATCGAGAGCAGGGGATCCACTCCCAGGTTCATGAAGAACATATAGGACACATATATGCCCAGAGACAGAAAATCTCCGTGAGCAAGATTCATGATACCGACAACTCCCAGCGTCAGGGAGAGCGGTAATCCGATAAGTGAGTAAAGGCTTCCTCTCTGAATGCCATAGAGAATTGCATGCGGTCTCCATAGCGCTAAGAGAGCAATCGCGGTAATCAGATATATCAGTTTGCTATTTTTCTTCCAGAAAGCACTCTTCTCCAAGTCTTTCACCACCCAGTTTCCTGCTTTTTTAGAAAGTAAGGCCGGGCCGAAGCCCGACCTTGATTTGCTTATCTACCTTCCCACTTGGGGAACGGGTATTCCGGTTCGGACGTCTTGAGTTCCAAAGGCCATATTACTTGCTGTTCACCATTCTGCCACTGCAGAATCTTCTGCGCTGTGAATCCCTGGTGTTTGATCACATTACTCGGCGAGATGGTCAATACTTCACCGATAGGAGAATCGTATTCCAGTTCTGCAAGAGCCTTTATCAGAGCGGCTTTCTCTATTGTTCCTGCCGCTTTGATCCCTTCAACAAGGAAGTAGATATTAGTGTAACCCAGAGGAGCGAAGTAAGTTGCAGGCTCTTCTTTGTATCTCTCAATATAGGCGTTCCAGAAATGCTCGGCTACCGGGCTTACCTTGTTCAGAGTGGGCGCCCACATTCCGTAAAGAGTCACGCCTTCTGCAAGGGGAGAATCACCAAAGTGTGCAGGCCAGCCTGGAGGCGCTCCCACAAAGAGTTTTGGAGCAAAACCTATTTCCTTTGCTTGCTGAAGAATCGGCAGAGCGTCGGCGTCATAACCGGCCCAGATGAAGAGATCCGGGTTGTATGCCTTTGCCTGCTGGAGCATAGCCCTGTAGTCTCCGCCGCCGAGTGCGGCGCTCTTGAAGGACTCTCCTCTGAAATCATTTATGACTCCTGCCCAGGTTCCCTCTCCCTGTGCCGCCAGCTTCTGGAGAGCGATATAGGAATCATAAGAGGCTGTTCCGAAGCCACCCTCTTCATAGGCAAGGAAGATCCTGTCAGTTGTGATCTCCGGGTAGGCTGCCACAATGTCAGACCAGCCGCGACCATAACTCTCTCCCTGCTGATAGTCCCACGGATGAAGATGGAAGTACCAGTCGGCGGTCGGACCGACGGCGTTTTCACAAAGGTAAGATGCTGCGCCGATCCAGATTGTAATCTTCTGGTATCTCTTCATTATCGGGATTTGTGCTAGATGCACTCCGCTGCTCATACCACCGACAAAGAAATCTACTCTGTCAACAGTCGCGAGCTTCTCAATGGCTGCGGCTCCCTTTTCTGGCTTCAGCTCATCGTCGATTACGATCAGTTCCAGCGGTCTTCCAAGAACGCCACCTGCGGCGTTGATCTCCTCCACTGCCAATCTCATTGCTTTTGAAGCTTGATCCCCGGTTATGTCGCCCAGAGGCACAACTGCTCCGATCTTAATCGGGGTAGCTGCGATGGCCATCATAGCCATAACCGCAAGAACAATTGCCAGTAAAAATACTCTTCTCACTTTCTTCCACCTCCTGTTGGATTTCTCTTTCAGAAACACTGGTTTGGTGAAGTAGCAAACTTAAAGGAATGCCTTACTATTATCAAGGTACTTTAATCAATGCATTTTCTTACGATCGCTCAACAACTTTTTACGATTATTGCCGTTCCCATACCTCCGCCTATGCACAACGAGGCCAGACCATACTCAAGATTCCTCTTTCGCATTTCGTAAAGCAGGGTAACAATGATCCGGTTGCCCGAAGCGCCTATCGGATGACCCAGCGCAATAGCTCCACCGTTAACGTTTGTTCTCTCAAGCATCCACTCCTTCGACACGTTGAAGATCTCGTTGAGCCCTTTCAGTACCGAAAGTGATTGTGCCGCAAAGGCTTCATTCAGTTCAAATAGCTGTATGTCCTTAAGAGAAAGCCCGGACTTCTTTACGGCTCTTTCGATAGCAGGGACGGGACCAAAGCCCATGTAAGCAGGGTCAACACCGGCCTGTGCGAATGAGATAATCTCTGCCATAGGCTTGAGTCCATATTTCTTAACGGCTTCTTCGCTTGCGAGGATTGTTGCGCTCGCCCCATCGTTTATGCCTGAAGAATTTCCTGCCGTTACACTCCCATCCTTCTTGAAGGCCGGCCTTAGCTTTGCAAGAATCTCTCGTGTCGTCTCTCTCGGATGTTCATCGGTGTCAAAGATTACGTCTCCCTTTCTCCCCTTTATTACTACCGGTGTTATTTCATCTTTGAACCTCCCGGTAGCTATTGCTTCTTTTGCCCTGTTCTGACTCTCCAGAGCAAATTCATCTTGCCCTTCTCGACTGATCGAGTACTTTTCGGCGAGGTTTTCGGCGGTAACTCCCATATGATAGTTATTGAAAACATCGGTGAGGCCGTCTCTTATCATATGGTCTATAAGAACACCGTTGTTCATTCTGTATCCATATCTTGCTTTGTCAAGCATATATGGGCTGATCGACATATTCTCCATTCCTCCTGAAAGAACCACGTCGGCTTCACCCATCATTATGTCTGAAGCTCCAATCATAGTTGCCTTCATTCCCGAACCGCAAAGCATATTCACAGTGTAACCCGGTTTCTCTACGGGAATACCCGCACCGATGGAGACCTGTCGTCCCGGTCCCATTCCCTGATTTGCGGTTAGGATGCAGCCCATGATCCCTTGATCAACAGCTTGCGGATCGATTGCCGCTTGCTCGATCGCTGCCTTTGAAGCGATTATCCCAAGCTCTATTGCCGCTACATCTTTAAGAGCTCCACCAAAAGTTCCGATCGCTGTCCTCTTTGCTCCGACTACAAATACTCTCTTCATCGACGTCCTCCTATATCAATCCAATTTCGATGGCTTGCTTGCGAAGATCGGATCTGAAATCCGGGTGTGAAATCCCCAAAAGCGCCTCTACTCTTTGAAATACATTCAGACCCTTAAGCCTTGCTACCCCGTACTCAGTTACCACATAGTCTATGTCCTGTCTCGGAACAGTTACTGGAGAACCATATGGAAGAAGGGGAAGAATAGTTGAAACAGTTCCGCGCTTGGCAGAAGAGCGAAGCGCAATTATTCCTTTACCATCCTTTGCCATTGCCGCCCCCCTGTGTGTATCTAACTGTCCGCCAGTACCGCTGTAATGGCGCGTCCCGATAGCTTCAGAACAGACCTGACCGGTGAGATCGACTGTGATCGCAGTGTTTATCGAGACCATCTTTTCGTTCTGCGAGATAACATAAGGATCGTTGACGTACTTTCCACGCATGAGAAAGACGGCAGGATTATCCTCGATAAAAGAGTACATTCTTCGCGTGCCGAACGCGAAAGTCGCGATAAACTTCCCGGGCCAGAGCGTCTTCTTTCTGTTCGTCACCGCACCCTTCTCGAAAAGATGAATCATTGACTCTGTGAGCATCTCCGTATGTATTCCAAGATCCTTCTTGTTCTCCATAAGCTTTGCAACGGCATTTGGAATACCGCCTATTCCGATCTGAAGAGTCGAACCGTCTTCGACAAGATCGGAGATATGACCGGCAATCTTCATCTCAATCTCGTCAGGATCGGCATCGGGTAATTCGGGAATCTCGAAAGTATTGTCAATTACATAATCGACCTCGCTTATATGGACCTGAGTATCCCCGTGAGTTCTGGGAGCCTTCTCGTTAACCTCCATGATCACAAGCTGCGCATTTTCGACCATATCTCTCTCGTACACATTCGACAGAGAAACTGTCATGTAGCCATTTCTATCCATAGGAGAAGCCATACCCCAGAATATGTCCGGTTTATTAGCCATTATTCTTTCCATACCGGCACTGTGAAGATTGTTTGGGATATATGTGACAGTCCTTAGCCCCTTGCTGACGGCCTTTCTCGCTCCGAGTGAATGAAACCAAGATTCATTGAGGAACATACCTTCATACTCTTTTTCAACAAAGAATGGATACTCTCCTATGTTGAGACATGTCGCGACTGCCACATTGTCGACATCCTTTATTCTGTGGATATTCTCCAGAAGACCGCGGGCTTCCATGCATGCCATGCTCGTTACTACCTTCGTGTTGCTTTTTATGTTTGAAAGGGCCTCATCGATAGTTATGAGTTTCTTCCTGTAAGTTTCATGCCAGCTCAAATGCAAGCACCTCCATAACCTTTAGCCATAAGAATTGCCAGTTCCCTCAAGTAATCATTCCACTCCGAAGAGTTCTTTCTTTCGTTGAAGAGCAAATCCAGACCCATGAAATGCCCCACGCCCATGAGGAAGACTCCCAGGTCCCTCAAGTCAATCGGCCTGATATCACCTGAGGACTTCGCTTCTTCCAGGGCGTTTATATATGATGTCAGAAGGCGCTCATAGTAGAACCTTCCAGTTTCAGGCTGTACGAACTCCGATTCCCTGACTATGTTGTAGAGTTCTTTGTGCAGATCCATAAACTGAAGGAAGGCTTTATACGATCTCATCTCCATATTCAGCCTTCCAGAAATGCCTGCCGACGCGGTTTTAAGTGTTCTCCTAAGATTTCGGTTTGCCTGCAAAACTAGCTCCTGAAGAAGCTTCTCTTTGCTTTCGAAGTAAAGATAAAAAGTGCCCTGGCCATAACCTGCGCTGCTGGTTATATCGTAGATTGAAGTCTCGAAGTATCCCTTTTGTCCCATAAGCTTCTCGGCGGCTAGAAGAATTGCTTCTTTTGCCTTTGAGTCGCCCCCGGGCTCCAACCTCTTCAAGTCGAATTCCAGAGAACCTTCGTCGAAATCCTGCGAGTTTATGAAACCACCAAGCGTGAACTCAACCAATGATTTCACCGTGGAATCGGGAACTCTCGTTCCATTGTAGACGATCCAATAAATCGCTGCGAATCTTGAACTTCCGACAAAGAACCACTTGAGAGGCAAAGTGAAATTGCTCTCTCTCATCAATGCAACGGAAAGCGCCTCCTGATAAGTCCTGTCTACAGAGTTCTCAACTTCCGGAAACCTGTATTCCGCTTCATGGAAGGCCATGAACTTTCTCTTGGAATTCCACAGAATGTCGAAGACAGATCTATAAAGATTGAAGAGTCTTTCCCGCGGTTCAGAACCACTTATCGAACTTAGAACGCTTTCGAAGTCTATCTTTATGTCCTGCACTATTTCTTTAAATACCTGCTCCTTTCCAGAATAGTGCCGATAGAACGCTCCGTTAGAAAGCCCACAGGTTCTACATATGTTTGCAACAGAGGTCATCTCAAAGCCCAGGCGGCTGAACAGCTCTTCGGCCGCCTGCTTTATCTGGAGTCTGGTTCTCTCGCTACGAGAGATCGTCAAATGACTAGTCCTCCGTCGACCCCTATTACCTGACCAGTTACATACGTTGATTCGTCGGAAATCAAGAAGAAGTAAAGATCTGCTACCTCTTCGGGTAACCCCATTCTCTTAAGCGGTATCTTCTCTTCGAGATTCTGAATAATCTTCTCGGGTATCTTTTCAGTCATTGGTGTCTTTATGAATCCCGGAGCGACTGCGTTAACCCTTATCTTTGCGCCTTTGCGGGTCAGTTCTTTTGCCCAGGTCTTTGTCATCGCTATGACTCCGCCCTTGGTTGCCGCATAGTTACTCTGCCCGATATTGCCATAGACCCCGACTACTGACGACGTGTTGACTATGGAACCTGATCCCTGGTCAAGCATAACGGGGGCGACAGCTTGAGTCATATTGAAGACACCCTTGAGGTTAACATCTATCACCAGATCCCAATCTTCCTCTTTCATTCTCTGAATTAAGGCATCCCTTGTAACGCCAGCGTTGTTTATCAATCCATCGATACGACCATACTTCTCTTTGATGAAACTCACGAGTTCTGCAATTGCCACACGATCGGTAACGTTCAGTTTCTTTGGAGCAACTTCTCCCGGAAGCTCGGTATACTCTACACCAAGTCTTTCCAGGCCTGCATCGTCCATGTCACAGGCAATAACAATCGCACCTTCCTTTGCGAACTTCTCGACTGAAGCCTTGCCGAGACCACTTGCAGCTCCGGTGATAATTACAACCTTTCCTTCCATTCTCATTTCTCATCCTCCTGATCTCTTCCCCACTTCACTGTCGTCGCAGCCCATACGAAGCCCAAGCCCGCTCCCACCATGACTATCAGGTCTCCGCCCTTGATCTTGCCGCTTGCCAATCCCAACTCGATCGAGAGTATCTGATCGTTCTGTCCGAGATGACCGTATTCATCAAGGTAAGTGCTCTGGTTCTCGCCGAGTCCGAGTTCTTCGAGAACGGCAAAGTGAGCTGATTTTTTGAAGTGAAGTATGGCAAGATAATCTATGTCTTTTTGCGAGTAACCACTATTTTGAAGAGACTCGCGTATAACTCCGTAGAAATTCGGCATTGTCTTCTCGCCGAGTCGCTTTTTGAAATCAGCCGCATCGCCAGTAACGTCAAAAGAGTATCTGGCAACGTCTTCACTTTCCATTGGCCACTTCATTGAACCTCCTACAGGAACAACGCAATCCTCTGAAAAGGAACCGTCACCTTTGAAGGCTGAAGAGAGAACTATATTCCTGTCGTAGTTCTTCTTAAGCAAAACCGCCGCTCCGCTTGCGCCGATGTCCAGCATAAACGAGGTAGCCGGGTTCTTCAGATCGATAAGATCGACGTTTCGGTAACCGCTTACTAGAAGGACTGTGCTAACATCGTCCCTGGCCAGCATGATACTCTTCGCGATATCGATTCCTGCCATCATCGAACCACACATAGCTTCCATATCAAATGACCATGCTCTTCTGGCACCGATGGCTTCAGCGACTTTCAAACCGGCGAGCCAGCATGGATAGTCTTTATGCTGCGCTCCGTTCCAGATAAGCAAATCTACCTCCATTGGATCTGTAGCAGCATTCTGAAGAGCTTTCTTCGCGGCTTCGATACCCATTCGACTTGTTGTGTCACCCTTTCCGGGAATCGGTTTGCGTTTAACTCCGAACTTTAGGGCTATAACATCTTCGGGAATGCCGGTAGCCGCAGATAGCTCTCTTGCCGTTACAAACTCCTGAGGAGTGTATGTCCCGATACCGGCTATACCAACTTTCGACGTGAACTGCAACAATATCACCTCTCGATCACTTCACACATAGTGATTCATCTCTCATTTATGATAGATGAATCATCTCTCACTTTAAGCATACAGAAGTTAACATAAATCTGTAAACACTATCAGGGCTGATTTTTTGCTCTTATAGTCGATGTAGACTCTTTAGAGCCCTCTAGTTTGAGTTTTCTAATGATTCTTGAGTATGAAACCGAATATCGCCGTCATGAACTCTGCCGGTTTCTCGAGGAAGGCTCCGTGTCCGGCATCATGTATTATCAGCATTTCCGATTTCGCGATCTTTTCGTGGAGTATCTTCATTTCTTCAAGAGGAGTTATTATGTCGCGATCAGCGCAGATCAAAAGAGTGGGACAAGTGATTCTGCTGAGTTCATCGACAACATCGAAATCGGGATTGGAGGATGCAAGCCGGCTAAATCCTTCAAACCACTCCCTGTTAAGAAGATCGTGAAAGAGTTTCTGCCGCGCCTTCAACCACTTGAGATTCCTGTTGTAGAAGTAGTCGGAGTATATGAAAGGAATTGCAAGAGAGAAGAATTTCTCGCCGTCCTCGAGCTTTGCGGCTTCCTTCCACGCCTCTCCAAGCTCGGAAAGGTATGGAGTTATCCGTGCCGGAGTGTTGGCAAGCACGAGCGTCTTTATGAGCCCGGGTGAGTCTAAGGCCAGTAGCTGCGCTACCTGTCCTCCATAGGAGAGACCTATGACGTTGATCTTTGATATTGAGAGCCGGGAGAGTAGTAACTTGACATCTGAGACGTGAATCGAAATGTTGTACTGTTGTTTCTCTCTGCTTGATTGGCCCTGATCTCTGAAGTCCATCAGTATCAATCTGAAATGCCTGGCAAACTCGTCCACAAAGCCTTTCCAGGAAGCTGTTGACATCATTATCCCGTTCAAAACTAAGACAGGCGGTTTGCTTTCGTCTCCAAATACCTCATAAAAAATGTTGTTGCCGTCCGCAATTTCGAGAATCGCCATCAATTTCACCTCCTCGAGTATTATTGCATCTGAATATCTAGTTTGCACAAGCCGGAATTTTCTGGCGAATGATGTTAAACTCAGAAATAGACAATGAGCGAAAAGAGCCTGGAAAGGAGAATCTTCTATGTCCAAGTTTATGTATGACATGATGGAACAGCCCGATGCGGTTCGAAATCTCTTAAGTGTTGCCGGAGAGATCTCTGAGAAGGCCCGAATGCTAGACTTCTCAAGGGTCATCTTCACTGGAATGGGTGCGTCTTTACACGCGTCTGACGCAGCTATACCATATCTCCGTTCTCATGGCGTAGACGCCGAGATCGCCGAAATGTCAGAGTTGATCTCATACGGAAACGCTACATTACTCAAGAAGTACGGCACGATAATGCTCGTAAGCCAATCAGGCGAGAGTGCCGAATTACTGAGGTTCATGGATGACAGACGCGACCTAATTGGCAAAATGGCTCTTATCACGAACAACCCTGACAGTTCGGCGGCAAAAAAGCTGCCGCGAGAAAGAGTGTTTGCTGTCCATGCGGGACTGGAAAGATCTATGGGAGCAACCAAGACTTTCACTAATACAATAGTAACTATCCTGATGATAGGTAGTTCGTGGTCAGGAAGTAATCTGAATCTCTCTCTTCTCCCGGCAAAGATGGAAGAGGCCCTGTCTGTAGATACCGCAGAACTGGCCGAAACATTGAGCAGGGCGAAAACAGCTATAGTAGTCGCCCGCGGATGTGGAGTCGGTGTGGGAAGAATGATACGTCTTATGTTTGCCGAAGTGGCAAAGCTGAGCATTGTGTTCTACTCGGGAGCTGCCTTCAGACACGGACCTGTGGAGCTTCTGATCGATAGACCGGTGGTTATAACTCTCAACCCCGAAGGCAAAACATCTCCTTTGATGGAAGAGCTTCACCAGGATATCTCCGGCAAATGCGAGCTCGTAACACTCTCAAATTTCAGTTCAACTTCAAATTCTGCGAAGAGAGTATTGGTTTCAATGGGTCTACCCGAAGAGCTTTCATTCATACCGATGATGAACCATCTTCAGAAGACTGCCGAAGAACTCGCTCGAATACGCGACTTCGACCCGGGTGCAGGTATTTACGGCTCAAAAGTAACTACTAAAGAATAATTGATTCCTTTGTCCGATTCTTTCAAGCCTTTTTCTTAGTTTTGCAGATGCCCTGAGCTATTCAGGGCATTTCACTTATTGCCATCTCCATGTCGCTTTCAACGAATTTTCGATAGATTTCGAGCCCCCTCTTGAACATTTCCTGATCTACCTTACCGTTGGACATATATACGCGAGTCAGTTTTTCCGGGAGTGCTAGTTTATCAAACGTGAAACCACACTTCTCTTTGAATAGATACTTCAGACCGTGTAGTCTGTGTGAGAACTCCCCGATTTGCTCTGCGGACCACTCTATTCCAACAGACTCCAGCGCTTCACATATGGTCTTTACATCATAGACTGTTCTGGCAAAGAGACATGCTACAAGAGAGTTCATTACCATCCGCCAGACACCTTCATCATACATTTCTTTTATGGCATCTTCAAACGATATAGAAGTCGTAAGTACTTTCTGGTCTATCGAATACCCCGCATTGTCAAGATGCGAATGTCTCACCCCGGTTGCGTAACCCAGGAAGGCGAAAGGCCCGGTTGAATAGCCGGGGGCTTCATTGGCGTTGAAGGCTATCGCGAAATCCTTGCCGCCATATTTCTTTGCACAGTAAGAAGCTCCCTTTTCAAGACTCTGGAAGAATTCATTTGCTCCCTGAGCGATCCTGTTCAAAACTTTGAGATAAACCTCGCCATCTCCAAAGTTTAGAATCAGTCCATCCGTTTCCCTTTCAGTTATAAGACCTCTTTGGAAGGCCTCCGTTGCCCAGGCCATGGTTACACCCATTGAAATGCCGTCCCAACCCTGCTTTTCGACTGCCTGAAGGAGTTTGAGTATCATATCAGTCGAATCGATTGAGAGATTCGATCCCCATGCGAAAATCAGCTCATGATCGTAGGAAACTTTGAGCGTCTTGTACATGTGATGTGCCTGGTTGAAAGCCTCTCTGAGTGTGGCCACATGTATGCAGCCAATCTGACAGCCGGCACAGGCTATTTGCTGCGCCAGTCTGGTGGTGGCGAACTCTTCTCCGGAAATCTTTTCGGCCCCTTCAAAGAAGCCTTGAGAGAAGTTTCTCGTGGGCAATCCATTTATCTTACTCAAAGGTATTACGTTCATCGCAGTACCAAGATCGTGATACTTGGCCATAGAATCGGAATGTACTATTTCTTTATACAGTCTTGTATATAACGAATTATACTTCTTTTTTTCTTCAATCTTCCAGTAGCGGCTTCCGGAAACCACAATCGCCTTAATATTCTTCGAACCAAGAACACCTCCAAGACCAAGACGCCCAAAATGTCGGGAAGAATCTACTGTTGCGCAGGCTATAGGTGAGAGCCGTTCTCCGGCGGGGCCGATCCTAACGATCGATCTCTTTCCCAGACCCTCCTCGGTATCTCGCAAAACTCTCTCACTAGCAAGAGCCGACATACCCTTCAGGGAGTTGCAGGGTTTAATAAGTACTGTATCATTTTCTATTACAATATAGGATAAGGATGGAGCTTTTCCCCTTAGCAACAACACATGGTTACCGCTCTCATAAAGTGCTAAGCTAAATCTGCCTCCGGCATGCGATTCGCCAAGATCTCCGGTCAATGGAGATTTGAAGAGCGCAGCAGTCTTCGTTATTACAGGAAAGACATTATTCAGCGGTCCTATGGCGAAGACAACCGGTGCCTGGGGGGCATAAGGATCGATATCCGGCGGGCAGTTATCCACAAGTAGTTTCGTTGCGACACCAGTCCCCCCAAGCCATTTATCGAAGAGCCTGGTAACCTCGGTTCTCTTTGACTCTCCGGTGGAGAGATCTACTTCGAGCATCCAGAACTGCTTCATTCTTCCACCTCCACAAGAGCGAGGACGTCATTTGGGCAGAACTGCGCGCAGATTCCGCAGTGCCGGCAGACAAGCGGGTGTTTTTCTTCAATATCCCATTGCAGAGCACCGGGAACGCAGGCCTTAATACATGAGCCGCAGCCGACGCACTTTGTCTTATCCAATTGCACTCCACCGCCCTTTCTGGGTGTAAGTGCTCGGGTGGGACAGACGGCTGCACAATCGGGTTCGGTGCAACCGTAGCAGATTCTTACAGAGAATGCCCCCTCGACACCGGGATAATTTTTGACCCTTAGCGCAGCCTTTTCGACCGTTAAGGCGCTCTCCCATGCTCTTGAGCAGGCATTCATGCAGCTATAACATCCAATACACTGATCCCGGTTTATCACGCGCATTAATTTCGCCATTGAAACCTCCTCACAAGAACCTGGCACAGACAAGCCCGACGAGCGGATGAATCTGCAATACTTCTATCTCATCCGATCCAGCCTTCTCGAAAATCGCTTTCATATATGATGCGCTGGCCGGATGATCGGTTTCACTATCATCGAAGTACACTTCATCCCAATCATCTCTGTGTCTATCAGGGTCGTCGAACCACATGATATCTCCAATAACTACCGTTCCGGGTTTCTTGAGCAACTTCACCATCGCAAAGATCGCATCGGCCTTCATTGAGTCAACGAGATGGTGCATAGAGTAAATCGCAACTATCTTGCTTATTCCCCGTCCTTCAAGGTCGACCTCTTCGCAAGGATCTTCAAAAGATCCCCGGTAGAATTCAATATTGGAAACACCGGAGTTGGCCGCATTGACGTGCGCATCTTCAAGCATTCTCCGACTGATATCTATACCAATAACAGTCTTGCAATAAGAACTTGCAGCTACCGCCCATCTTCCCCGACCTGTTCCTATATCCAGAAGAACATCAGTTTTTTCCAGGTTCAGATAGTCAAG